>ERZ773260.5195-NODE-5195-length-9934-cov-7.545399_pt1 | contig 9934 bp, 12 predicted proteins | sample MGYA00511387_ERZ773260 | MGnify/ENA primary metagenome ERZ773260 (study PRJEB29015, sample SAMEA2737745) | human gut metagenome | biome: human gut; feature: human-associated habitat; material: faeces | place: China | collected 2012 ... | reverse complement strand
TCCCTTGTACAAGATACAATTTATAATAATCTGGATTTTCATTCAATTTGTATTTTCCAAGGAAAAAGTCCGTCCGTCCTTCAATTTTTTGGCATGGCGCCTCCGCCGCAACCATGGGCAGGGCAAGCAGAAACAGCGGTATGGCAAAGACAGGTTTCATATAGACGCCAAGCTTGTAATTTTCACAAAGATAGAGTATTGCTGTTGAAAAAGCAAGGGCGGAGGCTATAAAAAGCGGGGCAGGAAAGGTGGAGGAAGGGCGATTTAAACATTTTTAGGCGAAGAAATTGCACAGGGATGACGCTATTTGCTAATTTTGCATAATTAAAGGAGATGTGAAAAATGAAGAGACTTTTGCTTGTGATAATCGCAATGATGTCGCTGCTTCCGGCATTCGCCGGCGAAAAGGCGAAGATGACGCTCGTGACAAAAGTACATGACTTTGGATATGTCAAGGAGAAAGGCGGCGACGTGACATGCTGGTTCGAGTTTCGCAACACTGGCGACGAGCCGTTGATAATCCGCACGGCGCGCTCTTCGTGCGGCTGCACAAAGCCCGCTTATCCAAAGAAGCCCATTGCCCCCGGCGAGACAGCCAAAATCGGAGTGACGTATAAGCCCGACGGCCGCCGCGGAGCGTTTGACAAGACCGTCACGGTGGTGACCAACGGCGGGACGGCGTATTTGAGGATTAAAGGCAACGTGATACCGTAATGCGCAGACTGACGATGATATTGACGGCGGCGCTTGTCGCCGCGGCTGCCTCCGCACAGCTGCAATGGGAGGAGACGGCGTGGGACTTCGGCATCATCAAGGAAGCCGACGGCAAGGTGGCTCACCGGTTTGCCTATCGCAACGGCGGGGCCGACACGGTGGTAGTGAAGCGCACATCGTCATCGTGCGGCTGCACGACGGCAAGGCTTGCCGACACGGTGATATTGCCCGGCGACAGCGGCAGCCTTCTTGTGGAGTTCAATCCGTCGTATCGCCCGGGTCCGTTCAAGAAGCATGTGGCTGTGCATACCGACAAGGGAACCACACAGCTGCAGATAGCAGGCAAGGTGCGCCCCGAGGGAGAGACCGTAGGGCGGATTTTTCCGGAGAAAGCCGGTGATTTGCGGCTTACGTCGCGCACGGCAGTGGTTGGCGACGTGCGGCAGGGACACCGCCGCCAGACAAGCGTGATAGCCTACAATGCCGGCCGCGACACCCTCAGCCTTTCGTTTGAGAGCGCCGACAAGCGTTTTGTCGTGGTTGCCGATTCCGCAGAGGTGGCTCCCGGCGACCTGACTTCGTTCAGCATCGTCTTTCAGACAGACAGTGCCGACGAGACAGGGCGTGCCGACACGCAGATAGCCGTCAAAGCCAACGGCAGGAGTATGGGCGTGATAACCGCCACGGCACAAGTGGTGGCAGCGCATCCAGAGAAAGTGGACTATGCCTCCGCACCGCAGTTGAGGCTTTGCGCCGACAGGGTGGACTTCACCCCGATAGGCACGAAGAAGATTATGCGCAGCGTGGAGATAGAGAATATCGGCAAAGCCGACCTTCACATCACCGGCACCGGCACGATGGACGATGCTGTGGCAGTGAAAAAGACGGCGCGATGCCTGAAGCCCGGTCGGAAAGGCAAGATCTGCATAACGCTCGACCCGAGCAAGATGGCCGACGGTCGACTGCTCAACAGCAGTGTGGTGATATTCACCAACGACCCGCTGCAAGGCACCGTGCAGATACGCACTGTAGGCACAACAGAAACAGATAAAAAACAAAAATAACAAAAGACACAACGATATGGAATTTCTTGATCATGACGAGCATCACAATATGGTGAGCCATCCGGAAAACAGCGCAGAGTTTGCCGGACTTGCTGTCAACAGTGGAGTGGCAGAGCCACCGAAAGTCAACCCCTACTTCCATCCGCGCAAGCGCCGCCGCACGATGACAGCCGGCGAATATGTGGAAGGCATCCTCAAGGGCGACGTGACTGTGCTGAGCCGAGCGGTGACGCTTGTGGAGAGTCTGGTGCCCGAGCATCAGGCATTGGCTCAGGAAGTGATAGAAAAGTGCCTTCCGTCGGCAGGCAACTCGCGCCGCATCGGCATCACCGGAGTGCCGGGCGCCGGCAAGAGTACGTCGATCGACGAGTTCGGACTGCATGTGCTTAAAGGAGGCGGCAAACTCGCCGTTCTCGCCATCGACCCGAGCAGCGAGCGCACCAAAGGCAGTATCCTTGGCGACAAGACCCGCATGGAGAAACTGTCGATTCATCCCAAAGCCTTCATCCGCCCCAGCCCGTCGGCAGGCTCTCTCGGCGGCGTGGCACGCAAGACTCGCGAATCCATCGTGCTTTGTGAGGCCGCCGGCTTCAACAACATCTTTGTGGAGACCGTCGGAGTGGGACAAAGTGAGACAGCAGTGCATTCGATGGTCGACTTCTTCCTGCTGATACAGCTGGCGGGCACCGGCGACGAGCTGCAGGGCATCAAACGAGGCATCATGGAGATGGCTGACGGCATAGTCATCAACAAAGCCGACGGCGACAACATTGAGCGTGCCAACCTTGCCAAAGCACAGTTTCAGAGCGCGTTGCATCTGTTTCCGCCGACATTGTCGGGCTGGATACCCGAAGTGCTGACCTATTCGGGCTACTACGGCATCGGCATCAAAGAAGTGTGGGAGATGATTGACCGCTATTTCGAGTTTGTCAAAGGCAACGGCTATTTCGAGCACCGTCGCATGGAGCAGGAGAAGTATTGGATGTATGAGACAATCGACGAGCAGCTGAAGGCGCACTTCTACCGTGACCCTGAGGTGGAGGCGTTGCTGAAGGTGAAGCAGGACAATGTGCTTGCCGCCCGCCAGAGCTCGTTTGTAGCAGCAAAAGACGTGCTTGACTATTATTTCCAAAAAATGGGTTTGAAATAATTTGCACTGACTTTTGATAAGTAAGGCTGCGTCTCGGAAAAATCAAAATTTCAAGCAAGCTTGATTTTGCTTTTTCCCTCGACTTGCACTAACTTTGTGCGAATTTTAAAATTTGGTCAGAAATTGGAAAAAGAAAAGATAAAGAAATCGTTGGGCACGGTGTGCAAGGTGGTCATACCATTGGTTGTCGGAGTAGGATTGTTTTATTGGCTCTATAATAATGTCGATGTGGAGCAGATGAAAAACATCCTCCGCTACGACGTGGACTACACTTGGATAGGCGTAATGCTCGTAATATCAACGTTCAGCCACGTGTTCCGCGCTATGCGATGGCGTTTGCAACTGCGTGCGCTCGGCATCGACGCGCCGCTCGGAGTGCTTGTAGTTTCGATATTCGGCACGTATGCTGTCAATCTTGTTTTTCCACGCCTCGGAGAGGTGTGGCGCTGCGGCTACATCTCGCGTCGCCAGAAAGCCCCGTTTACCAAAGTGGTTGGCTCGATGGTAGCCGACCGCCTGTCGGACACCGTCACTGTTCTGACGTTGACCCTTGTGACGATGTGTCTTGCGTGGTCTGCGTTCGACAAGTTTTTTGATGCCTTCCCTCAAGTCAAGGACGGCATATTCAATACCGTGACATCGCCCGTCACATGGATAGGAGTGGCAGTCGTCGCCGGACTCGTTGTAGCGTTGTTCAAACTCGGCAAGCGCTTCGCGTTTATCCAGAAAATCGACAATGCCATCGCCGGACTGTGGCAAGGCTTCTACAGCATAACAAAGATGAAAGGCAAGCGCTGGTTCCTGTTTTACACGCTTCTCATCTGGGGCTGCTACTTCACGCAGCTTTACGTTTGCTTCTTTGCCTTTCCGTTTACGAAAGACCTCGGCATTGTTTGCGCACTGGTGTGCTTCGTGCTGAGCAGCATCTCGATGGGCATACCCACCAACGGAGGCCTCGGCGCATGGCACATTGCGATAATCTTCGGACTGTCGCTCTACGGAGTAGGCACGTTCTCGATCAATCGTCCCGACGCCAACGCCACCGCGTTTGCCATGCTCGTTTGGGGCACACAGACATTGTTGCTGATAGCGTTGGGAATCTATTCCTACGTCTACATATTGATGAATAAAACAAAAGAAGGGAACTAAGAGATGGCACTTAGAATAGACGATTATTTCGATGAGGACGAGCGTCCGGCAGAAGAACGCGACGACGAGGCGCAACCAGCACAGCCCGAGGCGCAAGCCGCACCGGCAGTGCCGGAGGAAGAGCAATACCGCGAAGACTTTATCGTGACCAACGGTCAGCGCCGCCGTCGGCGGTGGCGCCGGATAATCATTGCCGGCGCGCTTCTTGTTGTGGCGGCGATAGTTGTCAACATGCTCTTCGTGTCGAAGAAAGTGGACAAAGGCTGTGTACGCGGCTATCTCGTGAAGGTGGAACTCAGCAGCGGACTGCTGTTCGACTCCTACGAATGCACTATGGTCACCGACTATCCCGACCGAGTGACCGACGCAAATGACTTGATTTTTCATTTTTCCGTGCGCGACCAGAAACTTGGCGAGAAAATCTACAAAGCCATGCGCGGCGACAGCGTGCTGCTTGTAGACTACGTGCGCTATTCAATGAAAATGCCGTGGCGCGGCAACACCGACGTGTATGTCGACAGTGCCACGGTGATGAAGTTGCCCGTGCTCCGCAGTCCCGAACAGGTGGCTCTCGACAAGGCGACATACGGCGCCAAGCCCGACACCACAAAACGTGGATAAGACATAAAAACAAAATAATCAAGGATGGTTGCTCCTTTTCGCGGTCACGGCTGCGGAAAGGAGTTTAATTTTGCATAAAAAGTAAAAACGAAATGCTATGGAAAACAATTTTATTGAAATGGAATGGAGCCGGCTGTGGTGGCTTCTCAGTGTGGTGGTTACGGAGTATGTGCTCGTTCTCGCCGCGGTGGGTGCCGACATGGCAAGCGGCATCAGCAAATCCCGTAAGCGCGGCGAGGCAACACGCAGCCGCGCTCTCCGCCGCACCGTAGACAAGCTTGCGCGCTACTACAACGTGCTTGTGGTGCTTACCGTTGTCGACGCCATGCAGATAGCCGGCGCGTGGTTTATGCGCGCAGTTGAAGGCTATGCCGTACCCACCGTGCCGCTGTTCACGCTTCTCGGGTCGCTCGGCATGGCAGGGATAGAGGTGAAAAGCATCTTTGAGAAAGGCAGCGACAAGGAGCGCACCGATGTGGGCGCGTTGCTCGACCTGCTCGAATCCGCCGCCGACAATGAGAAATTAACCAAAATTATCAACAACCTTAAAAACTTGAAGAAATGAAACATTTTACCATTGAAGAACTTACACATTCAGACACCGCCATCGGCCACGGCATAGCCAACAATCCCGGTGCCGTGGAGCGGGAAAACCTGCGCCGTCTCGCCGAGCGCGTGCTCGACCCCGCAAGAGAACGCCTCGGCGCGCCAATCTACGTCAACAGCGGCTACCGCAACTGCGCGGTGAACCGACTGGTGGGCGGAGCGCGTCGCTCATATCATCTGCAGGGGCGCGCCGCCGACCTCGACACCCGCAGCGGCCGCAACGCCGAACTGATGCGCATCCTCCAGTCGCTTCCCCACACCGAACTGCTGTGGGAACAGGGCGGCCGCTGGATACATGTAGCCCTGTGACGGCAGCCGACGGCGCCTTTTCCGCAGTGAAAACGGCGGAAAACGGCGGTTTGCGCGCAGTTTTTTAACAGAAATCGGATGTCGTGGTTTAAAAAATGTGAAAAACAAAGCCAAACCGCTAAATATTAGAGGTTTGGCTTTTATTGTTGAGTTTTCGTTGTAGTGGTTTGTGAGTTTTTGTTGAGTAATAAAATGAACACATTGCGCGCGATGCGCGTAAATTTGCAACATAAAACCAACATAATTAGAATTTATTCGTATGAAAAACTTATTCACCATTATTGCAGCCAGCCTACTGCTCGGCACGGCATCAATGGCGGCAGAGCATACGGGGATTGACAACAATTCGGCATATCTTGATTTGCGTCCAAACGGCACGACGCTCCGCACGACGGCAGCCGATGCACGCATCGTGGTTTGCAACGTGATGGGTCAGATGGTGGCCAACACAGAGGCAACCGAGGTTTCAACCGCAGGTTGGCAGCCGGGACTCTACATTGCCCGTCAAGGCAATGCGGTAGTGAAATTTGTAGTGAAATAGGGATATAAATAAAAACTTAAAAAATAATACAACAATGAAAGCTAATTTATACTCAATTGTACTTATGGCAGGTGCGATGATCTCGTCGGTCAATGCATTTGCACAACCAACAACTTCCGCTCCGACACCTCCCGAATTGGCAAAGAACAAGGTGATTTCAATCTATAGCGATGCCTATGTGTCGACAGGCTTCGAGTTTGGAGAATGGGGAAGCGGCACAGCTTACGCCCAGGAGAAAATCGGTGACACCGACAATGTTGCTAAGTTCACCACAACCGACCTGGGTTACTTCGGATGGCAATTCGGCAAAGTCAACACCGCAGCGATGGACAAGCTCCACGTTGACGTCTATGGCGACGCCGCATTTTCTGTCCGCGTGGTGCCTATCACTGGTGGCGCGGAAGTGGGACAGACCATAGAAGTCAGTGCCGGCAAATGGACAAGCGTCGACCTTGACACCAAGGTGTTTGCCGACGGTGGCGCCAACCTTGCCAACGTGTATCAAATCAAGTTTGATAACGTCAAGAGTCAAACGTTTTATATAGACAATGTCTATTTCTGGAGCACATCGACCGACGTCGACACCGAGGCACCTACCCAGCTGACAGCCACGCTCGTAGAGTCGGCATTCACAACAGTGACACTCTCCTGCACGGCAGTAGACAACAGCGGTGCTGTTGAATTTGTCGTAACCGACGAGGCAAAATCCTACAGCAAGACAGTTGGCGGCGTGTCGGGCGAAGCAACCACGGTGGTTCTCGACGGACTTACAGCCAACACCGACTACAACTTCACCGTCAAGGCACTTGACGCCGAAGGCAACGAGTGTGCCGACGTCGTTACAATCGCCGCATCGACAAACGTTCTGCCAGAGCCGGCAACCAAAGCATCGTTGCCAGCCTCGAAAGTAATCTCAATCTACTGTGACGATTATACATCAGCCTGCCCGTTCGGCATCGGCGGATGGGGACAGTCGACAACAGCGACATTTTTGCAACTTACCGCCGATGACCAGGCGATGTATCTTGACAACTTCAACTACCTCGGTTTTGAGCTCAACAACAACAAGCCGGCGTTTGACGCCAGCGATATGCTCTACCTCCACCTCGACGTTTATCCGCTGACGCTCACCAAACTTGAGGTCTCTCCAATCTGGGGTGCAGAGAAACTCGTTGATTGCGGTGAACTCACGGCAGGAAAGTGGAACACCATCGTTCTGCCGTTGACATCATTCGACGGCATCCGTCTTGACAACATCTATCAAATCAAGTTTGTAGCTCGTCCAGAAGGTACAGCCAAGGCATTTCTCGACAACATTTACTTTGCTACAGACAACGACAGCAGCGTGGCTTCTATGACAGCCGACAAGCTCACCTATGCAGACGGCATGCTCCGCGGCGCAGCCGATGCACGCATCGTGGTTTGCAACGTGATGGGTCAGATGGTGGCCAACACAGAGGCAACCGAGGTTTCAACCGCAGGTTGGCAGCCGGGACTCTACATTGCCCGTCAAGGCAATGCGGTAGTGAAATTTGTAGTGAAATAGGGAAATAAATAAAACAAACATTAAAATTTATACAAAATGAAAAAGAACTTATTAAAAATGGCGTTGCTCGCTGTCGCAACCTTTGCGGCAAGTGTGGCAAGTGCACAAACTTACTCTGGTAAAATCACATCAAGCGACTGGAGTGGGACAAGGGGTTGGAGAGTGATGTGGATTATTCTTTGACTTATATTGAAAGTACGAAGAAACTTAATTTTGAGTTTACCGTTCCTTGTGACAAAAAAATCAATGTTGCATATTTCTTTGCAGAGCATGGCTTTGGTGAAACTACAATAGAGAATCCGCAATCGGTAGACGGAACATATACTTTGTCGGGAACCACTGGAGGCGTATTTGCTCTTAAAAAAGGAGATGAAACGTGGTTCACTCTTAAATTGATTATTGTCGGTGTTGGGGATATTGTGACGAAGCAGATTAAATATAAGGTAGGAGAAGGAAACACAGCAGAGGACACCGAAGCTCCGGCATGGGTGTCAGACCCGACTGCCGTAGCAAGCTCAACATCGGCAACAATTTCGGTCTGCGCTAAAGACAATGTCTCAAAGACGCTGACATACGAAGTGTCAAAAACTGCGGATTTTGCGACATTGGAAACAGTAAACGGAAAAGCGAATGAAGCAACAGAAATTGCGTTGAAAGGTCTGTCGCCAGAAACAGAGTATACATATTACGTTCGCGTTAAGGATATGGCTGGCAATGTAAGCGCAGAAGTCAAGACCGTGACGTTTACGACAACAGCACAGGCCGCAGTCGTTGCAACTTACTATGGCGTATTCTATACCAACGATTGGGAAGAAAAGGCAACAGTTGGCGGAAAAGAGGTGGTACCGCAAATTAATTGGAAGGCTGAAACGCTGGAAGGATATAATGATGTGATTGTTACCGCAGAATTGTCAGAAGCACTTCCTGATGGAGCGGCGCTTAAATTCTGCGCTTTTATTGAAGGTGGAGTCGGTCCAGTTGACAACAAGGATATGACGGCAACTGGCAAGGCAAATGAGTATACAATCAAGTTGAGTGAAGTGCTTCCAGAAGGTAAGACATTGGAGAAAGACCAAATTTTTAGTCAGTTCTTCTTCCGCCTATATCCTACAGGGAAAGTGGCTTTTTCCAGGACAAAGATTCTTACAACATATAAGGTAGGAGCGTCAAACGATCCTATTGCCACAGACACTAAGGCTCCGGAATGGGGCGTAGATCCAGTGGTAGAAAAAGTAACGGACAAGACTGCTGAAATTGTGGTTAATGTGACAGATGATTCAGGCAGCGCCGTCATTACTCTGACAGGTGATAATGGATTTGCTGAATTGAAGAAAGAGGTGAAAGCCGACGGCACAAATCAGACAATCGTGTTGAACGGACTTACGGCAAACACTGCCTACAATCTGACACTTGCCATTGCCGACGCAGCAGGCAATGCCGGCGAGAGCAAAACAGTTAATTTTACCACTCTGGAAACACCGGACCGTGAAGTGCTGTATCTGACAATTCCAATTGCCTCAGAAGATTGGAACAACGAAGCATACAATCCTAATGGTTCAATGCTTATAACGGTAAATCCTGACAATACGTTGTCTTTTAAAGTTTCGCTTGATCAAGATCGTGAAGACTTTATAGAAACCAATATGTATGTTCACGGGGTTCAGGAACCTGTTTCTTTGATTCGCACTTCTGAGGGCGTCTATGAATGCACAACGACAAAATCAATATCCAATAGAGATGCGTTGGTTCATTTCCATATGCATTTTCGGTTCAGTGACGGAAGTTCGACATTTGCAGTTAAAAACTTCACACCGTCAGAAGGTTCGACATCAGCAGTAGCAGAGGTTGAGGCAGAGGCAGCTAAGGTTGTTGCAGCCAACGGCGTAATCCGTGTTGAGGGCGACAAGACGTTTGCAGTCTACACCGTAGCCGGACAATTGGCATTCCGCGGCATGGGCGAGGTTCGCCTTGACAAGGGTGTCTATGTGGTTGTTGTCGACGGCAAGGCACAGAAAGTTATGCTGTAAGAAAACAATAATTGATTAAGGCGAAGAGCGGGGCTTCCGGGAAACGGAGGCTCCGCTCTCTGCGTATGGCGCAAGGCGTCACGGGGCGAGGTAAACCGATGGGATGACGTTTATACAACCGCTCTTCGGCGGTAGATTGGTGATGCGTTGGCGTCACGGGGTAGGCGAGCCAACCCCGTGCTAACATATTAAACCGCTCTTCGGCGG
>ERZ773260.5189-NODE-5189-length-9947-cov-2.097149_pt1 | contig 9947 bp, 5 predicted proteins | sample MGYA00511387_ERZ773260 | MGnify/ENA primary metagenome ERZ773260 (study PRJEB29015, sample SAMEA2737745) | human gut metagenome | biome: human gut; feature: human-associated habitat; material: faeces | place: China | collected 2012 ... | reverse complement strand
TGGACACCTCGATGGTGGTGCTGGTACGGCCGTTGTTCTCAGTGGTTACAGACTGACCAACTTCGGGAGCGGTCAACAGGCTCAGCTCAATCTCAGCGGGATTGGCGTAGCTCATACCAAATTCGGTGGTGTAGAGCACGTCGCCCAGGTTATTGGGCATGTCGATGGTGGGATTTTCCTTTGCCAGCATCGCCATATACAGGCGAGTAGGCTCATCCACCGCGATGTCCATCTGCAGCTCGCCCCAGCTGGTGTAAGCGTCTTCTGCAGTGTAGGGAACCTCGAACACGGTGCTGCCGCTGGGGTCCTTCTCACCAAAAAGCATCTGGGCCGTGATGGAAGGAGTTACATAGCGATAGAACGCGCCGATGGAGGAACCATGGTCCGGCGTATTGTTGTAGGTCTGCATGAGTACTGCTTCGCACGGTTCGACCTGCGGCCAGTAGGGCTCGCCCTGAGCGCCACTGCGGCCAATGGTGCCTTCAAAGATCAGCACCAGGGGCTTGCCGGCAGCCTGAGAGTCTTCCACGATATAGTCGAAGTTCTCGTCGAAGGAGGTGGTGTGATACACGATCACATCGGCCTCATCCATGGTCTCCACAACGGTGCCGAAGGCAGCCAGTGCAACGGCGTCCGCTTCCTTGATGTTGGAGTTGTTGCTGTCGCTGTAAATCTTGGCGCCCTTGGCCAGCGGCAGGATACCTTCGTTGCGAAGGAGAATGGTGGACTTAACCATGAGTTCCTCTTCCATCTCGGTGATTTCCGGACGACGGAGGGCGTTGATGGTCTCGTTATCCAGCGGGATGATATCGCCGTCGGTAGCCTTGTACTCATCGCTACCAATCAGCTCAAGCGCGTCTTCCCAGTCAGAGTAGGGATCTTCAAAGATGCCCAGGTCAAACTTGTTCTTCAGCACACGGCCGACATGAATGTCGAAGTCCTCAGCGGTCACCAGACCCTCGTTCACAGCCTCTACGATCAGGGCCGGGAAAGCACGGTTGGAGCACTCGGAGTAGGCTTCAATGTCAGTGCCCGGCATTGCGCCGTAGCAGGAGAACATGTCAACACCGGTGTTGAGGATAAGCGCGTAGCGCTCCGTGGCAGACAAAGTGGAAACATCCACGCCGTCAGAGGTGGTGCCGGTCTTGCTCATGAGGCTGCTGATGTCCAGCGGCCAGTCCAGGCAGATGATGCCCTCATAGCCCAGCTCATCGCGCAACAGGGCGTAAGTATCCTTATCCATGTAGGTCTGCAGCGTGTTTCCGGTCACGCCAACATTGTTGTTGGTCATAACCCACTGAGAGCCTGCATCCACAACGGCCTTCCAGCCAACCATCCAACTGTCAATCAGGTCGGCAGGAGAACGTGCCGCAGTGTACGAATTGCGACCGCCGCGGGCGATGAAATGCTTAGAGTGAGAGTTGAAGCCATTGTCATCGTAGGCACGGGTTTCGATGGCAGCCATCTTGGCGATGTAGTTGACTTCGTCTCCGTACCAGGAGCCAATTTCATTGCCATAGCCGTGGAATACCTGATGATAGCCGATGGCTACAGCTTCCTTGGCATACTCGGAAACCAGATTGTAGAGAAGCTCTTCGTCATGAGCCACGCCAAACGCGTAATGCGCCATGTCGATCTGACCGCCCCAGGTGTCGTAAGAACGGTCGCCGGAGAACACCACCGGGATACCCAGGCGAGTCTCCTCCGCCATCGCCTGCAGGCCGTTGAACAGATTGAGCTGATCTTTGGCTGTACCGGTCAGGGCGGCGATGTAGGTGGTGACATGCATTTCCTGAATCTGATACTTGGTGGGAACGAAGGTGCCGTTGTCAATGACCACGGTGGGCTCCATGGTGGTGATGCCCGGATGATCCGCAGAAATGACCTTCGTGCTGGTCGTGGAATCATGGAATCCTTCGGAAGTCGTGTTAAAGTCCGTTACGGTGGAGCCATTGCTGCCCGCAATGCACGCAAAGATCAACGTGCCGGCCTTTTCGTCAGCATCCATCTGACTGAGCAGGTCCGCCACACGGTCCTCAACGGGCTGGCGGTAGTCCTCGTAGACATCCAGCGAACCGTTGCTGTTGAGGTCCTTGAAGTACAGGCCGTCCACCTGGATGAACTTGTCTTGGGACGCGGCGCTCAGCTTGGCTTGATCGCCATTGGCCTCAATGTAGTAGAATCCGGATACGCTTTCCTTGATGACGCTCTCTTCCGCCATGGCGGGCAAAGCGCTCAGAGAAGCCAGCATCGTAACAGCCAGCAGCCAGGAAACCAATTTCTTCATTTTCACAGCACTCCTTTCTTTCTTCCCCTCATAAGGTATCGTGGTCTTTGGTCAGGTGTTTTTCTTTCACCTCCCTGAACTGTTTGCCGCTGCATATGCCGCAGCGGTGGCTTTGAATCCATGTGAGGAAGCAACCTCCTATTTTCCCTATGTGCCACACTCACTTCTAAGGATATTATAATTGGTTTCTTTGGGCCTGGGCTTTGAGAATAAAGCACTACGGATGAAAAAAACCAGTACGCTTCAAAACCGACACACAAAATCCAGCACAACCGTTACTCTTTTCGGTTTTTTGTATGATCATTCGGCCTGCGGGAAGGTAATCTCCGCCTCGGCCTCAAGCGTTTCGATCCGCTCCTCTAGCCTGCTCTCCACCTGCTGGGCATAGAGATCTGCGCGCAACGCTTCACGCAGGCTCTCCGTCAGTTCCGCCGTACCGCCGTCCATGTCCTTTAGATAATACAGAATGCACACATTGTCGCCAAACACATGTGGCTGGCTCACATCACCCGGCTTTGCAAGCTCGTCTGCAAAGGCAGCCTGCACAAATGCCTCTTCCCACAGAATGGAGTCCGGATGCACCTGATAGCCCGTCTCTATGAAAGCCGGGTCGGTAAAAGAAGGATCTTCACCATATTCGGAGATCAAGCTCTCGAAAGTCTCCCCCGCCTCCAGACGGTCATAGATATCGCTGGTTTTTTCACTTACGGATGCAAGTTTTTCATCGTCGGTTTCTCCCTGCGCACTCAGCATAATCTGCAGCACTGCGCGATAGCCCGCAGGACGATACCAAATTTCCTCTCCGCTTGCCAGCGCCGTTTCAAAGGCCGGAATATCCTGGGCATATAAGCTTTTGCTCTCATCTGTACGCTGCCGGTAGGCTGCCTCAATTTCTTCTTGCGTAATCTCCGGGTCATTGCGGACAAGCCATGCCTCATATCGTTCGGACGCCAGCACGTTACGATAATAGCTTTTAAAGAAATCTTCCGTGTAACCCGCTACTTCCATTGCAGCCTGGGCCTGCTTAGCTGCGGTGGTTTGAGCGTTCGCATCTTCCTGCGCAAGGCTGGCATAATAAGCCGTATACTCCGCCAGCATCGCCTCTACCGTTTGCTTTGCGGCTTGTGCTACAGTATTTTCATCTTCCTGTGTCAGGTCATACATACCCTGTGCGGTCATATCCTGGCTCAACAGCCGGTCCTCAATAACCTGCCGCTGCGCTACGTCGGAAATGGCCGAAGCGATTTCCTCATCCGATGTATCCAGACCAAGCAGGCCCATGCTCTCCGTTACGCTTGCGGTTACACTGTCGATTTGCGACTGGTAAACCGCTTCCCCATTGATCCACATGGCCACCCCTTCGGCTATATCCGCATTTTCGCCTATTCCCATCATGGGCATTAGCAGAATCGCAAGCAGCAACAGGCACGCGTGCACTTTTCTCATGTTTTTTCGCTCCTTTTGCGTTTTTTTCATTATACAATGGGTTTGTTGGCCTGCATTGGTGAAATTCCGTCACAAGGCAGCAACAATCCAGCACAGTTGTGTACCGGGCTTCGGACATGCAAGCTCCGAATTCAATCATGAGGCAGGCTCGCCTCCTTTCAGCAAAGCGTTCGCTGATGCAAAAATCCGATACAGTCCGTAAAAAAACCTGCACTGTACTGATTAATCCAAATTGATGTGCTATACTTATACTACTTTCTGATAACAGATGCTTTGATGGAAGGAGCGCTGACATGTACCGCGTGCTGATTGCGGATGACGAGATGCCTGCCCTGCGCTACACGCGCAATATCATCCAGCAGTTTTGTTCTCAGTTTCAAATTGTCGACGCAGTCATCAGCGGCGAAGCTGCGCTGAAGGTTTTGCAGGCGCAGGCAATCGATCTGCTGATTACGGACATCAGCATGCACGGCATGTCAGGTATTGAGCTGGCCCAGAGTGCAAAAAAACTCCAGCCGGATCTTCACATTGTCATCATCAGCGGCTATGGAGAATTTGAATATGCCCAGGGAGCCATCCAGGCCGGTGTGGACGAGTATGTGCTCAAGCCCGTCAGCATTACCAAAATGACATCCATATTGCAATCCATCCAGGAAAAGCTGGACAGCGAATATCTGGAGCAGGCGGCCTCCCTTCTTCCTGCTATCGCCTGCCATCAGCCCTATGACGAAGCGGCCGCTACCCGGCTGTTTGCGCGCCGGGACTGGTATTTTGCCTATGTATTGTTGGGAAACCTCAACTTGCGTCTTCCCAAAAAGCTCGGTGTCACCCGCCTGCTGACGCCTCCGCAAGATCACTTTCTGATTCTCAGCGGCCGGGACGAGGAAGAGCGCATTCTCATTTCCAAAGACGATCATGTGGAAAACTTTCTGATGAACCTGAGCGTATTTGTTACGCAGGCAAGCACCCAGGCCACCTGGACCATGGTGTATATGCCCACGGCGCAGCCCATGGAATATTTGCCCAGTTTCATTGAGCAGTCCATGGAGATCATCTATCAGAAAACCGTAATCGGCAAACATCAGATCCTCAAATACAGCGGCGGTTCCGTCCGGGAGGAACGGCTGACCCTTTCCGCCGCCACGCTACGCCAGCTTGGCTACTTTGTGAGCACGGGCAAAAAGCATCTGGTAAAGGATTTCTTTATTTCTCAGGCCGTGCAATGGGAAAACGGTCAGGTTCCTCAGCGTCAGGTATGGCATATGGTCCACCAGATCATTCATCAGCTGGCCACTGTGCATCAGCCCACCAACAGCCGTCTTACGGATATCCTCTTGGAAATCGACGAGCTCATACACTGTGCCGCCTCTTATGGCGACCTCATGGCCAGCATCTACAGCCTGCTGTTTGACAGCGATACGACCTTTGACCGCAAAATGACAGCCCAGGAGCTCTACGACTGCGCCGTACAGTATATCGAGGACAACTATGCACAGCCCCTGAGCATGCAGAGCATCTGCGACGAGATGGGCATTTCGCAGACCTACCTCAGCCGCCTGTTTCGCAAGTACGGAAACACCACCTTCAACACCTATCTCACCCGCTGCCGCATGGACGCCGCGATCCGCATTCTTCAGGAAAAGCCCAATATGCTCCTTCGTGAAGTAGCCGCCTGCGTCGGTTATGAAGGGTCCTCCTATTTTTCCAAGGTATTTCATCAGTATACAGGTAAAACCCCCTCCCAGTATTTCTCTGGCGAGGAGGAATAAACCCGTTGTCTTCGGCGCGGTCTTAAGCCAGAAGGCAGGGGCCCACGGCTTCTGCCTCAGGTTGCGGACAAAGCGTTGAGCGTCGCTTTCTCATCGCCGTGTGTGAACTGTGCCTGCGACTTGTTTTTCTCCGGCTTTCTGGTTGCTTGTCGCCCACGGGGCAACCTTTGCTTCCGTTGCTTTGTCTGGCCTTGCGGCAGCGCGCTTTTTCCGGGTGTATCAAACATCCGTCAAGCGCAAAAGCACGATTTTTATGATGGAATGTGATTTGAATAATATTCAGGGGGGACGGCGCTGCCGCCCCCCCCTGTCAAGCCTGTTCATCAGGCATTGATGCGGTTTTGGGTTTCCGGATCAAACAGGTGCAGCTTCTCAAGATTGGCCGTCAGCACCAGCTCCTTTTGTTCCGGCTTCTTTTCGCCCGTGTATTTGAACACCACGACCTTTTCCCCTACCCGCACATAGATCAGATAGGCGTCGCCCAGCGGTTCGATGGAATCCACATGGGCATGGATGGCGTTCGCCCCGTCATTGGCAAGCTCAAAATCGGACGGGCGGATACCCAGGTCCACCTTGCGCCCCTCATAGTCCTCCAGGCACGCCTTCAACGCATCGGGAACGCTGATGGCAAAATCGCCTGCATCCAGCGTCAGGCCGCCATCCCTGCGTACCACTTTGCAGGGAAACAGGTTGATCTGCGGCGTTCCCAGAAATCCCGCGACAAACTCGTTGGCCGGATGGTCGTACAATTCGTCGGGCGTACCCTGCTGCATGATATGCCCATCCTTGAGCAGCACGATGTGATCGGCCATGGCCTCGGTCTGGTCATGGGTTACATAGATGGTGGTAATTCCGAGCTGGAGCTGAATTTTCTTCAGCTCGTAGCGCACCTGATCGCGCAGCTTGGCATCCAGGTTGCCCAGAGGCTCGTCCAGCAGAAACACCTGCGGATCGCGCACCAGGGCGCGTCCCAACGCCACGCGCTGGCGCTGGCCGCCGGAAAGCTCGGCAGGGCGGCGGTCCAGAAGCTGCTCGATGGAGAGCATCCGGGCCATGTAATCCACCCGCTTGTTGATTTCCTCCTTGGGGGCCTTCTTGGTTTTCAGGGCAAAGGACATGTTTTCACGGACGGTCATGTTGGGATACAGCGCGTATTCCTGAAATACCATGGCGATGTTGCGCTCCTGGGGAGGCACGAAGGTCTTGTCCTTGCCATGCTCCCCGGCCCGGGTCATCACCTCATCCCCGAAGCGGATCTCGCCTTGGGCGGGATGCAGCAGCCCCGCAATGCAGTGCATGGCCGTGGATTTGCCGCAGCCCGACGGCCCAAGAAACACGCAGAACTCGCCGTCCTTCACCTCAAGGTTCAGCTTATCCAGCACGTAGGATTTGCCCCGGTTGTAGGACACGCTCATATCCTGAATACTGATGGAAGCCATATGATCACCTTTCTCAAAACAGCAATTGGGAATTCCCTGCCGGAAGGCCGAGCCTCGGAGAAGCTGCGTTCAGCCTCTCCGAAGCGGCTCAGCCATTGACCGGGCGGGTCAGGCGCCGAAGCTGTCCACCTCGATGCCAAAGCCATACTCAAACAGCGGGTCCTCAATATCCTTGGGCAGATCCTCGCGCTGGCTCAGCACCTGCTCCATGGTGCGGGGAATCTGGAAGGGCGTTTTGCCGGTAATGGGCGTCTCGCCGTAGAGCGCATTGACCACGGCCTCCGCGCCGCAGGTGACGCCGGGACGGTAGGCCAGCAGCACGCTGTCGGCAAGGTCCACCATTTCGGTCATCACATAGGCGCGGTTCATCAGCACCACTTCAACCACGTTGGCGCCGGCATCCTTGAGGGCCTTCACCAGGTCCACCTGCTCCTGGGGGAATTCCAGGGTTTCCGTGCCCCAGGACGGCTCGTGGGTGCCGCTCTCCTCCCCGATGACCACGATGGCGGTTGTGCCGCTGAGGTCTTCGGGCACCTGGGTCGCATCGGCGACGTAGGTCACATTCTCCGCACCTGCTTTGTTCTGGAAGGCCTCAAGAAGGGTCGTTCCCTCGATTTCGATGGGGTCCTTGGCGGTCCAGCCGCTGTTGAGCGCGCGCACATCCTGCGCCAGCGCGCCCGCCACCACGATATTCTGATCCGCCAGCGCGGCGGCATTTTCGTACTTGATCAGCGTCAGGGACCTGGCGGCAGCATCGCGGGCGATCGCGCGGTGCTCCTCGCTGCCCAGCACAGCCGCGGCAGCCTCTTCGTCCACATAGGGGTTTTCAAAGATGCCCAGCTGGAATTTCGCCACCAGAATCCGGCGGCACGCGTCGGTCAGGCGCTCCTCGTCCACGCCTTCCACCAGCTGACGGGTGGAACGCACACCCGCGCCGCCCAGGATGTCCGCGCCGGCGTTGGCAGCCCCTACAAAGTTCAGGCCCCAGTCGGTCTGGATAATGCCCGTATAGCCCAGTTCGCCGCGCAGAAGGTCGGTCATGACCGCTGCGGACTGATCGGCGGAATTCTCCACCGCATCGCCGCCCAGGTAGGGGACGGTCGAGTACCCGTAGGGCATGACGGCCGCCACGCCCGCCTCGATAGCTGCCTTAAAGCCGGCCAAATGCAGGTCGATGGAATCCTCCTGAATGGTCAGAGGGGTGCCGTCCACACCGTCGGTTTGTGCCCCGGAGCCCGGGAAGTGCTTGACCGTGGCGATGACGGAATCCTCCGTGAGGGTGCTGCCGCCCTGCAGCGCCTGCACGGCCGCCACAATCAGCGTCTGCACCACATCGGTGTCCTCGGAGTAGCATTCCTGATTGCGGCCCCAGCGGGGATCGGTAATCAGGTCCGCGTCGGGACTGAGCGCCATGCGCACGCCCACGGCCATCAGTTCTGTGCGCAGCACCTCGTTGAGCTGTGCCACCAGTTCAGGATCGCCCACGGCCCCCTGGTTGATTTCATCCGGCAGGAAGGTCGCATCCTTTACAAAAGCCGCGCCCGCTTCCGTATCCATGGAGAAGATGACCGGAATGCCCAGAGGCGCGCTTTCCGACAGCTCCTGGATTTCGTTGGTGCGCTGAGCCGCCTCGGCAGCGCTGTCAAAGATATACTCATACACCAGCGCAAAGCCGACGTTGCTTTCATTGAACCAGTCGTCCTTCTTGCTTACCAGCGTGAGGTGAACCATCTGCGCGGCTTTCTGGGTGGCGTCCATCCGGCCGAGCAGGTCCTCGGCACGTTCCTCGGGAGTCAGGCGCCAGTCCTCATAGGGGTCCAGCTCGCCATTGGCGTTCAGGTCCTTAAACTGGTAACCATCCACTTCGATGATCTCCTTGACCCTGGCCACCAGCTCCGGCTGCGCCGCCGTCTCCTCCGCCAACGCGGCAGGCAGCGCCGACAGGCACAGCAGCGCGGACAGCATCAGGGAAGCCCATTTCCTAAGCGTGTGTTTCATTGTGTTTCTCCTTTCTTACGATGCGGTCACAGCGCCGCTCATCTGGCCGCTGATGAGGTACTTGCCCATGAAAATGTAGAGAATCAAAACCGGCAGCGCAAGGATCAGCGACCCTGCCATCTGCACGTTGAACTCGGCCGCCATGGTTCCGGCCAGCTCGTTGAGGGCGATGGTAGCGGGCTTGGAATCATAGCCGCCCAGCACCAGGGCAAAGAGCATCTCGTTCCAGATGGAGGTGCACTGGAACACAAACACGGTAATGGTGGCGATCTTGGTGTTGGGCACGACGATCTTGCGGTAGATCTGCCACATGCCGTTGCCGTCGATCATGGCCTGACGAATCAGCGCGTCGGGCACATCGGCGTAGTAGCCGCGCATCATCACCGTGCACATGGGCATGCCGAAAACCGAGTGCACCAGCACCAGACCCCACACGTTGTCATACAGGTCCAGCGCGTTAATCGTCTGCAAAAGCGGAATCAAAATGGCCTGAAAGGGCAGATAGGTGGCCGCCACCAGCGCAATAAAGAACACATTGTTCAGGCGGAACTTCCACTTGCTCAGCGCATAGGCGCACACCGAGCCCAGGAATACCGATCCCGTCGCACCAAAGAGCGTGACGATCAGCGATATGCCAAGCGGCTGCCCCAGCTCCTCCATGGCGCTGGCATAGCCTTCCAGCGTCCACTCGGCAGGCGGCATGATAGGCGTGGTGGTCATCACTTCACTGTTGGTTTTAAACGAGGTCATCACCGTACCCCAGAACGGCAGCATGTAGAATACCAAAAAGGCCACCATGATGAGGTAATACACCACATGCAGCACCGTCATATGCCAGCGGGGTCTGATTCTGAGTGTCTGCGCCTGCTGGCCTTCCCGGCTGCGTTCAATGTTCAGTTCGTTTTGCATAGGCTCACTTCCTTCTGTTGGTCCAGTAGGTCAGCGGCAGAATCAGCACCAGCACCAGCGCCAGCAGGAAGCAGCTGATGGCCGCGGAGTAGGCAAAGT
>ERZ773260.5187-NODE-5187-length-9948-cov-2.868493_pt1 | contig 9948 bp, 12 predicted proteins | sample MGYA00511387_ERZ773260 | MGnify/ENA primary metagenome ERZ773260 (study PRJEB29015, sample SAMEA2737745) | human gut metagenome | biome: human gut; feature: human-associated habitat; material: faeces | place: China | collected 2012 ... | reverse complement strand
TCTTGGAGGGAATGGACTGGATGATGCGCAGAAGCTGCTCCGTGTCGGCAACGTCTGTCAGGCGGTTTTTACCGTCCGCCGCCCGCATTTTCAAAGCGTGACAGTTTGTCACGGTTTCGTTGCCCTCTGCCTTTAGCCGCTGCTTCAGCTTGCGCCAGTATGCCGTTGGGTCTGTGCTGTTGGTCAGAACCGTAACCACGTCCACAATGGAAAAATACCATTCTTCCCGCTCTGCGTCCCACGCCACGCGGATCTTCTGATCTTCAAACAGCTGAATCTCGTTTTTCACAGGTTCGTTCATGCGCAACCTCCCAAATCAGTCACGGTTCTGTCATATATATCTGCTCAATCAAATTTAATTTATAGATAATATTGTACATCATAGCAATAGAGATTGCAAGACAAAATGCACACTGGGCGTGTTCGCGGCACATTGTAACCGGAACAAAAGTATGATATGATATATAAATACAAAACAAACATCGGAGGCGCAGCGATGCAAAATCAAAAGCTGCATTACGCAGAACTGATCAAAGAAATTATAATCCTGACCGTGGCGGTGGCGATTATCGCGGCAGCGGTCTTCTTTTTTCTAGTGCCGAGTCACACGTCCGTCAGCAGCATTTCAGGCCTTGGCATTGTGCTGTCCAACTTTATTCCGCTGCCGCTGTCAGCCATCACAATGATTCTGAACGTGGTGCTCTTGATCATCGGGTTTCTAACCTGCGGAAAAGAGTTTGGCGCAAAGACTGTCTATACGAGTATCCTGCTGCCATTATTCATAGGGCTGTTTGAACTTGTGTTCCCGAATTTCAGTTCCATGACGGGCAGTCAGGAGCTCGATGTGCTTTGCTACATTCTGGTGGTCAGCATCGGTCTGAGCATCCTGTTTAACCGGAACGCGTCCTCCGGCGGACTGGACATCGTAGCGAAGATTCTAAACAAATATCTGCACGTGGAGCTGGGAAGAGCCATGTCGCTGGCAGGCATGTGTGTGGCGCTTTCGGCGGCGTTTGTCTACGACAAGAAAACCGTGGTTCTGAGCGTCCTCGGTACCTATTTTAACGGCATTGTTCTGGACAACTTTATTTTCGACCACAACAAAAAGCGCCGCGTCTGCATCATCACCGAAAAGGAGGAAGAACTCCGGAAGTTTATCATCAACGACCTGCACAGCGGCGCGACGATTTATGAGGCTATCGGTGCGTATAACTTTGAAAAGCACAATGAGATTATCACCATTGTCGATAAAAGTGAGTATCAGAAGCTGATGACGTTTATCAACCGCGAAGACCCGAAGGCATTTATCACCGTCTATAACGTGTCGAACATGCAATATCAGCCGAAAATTAGGTCAAAAGAGAAATAAAGAAGAATGCAATAGAATACGATGGAGAAAAGAACATGAAACTCAGAAGATTGGGAAAAACGGAACTGCAAGTCAGCGAAATTGGCTTTGGCGGCGAGTGGTTGGAGCGCCACCCGGAGGAGGACGGTATCGACCTGATTCACTATGCGTCCGCGCAGGGCATCAACATTTTAGATTGCTGGATGCCTGACCCGAAGTCGAGAGACATCATCGGCAAAGGTATCAAAGATAACCGCAGACAATGGTACATTCAGGGACACATCGGCTCTACATGGAAGGACGAGCAGTATTTCAGGACGCGCGACATGAAATATGTCCGCCCCGCGTTTGAGGACCTTCTGCGTCGCTTGCAGACGGACTATATTGACCTCGGCATGATTCACTATGTGGACTCCGAAAAAGAGTGGGAGCAGATGCAGCACTCGGACTATCTGGGTTACGTCACGGAGCTTAAAAACAGCGGCGTGATCCGCCACATCGGCATGAGCTCCCACAACCCAAAGGTTGCCAGGAAAGCCGCCGAGTCCGGGTATGTGGAGATGATTCTCTTCAGCATCAATCCGGCCTTTGATATGCTGCCCGCGAGCGAGAATATTGACACGATGTTTGCGGAAACATTTGACGCGGGACTCAAGGGAACGGACCCAGACCGCGCGAAGCTATACCGCATCTGTGAAGAAAATGACGTCGGCATCACAGTCATGAAGGGCTTCGCCGGCGGCAGACTGTTTGACGAAAAGCGTTCTCCGTTCGGCGTGCGCCTGAGTCCGGTGCAGTGCATTCACTACGCGCTGACGCGTCCGGCTGTCAGCGCCATCATGTGCGGCTACGACACCAAAGAGCAGGTTGATCAGGCGGTTGCCTATGAAACCGCGTCCAATGACGAAACGGACTACGCGTCGGTGCTTTCCAATGCGCCGTTCCACTCCTATCGTGGGGAATGCACCTACTGCGGACACTGCAAGCCCTGTGCTGCACAGCTCGATATCGCCATGATTAACAAGTTCTACGACCTTGCAACCATGCAGCCGGAGGTGCCCGCTATGGTACGTTCCCACTATGAAGCGCTGGAGCATACCGCATCTGAGTGCATCGGCTGCCATGCCTGCGAATCGCGCTGTCCCTTCGGCGTGCCCATCGCGGAACGGATGCAGAAAACCACGGAGCTCTTTGGGCGCTGAAAAACGTCAGAACAGCATACAAAAGCGGAAGGGCGCGTTGCAGAATAAACAGTTCTGCAGCGCGCCTTTTCCATGACGTCAAGCAATTCACTCTACTCACGGTCACCACTCCTGTTTTCGTCGTTATGTACTACTCCCACCCGTTCCGTTTGGCCAAAACGTCCATCGCGAAGCAGAGCACTTCCCACTGCGTCGTTTTTGACACGCAGGCTGATTTCGTAGGGGCGATTGAGCACATCGCCCCAATGGCAATTACGAATTCGCCGGAGATTTCCGTAAAATCGGGTTTATTTGCCGGGGCGATGTGCTCAATCGCCCCCTACGCGTTGTTTGGAAGGTTTTCCGTGGAAGCCGCATTGCGAAATTTTGCAATATTCCGAATTTTCTAGTGCTCTTCCCAATCGAGGCTCCTGCCGACGGCCTTGTGCCAGCCGTGCAGGAGCTTTTCGCGTCTTACGGGCTCCATCGTGGGCTCGAACGTCACATCGCAGTGCCAGAGGCTCTGAAGCTCCTCGCAGCTTTTCCAGACCCCGACGGCGAGTCCTGCAAGATATGCCGCGCCGAGCGCCGTCGTCTCGCGGATGACGGGTCTGCGCACGGGCTTTGCGAGCATGTCCGCCTGGAACTGCATCAAAAAGCCGTCGCGGCTCGCCCCGCCGTCAACACGGAGCTGCGAGAGCGTCACGCCCGCGTCCTTTTCCATCGCGTCGACCAGATCATACGACTGATACGCGATCGACTCCTGCGCGGCTCTTATAATATGCTCGGGCTTTGTCCCGCGCGTGAGGCCGACCATCGCGCCGCGTGCGTACATGTCCCAGTGCGGCGCGCCGAGGCCTGTGAACGCAGGCACGAGATACACGCCGCCTGTGTCCGGCACCTTGGACGCAAAATATTCCGCGTCCCGAGCCTCCCGGATGAACCGCAGCTCGTCGCGCAGCCACTGGATGACCGCGCCGCCGACAAAAATCGAGCCCTCGAGCGCATACTGCACGCGCCCGCCGAGGCCGACCGCGATCGTGGTAACAAGCCCGTGCACGCTTTCCATCGCCGTCTCGCCCGTGTTCATGAGCAGAAAGCAGCCCGTGCCGTAGGTGTTTTTCGCATCGCCGGGCGTAAAGCAGCACTGACCGAATAAGGCTGCCTGCTGGTCGCCTGCAATGCCCGCGATCGGCACCTGCACGCCCTGAATGTTGCACGTGCCGTAGACCTCGGAGGAATTGCGCACCGCAGGCAGCATCGAGGCTGGAATCCCGAGCTCCCGCAAAAGCCGCTCGTCCCAGCAGAGTTTGTGGATATCATAGAGCATCGTGCGCGAGGCGTTTGTGTAGTCGGTGATATGTACCTTCCCGTCCGTGAGCTTCCAGACGAGCCAGGTGTCGACCGTGCCGAACAGAAGTTCTCCACGCTCGGCCTTTTCCTGCGCGCCGGGGACGTTGTCTAAAATCCATTTGATCTTCGTGCCGGAAAAATACGCGTCCAGCACCAGACCCGTCGTCTTCTTGATATAGTCCCTGAGCCCGCGCCGCTCCAGCTCGTCGCAGATGGGAGCCGTGCGCCTGCACTGCCAGACGATGGCGTTATAGATGGGTTTTCCCGTCGTTTTGTCCCAGACGACGGTCGTCTCGCGCTGGTTCGTGATGCCGATGGCGGCAATATCCCGCGCGTGGATGTCCGACTGCGAGATGACCTCCATCATGACCCCGTAGATGCTGGAGTAGATCTCCATCGGGTTGTGCTCCACCCAGCCGGACTGGGGGTAATACTGGGTAAATTCCTTCTGCGCGACCGAGACGATGTTCTGCATCTCGTCAAACAAAATCGCGCGGCTGCTGGTCGTGCCCTGGTCGAGGGCGAGAAGATAACGCGGCATGGAGTTTCTCCCTTCGTTCATATTGCCTCAAAGCATTTTGATGCGGTACTCGAAATCCTCACAGATCAGAACCGTTCCCTCGCGAATCCCGTCTGGCAGCAGCGCCAGCGCCACCTCCGTGCGCGTCCCGCGCTCCGATACCAGCACCGCATAGTCTCCCGCGATTTCCGCGACTGTCCGTTCAAAAATCATGGCTGCTCCTTCCCTCCGAAAAGGACGTTTTGTTTTTCTTACTATATCATACTTTCTCTCGTTTTGCACAACCTATTGCAAAAGAACACGGGAGGAATCTTCTATGGACCACGATACGAAAGCTCTTTTGCTCGAGTGCGGCGCGGGCGTGCAGATGGCCGTCGGCGCGATTGACGACGTGCTCGGTCAGACGCGGGACAAAAAGCTGGAGCAGGCGCTGCTTTCCTGCCGCGAGGCGCACAAGGCGCTTGGGCAGCAGACAAAGGCGCTTTTAGATGCCGAGCACATCCCGGAAAAGGGCGCAAACGCGATGGCGCGCGGGATGTCCTGGCTCAAGACGAGCACGAAGCTTGCCGTCTCTCCCGCCGACGAGACGGTCGCGGACCTTATCACCGACGGCTGCAACATGGGCGTCAAGTCCCTCATCCGCTACCGCAACCGCTACCCGAATGCGAGCGAAACCGCCCGTCAGATCGCGGGCCAACTCATCGACTCCGAGCAGACGCTCTGCAAGTCCATGCAGGCCTATCTTTAATTTGCACAATTTTTTAGCGCGCAGGCAAAAAATTTTTCATTGTGCTTTTTTCCTCCGTGGTGTATAATGGAAGCATCCAAAGAGCAAGGGGGAATCATCCATGACAAACAAAGTGATTACCATCAGCCGGCAGTTCGGCAGCGGCGGCAGAACCATTGGCAAGAAGGTCGCCGAGAAGCTCGGAATTCCCTACTATGACAAGGAGCTGGTCGATCAGGTGGCCAAGGAAAGCGGCTTTTCGCACGAGTTCATCGAGGAGATCGGCGAATACGCCTCCGTCACCAGCAGCTTCCTGTTCAATATCGCGGTTTCCGCCCACCCGATGGGTCTGATCGACACAATGTCCGTGTCCGATAAGCTCTACGTCTGCCAGACCAACGTCATCCGCGATCTGGCCGCGAAGGGGCCTTGCGTCATCGTCGGCCGCTGTGCGGACTTTATTCTCAAAGACCGTCCCGATACGCTGCACATCTTCATCCACTCCGACATGGAGCACCGCGCCGAGCGTATTGTGCGCCTGTACGGCGAGACGAAGCAGACCCCGCAGAAGCGGCTGCAGGAAAAAGACAGCAAGCGCAAGGTCTACTACAAGCATTACACCAACTGCAACTGGGGCGAAGCGGAAAACTACGACCTCTGCCTCGACTCTGGCACGTTGGGCGTCGACAAGTGCGCCGACATCATCTGCGACGTCGCGCTGATGCCGTAAGTTTTTCAATTACGAACAAAAACCCGGTCACGGAAGTTTTCTGTGGCCGGGTTTTTCTGAACCTGACATGGAATATTGTGCATTTTTCCGGAAGGTTCGTATGGTCGAAATTTTCGGGGACTTTCCGGGGCGTTCGTAGGGGTCGATGCCCACATCGACCCATTGGGTACCATCGAATTCGCATTGGATTTTCGTATCATCAGATTGTGCCGCCGGGGCGATGTGGGCATCGCCCCCTACGCAAGATTGGGAATCCGGACAAAAATCGAGAACTCGGACGAAGATTGAGAATCCAGGAAAAAATCGGGAATCTAAGCGAAAATCAAAAATCCGTGCAAAACGAGACGGATCAGTTGCTGTGCCGCTCGGCCTCTACGTCGATGGCAAGGACGACGCAGAGCGCGGTGAGCTCGTCCTTTTCATCCAGAATCTCGAGGCGGTAGCGGTCCTGAAACGTCGGCCACGCCTTTTCGATGCGCGCGATCAGTTTATCCCCCTGCGTGATGGAAAAGTCGAGGCTCATGAAGCTGCCCGCAACTTCCCACGCAAGCGAATCGATCGAGTAGCGCTGGGAAAAGAGCGAAAAATGCCGGTCCAGCTGCACGCTCCCGCTCGGAACAGCCAGCTCATACGAGCACGGAACGGAGAACGGAATATGCTGCACAAAGCAGATCTCCCGCCCCTGCACATCCGTCACGACGAGCTTGCGCCCAAACTGGAAAAGCTCGCGGTCGACCTGATATTTGACGTTTCCGTCTTCGTCCCAGATGTCAAAATGGTCGAACGAGAAAATCTGCTCCTGCAAATAAAGCGTCATTGCGCGCTCTCCCACTGTCCCGCAAAAATCTGCGCGATCGGAGAATCAGACGAGACGACAAGCGTTTTATTGTCGCCCGTGAGCGCATTTCTCGCCATATCGAGCGCGCGCATGAACTCGTAAAAGTCCGCCTCCTCCTGCGTGTCATATGCCTGAGACAGTACGCGCATATATTCTGCCTCGCCTTCTGCTTTGATGCGCTCTGCCTGCGCCTTTGCTTCGGAGACGGTGATCTCCACAGACTTGTCGGCCTCGCTTCGGATCTGCTTGGCCTGCGCGTCGCCCTCGGCCGCATAGGAGGCCGCGATGTTGCCGCGCTCGGAGATCATGCGCTCATAGACGGCAGCCTTGTTTTCATCGGGGAGGTCAATGCGCTTTGTCTCGATGGCAAGGACCGTGAGGCCGTAATCGTCAAAGTTCTGCTCGAAGTTTTCCATGATCGCTGCCGCAAGCTCGCCGTCTCTGCCGGAGATGACCGCCTCCTGCTTCATGGAGCTGATGACGGTTTTAAGGCTGTTGTAGACGACGGCGTTGATGCGGCTTTCCGCGTTTGCAACGCTGCCGGAGAGCGTCTGGATAAATTTTAGGGGGTCTGTGATCTTCCAGAGCACGAAGCTGTCGGCAACCATCGACTTTTTGTCAGACGTAATGACGTCGCTCGCCGCAAGGTCATAGAGCATCTCTGTTTTGGGAAGCGTGCTTGCCGACTGGACGAAGGGCGTTTTGAGGCTTAGCCCCGGCTGGTCGATGATGCTGACCACCGCGCCGAACTGCTTGATGATCGTGTACTCGTTCGGCTGTGTTACGACGAGGCTTCCCGCGAGGATGACAACGAGCGCCAGCGCGAGAACGACCGGAACTGCGATTTTGAGTGCCTTTTTCAATTTGCTGCGCCTCCTTCTGTGGTGCCCATGTTGACGTTTGCAAAGGACTCGAGCGGCAGCGCCGTCTGCACACCCGTATTTGCATCTACAATGTAGAGCTTCATATCGGGGAGAATTTCCTCCATCGCCTCATAGAACAGCCGCTGCTTGGTGATGAGCGGATAGTTCTGATACTCGGCGAAGAGCTCTGTGAATCTGGCCGCCTGACCTTCCGCCTCGTTGATCTTGCTCTCGCGGTAGGCCTCGGCCTGCTTGATGATCTGGTCTGCATCGGCGCTCGCCGCGGGGGTTACTTCGTTTGCATATTTTTTCGCGTTGTTGACCGCGGTGTCTGCCGACTGCTTCGCGGTTTCCACAGCCGTGAACGCCTGCTGCACCTCAAGCGTGGGCGGTTCCGCATCCTGAATCGTGAGGTTCGTCAGCTGAAGGCCAAGGTCCTCCTGCTCAAGCCGGTTCATGACCTTCTGCTTGATTTCGGACTGGATCTCACTCTTGCCGGTCGTGATGACATTGTCGACATCATAAAGGCCGATGGTGTCGCGGATATAGCTCTGGCAGAGCATCTTCAAAATTTCGACGGGGTCGCTCGAGTTATAGAGATATTTGACCGGGTCCGTCACGCGGTACTCGACGTAAAAGTCGACGTTTACGAAATTGTAGTCATACGTGATCATCAGCGACTCATCGTCCACCGACTCGCTGCTGTCCGTCCGGTAGCCAAGCGGGAAGCCCTGAATGGACTTGGACACCAGGCGCACCTGCTGCACGAGCGGAGTTTTCATCTGCAGGCCCGAGGCCGAGACTGTTGTGGGCTTGCCGAAGGTCGTAATGACCGCGTACTGGTCCTCCGTCAGCGTATAAAAAGAGTCCATCGCCAGTCCCGCGATGATCAGAATGACCGGAACCAGCCACAGAAGCTTCCACAATCCGCGATTCTGCGGCTTTTTTCGCTTGGGCTGACCCTCGTCCGGGCTCTGGCCGGGGTAATAGGAATTTTCGTTGTATTCCATTTCGTTCTCCTTTCGGTTTTGGAAATTTGACGAACGCTGGCGCTTGTTTGTTCCATTGTACCAGATGCGCAAAATTTCCGATAGTGGTAATGCGGGAAAATTTGTGCTATACTTTCACCACGCAATCTTGAATAAAGGAAGTTACTTCTATGACATCGAAAGAAATCGGCGCGCTGCGGCGCAGAATGCGCCCGGACCGCACCAATATGACCTCCGTGCGCGGCTGCTATGTCTCGGCCAGCGGCGAAATTCTGTCCACCTTCCGCGAGTCTGTCGCCCTCATGAGCCAGGAGGACAAGGAAAGCTATCTTTCCATTTTCCGCCGCGTCCTGTCCGGCGCGCAGGACAAAAACCTCATCGACCTGAGCTTTCAAACAAGCCAGGTTGCGGACTCCGACGAGCACAGGCTTCTCATGGCGCTGCGCAATTCCGGCTTAGACGACGAACAAGCGCTCGAAACATTCTATCAAACGGTCACAAGCGCGCTTGCCTCGGAGGACCACTATCTGATCCTCCTTGCCCACGAGCGCTACGACGTGCCCTTCAAGGCAAAAGACGGCGCGATGCTGGAAGACGGCAGTCAGGTTTTCACCTACGTGCTCTGCGCCATCTGCCCGGTCAAGCCCGGAAAGGCCGCCCTTCGCTACAATGCCGAGGAAAAGGAATTTCACAATCAGGGCGGGGCGTACACCGTCGGCGCGCCCGAGCTTGGCTTCCTCTTCCCGGCGTTTGACGGGCGGCGGACGAATCTTTATAACTGCCTGTATTATTCCCACAGCCTCGCAAACAATCACCCCGAGCTTGTGCAGGCGCTTTTCAGATTAGAGCCGCCAGAGCCCGCCGAGGTGCAGAAGGAGTCGTTCGGAGAACTTCTCAGCCAGTCCCTGGAGGACGCGTGCAGCCTGCCCTTGGTGCAGAAGGTGCATGAGCAGCTGCGGCAGAATATTGAGGCGCACAAGGAGCTTAAGTCCGACGAGCCGCTCGTCGTCAGCCGGCAGGAGGTCTCGGACGTGCTTTCCACCTGCGGCGTGGAGGAAGCGAAGCTGGCGAAATTCAACGTCGAGTTTGACCAGCACTTTGGCGCCGACGCTGCGCTCAGTCCCGCGAACCTCATCGACGCAAAGAAGTTCCAGCTCAAAACGCCCGATGTGACCATTCAGGTAAACCCCGAGCGCACTGACCTTGTCCAGACCCGCGTCATCGGCGGGGTTAAGTATCTTCTCATCTGCGCCGACGACGGCGTAGAGGTCAACGGCATCCAGGTCGACCTGGACGAGTGATACGCTTTTTATTCATGCAAAGACTTCCGATCCACGCGTAGGGGGCGACGACAAGATATCTTTCCAACCCATTAGGCAGAGTAATACGGCACACTGCA
>ERZ773260.5185-NODE-5185-length-9952-cov-4.069314_pt1 | contig 9952 bp, 9 predicted proteins | sample MGYA00511387_ERZ773260 | MGnify/ENA primary metagenome ERZ773260 (study PRJEB29015, sample SAMEA2737745) | human gut metagenome | biome: human gut; feature: human-associated habitat; material: faeces | place: China | collected 2012 ... | reverse complement strand
CGTTTTGTATTTATTCGGCCAGGATGCTATGGCCCCGCTTGAGGTAGCGTCCAGCGCCCCGCTTGCCCACGAACTGGTTGTCCCGGGCCACCACTTCTCCGCGGGAGAGCACCAGGTCAATGGCCCCCTGGAGCTCCATACCCTCATAGCAGGTGTAATCCACCGCCGAGTGCAGCCCGGCGTGGGTGAGGGTGCGGCGCTTGGCCGGGTCGAGGATGACCACGTCGGCGTCGGCGCCGGGCTGGAGGGTGCCCTTCCGGGGGTAGAGGCCGTAGAGGCGGCTGGGGTTGGCGCACAGCAGGCGCACCAGCTCGCAGATCGACAGGCGGCCCTTGGCCACCCCCTCCGAGTACAGCACCGGAAGCCGCTCCTCCACGCCAGGGGCGCCGTTGGGGCAGGCGGTGAAGTCACCCGCGCCGAACTGCTTCTCCACTGCGAAGCGGAAGGGGCAGTGGTCGGTAGCCACGGCGTCGATCACCCCGTCTTGGAGCCCCTGCCAGAGGGCGTCGCAGTCCGCCTGGGTCCGCAGGGGCGGGGACATGACGGCCTTCAGGCCCTCCTGGGGGTCTGCGTAGGCGGCCTCGGTGAGGGTGAGGTACTGGGTGCAGGTCTCCACGCCCACGCCCTTCTGCCGCTGGGCGCGGGCCTTGCGCACCTCGGCCAGGCCGGCGGCGCTGGACAGGTGCACCACGTACACCGGAGCCTCCCCGGCCATGGCGGCCAGGTGGAGCAGGCGGCTCACCGCCTCCGCCTCACAGCGGGCGGGGCGGCTCCTGGCGTGGTAGATGGGCTGGGTGAGGCCCTGGGCCTTGTACCAGCCCCGCAGGTAGTTGACCACTCCATCGTTCTCGCAGTGGGCGGGGATCACGATACCGTCCTCCTTGGCCTGGCGGAGCACCTGGAACAGGGCCCCGTCGTCCAGACGGTCGTCATAGGTCAGATAGGCCTTGAAGCTGGTGATACCCTCCCGGTCGGCGAGTTCCCCCATCTCCCGGAGCACCCGTTCATCCACATGCTGGAGCACGCCGTGGAAGCCGTAGTCGATGACCGCCTTTCCGTCGGCCAGACGGTGGTACTCCTCCACCTGGTGCCACAGGGAGCAGCCCTTGGGGCCGAAGGCCATGTGATCCACGATGGTGGTGGTGCCGCCGCAGGCGGCGGCCACGGTGCCGGTGTAGAAGTCGTCCACCGCCCGGTGGGCCCCGGCCTGGAGATCCATGTGGGTGTGCACGTCCACCGCGCCGGGCAGGACGTACTTGCCGGAGGCGTCGATCACCTGGGCGTCCGGGACCGACAGCCCCGCCCCCACGGCCTTCACCACGCCGTCCTCCAGGAGCAGGTCGGCCCGGAAGGCGGCGGTGTCGCTGACAATGGTGCCGTTTTGAATGATGGTACGCATAAGAACCCCCTTTATCAGATGTCGGATGTGGAAACCAATGTGTTCAGCGGTCCTGGCGCTTGCACAGGGCGCTGTAAATCACGAAGGCGAACACACAGCCCAGCAGGTAGGAGCTGTCGTAGATCCACCTGAGGACGGGAATAAACTGGCACACGAAAATGAAAATGAACAGGACTGCCATGGTCACCAGGGCCAGCACGTTCCAGCCGCCCTGATAGTAGTAGGCGCCGCCGTCCTGGTAGTAGAGGTCGGGCAGGCGGAGACGGTTGCGGTACTGGCTCCACAGGGCCGCCAGACAGATGCCGGTGATGGGACCCAGGAACACGGCCAGGGTTCCATTTAAAGTATACACGTAGCTCTCGGGATTCTCAACCAGTTTCCAGGGCAGGAAGCAGATGGAGAGGATCGTGGCCACCACGACGGCCTTTTTGTAGGTGAGCACCTTGCCAAAGAGGGAGGAGAACACCACGGAGGCGGCCGCCAGGTTGCAGGCTACGTTCGTGGTCAGGGTGGCCAGGATGATGAACAGGGAGAAGATGATCACCACAGCGGGATTGCCGAAGTGGGAGACCAGAATGCTGGGATCCCAGAAGGCCTCGCCGAAGGCCAGCTCGGAGCCGGAGGTGCCGCAGATGCCCACAAAGACGATGAAGGCCGTCATGATGGGCGCACCGATGAGCTGGCCCTTCACCTGGGCCCCCTCAGTCTTGGCGTGGCGGGTGTAGTCGGAGAAATTCAGGGCGATGGTGGCGTCAAAGGCGATCATGGAAGTCAGGGAGGGGAAGAACTGAGACCAGAAGCTCTCGCCGTTGCCGCCTGCCACCTGAGTGGTGAACAGTGCGGCAAATCCTCCCTTCTGACTGGCCAGCCAGAAGGCCCAGACAATGACTACGCCGCTGAGAATGATCAGGATGGGGGCGGCGAAATCCTCCAGGAAGCGGATGGCCCGGCTGCCGTGGTAGCCGATGTAGAAATTGATGAGTACAAACAGGCCGAAGCTGAGGAAGCTGTGGAACGCCAGACCGGTGTAGGCCGGGAAGATGACGGCGATGATGGCGTCCAGAGCTGTGCCGCCGATCCAGTTCTGAATCCCGAACCACAGGCAGCCCATGAAGGCACGGATGATGGTGGGAATGGCCGTGCCCTTGGGTCCGAATACCATCTTGGACAGGACGGGAAAACTGGCGCCGTAGCGGGAGCCGAACTTTCCCAGCAGGATGGAGGGGATGAGGACCAGCGTGTGGCCCAGCACGCAGATAAACAGCGCCTGATACCAGGTTAGGCCGGCGGACAGCAGGGCGCTGGCCATCATATACACGGGAATGGAAACCAGAATACCGGTCCAGAGGGTTATGTAGTTCTTGGTGGACCACTCGCGGCCGGACAGGGGAATGGGCTTTGTGTCCTCGGTGTAGATATTTTTGTGGGACTGGATTTCCTGAACGCCCTCCGGGGTCAGCTCAACCACGAAGGAGCGCTCCGTCTGGAGCTCTGCCATAGAATAGCCTCCTCTGTTAAATGGATAAAACAAAAAATAATTAGCACTAAATATTTTTCAGATCAATAATATACCGAAGAACTCCCGTTGTAAAGGTCAAATCTGATGAAAAACCAGTAAATTTTTTGTGCAGAAAAGCAAAGAAAAGAGAGCCGTATAACTTTCTCCTGGCCTGCCATACTAACCCCATCAAGGAAGAAACAGGGGAAGCGCGATGGAACGATTTCAACTCAAGCCCACAATTTTCTTTGGACCGGACGCCTTGGCGGCCCTGGAGGGGCTGGCCGGGCGGCGGGTGATGGTGATTACCGACTCCTTCCTGGCCCAGTCCGGCCTGCTGGAGCGGGTACGCGCCCGCCTGCGGGACTGCACCGTGGAGGTGTTCGACCAGGTGGTGCCCGACCCGCCCCTGGAGCTGGTGGCCCAGGGGGCCAGGGCGCTGGCGGAGTTCCGCCCCCAGGCGGTGGTGGCCTTCGGCGGCGGCTCTCCCATGGACTGCGCCAAGGCCATGCTGGAGTTCGGCAAGAAGCTGGGGACCGGGGCGGACATCCGCTTTGTGGCGGTGCCCACCACGGCGGGTACCGGCTCGGAGGTCACCTCCTTCGCCGTGCTGACCGACCGGGCGAAGGGAGTCAAGTACCCCCTGGTGGACGACGCCCTTCTGCCCGACGAGGCCATTCTGGACCCCTCCCTGCTGGCGGGGGTACCCCCCGCCGTGACGGCGGACACGGGCATGGACGTACTCACCCATGCCGCCGAGGCCTACGTGGCCCGCGGGGCCACGCCCTACACCGACGCCCTGGCGGAGAAGGCGTTTACCCTGGCCTGGCAGAACCTGCGCCCCGCCTGGGAAACGGCGGGGGAGAGCGGGGCCAAAGGGAACATGCTGCTGGCCTCCAACCTGGCGGGCATCGCCTTCAACGCCGCCGGGCTGGGCATCTGCCACAGCCTGGCCCACGCTCTGGGCGGGCGGTTTCACCTCCCCCATGGGCGGCTCAACGCCCTGATTTTGCCCCACGTCATCCACTTCAACGCCGCCGATGGGACAGCGGCGGAGAAATACGGACGTTTGGCCAGGCTGTGCGGCCTGGCGGCCAATCCGCGCTCCCTGGCCGCGGGACTGAACCGGCTGCGCGCCCAGCTCAAGCTGCCCGAACGCCTGAGCGCCTGCGGAGTGGAGGGAAAGGAGCTCACCGCTGCGCTGGACGGCCTGGCCGAAGCGGCGCAGGCGGATCTCTGCGCACCCTCCAACCCCCGCCCCGCGGCGGCGGAGGACTTGAAGAGTCTGCTGAGGGAGCTGGCGTGATGGAGGAGACCTTATTATCCGTCGGCATCGACACCGGCGCCGCGTCTCCCCAGACAGGCCAGCCTGTTTGGGGGCCCCATGTGATGTTCGCATCCTCGGCGGAAGTGAATTCCGTCTGCGGAAAATCTCCGCGCTGCGTCGATTTTACGGGCATGTGCCCGCCCCGCAGAGCGGGGGCCCGGTGGTGGAGGTGCCGAAATGAGTGAAACCCTGTTATCGGTCGGCATCGACATCGGCACCTCCACCACCCAGCTCATTCTCTCCCGCCTGACCCTGGCCAACCGGGCTAACCCCTTCTCGGTGCCCCGCATCGCCATCGAGGATCGGGAGGTGCTCTACCGCAGCGGGATTCACTTCACACCCCTGCTCTCCGACACCGTGATCGACGCCGAGGGGGTGCGGACCATCGTGGCGGAAGAGTACCGGAAGTCGGGCTTTGCGCCGGAGCAGGTGGACACCGGGGCGGTGATCATCACAGGAGAGACCGCTCGCAAGGAAAACGCCCGGGAGGTGCTCTCCGCCCTCTCCCAGTTCGCCGGGGACTTTGTGGTAGCCACCGCCGGGCCGGATCTGGAGTCCATTCTGGCCGCCCGGGGGGCGGGCGCGGATGAATACTCCAGGGAGCATCACACGGATGTATTACACTTTGACATCGGCGGCGGCACATCCAACCTGGCGCTGTACTCCCACGGAGAGCTGGCGGCCACCGGCTGCCTGGACGTGGGCGGGCGGCTGATCAAGCTTGACCGGGAAGGAACCGTGACCTATGTCTCACCGGTGTTGAAGCGCGGGGCGATGTGGGCATCGCCTCCTACCGTTGGGCAAAAGGCCGCGCCGGAGGGGTTGGAGCCCGTCATCCGCTCCATGGTGGAGGCCCTGGAGCAGGCGGCGGGCCTGCGGCCTGGGCGGGACCGGCTGGACGCCTTTCTCACCCAGGGAACCCGCTGGGAGCCCCGGGCGGTGCCGGTGGTCTCCTTCTCCGGCGGTGTGGCCGACTGCATCTACGCGCCCCCCGGCGACTGGAAGGCCTACGGCGATATCGGCGTGCTGCTGGGACGGGCCATCGCGGCCTCCCCGGCCTTTCAGGGCGCGGGGCGCTTCCGGGGGGAGGAGACCATCCGGGCCACGGTGGTGGGGGCGGGGAGCCACTCCACCGAGCTGTCCGGCTCCACCATCTACTACCGGGACATCGCCTTCCCCCTGAAGAACCTGCCGATCCTCAAGCTAACCGGAGAGGAGGAGCGGGGGGACGCCGCCGCCCTGGCACAGTGCATCCGGGACAAGCTGGGGTGGTTTGCCGACGAGGGCGGGCTGAGCCCGCTTGCCCTGGCCCTGCGGGGGGAGGGAAACCCCTCCTACGCCCGGGTGGACGAGCTGGCCCGCGGGATTGCCGGGGGGCTGGAACCCCTGCTCGCCCAGGGGATCGCCCCCGTGGTGCTGGTGGAGGCCGACCAGGCCAAGGTGCTGGGTCAGGCCATGGCCCAGAGGGTGGAGGGCCCTCTCCTCTGCCTGGACAGCGTGGGGGTGGACAACGGCGATTATATCGATATCGGCGCGCCCGTGGCGGGCGGCGCGGTATTACCGGTTGTCATCAAGACGCTGGTATTCAACAAATCGTAACCGCGAAGGAGCGATCACATGATACTCAAAACAAAGCTGCTGGGGCACGTGTACGAGTTTAAGTCGGTAAAGGACGCCCTGGCCAAAGCAAACGAGGAGAAGTCCGGCGACCGGCTGGCGGGCATTGCGGCGGAGAACGCCGAGGAGCGGGTGGCGGCCAAGGTGGTGGTGGCCAACCTCACCCTGGCCGATCTGCGGGCCAACCCCGCCGTTCCCTACGAGGAGGACGAGGTCACCCGCATCATCCAGGACGACGTGAACGAGAAGATCTACGAGGAGATCAGGAACTGGACGGTGGCCGAGCTGCGGGAGTGGCTGCTGGATGAAAAAAACGGCGGCGACGCCATCCGCCGGGTGAGCCGCGGCCTGACGGCGGAGATGATCGCCGCTGTGGCCAAGCTGATGAGCAATCTGGATCTCATCTACGCGGCCAAAAAAATCCGCGTCACCGCCCACTGCAACACCACCATCGGCCTGCCTGGTACCCTGTCCTGCCGCCTCCAGCCCAACCATCCCACCGACGATCCCGACGGCATCATGGCCTCCCTGCTGGAGGGCCTCACCTTCGGCGCGGGGGACGCGGTGCTGGGCCTTAACCCGGTGGACGACAGTGTGGAGAGCGTCCGGCGGGTGCTGGACCGGTTCCAGGAGATCAAGACCCGCTGGGACATCCCCACCCAGATCTGCGTGCTGGCCCACGTGACCACCCAGATGGAGGCGGTGCGCCAGGGGGCACCCTGCGACCTGATCTTCCAGTCCATCGCCGGCAGCCAGAAGGGCAACGAGGCCTTCGGCCTGGACGGCAAGCTCATCGAGGAGGCCCGCCAGCTCGCCCTGCGGGAGGGCACCGCCACCGGCCCCAACGTCATGTACTTCGAGACCGGCCAGGGCTCCGAGCTGTCCTCCGAGGCCCACCACGGGGCCGACCAGGTGGTGATGGAGGCCCGGTGCTACGGCTTCGCCAAGCGGTTCCAGCCCTTCCTGGTCAATACGGTGGTGGGCTTCATCGGGCCGGAGTATTTGTATAACTCCAAGCAGGTGATCCGGGCGGGACTGGAGGACCACTTCATGGGCAAGCTCACCGGCATCCCCATGGGCTGCGACGCCTGCTACACCAACCACATGAAGGCCGACCAGAACGACATCGAGGATCTGGCCGTCCTGCTCACCGCCGCCGGGTGCAACTACTTCATGGGCATCCCCCACGGCGACGACGTGATGCTCAACTACCAGACCACCGGCTTCCACGAGACCGCCGCCCTGCGGGAGCTCTACGGCCTCACCGCCATCCCGCCCTTCCAGGCGTGGCTGGAGAAGATGGGCTTTGTGGAAAACGGCAGGCTGACGGAGCTGGCGGGGGATGCGTCCGTCCTGCTGGCGTGAATCGGCGGCCAACACGCGCACCCTGTAGGGCGGGGGCTTGCCCCCGCCGCCTACTCTCATCCCGTAGGGGCGAACTGTGTTCGCCCGCCCTATATCATTGAGGTGACAATATGAACGAACAAGAGCTGCGCTCCCTGGTGGAGCGCATGGTGCTGGAGCTGGCGGGCCAGCCCAACGCCGCGGCCCCGGCCAAGGCCGCCCCGGTGACCGCCGCTGCGGAGGCCGGCGGCTGCCTGGACGACATCACGGAGACCGATTTGCGGCGGCAATATCTGGTCAAAAACCCCAGAAACGGTCCGGCCTTCCTGGATTTGAAGCTGCGCACCCCCGCCCGGCTGGGCCTGGGACGGGCGGGCGCCCGCTATCAGACCCTATCCATGCTGCGCATGCGGGCCGACCACGCGGCGGCGCAGGACTCGGTGTTTTCCCACGTGGACGACGCCTTTGTGGAAAAAAACGGCTTTGTCCCTGTCCAGACCCTGTGCCAGAACAAGGACGAATACCTGACCCGCCCCGACCGGGGCCGCCGCTTTGACGAGGCCAATCAGGCCATCATCAAAAAGACCCTGGGCCAGAACCCAAAAGTGGTTCTGGCGGTGGGGGACGGCCTGTCCTCTGCCGCCATCGAGGCCAACGCCGTGGACTGCATCCAGGCGGCCCAGGCGGGGCTCAAGACCTATGGCCTGGAGAGCGGCCCGGTGCTCTTCATCAAATACTGCCGGGTGGGCGCCTCCGACCACATCGGGGAGCTGACCGGCGCGGAGGCGGTGTGCCTGCTGGTGGGAGAGCGGCCTGGCCTGGTTACGGCGGAGTCCATGTCAGCCTACCTGACCTACAAGCCCCACATCGGCATACCTGAGTCCAAGCGCACGGTGATCTCCAACATCCACCGCCAGGGTACCACCGCGGTGGAGGCGGGCGCGCACATTGCGGAGCTGATCAAGACCATGCTGGAGAAAAAGGCCAGCGGCATTGATCTGCGGTGAAATACGCCCGCCCGCCTCCACGGGGCGCGCATTGCGCGTACAAGCGTTTTGCCCTGCGGGCAAAACCTTGATGCCGGGCGAATTTAGTTTGCCCGAGCAGATAAAAGAGACGCTTGGGGGCCCCGTGCGGCCAGCCGCACGGGGAACGGCGGGCGCGCATATCGCGGAGCTGATCAAGACCATGCTGGAGAAGAAGGCCAGCGGTACGGATCTGAAACTGTAAGGAGTAGGGAGGAAATTCTACCATGAAAAGAGATCCCGTAAGAGCAAGCGTACTGGCGACCAAGATCATCCCCAACGTGGCGCCGGATATGGCCAAGGAGCTGGGCCTTCTGCCTGGCGAGAAGTCCCTGGCCCTGGTCACGTCCGACTGTGATGATGTGACCTATACCGCCCTGGACGAGGCCACGAAGAAGGCCGACTGCCGCGTGGCGTATGCCAAGAGCTTCTACGCCGGCGCGGCCAACGCCAACACCAAGCTGGCCGGCGAGATCATCGGCATCCTGGCCGCCCCCAACCCCGCGGAGGCGAAGGCCGGTCTGGCCGCCTGCGTGGATATGATCGAGAACGTGTGCCACTTCGTCTCGGCCAACGAGGACGACACCATCGTGTACTATGCCCACTGCATCTCCCGCACGGGTTCCTACCTGTCCGAGGGAGCGGGGATCGCGGAGGGAGAGGCGCTGGCGTATCTGATCGCGCCCCCTCTGGAGGCGATGTACGGAGTGGATGCGGCGCTGAAGGCGGCGGATGTGCGCCTGTGCGTGCTGTACGCGCCCCCCAGCGAGACCAACTTCGGCGGGGGCCTGCTGACCGGCAGCCAGTCCGCCTGTAAGTCCGCCTGCGACGCCTTCGCCGCCGCGGTGGAGTTCGTGGCCGACAATCCCATCGACTGAGCATACGGCTGGATTGCCCCGCGCACAGCCGTACGGGGAGGCCGAGGCTGAAAAGAATGTGACGGGGGGATGGATATGGCGGACCAGGAACGTGAGAATACCGTCCTTCTGGTGGACGACGACCGCCCGATCCGGGAAGGGCTGCGACGTTTTTTCGACGGAACGTCCTACCGCGTGGCGGGGGAGGCCGCCGACGGGATGGCAGCGGTGGCGCTGTGCCGGAAGCTGCGGCCCGACCTGGTGCTTTTGGATGTGAAAATGCCCCTGCTGAACGGGATCGACGCCGCGCGGCTGATTCGGGAGGAGCGCAGCGCTCGGTGCATCGTGATGCTTACCTCCTTTGATGACCAGTCCTGCGTGGAGCAGGCCCTCGCGGCGGGGGCCGCGGGCTATCTCACAAAACCTTTGCGGGCGGAGGACATCCTGCCCACCCTGGAGCTCTGTCTGAGCCATACCAAGGAGTATTATCTGCTGGAGAAGAACTGCGGAAGCCTGAAGCGTCGGCTGGCCAGCCGGGAGATCGTGGATCTGGCCAAGCTGACCGTCATGGAGGAGCGCGGTCTTACCGAGGAGGAGGCCTATGTGCTGATCCGGGAGCTGAGCCGGCGAAAAAACCTCTCCATGGAGCAGGTTGCGCGTTCGATCCTGGAGAAAGGGGAGGCGCCCCTGTGAATCAGATTACCCGTATTTTGTGCCAGAAGTATACCGATCTCACCGACGATGAGATCTCTTACCTGGAGGAGTATAATAAGACACTCCAGGCCCTGGCCAACGCCGCCCAGGCCGATGTGTTCATTGATTGCCGCTCCTGCACGGGGAAGTCGGCCATCGTGGTGGGGGAGGCCAAGCCCCAGACGGTGGCCT
>ERZ773260.5180-NODE-5180-length-9960-cov-2.520545_pt1 | contig 9960 bp, 9 predicted proteins | sample MGYA00511387_ERZ773260 | MGnify/ENA primary metagenome ERZ773260 (study PRJEB29015, sample SAMEA2737745) | human gut metagenome | biome: human gut; feature: human-associated habitat; material: faeces | place: China | collected 2012 ... | reverse complement strand
TCGGGGTATCGGTTTTGGTCGCCGTGGCGGAGCGTTTTGCCGCGATAGTCGGCGCCGGTCCCCAGGCGCTTTCCTGGGCGGCCGGGGCGGCAACGACGGTGATGGTTTCTTCTTGCTTCGGTTGTTCTGCTGCCTGTGCGTAGACAGACATGCCGCTAACCGCCGTGGCTACTACAGCTGCGACTTTACGCAGCGAGTGATTTGGCTGAGCAGTTTTTGGACGCGCCATGGGTATATCTCTGATGAAAGTGAATGATAACGTAAACGAGAATTATTATTATGACGGGCGATATAATAGGCGAAACGTCGAAGGCAAGGCAAGCGATATGCCTGTCGCCGCCGGTCGAAGGCTGAATTAATAACCAGATAGTTATTATGGAGTTAAAGAGCCGTTAACTTTTTTACAGGCATAAAAAAACCCCTTAATACTTTCGTATTAAGGGGTCTGGTCGTGCGATCAAAATCAGTTACTGCCGAACATATCCTTGATCCAGCCCGCGACGCCGTCGCTCTTTTCCTGCTGCTTCGGCGGCTGTTGCTGCTGTTGCTGCTGTTGCTGCTGTTGCTGCTGCTGCTGCTGCCCGGACTGATTAAACGGATTTTTCGCTTCCTGTTGCTGCAACTGCTGCTGTTGCATCATTTCGCCCTGACGGCACAGCGCATCCGGCTGCGTGGTCCAGACCGGCAGCGAACGCATACCGCCGCTGCAGACGAAGTTGCCGTTGCTGTCCACGCCCATATCAACCACGTCTTCCGGCACCGTCAGCACCAGCGGCGTTGGCGTCTGGTTCGCCAGATAGCGCTGGTAAATCGACATCGCGCCGCTGGCACCGTACAGTTTGGTCGGCTGGTTATTGTCGCGACCCACCCAGGTGATGGTCACCTGACTACCGTCGATGCCGGCGAACCAGGTATCGACGTTATTGTTGGTGGTCCCGGTTTTCCCACCGATGTCATGCCGCTGCAGATCGCGTCCGGCGCGCCAGCCGGTGCCCATCCAGCCCGGCTCGCCAAAGATGTTGCTGTTCAGCGCGCTCTTGATCAGGAAGGCCAGCGGTGTGTTAATCACATGCGGCGCGTATTCCTGTGCGCCGCTCTGCGCGACCAGCGACTGGTTGGCCTGCTCCAGCTGCGGCTGCGGCGGCACGTTGCCATTCTGCGGTTCCGCGGAGGTGGCGACATCTTCCACATCCTTGTTTTCCAGCACGTTGGATTTTGGCGTATCGCCGTAAATTACCGGTAAATCACACTGCGGACAGGCAATTTTCGGACGCTCCTCGAAGAGGACCCCGCCCTGATCGTTCTCAATCTTACTGATAAAGAAAGGATTGACCAGGAAGCCGCCGTTGGCCATCACCGAATAACCGCGGGCGACCTGCAGGGGCGTAAAGGAGGCTGAGCCCAGCGCCAACGATTCCGTGTGGACAATGTTCTGCGCCGGGAAGCCAAAGCGCTGCAGATACTCGGCGGCGTAGTCTACGCCCATGGCGCGCATAGCGCGCACCATCACCACGTTTTTCGACTGCCCCAGGCCCTGGCGTAAACGAATCGGACCGGCATACTGCGGCGGCGAGTTCTTCGGCCGCCAGTCGGAACCTGCGCCCGCATCCCAGCGCGAGATCGGCACATCGTTGAGCATACTTGCCAGCGTTAAGCCTTTATCCATCGCGGCGGTATAGAGGAACGGTTTAATGTTGGAGCCGACCTGGCGCAGCGCCTGGGTGGCGCGGTTGAATTTGCTCTGGTTAAAGTCAAACCCGCCGACAAGGGCAATAATCGCGCCGTTTTGCGGGTTAATGGAGACCAGCGCTGAGTTGACGTCCGGGAGCTGGGACAGCCACCAGCTGTCACCCACCTTGCGTACCCAGATCTGCTGCCCGGCCTGCACAACGTCGTTGACTTTACGCGGGGTCGCCCCTTGCTGCGTATCAGAGATAAAGCGACGGGCCCAGCGCACGCCCTCCATCGTCAGCGAAACGGAGTCGCCGTTAGCCAACAGCGCGACAGCCTCCTGGGCATTCGCGGAGGTGACCACCGCCGGGAAAAGCGGACCGTAGCCAGACTGACGCTTCAGCGAATCGACGATCTTCTTCGTCTCCCACGGCGTTTCACCGACTTTCCACAGTACGCTGGCCGGGCCGCGGTAGCCGTGACGCATATCGTAATCCAGCACGTTATTGCGTACCGCCTGCTGGGCCGCCTGCTGGTTTTTACGGGTAATGGTGGTGTAGACCCGATAACCATCTTCGTAGGCCTGCTCGCCGTAGCGATTCACCATCTCCTGGCGCACCATTTCACTCAGGTAAGGGGCGGAGAAGGCGATTTTCGGCGCGTGATAGCTGGCGTCGATGGGTTCGCTGCGCGCCTCATCGTATTGCGCCTGGGTGATGTATCCTTCGCTCAGCATACGCGACAGCACCACGTTGCGACGGGCGGTCGCGCGATCCATCGAATAGAGCGGGTTAAAAGTGGAAGGCGCTTTCGGCAGACCGGCAATCACCGCCATCTCACTCAGGGTCAGTTGGTCGATAGGTTTGCCAAAATAGACCTGCGCCGCGGCGCCGACGCCATAGGCGCGGTAGCCGAGGTAGATCTTGTTCAGATACAGCTCAAGGATTTCATCTTTATTCAGCAACTGCTCGATGCGGATGGCCAGAAAGGCCTCTTTAATCTTACGCATCAACGTCTTCTCGGGGCTGAGAAAGAAGTTACGCGCTAACTGCTGGGTGATGGTGCTGGCGCCCTGGGAGGCGTGGCCTGAAAACATCGCCACGCTGGCGGCGCGGAAAATACCTACCGGATCGACGCCGTGGTGCTCATAGAAGCGGCTGTCTTCGGTGGCGATAAACGCTTTCACCAGCTCGGGGGGAATTTGCTGCAACGTCACAGGGATACGGCGCTTTTCGCCGTACTGCGCAATAAGCTCACCGTCGGCGCTATAGACCTGCATCGGGATCTGCAAACGCACATCCTTCAGGGTTGCGACGTCGGGGAGTTGCGGCTCTATGTATTTGTAGAGGCCAAAAATCGAGCCTGCTCCCAGCAGTACGCAACAGACTGCAAGGATCAATAGATACTTTACGAACTTCACCGGTGTTTTCCCATTTAGTTTTATTTGGGCAGTTTATAAACAAACGCGCGGTAGTATAAAGGCAAGCCAGGTGCATTGATATAGCCGGGCAGTTTTGCCGGATAAGGAGATCGTAAGCATGGCTTTCAGAAACTGGCGGCTTGGAATGCATATCCAACAGGATAGCATTGCCATTGTCGCGCTATTGCATGAACGTTCACACTGGGCGCTGCGCCGCTGGTGGCGTATCCCATTGCCGCCGGGGCTGGTACGTCAGGGAATGGTGGCGGACGTCAGCGCACTCGGTTCGCGGCTGGCCGCCTGGCGGCGGGAGCTACCGGCGCAGCATCAGGTTAGTATCGCCTTTCCCGCGGTGCGCACACTGCAAAAGCGTCTTCCGTATCCCCAGTTCGCCCTGCGGGAGCGGGAACAGGCGACGTGGGTAGCCAGCGCCATGAGCCAGCAGCTGGCAATGCCTGCCTCCGCGCTATGTATTGATTATGCCCCCACCTCGCGGGATGACGGCTGGCAGGTTACGGCGGCGCAGCGGCTGGATATCAATGTTCTGCGGGAGCTGGCAGGGCGGCTGCGGCTGCGGGTGGCGGCCATCGTACCGGATGCCAGTGCGCTCGGCGCCTTTTTCCCCTGGATGACTGCGGCAGACCAGGGCCTGGCGTGGCGGGATGAAAAGCACTGGCTGTGGGCGACCCGTGAGGCCTGGGGCAGTGACGCCTGCGCTGATGTCGGGTCCTTAAGCCAGCTGGCGGGGCAGCTTCAGGTTCCGCTGCGCCTGTGTATTGACGCGGGCGATGAGGCCAGTCGCTTTGATGTCTGGCAAGTGATTCACCGTCGGCAGCCCCCGCTGCCAGCCGATGGCGATCGTTACGCCATTGCCCTTGGGCTGGCGCTGGGAGGCGGGCGGCATGACGCATGTCGTTAATCTTCTTCCCTGGCGCGACCTGCGTCGCCGCCAGCGCCTGCGCTACGTCCTGTTGTTAACCATCGGCATTGTGCTGCTGGGGGGGATGGGCCTGCTGGTGAGCCGAACGGCGCGTCTGCAGCGCGACTTCCTGGCGACGCTTCACACGACGGCCGACGCGCAGCTGCTCGCTTCGCTTAAGCAGCGCGAGCAGGCGATGCGTGAGGCGTGGCAGCAGCATCAACGGCAGCGCCAGCAGTACCAGCGCAGATCGGCGATCGCCGCCTGGCAACCCAGGCTGCAGGCGCTGGCGGCAGATCTGCCCGCGCAGGCGTGGCTGACGCGGCTGGAGTACCAGGGCGTACTCCTCACGCTGGACGGCCTGGCCCTTAACCTGCAGGCGCTAACCAGCGTGGAGGCTGCGCTGACTCGCGTCGCGGGATTCGCGCCGGCAAAAGCCGGCGGGACCCAGCGCGACGCCGAGGGGCGTTGGCAGTTCAGTTTTACCCTGACGGGAGCGCGCGCTGATGCGGATTAACCTTCGGGGCACCTGGACGGGGCTGCCGATCCTGCTCGCAATGGGGCTGTCGGGAGGCGGCGTGGCGCTCTGGCGCGATCTGCGCCCGCCGCAGGCGGCGGTAACCCGTGATGCGGCGTTGCAAACGCAGTGGCGGCGGATCATGGCGCTGCGCATCCCCGGCGAGGAAAATCCCGGGGCGCGCATCGACACGCAGTCATTTTCGCCCATAGCCATTCCGCTCTCCGGAGCGAAGCTTATTGCCTGGCGTCCGCAGGGAAGCGGCGGCGAGATGGAGCTGACCCTGTCCTGGTCAACGGTACCCGCGCTTTTTTCCTGGCTGGCGCGCTGCGGGATGAATCCGCGTTCGTTTTCGCTGGGCCGTGAGGCGCAGACGCTCCGCCTGCGACTGCTGCTGGAGGCGGAAGATGAGCGGTAAACGCTGGATCTTCCTGTGGCTACCGCTGTCGCTGCTGGCGGCCGAGCGTGACCCTTTCCAGCCGGTTGAGGATCCCTGCCGCACGGCGCAGCTTTCGCAATGGCGCTATGGCGGGGCGGTTGGGGATGATGCTGGCTGGACGGGGTTTCTGCAGGATGGGAACGGAAAGTGGCGACGGGTACGCATGGATGAGCAATTGCCCACGGGCTGGCGGGTGAGCCGGCTGACGGCCGGTGAGCTGGACATCGTCACGTCTTCGGGATGTGAACCGCCAGCGTGGCGCTGGCAACGTTAAGGGAAACAACATGATGCGATGGATAAGCCTGCTGCTTCTGCTGCTGCCGCTGGCGGTGGCCCCCGCCGCCCGCAATGATAAACCGGTTTCGCTGGTGATTGACGATGCGCCAGTGGCCCAGGTGCTGCAAGCCCTGGCCGAAATGAACCATAAGAACCTCGTCGTCGCGCCGGACGTCAGCGGCACGCTCTCCCTGCGTCTGCAGAAGGTTCCCTGGAGCCAGGCGCTGCGGGCGGTAGCGGATAGCGCGGGTCTCTCTTTGCAACAGCAGGGGACGGTCATCTACGCGCACACTCAGGCCTGGCAAAAGGCAAATCAGGCGCAGCGTGAAGCCGAACAGGAGAAACGCCTGCAGAACCTGCCCCTGCAGGCGGAGAGCGTGACCCTGCACTTTGCCGACGCTGAAGAGCTGGCTAAAAGCGGCGGAAAGCTGCTCAGCGCCAGGGGACACCTGATGGCGGACAAGCGGACTAATCGGCTGCTGATCCGCGATGATGCCCGGCACCTGCCGGCGTTGAAGGCCTGGGCGCAGGAGATGGATCTGCCGGTCGGCCAGGTGGAGCTGGCCGCCCATATCGTGTCGATGAGCGAAACCAGCCTTCGTGAGCTGGGGGTGAAGTGGCGGCTTGCGGAAGCCGGAAGCCCGCCAGGCTCCGGGCAAATCACCACCCTAAGCAGCGATGTATCGGTAAACGATGCCAGCACCCGCGCAGGGTTTAACATCGGCAAGATCAACGGTCGCTTGCTTGAGCTGGAGCTATCCGCGCTGGAGCGCAAGCAGCAGGTCGAAATTATTGCCAGCCCGCGTTTATTGGCCTCCCACATGCAGCCTGCCAGCATCAAGCAGGGAAGCGAGATCCCCTATCAGGTTTCCAGTGGCGAAAGCGGCGCCACTTCGGTGGAGTTCAAAGAGGCGGTGCTGGGCATGGAGGTCACGCCGACGGTGCTGCAGCAGGGAAGAGTGCGGCTTAAGCTGCGAATAAGCGAGAATACGCCAGGCCAGGTGCTGAAGCAGGAAAACGGCGAAGCGCTGGCCATCGATAAGCAGGAGATAGAGACCCTGGTGGAAGTTCGCAGCGGCGAGACTTTAGCGTTGGGCGGCATCTTTTCGCAGAAAAACAAAACCGCCCGCGACAGCGTCCCGCTGCTTGGCGATATCCCGGTACTGGGACGTCTGTTTCGTCGTGACGGGAAAGATAATGAACGTCGCGAACTGGTTGTCTTTATTACGCCACGGATTCTGGCAGTACGTTAAGCAGGTTTTTCATGCTAAACACGTTTCAGGTGTTTGACGTGAGGACGGATTTAGCATACAAGGGGTACCGATTTGAGAGTCGGGTACGACATCAATCCTCCCTTTATTGTCCGGCGATTTTATTCAGTTGCCAAACCAGCCGGAGTATTGAGATAATTTTTAGTCTGACTCTCGCTCTATTGCATATGAGGTTTCAGTTCATGCCCTGCGGCGCTGGGTGTCTGCGAAGCGGGTTTATCATTAACGAATAGTCTTAGTAGTACCGAAAAAATGGCAGAGAAACGCAATATCTTTCTGGTTGGGCCTATGGGTGCCGGCAAAAGCACTATTGGGCGCCAGTTAGCCCAACAGCTCAACATGGAATTTTACGATTCTGATCAAGAGATTGAGAAACGCACTGGCGCTGATGTGGGCTGGGTCTTCGATGTTGAAGGCGAAGAAGGCTTCCGTGACCGTGAAGAGAAAATTATCAATGAGTTGACGGAAAAACAGGGGATTGTGCTGGCGACTGGCGGCGGCTCTGTAAAATCCCGTGAAACGCGTAACCGTCTCTCCGCCCGCGGCGTGGTGGTCTACCTGGAAACTACGATCGAGAAGCAGTTGGCCCGTACGCAGCGCGATAAAAAGCGTCCTTTGCTACAAGTCGATGCGCCGCCTCGTGAAGTGCTGGAAGCGCTGGCTGACGAGCGTAACCCGCTGTATGAAGAGATCGCCGATGTGACTATCCGCACAGACGATCAGAGTGCGAAAGTCGTCGCGAACCAGATTATTCATATGCTGGAAAGCAACTGATTCTGGCTTAATAAAAGTGCGTCAGAGTAATAGTCATTGAGGTGGATGTCGCGTTATGGAGAGGCTTACTGTTACCCTCGGGGAACGTAGTTACCCGATTACCATCGCGGCTGGTTTGTTTAACGATCCAGCTTCCTTCCTGCCACTCAAGTCGGGCGACCAGGCTATGCTGGTCACCAACGAAACGCTGGCGCCGCTTTATCTGGATACCGTCCGCTCTGCGCTGGAGCAGTCAGGGGTCAACGTTGACAGCGTCATTCTGCCAGACGGCGAGCAATACAAAAGCCTGGCGGTGATGGATACCGTGTTTACTGCGCTGTTGCAAAAACCACATGGCCGCGACACCACTCTGGTGGCGCTTGGCGGGGGGGTGATCGGTGATTTAACCGGTTTCGCCGCGGCAAGCTATCAGCGCGGCGTGCGTTTCATCCAGGTCCCTACCACCCTGTTGTCGCAGGTCGACTCGTCGGTCGGCGGCAAAACCGCAGTGAACCACCCTCTCGGCAAAAACATGATTGGCGCCTTCTGGCAGCCGGTTTCCGTGGTAGTTGATCTTAACTGTCTGAAAACTCTGCCGAAGCGCGAGCTCGCTTCCGGACTGGCTGAGGTCATCAAGTACGGGGTGATCCTGGATGGTGAATTCTTCAGCTGGCTGGAAAACAACATTGATGCGCTGCTGGCGCTGGACGATACCGCCATGGCGTACTGCATTCGCCGCTGCTGTGAACTGAAAGCGGAGGTTGTGGCAGCCGACGAGCGTGAAACCGGGTTACGTGCTTTACTCAATCTTGGACATACCTTCGGCCATGCTATCGAAGCGGAAATGGGCTACGGTAACTGGCTGCATGGCGAAGCGGTGGCGGCAGGTATGGTGATGGCGGCACGCACGTCCGAACGGCTGGGGCAGTTCCGCGCGCAGGATACTCAGCGCATTATCGATCTGCTCAAGCGTGCAGGCTTACCGGTACGCGGCCCGCAGGAAATGAGTGCGCAGGCGTATTTGCCCCATATGATGCGCGATAAAAAGGTACTGGCTGGCGAAATGCGGCTGGTGCTCCCGCTCGCAATAGGAAGCAGCGAGCTGCGCGGCGGAGTGCCGCACGATGTGGTTCTTGGCGCGATTGCTGATACTCAGCAGGCGCAACAATAAGAAGGTCTGGCCGCGTTCGCGCGGCGTTATCATTTCGGGTGATGTGCAATAATCGTGAGCATAAGCCTTTTAGTGGGGTGTTAAATGGATGATTTCAAACCAGAAGACGATATGAAAGCCGATCGCAACGATCGTCGTGCTGGTCGTTCCCGTCAGTCTTCCGAGCGTGATGCCGATCCGCAGATCAATTTTGACGATGTTGATCTTGATGCCGATGAAGGCCGTCCGACGCGCGCTGGTAAGGCCCGTCGCGAGCGTGAAGAGGAAGAGTTCGAAGAAGAACTGGATGCGCAAGACGAGGAGATGCTCGAAGAGCAGCCTGTAGAGCGTCGTCCGCGCAAGCGTAAAAAAGCGCCGGCCAAACCCGCTTCCCGCCAGTACATCATGATGGGTGTGGGGATTCTGGTGCTGCTGCTGTTGATCGTGGGTATCGGTTCCGCACTGAAATCGCCATCCTCTTCCAGCCAGCAGACCGCTTCCGGCGAGAAGAGCATTAATCTGTCTGACGACCAGTCCGCCAGCATGCCTGCTGCGGGCCAGGACCAGACTGCCGCCGCTAACAGCACCTCACAGCAGGACGTAACGGTACCGCCTATTGCCGCGAACCCGACGCAGGGCCAGGCAGCGGTTGCGCCGCAGGGCCAGCAGCGTATCGAAGTTCAGGGCGATCTGAACAATGCGTTGACCCAGCAGCAGGGCCAACTGGACGGCGCCGTGGCTAACTCGACGCTGCCGACTGAACCGGCTACCGTCGCGCCAATCCGGAATGGCGCCAATGGCACCGCGGCGCCGCGCCAGGCGACCGAGCGTCAGACAGCAGCGACCCCGCGTCCGGCTGAACGTAAGCATACCGTTATCGAAGCGAAGCCGCAGTCGAAGCCACAGGCCGTGGCGAAAACGCCGGTAGAATCGAAGCCGGTCCAGCAGAAGCATGTTGAAAGCACGGCGACCACCGCTCCGGCGAAAACGTCCGTCAGCGAAAGCAAACCGGTGGCCACCGCTCAGAGCAAACCGACCACGACGACCGCAGCGCCAGCGGCAACGGCAGCTGCGGCAGCGCCGGCAGCGAAGACCGGGAAGACGGCAGGTGACGTCAGCTCAATGAAAACTGCGCCGTCGGGTCACTATACTCTGCAGCTCAGCAGCTCCTCTAACTACGACAACCTCAACAACTGGGCGAAGAAAGAGAAGCTGGATAAATATGTTGTCTATGAAACGTCGCGTAACGGCCAACCATGGTACGTGCTGGTGAGCGGTATCTATGCATCGAAAGATGAAGCGAAACGTGCTGTCACCTCGCTGCCGGCGGACGTGCAGGCGAAAAATCCATGGGCAAAACCGCTGCATCAGGTTCAGGCTGACCTGAAATAATGCCGTGGGGTAGTCTTAAGCGCAGGATGCTGTCGGAGCTTTCTCCACAGCCGGAGAACGTGTAATTAGTTAGGCAGCATGAAAAAGAATCGCGCTTTTCTGAAGTGGGCAGGGGGGAAGTACCCCCTGCTTGACGATATTAAAAAGCATTT
>ERZ773260.5176-NODE-5176-length-9964-cov-4.742255_pt1 | contig 9964 bp, 8 predicted proteins | sample MGYA00511387_ERZ773260 | MGnify/ENA primary metagenome ERZ773260 (study PRJEB29015, sample SAMEA2737745) | human gut metagenome | biome: human gut; feature: human-associated habitat; material: faeces | place: China | collected 2012 ... | reverse complement strand
ATCGTAGCCATAGCTGAATGATATAACAGAAGCATATCCAAATAATAAACTTTTCTACAATCTGAAGCTCCCGGATAAAACCGGATGCTTCAGTTATATATTCTCTCTTATAAACTCCGAGATCAAACGGTATACATTTTCCCTCTGCACTTCCTGCAGTATGCTGTGACGCATTCCGTCAAATATTTCAAGTCTGACATCAAAGCCGTTTTCGATAAGAAGACCGGCTTTTTCTTTTGCATAAGCGCCTTTATCGCCCACCATATCCTGTGTTCCGCTCATTAAAAGAAAGGGCGGTTTCGGTGAAACATTCTTAAGATAATCCTTGCGCTGTACTTCGCTTGCAAGCTGTAAAAAGCTCCTGTAGAAGCGACAGCTGTACATTTTGTTGGTATACGGGAGAGTTTCATAATATAAAGCACGCTCAAGGTCTGATGTCACCCAGGATACCGTGCATTTTTCCGGGAAAGGCTCTGCAACCTTTCCGAACAGCTTCAGGAATACGTCCATACTCGGAGCATCTGCGCCTTTTTCGGAAATTTCCGCTTCTATGTCCGACAAAAGCGCTTTTGTATCATGTATATACGGACAGCCCGTAAGTATAACTCCGCTGTAAAGCGAGCTATCGCAGTGGCAAATAACATATTGAGCCATCTGTGCGCCAAGGCTGTGACCGAGCAGAAACAGCGGTGTGTCACTTTCCGAGTGAACGTATGATGAAAAATTACCGCATTCCTTAGCTGCGGTCTGAACGATATTGTCTATACCCGCAGGCAGTGCCGTCCTTCCGTGTTCACGGTATTCGCAAAGATACACCGAAACTCCTTTAGCGGTAATATATTCTGCGAACTGCTCGTAGTATTCCGACATTTCGCCAAGCCCGTGAATTATCTGTATTTTTGCCTTTTCATTATCGGAAAGCCATTTTTTGCAGTGCATTCCTTTGTATTTAAATTCCTGTGCAGTCATAAAATTCTCCGTAAAAACAAAGCAGGCATTTTCAGCCTGCTTTTGTTTGCTATTTCTGTTATTCTTCCATAGGGCCTTCAAGATGAATCTGACCGTCCTCACGCAGATGGAACTGCTTGACCATCTTCTGAAGCTCTTTCGCCTGAGCGGCTGTAAGTGCGCTTGCACTTGCACTTTCCTCAGCTGTTGCGGCATTGTTCTGAACTACCGCTGAAATCTGGCTTACGCTTGAAAGCACTTGGTCAACCATAGTTGCCTGCTGTGCCGAGCCGTCTGATATTTCGTTGATAAGTGTGTTTGCGTTGCTGAAACGCTCCATAACGCTTTCGATAGTCTGTGCAGTTGAATCTGCAATAGCCGTGCCGTTTGAAACAGCCTCTATAGTGCTGCCGATAAGCTCGCTTGTTGTCTGTGCGGCTTCTGCGGACTTGCTCGCAAGGTTTCTTACCTCGTCTGCAACAACGGCGAATCCCTTGCCGGCTTCACCTGCTCTTGCGGCCTCTACAGCGGCATTAAGGGCAAGTATATTTGTCTGGAATGCGATGTTGTCGATAGTGTTGATAATCTTCTCAATCTCGGCTGATTTTTCGTCTATAATCTTCATAGCGGCAAGCATCTTCTGCATTTCTGCATTGCCTTCCTTAAGGTCGGTGGTTGCCGTATCTGAAATTTCGCTTACATTCTTTGCGTTTTCGGCATTCTTGTTAACTCTGCCGGAAATATCGCTTACATAGTCGGAAAGCTCACGGATAGACGCTTCCTGCTCACTTGTGCCCTGTGCAAGCGCCTGCGAACCGCTTGATACCTGCTCGGAGGCATCATATAGCATAGTTCCTGCCTTCTGTATGCTTGAAAACGAGTCATTAAGATTTACAAGTATCTGCTCAAATGCCGACTTTATGGGAGTAAATTCGCCCTTGTAATCATAGTTGATGGTAAAGCTGATGTTGCCGTATGACATCTGAGTCAGCAGATATGTAAGCTCATCGACCATTTTCTTTAGATACCACTTTGCAGTATTGAGCGAGCCTGCAAGCTTTCCTATATCGCTGTCGTTTATCTTGACGTCAAATTCAGCGGAAAGAATACCCTCTGAGAAGTTATTAAGTTCGTTGCTGATTTTTCTGATAGGCTTTACTATTGCTTTTTTTACATAAATGCAAAGCAGGATAAATGCCGCAGTAACGATAATCGAAATGCCCTCGGTAATCAGTGACAGCATTATCGAAGAATGATAAGCAGGGTCGTCGTGACCTACCATTGTCAGAATGTTGACAGTGCATACGGCAATGGTAGCCAGCATCATTATACAGCAGACAACGCATAAAAATGTTATTACAACTACCTGGCTCTGCACTTTATTTTTTAGCCAGTCTTTATTTTTTTTCATAAGGAACACCTCTTGAATTTACATTTTGATAATCTGATTTTATCACAAATGCTGTAATAAGTCAAGAAGTAAAGCGGTGTGTTTGGTGGAATACACCAAAAAAACATTAATAAATGTACAAGTTGCACGAAAGCCGCCATGATATACTCATAGCGGCTCAGACTGTCGAAAACCGATTATTATTAAAGCCACACAGTGAAATATATCACCAACACCACCTGAAACACCTTCCTTGCCGACAAGGAGTTAATATTTTCGTGAGTGTATCTGTGCAACTGCACTGACATTGACCTTTCAAAAAAACGCACTATCCTTCGAAAATCACCACCTCACTCACTTCTTTCCAAAGTACTGTTTGTTTCGCATCCGCACTGTCACCCTCGCTTTTCGTAGGGGAGGAGCTCGCTCCTCCCGAAATATTGTAGTGCTTATCATAAACAATTTGTAAGGAATTTAAGCTTTGGGTTACGGTTGATAGTTGACAGATTATAAACTCGGTGAATGGTCAGAAGTTAGTGCAACGGGAGGGGCAAGCCTCCTCCCCTACGAAAAGAGAAGATGATAGCAAATGTAATAAATAGCAGTGCAAATAAAAATAATGCGGCTGTCCGATAAAAAGAACTATCGGTAGCCTTACTATCATAGTCTAAGCTGAATGATATAACAGAAGTACATCAAACTAAAGATTTTTTCTACAAACTGAGCCGCCATGATATAATCATAGCGGCTCAAACTGTTTTGTTTGTTAAACCTTTGCGGTAAACAAACGTCTGCAATATTTATTGTCCAGTCCGTGATACAGGAGCAGACCGAGAACTCCGCAGGAGATGACCTCACCTGCACATACCATTAGTGCCGAGAACCATAATGCGTCCGGTACACCGTAAGCATAGGTCAGTACAAGCGGTACTATAACAGTATTGGCAATTATGGGCGGAAGGGGGTACAGTATCCTGTGATGCTTTCTCAGAAGATATGTGCCTACCGCTCCTATGAGTGTGGCAAGGCTTCCGAAGATAACATCCCATATTACAGCACCGGTCAGTATGTTTGAGATAACACAGCCTACAACCAGTCCCGGAATTGCCGCCGGAGTAAACACCGGCAGGATCGTGAGCGCCTCGGAAAGACGCACCTGAATTACGCCGTTTGTAAGCCCCAGCAGGCTGACAATATAGGTCAGCACTACATAGATTGCGGCGATAACGGCTCCCTGTGTGATAAACAGGACTTTTTTGTTTCGCATATTGAATTGTCCTTTCGTAGTTTTGATTTATCCGTCTTCTGACGGAAAGTGAGGATATTGCGAACTCACAAAAAATGATTTTATCACAGTTAAAGTGCTTTGTCAAGCTTATTTTAGCGTTTCTTCAGCCGCCCCTGCAAATTCTCTTATGTCATCGGGTACGTTTTGAAATATCGGGCGGAACACGGATATATACAGCTTCATATTATCTGTATCCGCTTTCGACACCGGTAACAGCCTATTCTTATCGCATAGCAATCCCGAAAGGACAAATCGGTTTAAACTATATTTTACTGTCTTATATAAATGCCCTGATCCTCGATATAATCCTCAAGCTCCTGCTTCATATCCCATATAGCCTCCTCTTTGTCGGCAGACTGTCTGTAGTCGCCTTTATCATCGGGCTGTACGGGAGCTTTTTTCTTTTCGTCTGTCATATTTATCATATCCTTTCGGCGTGTTTTCTGCTATTTACATTTTATCACAATCTGCAGCACAGTTCAATATGCTGTGGCACAAAACGTCAGTGATAACGGAAGTTGACATATTCTTTTAAATGAGTATAATATTTATGGATGAAGAAAGGAAGTTTAACTTGAGCGTAGATATAAAAGAGAAAAAGAAATCCGGAACGGTCCTTATGACAGAGGGCTCTATCTGGAAGAAGCTGCTTATATTTTCCGTGCCGCTGATACTGGGCAACCTCTTACAGCAGTTATACAGCACGGTCGATTCTATAATAGTAGGAAACTGCGTGGGCAAGGAGGCTCTGGCGGCGGTAGGCTCAACCGGCTCTATCGTCAGTCTGCTGATAGCGTTCAGCCAGGGCGCATCGGTCGGCGCAGGCGTTATTATATCGCAGTACATGGGTGCAAAGCGTAAGGACGATGTGAAAAGAGCGGTACATACGGCTATGGCAATCGCAGTTATAATCGGCCTTTTGCTGACGGTTGCGGGCGTATTTATGAGCAGACTGTTCCTCGTATGGATGCAGACGCCGGATAATATCCTTGACGGCGCATCGCTCTATTTGCAGATATACTGCGGCGGATTGCTGTTCAACGTGCTTTATAATATGTGTGCCGGAATATTCAATGCGGCAGGAAATTCAAAAAGACCGCTGTTATATCTCGGTGCGGCGTCAGTTGTCAATATAGCGCTCGACCTTATACTGATACAAGGCTTCGGTATGGGCGTAGAGGGTGCGGCGATAGCAACCGATGCGAGCCAGCTTGTTTCCTGCGTTATGGCTATAATTTATATGGTGAGGGTAAATGCGGATTATAAGCTGTTTATCCGTCAGATAAAAGTACACAGGGATATGGCGATAAGGATAATAAAGATAGGTCTGCCTACAGGCATTCAGAATATGGTCATCTCCTTTTCAAACGTGCTTGTACAGGCAAGCGTCAACAGCTTCGGCTCGGATGCGGTAGCAGGCTTCGGCGCATATCTTAAGGTGGACGGCTTCAACATCCTGCCGGTGCTTAGTATAAGTATGGCGGTGACTACCTTTGTCGGTCAGAACTACGGTGCGAATAAGCCCGAACGTGTTAAAAAGGGTATGTGGACAGCACTCGGTATGGGCGTTGTTTATACTGTCATAACAGGTATCCTGCTGCTTGTGTTTGCCGACCCGATTTTAAGGCTTTTCACAAACGATGACGCAGTAGCCGCCTGCGGCGAAACCGCAATGAAATACTTCTGTCCGTTCTATTTCCTGCTTGCAATAATGAATGTGCTTGCGGGGGCTGTAAGAGGCACGGGCAAGAGCATTCCTCCGATGCTGATATTACTGTTCGCAATGTGCATTTTCAGAATATTCTGGATATGGCTCGTAGTGCCGCTTTTCCCGACTATTGACGGCGTTTATCTGTTGTACCCTGTTTCGTGGGTAATAGGCGTTGTGCTTATGGCACTGTATACCTGGAAGGGTAAATGGATGCCGAAAATCGAGTAAAAATCCGACTTGAAATGAATACGGAATAACGCAGATATGCTTAAAAGCGGCACTGCGTTATTTTGCTAAATTGCACAAAATGCTATTGACGAAAACGATTACATATGCTATGATAGTGAAAAATGTATATTGCGGTTTGCGTAAAAAGCCAACAACTGCAAGACGGAGGAGAAGATGGAAAACAAGTATAGATTCAGGGATAGCTCGTTGTCATTTGACGAGCGAGTAAAGGACCTTTTATCAAGGCTGACAATCAAGGAAAAGGCAGGACTTATGTCAAGTCATATGGCGGCTGTGCCTCGCCTTGATATAGGCGAGTGGTATGTCGGTGCGGAGGTTGCAAGGGGATATGTTTCGAGAAACCCCGATGAGCCTACGACCGTATTCCCCCAGCCAATCGGGCTTTCGGGAACGTTTGACACGGAGCTTATGGAAAAGGCGGGACTTGCGGCAGGCAAAGAGGCACGGGTGCTGAATAAACGCCATCCGAGCGGTCATCTGATGCTGTGGGGACCTACCGTTGATCTGTGCAGAAATCCGCTCTGGGGCAGAAACGAGGAGGGCTACGGAGAGGACCCGTTCCTGACCGGAGAAATGTCGGCGGCGTACACAAAAGGGCTTGCAAACAGGCACGGGGAGTACCTTCAGGCCATCCCGACGCTGAAGCATTTTTGCGCCAACAATACCGAAAACGAGCGTGGAACTGCCTCGTCCGATGTCGATATGAGGACGCTCAACGAGTATTACTATGCGGCATTTGAACGCCCGATAACCTGCGGCGGAGCATACTCTGTAATGGTGGCATATAACGAGCTTTCGGGTGTCCCGGCGGTTATAAATCCGGATATACAGAAAGTCCTCAAAGACAGATGGGGACTGGGATTCGTGGTAACTGACGGCGGCGATTTCTCGCAGAATGTAACGTTCCACAAATACAGCGAATCCCACGCAGAAACGTTAGCCCTTGCGATAAAGAACGGTACGGACGTTATGACCGACTGCGAGGACGTGGTCGAAGCGGCGGTGTTTGAGGCATTAAACAGCGGACTTGTGTCGGAAAAGGATATAGATAAAGCGCTGTATAACAGCCTGCTTGCAAGGTTCAGACTTGGTGAATTTGACGAAAAACATCCATTCTCAGATGTGTGCGAGATGATGATTGACAATGAGGAGCATAAGTGCCTCAATCGCAGAGCAGCACTGGAACAGATGGTATTACTACGCAATAGCGACATACTGCCGATTTATGATGAATGTAGCGTGGCTGTGGTCGGTATGAACGGTAACTGCAATCTTATGGATTGGTATACAGGTTATTCGTCATACAATACAACAATATTTGACGGGATAAAGGAAAGATACGGAAAAGCAGAATATGATAATGCCTGCGATCATATAGTAATAAAATCAAAGCTGACGGGAAAATATCTCGGCGTTGCCGATGATAATACGGTGAGTGCGATTTACGAAAAGGACGATCCGAGGGCGCTTTTTGAAAAGGCGGAATACGGTCACGATGAAACAACGTACCGTTCGCTTTATAATAACAAGTACATAACGGAAAACACCTGTAAGTGCGACAGCGAAAGCACTTACCGCTGGTTCTCGCAGGAAATAATGAAACCGCAGAAACACGGAGATGAGGTACTGTACCGCACCTATTTCGGCAAGGCTCTGGGCGTTGACGAAAAGGGAAAGCTGACGCTTGTAAGGCAGTACGGATTGACCGATGACAAGCTGTTTTGCGAGGAGGTCATATCAGACGGTATCAAGCGTGCCGCAGAGCTTGCGAAAAAAGCCGATGCGGTTATAGTCTGCATCGGTAACGATCCGATGATAGTAGCCCGTGAAATGTACGACCGTAAGACGCTGTCACTGCCCGCACACGATTCTGCGCTTGCCAAAGCGGTTTACAGTGCCAACAACAAATGCGTAATGGCGGTGGTGTCAAGCTATCCGTTCTCGATATGCGAGGAGCAGGAATATATGCCGGCTATAATCTATACCACTCACGCAGGTCCGGAGCTTGGAAACGCTTTCGCCGATGTGATAAGCGGCAAATATTCTCCTGCCGGCAGACTGGCACAGACGTGGTATAAAAGCGAATATGAGCTTGCTCCGATAGAATGCTACGATATTATCGAAAACGATATGACATATCTTTACTACAGGGGAAAACCGCTCTATCCGTTCGGATACGGGCTTAGCTACGCAAAGTTTGAATATTCGGACTTTAACGTAAAGGAAAACGGAGATGTTATAAGCGTTTCGCTTGATGTTACAAATGTTTCCGAAACGGACAGTGACGAGGTAGTGCAGATATATTTCCGTATGGAGAATCCGTCGGTAAAGCGTCCGCTAAGACAGCTTGTGGCTTTTGCCCGTGAGCGTATCAAGGGTGGCAGTACAAGGCATTTTGAATTTGATATAAAAAAGTCGGAGCTGAGATTCTACGATGTAAGCCGTGAATGTTTTGCCGTAGAGCAGGGAAGATACACCTTTATGGCGGGTGCGTCAAGCGAGGATATAAGGCTTACAAAAACAATCGACGTAAGCGGTGAAATAATACCTCCGAGAGAGCTTTGTAAGGGCGTCAAGGCAAAAAATTACGACGGCAAATACGGGACGAAAATGAAATACAGCAAAAAGTTAGAACAGCACTATATGCTCGGCGGCGGACTTATCTACAACAACTGTGTGCTTGGTGAAGCCGACAGTATAGAGATAGTGTGCGGAAGCCGTGTCAATACAGGCAAAATAACCGTGCGTTACGGCGGAGAGACGTTATGCGAGGCTGAGGTAAAGCCAACGGTAGATGTTACCGAATTTGAAACGGTGACGGCACAGTTTGACAAGGCTGTACTTGCCGGAATCGACAGGGAGAAGCCTGCTGTGTTTGAGCTGTTGATGCCGGAACAGATATATATTCTCGGCTTCAGGACTTATTGATATTTTAAATCTGCAGTGATGCTAAAGGACGGTGAAGGCGGTTTATCCGCCTTTGCCGTCCGTTTTTTATGGTACGGGGTATTACAGTGCTGTATGATAGGGTTGGGTGTTTGGCGGCATCAGGATGGTGAAAATATATTGTTGACAAGGCGGAGAATATATGCTAATATATTGTTAGAATTCTAACAGTTCAAATACAAATTTAAAATATGCCTGGAGGTACTAATGGAAAATTCACTTCATCACTTGCTTATGACAAACCACACCGCTTTTCGCAAGCGGATTTTTTCTGCTCTGAAAAACGGCTGACTTCGGGACAGCCGAAGGTGCTTGAATATCTTGCGGAGCATGACGGAGCGCTGCAGAAGGATATTGCCGCCGCCTGCAGAATTGAGCCTGCAACGATGACTTCACTGCTTTGCGGCATGGAGAAAAAGGGCCTGATAACACGGTCAGCGCCTGACAGACGCTCGCTCAGCGTATATCTCACAGAGAAGGGAAGAATGCTCATTCCGCTTATCAAAGAGGAATTTTCAAGGATAGAGGACAGGGCTACCTGCGGATTTTCCGATGATGAGCGTGAACTGCTTATTTCGCTGTTGTCAAGGATGCGTGAAAATCTTGATTGAATCAAAGAACCAAGGAAAGACGAAAATGTCAAAGAAAGAAACCGCAAAGAGATATGTTTTATTTATAATAAGCCTGTTTTTCTCCGCACTGGGAGTGGCTTTTACAAAGCACGGGGAGCTTGGCGTGTCGCCGATCTCGTCCGTTGCGAATGTGCTTAGCTGTACAAAGGGAGGTTTCTCGCTCGGAGTATGGCTTATAATCTGGAACTGCATATTGATACTCGGTCAGATACTTATACTAAGAAAGAAATTTCAACTGATACAGCTTTTGCAGATCCCGCTGTCGTTCCTGTTCGGATATTTTACCGATTTCGGTCTGTGGCTTGTCGGGTTTATTCCGGTGGAAAGCTACATAATGCGTCTTGTGATGGTAGTTGTCGGAATAGTGATACTGGGCTTCGGCGTATCGCTGTCGGTTTCGGCAAATGTTATAATGAATTCGGGAGAGGCATTTGTAAAGGCGATAGCAGACACGGCAAACAAGAATTTCGGTAATGTAAAGATAGCTTTTGATGTAAGCTGTGTGGTGCTTGCGGTGATTCTGTCGCTGTTGCTGTTTGATTTCACGATAGTCGGAACAAGGGAGGGTACTGTTATTTCTGCGCTTTGTACCGGTCTTGCGGTGAAGCTGTTTCAAAGGCTGACGAATGAGCCGGTGCACAGACTTGTGAGTGATTGACGTATTGTATAAAAGGACAGATGTGGGGCGAGGGATTATTGTCTTTTTGTAATGGTTGTGGAGATGGAGAGGTTTGGTGCAACTGAGGCAATCCCTCCGGTAGTCGCCCGAATTCTTTCGGGCGACAGCACCTCACCTTTGA
>ERZ773260.5160-NODE-5160-length-10006-cov-4.718119_pt1 | contig 10006 bp, 8 predicted proteins | sample MGYA00511387_ERZ773260 | MGnify/ENA primary metagenome ERZ773260 (study PRJEB29015, sample SAMEA2737745) | human gut metagenome | biome: human gut; feature: human-associated habitat; material: faeces | place: China | collected 2012 ... | reverse complement strand
GAGAACGCTTTGCAACGATGAGAAGTGTCGGAATGACGGAAAAGGAAATAAAGAAAAGCATAAACTCGCAGGTGCTGACCGTGTTCTTCGCTCCTCTTATCTTTGCGGGGATACACCTTGCATTCGCCTTTCCGATAATACTTAAAGCTGTTAAAATGTTCGGCTTTGCCGACAGCACACTTCTTCTTATTGCAAACGTGATATGCTTTGCCGTATTTGCCCTGTTCTACATTTTCGCCTATAAAATAACCTCGGGAATTTACCTGAAGATCATAGGAAGAAAATAACCCGTTTATAACCAATGCCCGTCCTCAACGGACGGGCATTTTCTCACCCCAACGTACAATCAAGCACCATCATAACAACAAACCCTGCCGCCGCACCTATCGTTCCTATGTTGCTGTGCTCTTTGCCCTGTGCCTCGGGTATAAGCTCTTCTATCACAACATACATCATAGCCCCTGCCGCAAACGACAGCATATACGGCAAAAGCGGAGCGATGAATGAAGCGAGCAGTATCATCACCGCCGCACCTATCGGCTCGACAACGCCCGACAGCACTCCCATCACAAACGCTTTTCCCTTTTTCATTCCCTCGCTTTTAAGCGGCATTGAAACCACCGCTCCTTCGGGGACGTTCTGTATTGCAATACCCAGCGCCAGCGCAAATGTGCTTGCAAGAGTAACACTGTCGCCGCCCGTGCCGGTTGACCCGGCTACAGCCGCACCGACAGCCATTCCCTCCGGCACGTTATGGATGGTCACCGCAAGAAGCATCATAGTAGTTTTTGAAAGCCCCGAGCGCATGCCCTCAGGCTTATCGCTGTCAAGATGCAGATGCGGCACAAAGCTGTCTATCCCAAGCAGGAACAGTATTCCCGCCGCAAAGCCGACCACAGCAGGCACCCAGTTCATTTTCCCGTAGCCCTGTTCGGACAGTTCCATTGACGGTATCAGAAGCGACCATACCGAAGCCGCTATCATTACTCCCGATGCAAACCCAAGCAGCAGCTTCTCCGTCCCAACCCTCACCTTGTCACGCATAAGGAACACCATAAGCGAGCCGAGCGTTGTTCCCATAAGCGGTATCATCAGTATCAGAAATATCTCCAATTGCTTCACCTCAATATAAGTTAGTTTAGACTTACCACTTATATTTTACCACAAACAAAAGAAAAAGCCAAGCGTTACACTTGACTTTTCCCGTAATATTTACTTTTTGCGTTTCTCACAGCGTGCATAAGCATTGCTTCCTTTACTGATTCTTTGTTCTGATTTTTATCAGTTCATCTATTGTGTAAATTCCTTCCGTTACAGCAGAACCTTCTATAGAAAACATTTTTTCTTTTTTACGCTATCATTAATTCACAAAAAAATCTCCGCAGCCAAAAGCCACGGAGATAAAACCGTTATATGTAACGCCGTATTACTTGATAACCTCGACCATCATGCCGGGAGCGGCCATTACAGCGTTTGATTCGTCTGTATCAATGTGCATAGCGTCTGCAAAATTCTCGCTTACTCTGATAACAACATCACCGAGAATTGCCTTTCTTCCGTCAGAATCAACCTTTACGCTTACAACGTCCTTGTTCTTCACGCCCCACTTTTCAGCGGTTTCGGGAACAAGGTGGATGTGACGCTTTGCAACGATAACGCCCTCGCTGATTTCGATCTCGCCCTCAGGACCTGTTATCTTGCAGCCGGGTGTGCCTGCAATATCGCCCGATTCTCTTACGAATATAGGACATCCGATAGAACGTGCGTCCGTAGCCGAAAGCTCAACCTGTGTAGCAGGACGAACAGGGCCTAAAATAGATACGTTTGCAAGCGATCTCTTGGGGCCTGTTATAGTAACTCTTTCCTCGCAAGCGAACTGACCGGGCTGAGAAAGATCCTTCTTCTTTGTAAGCTCGTGACCCTTGCCGAACAGTGTTTCGAGAGCCTCCTGCGTAACGTGGATGTGACGTGCAGAGGTTTCCAGTAATACTTCCATTTTTTCCATAATGTTATCCTTCTTTCATGCCAAAGGCAATTTTTACTGTTAACATTATACACCCGTGAAACGAAAATTTCAAGTGTTTCATATAACGAATATCGGGCGGAACAAAAAAGTTATAACAGCGTCCGCTATCCCCAGCAGAAAGCACCCGATACAGCATACCGCAAACCGCTCAAGATATATCTTATAATAGTGCGGAGCCTCGTCACGCCTGCCTTTAAGCACAGCCAGCACACTGTTTGAGCACAACACGGACAGACGGCACTGATAACAGCAGATTACCGTTCCTATAAATGCAGACGGAAGAACAAACACCGCAAAAGCCGGTATCCCGTTTGCCCCATATGTATTCACAAGCGCTGCAAACGTCATTCCCACGCCTATACCCTTGAATGCCGGTATAAGCGCTCCCACAGGCTGTCCCACTGCGCAAAGCCCTGCTAAAAACGGCACAATGCACCATATAAGCGCCGATATGAACGAAGCGGCGGCATTCCCGAAAAATCCGCCGTGTATCCTTCCTTCGAGAAAGCCCTTCAGCATCTCATCAGGCACGGTCACCGTTGCCTTCCCGTAAAACACCGCCCCGACAACAGCCCCGGCAACCGCCGTTATAAAGAGTATCAGCCCTGCATACTGCCTGTTGCGCCTGCCTTTAACCACTACTTCCGATACGGTTATACCGTCGGCACTCAGCTTCTCGTTTTCCTCCGTCATAACCGCCGTATCCGCATCCTGCCCCTTGCAAACATCGTCCCCGCCCGCCACAGCGTCAGACTCGCACACCGCATTTCGTTCCTTTAAAAATTCTTCCCTTGTCATAATTTCGTTCATACTGCACGTCCTTTCCTTTCGGGTACTCTACAGTAAATCTATGAAATGAGAAGAAAATTTATGACGGTTATATACAAACACTTTTGGTAGCAAAAAACAAAATTTATATAAAATTCAGTTGACTTTTTCGCCGTAATCGGCTATAATATTAGTGAGGAAAGTTATCCGTTAGCTTTTCTTAGTGTAGCTGACACTTAAGGAGCACATTTTATAATGTTGCATATCCGAAACTCTGTTGTTCACTGCTACTTGAAAGTATAGTATGCACTGTGCGGTAGGTAATACTTCTGCATAAAGTCGGTCGTCCGGAGCGACTATAAAAATCAGCTGTTTTGAAAATTTAGCCAACAGTTTTCTACTGTTGGCTTTTTTTCATACCGATACACTGCAAAACAAGGAAGATAAACAAAATATATGCCATCTCAACAAAACCAATATACAAATATTGTCGATGCCCTGATACGTGTTGAAGCACAAAAACAACTTTACGAAAGCAAACTCGTCGGAAAAAACTTTTTATATGTTTTTATTGATAGTCGCAATAAAATTACATACAGAGAAGTAAAATTTGAGAGAAAGCACTTTCTTCATCTGACAGGTCTGGACTACAAACACGCACAAGCATCAAAACGTTCTCAGAATAAAACTATCCCGACATACGCCGAAGAATTCTATAACAGGTTGGGTAACGATGAAAGTCTGATAAACGATGTATCGTTTATTAAAGGTAAAAACAGCAGTGAAACAAAAAAATATTTCAAATACACCTTGCAAAAGTTGAACAATCTTTCACAATTAACCGTTATAGCCAACAAAGCGGAGTTTATCGGTAATTATAACGGTCAGCAGAATTTCGATATTATAATAAACCGCAATTTCAATGCTATTGCGTTCAAGAAAGAAAACGATCAAAAATATATACCTGTTTCTTCCCTTTACGGAGAAGCTGAAAAAGTCGCAACCGATATTCACCCGATACTGGCTATCTTTGAAAAATGCAGCGAATTTGATTTATACAGACTGAATTTTCTGAACGCAGATATAAAAATAGGCAAACGTGGTTTTTCTGATGAATTTATTGAGCTTTTGCATAACTTTTCTTTTGACAATGAAAAAGTTAAATTCAAAAACACTTCATTAGCCGATTTCAAATCTGCCTATAACCATTCAGTCAAAAAGTATCTTTCCGAAAAGCTTATTCCGGTTGAAAAAGCGAGATTAGATGCATACAAAGACGATGAGCTTATGAATTACTATATTCTTTCTTTTAATTCGTTCATAACAATTTTAAATACCGATTTAAAAATCCGGACTGCAATTGAAATATTGAACGATCAGTCGGGAGCAGAAAGCGAACAATTGATAATTGATTTAATAAACTCTGAACTGAAAGAAGTTGAAAAAAAGCTTGTTACAAATTGAACCCTCTTAACTTTCTCCGAATGTCTGAAGCAATTTTCCGTGTTTTGAGCCGAATATCAGAGACCATTTTAACATTATAATACACCAAACAACCGCCATGCCTCAGCACAGCGGTTGTTTCCTGTTATCCGTTAAATTTCATATCAATATCCTAAATCCGGCAGACCGCTGAGATAATATCTCGGGTTCAGTCTTTCCGAACCGTATCTTACTTCGAAGTGGCAGTGACAGCCGTACGCAAGGCCGGTTTCGCCTACTGCGGCTATGCAGTCGCCCTGATTTACCTCCTGACCTGCACTGACGAATATCTCACTGTTGTGGGCATATACCGTTGTGTATCCGTCGGGATGAAGTATCATCACGGCATTTCCGAGTCCGCCGTTGTCCCAGCCTGCAAATATTACAGTACCGCTTGCTCCGGCATATACATCCGTACCGTAAGGTGCACCTATATCAACGCCTCTGTGTCCGGCATAACCGCCGTCCCACCAGCCCCACTCCCAGAATGTGCCGCCGTCAACAGGCCATATATACTTCTTGCCCGTATCGGCAGAAGCGTTTGAATAATGTGATGACTGCGGAGGCAGTGTACCCTGAAGGATAATCTCCGTTACAGGCTCTTTCACTCTTTCGGTTTTCTTTATGGTACGCTTGACCTCTTCGCCGTTTACATAATACACCTTTGCCGTGATTTTGTTCGTACCGGTCTCGCCCTCCTGGTAAACCGTTTCAACGCCCTCATAGCGTGTATCGTCGTCCTCATATTTCGTTTCATACGGAACTTCAACGTTGTATGTTTCCGTTCTTGAAATACTTACCGACAGGAAAGGCACCTCCTGCGTTTTAAGGAGCTTTTCGCCGGCTCTCAGCACATAGTCCTCATCCATAATGCCGGGATTCAATGCCTCAAGCTCCTCCATGCTTATTCCGAGCTTTGAGCATATTCCCGAATGGCTGTCGCCGTCAACCACAGTGTAATAGGATGCTTCTTCCTTTTTGGAATTTATCAGCTTGATGATCTCATCACTCGACACAATACTGTCCGACAGATAAAGACCGGGAACATACTCTATATCCTTCTCAAAGGCAACGTCCTCGTCCTTTGCATTTGTGCGGTAGCCGTCAAGTATCTTCTCAAGCTCAGCCTCAACCGCGGTGTTGTCAACAAGCGCACCGTAGAACTTTCCGCCTATGTACATTCCGTATGCATACTCGATAGGAGTATCGCTCAGCTCAAGCAGCTTGTTTGCAAGCTGATATTTCGTCAGATATTCCTGGTCACCGAGCATTTCGAGCGAATATTCCGGGTCCATGCTTATCTTCTTCTCGTTGCCGATATATGTGATACGCTCCTGCATTATACGCTCTGCGTCATTGAACACCTGCTCGCTTTCGACATATCCTACAAACTTTCCGTCAACCGTCAGCTTTATCGCATAGTCTGTACCCGTCGCATATCCGACAACGCTCATAAGAAATACTATTGCGATGATCGGTGCGGCATAGTTGAACAGCGTTACCGCAAGACCCTGCTTGCCGAATACTGCGTCCTTCGCTATACTTCCGTACAGCTTTGCCGCCTTCTTGTTGTCGCCCTGCTCCTTTGCGGTCCTTATCTGCCTGTTTGTACGCTGAAGCACACGCTTTGACTTTAACAAAGGTGCAAAGAAGAAGTTGCCTATTTCGCAGAACGTCCTCTTCACTGCGTCCCTGAAAAGCGCCGTATGCTTCCATATAAACACGGCGGCATAAGCCACATATACAGCAGGCTTTGAAAATACATCAGCTATGATATGGCAGAAATACTGCCCTGCCATAACCAGAAAATCAAAAATTCTGTCGGCAACAGCCGATATACCGTTTTTGCCTTTGTCTTTTTCTTCGTTGTTTTCTTCATTCCGATTCTCCGACGTATCGGCAACCGCAGGCTTTACATCAGCCTCCTGCGCTTCCTTTTCACTGTCGCTGTCAGGAAGTATAGTTTCCTCAATATCGTCACGATAATCGGGTATCATCAGTTTTCCCATTATCAATCCTTTTCCGTATAAGCCAAATCAAACGGGCATACGCCCCAAACAATCAATATATTTATATAATAACCCGCCGTTGTGAACGACAGGTGATAAATCAACGCTTTTTCCGTTAAAAGCAGGAACGGGCATAACGCCCGCTCCACACCTTTAAGGTTGCTTTTCCTTCCGTCATGAAAGACAGCAAATCTTTTCCGTCACCGCCATTATAACATAAAAGATTACAAACCCGCAACAATTTGTAACTATTTTGTTACCGTTTTGTAACCATTTCGCTCTTTTATACAAAAATACATCTACTTTTGCTTTTATAACAGTGCATTTTTAACAGACTTATTTTATTGTGATTTTACATAAATGCCACACGTTAATTTGTGCAATCCTTACAAATATTTTCTGGCAATTTCAGTATCTGTTGACACGCTCAACGCATTTGTGCTAAAATATAGATGTGAAATTATGCTTACCGTTAAGTTTAGGCAAAAGGCAGGTGATACCCATGAACATGAACGAAGAAAACAAAACCGAAAACCCGGAAAGCGGGATTCAGACATACGACAGGAAAAAGAAGTCACACGGCAATTTTCTGAAAATCGGCTGTGCGTCATGCGGTTTTGTCGCCGTAGTCGCTCTTTGCGTTCTTTCGAGCCGTTACTCATGGTTCGGAGTCAAAGCCGATGACGAGGGTATCAGCTACAACAACGGTTTAGCATCATCATATTCCACTACTGCACCTGTCGAGGAACAAAAGGTTCCCACCAAAGCCATCAAGCATAACGAGGCACAGGAAACCACCGCTGCAACATCGGCAGCCACAACCGCCAAGGCTACATCGGCAACCACAACAGCAAAAACCACTCAGACCACAGCGGCCACAACCAAGGCTACAGCTCCTGCGACAACCGCCGCACCAAAGCCCGCATGGACAGAAAAGAAGTGCAGCGGCACAAGGTACATAAACATTTCAAGCTGTTGTGCAAGAAAAGAGGGCTTACAAGGCTCTGAGGTCGTTTCCTATAAATATTACGGAGATGCGGTAAATATCGCCGCACTGACAGACACCGGCTACTATAAGCTCGATGACGGCACATATATCCACAGCGACTATCTTTCCGAAAGTAAGCCTGTCGCAACTACCGTTCCCAAAGCGGCAAAACCCACCGTGCAGGATAATGCAACTCCCGCACCGGTCATAACCGACAGTCCCGTAAACTGCACCGCAGAGGAGGCAGAGGTTTTCCGTATCGTGAATGAAATCCGTGTTTCCTACGGACTTAAGCCCTATAAGTGGGATACAAACGCATATAAGGCGGCAAAGATCCGCTGTGATGAATCTTTTAATGTATTCTCACATTTAAGACCCGATAAAACTAAGTTCTACACGGTATATGGTGTAAATTCCGAAGAAGCGAGAGACACTGTATTTAAAAACGTTGGCGAAAACCTCGGCTCAGGCCAGCCCACCGCACAGAGAGTAGTCGACAACTGGATGGCTTCCACCATGGGACACCGTGAAAATATACTTAACCCGAATATCGAAAATATGGCCGTAGCATTCGGCACATATAACGATGCTTATAAGTATTACTGGGTACAGGAATTCACAACCTACAGATAAGCATAATAACACGTTTTAAAAGCACAAACGCACAGGCTGTTCGCCTGTGCGCTATTTTTATGCTATATTTTCGTAAGATCCTCCGCTCTTACCGCCGCAGTGACCTGCCCGCCCTGACCGATAACAATATAGTCCTCTCTGTCACCCGAGCCTGCCTGCATAACCTCGTACACATTCTTGTACACGAACAACGCAAGCGAACCGCCGTTATACGTCTTAGCACCGTAATTCACCTTGACCTTATCGCCTACAGCAAATTTCTGCGTTATCTCGTCACTTTCCGCCTTGTACAGATCTTCTGTATAAAGCCAGCCGGTAGGCACCGAGCCGATGCCTATAAGCGTTTCCTTGCCGCTTACCGACACCTGCTGAACGGTATAGACCGTATCATACACATAAGAATACGGCTCTACTCCGTTTGTGAACCTTGCGCCACGCTTCACCCTCACACTGTCGCCTTTTTTGAACAGATTCTCAGGCTTATCGGGCTTATCACCGCAGTTTTCCTTATACCATTTTGCCGTTATCGCAGGATAATCCACAAAGCAAATATCCCCGTCAACGTCCTTGCCTGCGATACTGTCAATACCCCACTGCCACATTTTCTGCCCGTAATCGTATCTGCTTGCATAGTCCGGGCTTTCGGTCCAGTGTGCAAGCCATATATCACGCTTTCCAACAATACGTTCCTTCTGATAGTAGCTTTCAAGCCACGCAGGATTTGCGTACACTCCCGAGGGAAGCCCTGCCTTATTCAGTCTGTCACAGAACTCAAGCGCCATATCGGTTCTTTCCTTGCTTGTGAGGTTATCAATCTGACGCTGTTCCTCCATGTCGCAGAACACGGGATATGACGGCTTTTCATCACCTATCGTCTTGATGCACGCATTTATCTGCCTGTCAAGCTCCGCTGTGTCTGTCGCCGTAACATACCAGTAACAGCCGAAGTCTATACCGAGCTTTCTGCACTGCTCGATATTGCGTCTGAAGTAAGTGTCCTCATCCGTGCGTATGCCGGCACGGATAATTACAAACTTCACGCCTGCCGACACAGCCGCCGTAAAATCGAACTGCTCCTGCGCCCTGCTTATATCAATGCCTTTTGTTCTCACTGTCGTCCTCCCCGCTTTTGCTTTTTATCTGCCTTAGTACATTCTTTATTTTCTGCGGCACCGGCAGTCCCAGTGCCGATGCGTTTTCAACAATGCTGATTCCCTCGTTAGCGATATAGAAAAGCATTACCGCCGTCATAGCGACAGGCACACCGCCAAGCACATATGTGTCTGCAATATGACCTACCGACAGGAACACAAGTATCAGCAGCTTTTTCGCTATTCCCTTGAAGCCTACCGCACTTGACAGCTTCTTCTCCGCTATCGCCACAAGCACACCGCTCACATAGTCCAGGATCATAAAAGCAATAAGCGCACGGAACAAACCGTTTACCTCGCCGTACATAAATCCCAGCACCGCTCCGACAACACCTGCTATGCTGTCTATAATTATCTGTATCCTGCTCATATTTCCCCTCCTTTGCTTTGACTTTTTTACTTTTTTGTCATCCCCTGATTCAACCACCAGAAGCTCTGGGAATGAGGAGGCGTAGCTCCGCCGCCTGTTGCGGTTCTTCTTATAAGCTCGTCATCAGGCATACCCATTTTCTTAAACGTTGTCGGCTTAAGCTCCGGATGTATCTCATACAACAGCTCAAGATACGTTGTGCCCTTTGTGTCACCGGGTATCTCCATCTGCTCCACCCAGTCAAAGAAGCCCTCCTTATCACCGTAAAGCTGATATAGCGCCTCGATATATTCCTCGTCCGTATAGATTTTATCCCCGTACTTGCTGATAAAATCATAAGCGTCTCTCGGCGAAAATTTCGTACTGCCGGTTTCCTCATTCTCCACAGCGTCTTTCAGCGAGCTGTTCAGTTTTATCTGATAATTGCGGTCGCTGTCATACACCTTCTGAGCATAATCCCTGTCATTTTCGCTCACCCTACGGTTATAATCCCTGTTGTTTTCATATACCCTGCGGTTATAATCCCTGTCGTTCTCGTAATTATCCCGTTCAAACTGTGCCTGTAAATTACGCTGTGCC
>ERZ773260.5150-NODE-5150-length-10036-cov-4.215810_pt1 | contig 10036 bp, 8 predicted proteins | sample MGYA00511387_ERZ773260 | MGnify/ENA primary metagenome ERZ773260 (study PRJEB29015, sample SAMEA2737745) | human gut metagenome | biome: human gut; feature: human-associated habitat; material: faeces | place: China | collected 2012 ... | reverse complement strand
GACAGCTATCGGTTACTCTATCAATGACAAGGTGGTAATCTTCGACCGTGTGCGTGAGTTCTTCGGCCTGTATCCGAAACGTGACAAACGTCAGTTGTTCAACGATTCATTGAACACTACACTTGCACGTACTATCAATACATCATTAAGTACATTGATCGTATTGCTGTGTATCTTCATCCTTGGCGGTGATTCAATCCGCAGCTTTGCATTCGCAATGATCTTGGGTGTTGTTATCGGTACATTGTCATCACTGTTCATTGCATCTCCGATTGCATACAACATGATGAAGAACAAAAAAGTTGTACCAGTAACTACGGAAGAATAATAAATTCCAGAAATAGAAAAAGCCTCTTCCGAACAATTCGGTAGAGGCTTTTTCTATTGATTATTAAAACAAATAGAAGCTATAAGACGTTCATCTTAAAAGAAGCCATTGTTAAACTTAAAACCAGATACAGCATGAAAGCAAAACAAAACAACTTCTCACAGATTCTCCGTAGTAGCCCCGAGGGGAATCGAACCCCTATCTAAAGTTTAGGAAACTTCTATTCTATCCGTTGAACTACAAGGCCGCTTCAAATTTGCTTGCAAAGATAACGGTTTCTGTCGATTTAACAAGAATAAAAATACAGGTTCCTTTCAGATATTTCAAATAATTGGCGTCAATAGGACAATAAAGTTCGATTTATTTTGATAATTCGATTAACTTTCCGACCTTTGCGCTCACAAATTGAAAGTAAAATCAGTTTTTAAATTAAATATAGTAATTAAAGTTATGGCAGACGAAATGATGGTTAAAGAATTGGAGGAAGTAGTAGTACGTTTCTCCGGCGACTCCGGCGACGGTATGCAGCTGGCCGGCAACATCTTCTCGAACGTGTCGGCTACGGTAGGAAATGACATCTGTACATTCCCCGACTATCCGGCAGACATCCGCGCCCCGCAAGGTTCACTGACCGGTGTTTCCGGTTTTCAGGTCCACATCGGTGCCGGACAGGTTTACACTCCCGGAGACCGTTGCCACGTATTAGTGGCTATGAATCCTTCCGCACTGAAAACACAAATCAAATTCTGTAAACCGCAAGGACTTATCATCACCGACTCCGACTCATTCGAAGCCAGAGATTTGGAAAAGGCACAATTCAAGACTGACAATCCTTTTGAGGAATTAGGCGTAAAACAGGAAGTACTTGAAGTTCCCATCTCTTCCATGTGTAAAGAGAGCCTGAAAGATTCCGGACTAGACAATAAATCAGCACTCCGTTGTAAGAACATGTTCGCACTCGGACTGGTTTGCTGGTTGTTCAACCGCAACCTTGCCGCTGCTGAAAAAATGTTGCGTGAGAAATTCGCCAAGAAACCCGAAATTGCAGAAGCTAATATTAAGGTATTGAACGATGGTTTCAACTATGGTGCCAACACACATGCTTCTGTCTCTACTTATAAAATTGAAAGCAAAGCTCCGAAATCAAAAGGACTTTATACAGATATCAACGGAAATAAAGCAACTGCTTATGGCTTGATTGCTGCTGCCGAGAAAGCAGGTCTGGAACTCTACCTGGGTTCTTATCCTATCACTCCGGCCACTGATATTCTGCACGAATTAGCTAAACATAAATCACTGGGAGTAAAAACTGTACAGTGCGAAGATGAAATCGCAGGTTGTGCTTCTGCCGTTGGTGCCGCTTTTGCCGGTGCTTTGGCTGTAACGACTACTTCCGGCCCCGGTGTTTGTTTGAAGAGTGAGGCTATGAACCTTGCTGTAATTGGCGAACTTCCATTGGTGATTGTGAATGTGCAACGTGGCGGTCCGTCAACAGGTTTGCCTACTAAATCAGAACAGACAGACTTATTGCAGGCTCTTTACGGACGTAATGGTGAAAGCCCGATGCCGGTGATTGCCGCAACTTCACCGACGAACTGTTTTGATGCCGCATACATGGCATGTAAGATTGCTCTGGAACACATGACTCCAGTTGTATTGTTGACAGATGCTTTCGTAGCTAACGGCTCGGCAGCCTGGAAACTTCCTAACTTAAACGAATATCCTGCCATCAATCCTCCATACGTGACTCCGGACATGGCTGGTAACTGGACTCCCTACCAACGTAATGAAGAAACCGGCGCACGTTACTGGGCGATTCCGGGAACTGAAGGATTCATGCACCGCATCGGTGGTCTTGAAAAGAGCAATGAAACAGGTGCGATCTCTACCGAACCAGAAAACCATAATAAGATGGTTCATCTCCGCCAGGCTAAAGTGGATAAGATTGCAGACTACATCCCCGAACTCGAAGTATTGGGTGATGAAGATGCAGATTTACTGATTGTTGGTTGGGGCGGTACGTATGGTCATCTCCGTCTGGCTATGGACTTTATGCGCGATCATGGAAAGAAAGTGGCTTTCGCACACTTCCAGTACATCAACCCGCTGCCAAAGAACACAGCCGATGTATTGCGTAAATACAAGAAGATCGTAGTAGCTGAACAGAATTTGGGACAATTCGCAGGTTATTTACGGATGAAGATACCCGGATTGAACATCAGCCAGTTCAACCAAGTGAAAGGACAACCTTTCGTTACGAGAGAATTGATAGATGCATTCACTAAATTATTGGAGGAATAAAAGATGAGCGATAAAGTATATACCGTACAAGATTATAAATCAGGCCAACCTCGCTGGTGTCCGGGATGCGGTGACCACGCTTTCCTGAACTCACTGCACAAAGCTATGGCCGAACTGGGAGTAGCTCCGCACAATATTGCCGTCATTTCCGGTATCGGTTGTTCTTCCCGCCTGCCCTACTATGTAAATACGTATGGTTTCCACACAATTCACGGACGTGCCGCTGCTGTTGCAACAGGTGCAAAAGTGGCCAACCCTGATTTGACGATCTGGCAAATTTCCGGTGACGGTGACGGTCTGGCAATTGGTGGTAACCACTTCATCCACGCATTACGCCGTAACATTGATTTGAATATGATCTTGCTGAACAACCGTATCTACGGTTTGACAAAGGGACAATATTCACCGACTTCGGAACGTGGACTTGTTACGAAATCATCTCCTTACGGTACCGTAGAAGATCCATTCCATCCGGCAGAACTTGCTTTTGGTGCCCGTGGACATTTCTTTGCACGTTGTATTGCAGTAGACGGTGCCGCTTCTGTAGAGGTATTGAAAGCTGCCGCTAATCACAAAGGCGCCTCTGTTGTAGAAGTTCTGCAAAACTGCGTGATCTTCAACGATGGAACTCATGCTTCTGTAGCCACCAAAGAAGGACGTGCCAAGAACGCTATCTATCTGGAACATGGCAAACCCATGTTGTTTGGTGAAAACAAGGAATTCGGATTGATGCAGGAAGGTTTCGGACTGAAAGTGGTGAAACTTGGTGAAAATGGTATTACAGAAAAAGATATTCTTATTCATGATGCCCACTGCCAGGATAATACGCTTCAATTGAAACTGGCGTTAATGGAAGGTCCTGATTTCCCGATTGCGCTCGGTGTGATCCGCGATGTAGATGCTCCAACGTACAATGATGCTGTAATTGGACAGATTGAAGAAATCAAAGGCAAGAAGAAATATCATAATTTCCAAGAATTGCTAATGACTAACGATACTTGGGAAGTGAAGTAATTCACCACTTCAATCCATAAAATAATAAAGGCGTAGACAAGAGAATCAACTCTCTTTCTACGCCTTTACTTATAATCTGCTATTGACTTGCTTTTCCTTTCAAACTACCAAGACATCCACGACATATGAGACCTATTTCATCCCAAGAAATTATCTGTCTCACGCCTTGAAACTGTTCTTTCGTTTTATAAATGAAGATATTGGAATCATAATAAAGACACTTATTATGCAAAAAAGATTAAATTTTTTCTTTTGATATAAAAAAAGAGTTTTCTTTATAGCAGAATTTCTTTTTAGGTTAACATTTTTGGATTTATTAATTTAACTAAGGAATTGGTATCGGGTAAATATTTCAATATTTATCCGATTTTTTATTAGCAATCTTCAATTATAGAATACTATAAAAGCCTCTTACTTAAATAACGTACAGGATACCATACAGAGAGAAAACCAACTGCTAAAACTGTGATAAAAATTAGTACGATATCCCAAGCGTGAACACTGACAGGATAGGCGTCTACAACAAAAGTACCACCACCGCCTCCCAATGAAATTATACCGAATTTCTGTTGGATAAAACATAGGATTAATCCTAAAACAATACCGGAAATAGCACCGAAAAGAGAAATTAAACGACCTTCAAAAAGGAATATCCGAGAAATAAGTTTATCGCTGGCTCCAAGACTTCGCAAAGTCACTACATCGTCTTTCTTATCCAGAATTAGCATAGAAAGGGAACCAATTACATTGAAACAGGCTATCATTAAGATAAAAGTGAGAAACAAATAAGAGATTAATTTCTCTATCTCCATAATACGGAAAACATCTGCCTGCTGCTGATAACGGTTTTGAACTACAAAATCATCACCTAATATATTTTCAATTTTGGATTGTACAGATGAAATATTTACATTAGGTTTCAATTTCAATTCCATCGCAGAGACTTCTGTTGTATAATCCAGAAGCTCACGGAGGAAATCGAGAGAAGTCAAAATATATTTCCCGTCATATTCTTGCTGATTCACAACAAATACGACACCCGGAGAATACAGGTAATCACGATTAAAAGAAGCACCGGGATTTGCCATGTTCACTTTGGCATTTCGCTTGGGTAGATAGACCTGAAGAGGATCAACAAATTCCAAACCTGTACCCAAAGTCGCAACCAGTTCCACTCCCATAACCCCGTAGTTCACAATAGAGTCATGAAGAAGAAATTCACCTGCGCCATAGAGTATACTATCTATAGCAGTCAGTTCTTCAAAGTTATCCTCCACACCTTTTAATACAACCATAGCTTGGCGATCCTTGTATTGCACCATTGCATTTTCTTCGAGTGTTTCTGTAAACACCTCTACTTCAGGAAGTGCACAAACAGCGCGAATCCGCTTATCTTGCGCATCAAAGACTTTTCCTTCACGGACCGTAATTTTCAACTGCGGGTCAAAAGCCGTAAAAAAGCTAGCGACCATATCCTGAAAACCATTGAAAACGGAAAGAGTGCAAACCAAAGCAAGCGTAGCAAGAGCTACCCCACATACGGAAATACCGGATATGATATTAATAGCGTTATGCTTTTTTTTTGAGAAAAGATAACGCCTGGCTATATAAAAAGGGAAGTTCACCTCTGCAATGAATTATTTCACTTCAGCAATGAATCTATTTTCTCAATATAATCCAATGAATCATCCACAAAGAATTTCAGCTCGGGAATGATGCGCAACTGGTGACGCACACGAGTTCCAAGCTCATAGCGGATGGATTTCATATTGTTATTGATATTCTTCACCATCTCTTCTGCTTTCTCCGAAGGAAAAACACTGAGGTAAACACGGGCAATACTCATATCAGGACTGATACGAACTGCACTAACAGAGACCAGTGTGCCCGGCATGGACTTTGTTTGAAGCAGGAATATCTCACTTAGTTCTTTCTGCAACAGGCGAGATATCTTATTCTGTCTGGTTGTTTCCATAAATCTACTCTTTTATCTTACTTTTTTCTTATAATCGTTAACCCGTCACGTAAAGGCAATATCACTTTTTCCACTCGCACATCTTCCGCCACCAAATCATTGAAGGCTTTAATACCAATCGTCTGTGCATCCGTGTTGCGAGGCTGTTCGAGAACATGACCGTCCCACAAAGTATTATCAGCAATGATATATCCGCCTGCAGATAGATGCGCCAACGTCATCTCGTAATATTCAATGTACTTACGCTTATCACCATCAATAAAAGCCATATCAAAGGTAACACCTAAACGCGGAACAAGTTCTAAAGCATCACCTATATAAAAACGAATTTTATCGGCAAATGGTGATTTTTCCAACCATGGACGGGTAAAATCCTCTTGTTCATCATTGATCTCAAACGTATGCAACATTCCACCTTCGGCCAGACCTTCCGCCAAACAAAGGGCAGAATAGCCACTATACGTTCCTATTTCCAATATCTGACGGGGCCGAATCATTTCTACAAACATTTTCAGCATCCGTCCCTGCAAATGCCCGGAAGCCATACGAGGACGGAGCAGTTTTACATGTGTATCCCGGTAGAGCGATTTTAAATAATCGCTCTCGGGATCAATATGCTGCAAAATATATTCGTCTATCGATTCGGTTTCCTGCATAAAACTAGCTCTTACAAATTACAGATAGCGGTTGTTATTAGGCAATACAGTCTGCCCTGCATGCTCCAATGCATCTTCCACTACATTAATTTCAAGGAATGATGTTTTCGTTCCCGCCTTACCACTACTCAAATAACCAACCATATCAGAAGGCTGTAAACGACCTTCTTTCAACAAACGGCGCAATGCTGCAAAGTAATACTCCTGTCCGTTAGCCAATTCCGGCATATAGATAGCTTCCACACCATAAGACAAAGCCAAATGACGCATCGTCTTTTCTTTATAACAAATAGCCAACACCGGATATTTTCCACGGAAAGCTGCCAGATTGCGGGCAGTACGTCCGCTATAGCTATCAGTAATAATGGCACGTATTTTTAGTTTAGAAGTAGCCTTCACTGCCTGTTTAGCAAGGAATGCCGTAACATCATTACTATTCTCATCCAATGGAATACGGATATCATTTTCCTCCAATTTATCTTTTTCAGCCTGGGCAGCAATCTTAGTCATTGTCCTCACTGCTCTTCCGATCTTCACTGCCTCTACCGGATACTTACCATAAGCAGTTTCCCCACTCAACATCAATGCATCTGTACGATAGTAGATTGCATTAGCAATATCAGTCACTTCCGCACGAGTCGGACGAGGGTTACTTATCATCGTGTGGAGCATCTGAGTAGCAACGATTACCGGCTTCTTTGCCAAAATACATTTGCGAATCAATACACGCTGGATTCCCGGGATACGTTCCTGTGGAACTTCAATACCCAAGTCACAACGGGCCACCATTACACCATCTGCCACTTCCAGAATTTCATCGATATTATCTACTCCTTCCTGATTCTCAATCTTAGCAATAATCTTAATATCACTATTATGAGCATCCAGAATTTCACGAATATCAAGCACATCCTGACGATTGCGTACAAAAGAATGAGCGATAAAATCAATATCCTTTTCAATAGCGTAAAGGATATTGTTACGGTCTTTTTCCGTTAATGAAGGAAGATTAATGCGAACACCCGGAACATTTACACTCTTACGGCTTCCCAAAGTAGCATCGTTCTTGACTTCACACAACAAATAATCGTTAGTCTTATCAATAACTTCCAGTTCCAGATCACCATCATCAATCAGGATCATACCACCGATATTTAGATCGGCCACAAAGTTTGGGTATGAAACAGCGATACATTCACGGGTTGTCTCCAAATCCGGATTACCTACAATCTTTACTTTATCACCTGTCTTATATGGAATTGGTTCTGCATTAGCCGTCGTACGAACTTCCGGACCTTTTGTATCCATCAAGATCGCAATACGGTTGGATACAGCACGTACATTTGCAATCAAAGCTTCAAAACCTTCACGGCTAGCGTGCGCTGTATTCATACGCACCACATTCATCCCAGCTTCAAACAACTGTTTTATAAAATCCACATCGCAACGTCTATCCGAGATGGAAGCCACAATTTTAGTCTGTTTCAATAACATAGTCTTTCTACCTATTATATTTTATATTACCTTATTTATTATCTATCTAACAAAGCTTCCAAGGCCAAACGGTACGAATTCAACCCAAAGCCACAAATCACTCCCTTGCAGGCACAAGCAATCATCGACACATGTCGGAAAGGCTCCCGACTATGCACATTGGAAATATGTACTTCAATCACCGGAGACGTCACAGAGCGAATAGCATCCTGCAAAGCTATGGAAGTATGTGTATACGCACCTGCATTCAGAATGATGCCATCCACATCAAATCCCACCTGCTGTATGCAGTCTATCATTTCACCCTCAATATTCGATTGAAAATAGTCGATCTCCACGTCAACGTATCTTTTGCGAAGATCAACCAAGTAATCTTCAAATGTAACGCTTCCGTAAATGGAAGGTTCACGCTTACCCAACAGATTAATATTCGGGCCATTAATAATTTGTATCTTCATCGCGCAATCCTGTTTTTTATATACCTTTGTATCCAAAGAACAATATTTCAAGGTGCAAAGGTAGAAAAAAGAAATGGAAATCAACGAAAAAAAGAAGAAGAAGGAACAACAAGAGGTGATAATCAGGAAGTATCAGCAGTATCTCAAACTGGAAAAGTCTTTATCTCCTAATACGCTGGATGCCTATCTTACGGATCTGGACAAACTGATGAGTTTTTTGAAGCAGGAAAAGGTAGAGATACTAGACGTATGTTTATCTGATCTTCAACATTTTGCAGCCGGATTACACGATATTGGCATTCACCCTCGTTCACAGGCCCGCATCTTATCAGGAATCAAATCATTCTTCCGTTTTCTCATCATTGAAGACTACTTGGAAGCAGACCCCAGTGAGTTATTAGAAGGACCTAAAATAGGCTTTAAACTTCCTGAAGTACTGACTGTGGAGGAAATTGACCGGATTATCTCTGCCGTTGACCGCAGCAAAACCGAAGGACAGCGAAACAGAGCTATTTTAGAGACATTATACAGTTGCGGACTTCGCGTATCGGAACTTGTCACACTCAAGTTGTCCGACCTTTATTTTGATGAAGGCTTTATCAAAGTAGAAGGAAAAGGAAGCAAACAGCGCCTCGTCCCCATCTCTCCACGAGCCATTAATGAAATAAAACTTTACATACCAGACCGTAATCAAATTGAAGTAAAAAAAGGGCATGAGGATTTCGTTTTTGTCAGCCAGCGGAGAGGTAAAGGACTTTCCCGGATTATGATCTTTCATATGATAAAAGAATTAGCACAAAATGCGGGTATCACCAAAAACATCAGTCCGCACACTTTCCGACACTCCTTTGCCACTCATTTACTGGAAGGTGGAGCCAATTTGCGAGCCATTCAATGCATGCTCGGACATGAGTCTATCGCGACAACGGAAATCTACACACACATTGACCGTAATATGCTTCGTAGTGAGATTATTGAGCATCATCCACGAAATATCAAGTACCGGAAAGAAAAAGAGCGCTAATTTCATTAAATTATGATAAAATCAACCCCTTATCCTTATATTTATATTAAGAATTAATATCTTTGCGTTACTTTTTCTGTGCGAGCAGAAGGAGGTTGGCAAATAGACGATATTTCAATTACAAACATTTAATTTATACCTAAAATGACTAAGAAGTTGTACTTGCCTTTACTCATGGCAATGGTTGTTGCATTATTCTCTTCTTGCAGCAAAAAAATGGGTGAATTATCAGCTGATTACTTCACTGTTACTCCGCAAGTGCTGGAGGCAGTAGGTGGTAAAGTTCCTGCGACCATCAATGGTAAATTTCCTGAAAAGTATTTCAACAAGAAAGCGGTTGTAGAAGTTACTCCGGTTTTGAAATGGAATGGCGGCGAAGCTAAAGGCCAACCAGCTACTTTCCAAGGTGAAAAAGTGGAAGGTAACGACCAGACTATCTCTTACAAGATGGGCGGTAGCTACACTATGAAAACTTCTTTTGACTATGTTCCGGAAATGGCTAAGTCTGAATTGTACCTGGAATTCAAAGCTACTATTGGTAAGAAAGTAGTTACTATTCCTGCTGTGAAAATTGCTGATGGTGTAATTTCTACTTCTGAATTAGTAAACAATACATTAGGTAACGCTAACCCTGCATTGGGCGAAGACGCTTTCCAACGTATCATCAAAGAAAAACACGATGCTAACATCATGTTCTTGATCCAACAGGCTAACATTCGTTCTAGCGAATTGAAGACTGCTAAAGAATTCAACAAAGAAGTAGCTAACGTAAACGAAGCTGCTAAC
>ERZ773260.5141-NODE-5141-length-10055-cov-8.274400_pt1 | contig 10055 bp, 9 predicted proteins | sample MGYA00511387_ERZ773260 | MGnify/ENA primary metagenome ERZ773260 (study PRJEB29015, sample SAMEA2737745) | human gut metagenome | biome: human gut; feature: human-associated habitat; material: faeces | place: China | collected 2012 ... | reverse complement strand
GGCAATTACCCTGTTCCTCGCTCGTGTCGGGTTCATGACGAATGATGCCGTTGCCGCTTTCATTGGCTCCGTATTCGTAGTGTGTCTGTTTGAGCAACATACTGTCACGATCGAACGCACGGATGTCCCGAATGCGGTAACTCGAGATATAACGGTTTATGCCTGAGCGATCGCAGAACTGGTTGTGGTCGCAGTGGAACTCCGTATAGCCGCCTGTGGGATAGGTAATCGTAAGCAGTTTTTTAGGGGATGCCGTATAGAGATAAATCTCGGATGTGTAGTACGACGGAATATATCTCTCATATTCCGAAAGAGACGTATCGATCAATCTGTTACCGTGACGGTCTCGGGGTGAGCTGCCTTTCTCGATCGTCGTATAATGGCGTGCAATAGCAGGAATTCCGCGGTCGTAGCTGCCCATACGCGCATGTCCCCAGAAATCCGAGAAAGAATCTCCGTAGTGCATCGCTCCATACTCGAATCGATAACGTTGAGCGTCGATCGTCAGTGCGTTCAGGTAACGGCCGTACATCATGGCCAAATTTTCGTCGAGGTAATACCCCGTATCGATGGATTGTGTCAGCAGGATCGTCTTGCGCAGCACGCCTTGCAGATCGTAAACCTCGATACGTGTCAGAATGGGCCTGCGAATCGCTGTGCGATTGGAGTTGTATTGTTCGTAGACGAATTGCAGGGAACCGCCGCGGAATTCGATTCTGTCGATGTAATGGGTGTGTATCGTATTGAGGACTTTGTGGGCAAATTGTGCGCTTTCATCCTGTTCGGGCGCAGTTTCCATCTCCCAACCGTCGGCAATTTCATTGTCTCCTCTCAGAAAATAATCGCACGAAGTATTCATTCCGTAATGCAGCTCCTGTCGGGGCGCTCGAGCCAGCGATTCAAACATTGAAGAGCCGGAACCTGAAATCTCGGCATCGTCGTACAAATCGTGCGATCCCTCCAATTGTCGAACCAGATTGGATTCATAAGGTAGGTACGAGAAGGTGATCGCATCGCTGCCGTCGGCACTCTCGATACGAGTGCATTTCCATGCAGTCGGTGCCGGAGCCCGTCCAGCAAACGGCGGCGCAGGCCGCAACGATCCAGCGGTTTTTCATCGTATTTGGTTCGGATTATATACTTTATTCAAAAGTAATACAAATTCGCGACAATCATGCCGCTTTTTCCCGTTTTTTCTTTTCGTTTGTTACAATCGGAGCTTTTTAACGTCGAAAAAGTTACTTTTTATTGCGATGTTCGGGCGCAACTGTCGGGCTTACGATCTTCCTTCCGCCCTTCGCTCCCCCGGAAGCAAAATCGCAGGCTCGGATCGCATGTTTCGAGAGAGGCCGCTCTGGGGCTTTCCTATGCGCTGGCCAAGGGCAAACACTTCACGCGCGAGGAGTTTGTTTCGATGCTGCTCACCTCGGTGAACGACATCGACTCGCGGTTTGAAGGGTCCAAAACCTCCGGCGGGACGATCAATCTCGAAAAATACCGCGGCAAAATGGGTACGGGTTTGACCGATGCCTACCAGTTGCTGATGCAGATCGAAGGAACGCCCTGTCTGAAAGTCAAGACCGGCAAACTGGAGCTTGTCACCCTTACGAAACATTTCGGAGGTTCGGCCAAGGATTTGACCTATATGGGCGTCGAAATCTCGGCGGAAGATATGCAGAAACTCGGCATGGCCGTGGAACCGAAGATGTACAACGGTCAGTTGATGATCAAATGTACGAAGCCGGGAGTTGCGCACATCACCGTGAAGGCGGTGGGCGGCGGCAACAGGCCCGGAACAGGATCGGTTATGGGCGGCATCGAAATTACCAAGACGTTTGCCGTCATTGCCCGCGAAACGGGTGCTGAAAACGGAGGCTGGTTATAAACGATAGAGTTAAAATACAATGAAAAAATATATTTATTCCCTGTTTGCGGCTGTTTTGTTCCTGTTTTCAGCCGGTTGTTCGAAGGATGACGACGGCTCGAAAAACATTGATTCGGGCGTTGTGGGCGAGTGGCACCAGACGAAGTGGAGCAACGAGGCATATGCGGATTTCGATGTCTACGTCGAGTTTCTGTCCGACGGGACGTTCAACATCTTCCAGAAGGTGGAAACTCCGACCTTTGTGTGCTATTCCGGCGATTTTGCGGTCAACGGTGCGCAGCTTTCGGGCCGTTACCGCGACGGTGAGCCTTGGGGCGCCAGCTACGCCTTTGAGTTGAGCGGAGACGGAAAAACGCTGACGATGATCAGCCAGACCGATAAGGCCGAGGAGAGCGTCTATACGAGAACTGCCATTCCCGAAGAGGTGCGGAACGCTCCCGAAGTGCGCTCCGCGCTTTCCGGTGCGTTGCTGCGGATTTTCTAATACGACGACGTTGAAGTCCAAAAGCAGCCTGACCATATGGTCAGGCTGCTTTTGCGTTGATTCTGATGGGGTCCGAAAAAGAGGACACAGGCCTCCATGACAACGAATATACAAACATTGCAAAATGGCGTATTGGGTGGCTATGCTGTTGTTTGTGTTGCCCTCTTTACGCAGGAACAGTTCAAAATCGTGAAGATATGCAAGGTCTATTTCGTCAAATCGGATATTCAGCGACCGAAATTGCGAAAGACGAGATAACAACGAACGGTGTTTGGATGCCGAGCCGTATTTACCGAGTATTTCCAACCGTTCGATGGTCTGTTTCAGATATTCGCCGACCGTGCAATTGATTTTCCGTCCGTTGGTTTCCAAAAGATTGTCGAGCGTAACCTCTACCTCTAATGCTTCAAGGCGTTTGATTTTGCGTCGATACTCGTTTAGTTTGGTGTCGATTCGGTATTGTAATTCTTGCATTTCGGGGTTGTTTCCCTTAATGCGTTGATTTTCAAAGTCCCAATCGCTTATATGAATCGTGATACCTGTGCTTGCATAGCGAATCTTACGATTTAGGGTAAACCGAATGTGTATCGGTGCGGTATTGTTTGATTTGATTTTGTCTTTGCGGAATATTACATTCGTGTTGATAGTCATTTGTTTACGCTTGTTGCGCAGAAGATATGACTTTCTGTTTACCCTCCGAGAAACGGGGTAAACAAAAGGGTAAACATTTCCCCGAAAAGGCCCTCTTTTCTACCCGAAAATGCCCGACGAAAGGGTAGACGTACAAAAACAAAAAGACCGATAATCATTGATTATCAGTCTTTTGCTTTGTACCCCCTCAGGGGCTCGAACCCTGGACCCCAACATTAAGAGTGTCGTGCTCTACCAACTGAGCTAAAGAGGCATCAATCATTATCTGATTGCGAGTGCAAAGGTAGCTATAATTTTTATATCTCCAAAAAATTTGCCGGAAAAATTTTGAAAAATTTCTGCTTTTCCGGCCTCCGGGGTTATTCCAGCGCCAGTTTGTCGCTGTCCCACTCGCCGCCGGCGTCCGGGTAGATGAAAGGCCGCGAATCGCCGAAACGCTTCATATTCAAATAACTTTCATAGAGGTTGATGCCGTTCGCCGACTGTGTGGCCAGCGCGAAGGCCACCACCGACGGATGGCGCTTCGTGGTGTGGTAACTGTTCTCCGTGCGTTCGAGGTATGCCGGCTGCCATTCGGGGTCGTTGGACGGATTCCCGCCCTTGCGGCGCGACTCCCCGCTGCGGCGGGTGTCGATCGGCGCCTGCGCAATCACGTAGAGGCCCTGCACGTCGCAAAAGTTCAGCAGCGATTCGGGCACAGGCCCCGGCAGCAGTTTTAGCGTGTTGAATCCCTGCTCGCGCAGCGCCGCGATTTCGTTTTCGGTGATCGCCGCGGGGACTTCGCGTACGCGTAGCGTCACGGGGCGTGCGTTCAGCGACATCCGCCCGTCCTGCATCTCCACCGAGCGGAAGCCGAGGCGGAGTTCCAGATATTCGACGTAGCGGCCTTCGTGCTGGGTTTTGAGCCGCAGCGTGTACTGCGTGGGGAGTTCGGCGCTCCACAGCAAGTTGGCGGGAATACGGGCCAGGAACCGCAGCGTGTCTTCGCGGCGCATGTCGAGGGTGACGTCTTTCTGTCCCGCTGCGGCATTTTCGCCCGTCGGCGTGAGCAGCTGGTAGTGGATGCGCGAGGTGCGCGGGTTGAGGGCCTCGCTTTTCACCGCGACGGCGATCTCCGCCGTGGCGTTGCCGTCTTCGCCCATGCGGGTTCTGGTCACGACGTCACGCACGCGCAGCGTGGGCTGGCTCATCAGCCAGGCTCCGCCGATGGCGGGCGCCGGAGCCTCTTTCCAGCTTTCGAGCGGTGCGACGGACGACGGCTGCGCGAGGATGACTTCGAGCATGTTGCGGCCCTCTTTGGCCTGTTTGGTGATGTTGATTTCCGCCGGGTTGTTACCGTCGGCGTTGCAGGCCACGGGAAGGCCGTTCACGCGCACTTCGTAGTCGCCCGACGCCCATCCCAAGTGGAACAGCACCTGCCGGTTGGCCCATGCGAACGGCACGGTGAACGGTGTCGAGAAAACGTTGTCCTTGAGGTTCCATTCCGTCAGACGCGTGAAGTAGCGGTTGTCGCCGCCGTCGGCCGCCGTGGCCGCTTCGGCCGAAGGATAGGCGAGTATCTCGCCGCGCGGCAATTCGCGTCCGTAAGTCGGTGTGTACTCCTGCGCGCAAAGTCCGCAGAGGGAAAAAAGCGCTATGGTCGAAAGGATAGTCCGCATAAGTTCGTATATTTGTCCTCCGTAAAGATACAGAAATTTTTCGATACTGCGATGTCCGGGCTGCCCAAACTCAATTTTCCTGCCATCCGGCTGCGTGCGCGCCGCCGCGGCGACGGCGTGGAGGTCTGGGATTCCCTGCGGGGCATTTATCTCGTGCTGACGCCCGAGGAGTGGGTCCGCCAGCATCTGATCGCTTACCTGACGGCGTATTGCGGCGTGCAGCCCAAACGCATCGTCCAGGAGTATGCCGTGGCGCTCAACGGCCAGCCCCAGCGGGCCGACGTGGTGGTCGTGGGCGACCGGGCCGAGCCGCTGCTCCTGGCCGAGTGCAAGGCCCCGTGCATCCCGATCAACAGCCGGACGCTCGCGCAGGCCGTGCGCTACAATTCGGTGCTGGGGGCGCGCTACGTCATTCTGACCAACGGCCTGCGGCATTACTGCTGCGAATGCCGCGACGGGGAGTATGTCCAGCTCGGCGGCTTTCCGGATCTTTCCGGTGATTGACCGTCCGTTTTCCCCAGCCGTTTCCCCGTCCGTTTCCCTGTACTCGGCGGTACCTGATCTCCGCCCGGCCGGATCGCTACAAATTTCGGAAATTCTTGTCGATATATCCCTGGAAGGCTTCCTTGTAATTCTCGCCGATCGGTACGTACTCCGTGTCGTTGAGGAAGATGCGCCCTTTGACGTAGGCCTTGATCGTGCGCAGGTTGACGATGTACGAACGGTGCACGCGCATGAACGACTCCGAAGGAAGCGCCGTCTCCATGTTCTTGAGCCGGAACAGCGTGGTGATGGTCGTTCCGTCGGCGAGGTGCATGCGCACGTATTCGCCTTCGCTTTCGAGATAGACGATGTCGCTGATCTTCACCAGCGAAACCTTGTAATCGGCCTTCACCGAGATATACTCCTTGTCTTTGGGCAGCGCCTCGGATTCCCCCTCCTGCGCCGGGCGCTGGTTGTGGCGGAGTTCGTAGAGCGAATTGGCCTTGGCCGCCGAACGGCTGAAATCGGCGAAGCTGAACGGTTTGAGCAGGTAGTCCACCGCGTCGAGCTTGAATCCCTCGACGGCGTACTCCGAATAGGCCGTGGTGAAAATCACCATCGGGCGGTCGATCAGCGCGCGGACGAAATCCACGCCGTTGAGGTCGGGCATGTTGATGTCGACGAAAATCAGGTCCACCTTCTTTCCCGCGAGCATCTGCTGCGCTTCCAGGGCGTTGTTGTATTTTGCGACGAGGTCCAGATAGGGTATTTTCGAGATGTAGCTTGTCAGCTGACGCAGAGCCAGCGGCTCGTCGTCGATGGCGATACATTTAAGCATTGAGCGTCGGGATTACGAGTTTTACGGTATAGGTCTTTTCCTCCTCGCGGATTTCCAGCGAGTAGTTCTTCGCGCCGTAGATCAGTTCGAGGCGTTTGCGGACGTTCTCCAGTCCGATTCCCGCGGGGTGTTTGCTGCTCTGGGCGGCGTGGCGGCTGTTGGTGAGCGTGCTGGTCACCTGCCCGTCGGCGTATTCGATCTTCAGGCGGATGAACGACGGATGGTTGTAGCTTACGCCGTGTTTGAAGGCGTTTTCGACGAAGACGATCAGCAGCAGCGGCGGGATCGACAGTTGTTCGGGCAGGTTGCCGGGCGACTCCACGCTGATATTCACGGCGTCGGTGTAACGAATGCGCATCAGTTCGATGTAGTTTTTCAGGAACTGGATGTCGCGGTTAAGCGAAATGATCTCGCGCCCCGACTCGTAGAGCACGTAACGCATCATCTTCGAAAGCTCGATCACGGCGTTCTTGGCCGACTCGGTGTCGATGTCGATCAGCGCGTGGATGTTGTTGAGCGTGTTCATAAAGAAGTGCGGGTTGATCTGGTATTTCAGGTAATCCATTTCGGCCTGAAGGTTCTGGCGCTTGAGCGCCTCCATCTGCTGTTCGTCGCGCATCGACTGGTATATCAGCTTGATACCCGTGTTGGCTCCGGTCATAAAGAATCCCAGCACCACGTTCCAGTACATCTCCAGATTGGAGAACGACGCTTTGCGGTAGGCGTCGAGCGCTTCGGGATCGTTTTGTTTGAGGAGGTGGTCCGTGAGGTGGTCCTCGTAGATCTGCACCAGCCAGAAGACGCTGATGATCAGCGCCAGGTTGCTCGCGAGGTATTTCCCGTATTTTCGCCGGAGCATGTAGCGCGGGGCGATGATGGCATTGTGGATGAGAAAGATGATCAGATAGGGGGCGATATACCTCCAGGCAGTCAGCACGTTTTCCAGGTTGACGTGCATTTCGGACATCATCTGCGAGTTGAGGACCGGGACCAGGATGATGGCCGTCCAGACCATCACGTAGAGCAGGTTTTCACCGATAGCTTGTTTTTTCTGGATTTTCATGCTTCAAATATAGTGAAAGTCGCGGGCAAAGCCAAACTTGTTTGAGCTTTGCCGCGACGCATCGAGCTTTGCCCGCGACGCGCCGATTCAAAAAACACCCGGCTTCCGAAGAGCCGGGTGTGAAAGAAAGCAGGTAACCGTACTAATTAGTGACGCCTCATTGTTAGAATGGATTCAGTGACTATGAAGAATTTTGGGATAGAGAATCCAATTGGTTACCTGCCTGTGCCTTATTTGTTCAACAGCGAGGGTTCGTATAGATAGCGTTTGATGCTTCGTTTCGGGGTTTTTTCGAACTCGTTGGGGTAGAGTGCGATGCCCGAGATCCGCTCGTAGGCGGCCAGCTGCGCGTTGAGTTCCTGAAGGTTGTTCTGCATGATCTGCGGCAGGTCGGCCTTGTCCACGCCCTCGGCCTCGGCCTGTTCGTAGTCGGGGACCACGAGGGCCTTGATCTTGCCGTTTCCGGCGTCGAGCACCAGCGATTCGAGCACGAGGTACATGTTGTTGAGCTTGTCCTCGATCTCCTCGGGATAGATGTTCTGGCCGTTGCCCGAGAGGATCATGGTTTTCGAACGGCCGCGGATGTAGAGCGTGCCGTCGGGGTCCATCGTGGCCATGTCGCCCGTATGGAGCCATCCCTCCTCGTCGAGGACCTTGTGGGTGTCCTTGTCGTTTTTGTAGTATCCCTTCATAACGTGCTCGCCGCGGACGAGGATTTCGCCGGCCACGCGCTGCGGGTCTTCCGAGTCGATCCTCACTTCGAGCAGTCCTTTCAGGAACCGGCCGCACGAACCGGCCTTGAACTCGTTGTCGGGGGTGAAGCTGATCAGCGGGGCGCATTCGGTCATGCCGTAGCCGATCGTGATCGGGAACTTGATCTTCATCAGGAACGATTCGGTCTCCTGGTTCATCGGCGCGCCGCCGACGATGAAGATTCCGACGTTGCCGCCGAAGGCGTCCATCAGTTTCTTGCGGATCACCGAGTAGATGGCCGAATTGAGCAGCGGAATCTTCATGGCGATCGACATGGGGCCTTTCTCCAGCATCGGGAGCACCTGCTTGCGGTAGACTTTTTCGAGGATCATCGGCACGCAGCAGATGATCGTGGGTTTCACGACGGCCATCGCTTCCAGCAGGATTTTCGCCGCCGGAATCTTGCCCAGCAGGGTGATGTGTCCGCCGACGGCCAGCGGCGCGAGGAAGTCGAACGCGCAGCCGTAGGCGTGGGCCAGCGGCAGGAACGACAGCGTGCGGCCTCCTTTCTGGAAGTACCGCTGTCCGGTCTGGGTGTTGATTGTCGTTGCGGCGAACATCACGTTGCTCGTGAGGTTGTTCACCGTGAGCATCACGCCCTTCGAGTAGCCGGTCGTTCCCGAGGTGTAGTTGAGCAGGACGACCTGGTCGTTGGGTATTTCGGGATATTTGATGTCGTTGACGCTGAATCCGCGCGGATACTTGGTGCGGTAGTTCTTCACGATGTCGCGCTGGAACTTGGTGAGCGACTTGCCGTCGCGCTCGTAGATCGCGTGGAAGTCCGTGAGCGAGAATACGGCTTCGATCTGCTTGATCTGGTCCTCCTCGATCACGTCCCAGAAGTTGTCGCCCAGGAACAGCAGGCGGCTTTCCGAGTGGTTGATGATATGGATGATGTCCGCAGGGGTGAAATCCTGGAGGATCGGCACGATCACTGCTCCGTAGGTGATGGTTCCCATGTAGGTGATGCACCAGCGTGGGTTGTTGCGGCCGATGAGTGCGATTTTGTCGCCTTGCTTGATCCCGGCTTTCTTGAAAAGCAGGTGGATTTTCGCAATCTCCTTGGCCATTTCATAGTACGAAAAGGTCTCGCCCTTGAAATAGTCGGTCAGCGCCGACATCTCCCGATTCTCCCGAAAACTCGTTTCGTATATTTTCAGCAGGTTTTCCTGTAACATGACGCTTGCTTTAGGTCTTTATTGCGGCGCAAAGATAACGTAAAAATTTATTTTGCCGTATGCCGGCCGCAGGATTTATCCTTTTATGCGGATAATTTCGTCGAAAAGTCCGGAGCCGGTTATTCCCGATCGTGCTCTTTGCCGCTCTTTTTCCGCTCCTCGTCGTCGAGTTTCACGCGCCGCGGCTTCCAGATGAAGGTCTTCGACTCGGTTCCCGCCTTCAGCCGTTCGATGTTCTTGCGGTGGGTGTAGATCAGCAGGATGGCGATCACGAACGAGAACACCACGAAGGCCGTCGATCCGTTGACTTTGGGCGATATGAGGGTGAAGACGGGGAAGCAGCATCCGGCGACCATCGAGGCCAGCGACACGTAGTGCGAGACCATCAGCATCACCAGCCACACGCCGAAGCACAGCAGCGCCACGGGGGGATAGATGCCCGTCACGGCGCCCACGAGCGTCGCGACGCCCTTTCCGCCGCGGAATCCGGCGAAAATCGGGAAGATATGGCCCAGCACGGCGGCGAACACGGCGACGATCTTGAGGTTTATCAGGTCGTTCTGTCCGATCAGGTCGTCGTACTGCATCAGTTCGATGATCGTCACGGCCACGAATCCTTTCAGGAAATCGAGCGCGAAGACCGGCAGGGCGGCCCGCCGGCCCAGCACGCGGAGCATGTTGGTCGTTCCGGCGTTCTTCGAGCCGTGCTCGCGGATGTCGATGCCGTAATATTTCTTGCCGATCCATACGGCGCTTGGAATCGAACCGAGCAGATAGGCGATGATAATCATGGTGGTAGCCGTATATATCGTCAGAATCATCTTTTTCGCGTGTTAACTTGTTCATGCAAATATAGTCAAAAAATCCGTATGTGGAAGCCGGGGGCGAAAAAACCGCCGCCGTATCCCGCATTTCCGGAGAATTTAGTATCTTTGCCCAAGAAAATCAAAAATAACGAGGTTTATTTTCATTTTTACCTGCTGATATTTGTTCCGGATTATCAGATGCGATATATTTGTAATTAGGATTCGTACCGTGTTCCAAGCGGTTCATAAGTAACGA
>ERZ773260.5132-NODE-5132-length-10077-cov-3.002894_pt1 | contig 10077 bp, 6 predicted proteins | sample MGYA00511387_ERZ773260 | MGnify/ENA primary metagenome ERZ773260 (study PRJEB29015, sample SAMEA2737745) | human gut metagenome | biome: human gut; feature: human-associated habitat; material: faeces | place: China | collected 2012 ... | reverse complement strand
GAACGGCGCGCAGCCGTAGGAGCTGGCAACCCTTTTTTTGAATTTTGTCCAAATAAAAACGACCGTTCCGAGTTGGGACGGTCGTTTTGCAATGCAAATGATCGATGAAAATTACCGCACAATGACGTATTCAACGCCAAGCGCGTCCGCAATTTTAGCCAATGTGTCTGCATGATGGCCAATGCCGAGCGCGTAGTGGTGCGTCGGGCCCTGCATGACCCAGTCGCGAATGAATTCTTTCAGCGGGCGGTCGAAAACGGCGCGCGTGTTCGTGTTGCCGGTCGGCGGGATCGGGCCTTTTTGGGAATATCCTTCGCCAATGACAAATTTAAATTTTCCGTTCGCATTTTGGGTCAGGCCGAGCATCGTGATCGGGCCTTCTTTCAGTTTGAACTCGACGGAAGCGCCGTGGCCAGGCTTGCCGTGGTATTTTGCGAGGCTACGCAGCACCGGGCGGCCTTCTGCAATCCGCAAATGGTGCGGGCCGTCGTGCCCAATCAGGATACAATTGGAATTAAAGTCAAAAGGATGCAATTCTGCGAAGCTGCCGCCGATGTCGAGGCGATCCATAATCAGCATCGCGACGAGCGTTTTGATGTCGTATTCGCCGCACATCGGGATGCCTTCGGCGTTCAGGATCGAGTTGCCGACGATGAACGACGACGCGACGTCGCGCTGGATCGTGTTGTCCTGCGCCGCGTAGTAGTAGGCGAGGCCGGTCAAATGGTATTTTTCGACCAATTTGTCAAGCGCGACGGCGGTGCGCGCGGCTTCGTGCAGGTCGGTGGCGTTCAATTTCGTTGCCAGCGGATCCGATCCGGGATCCGGCGTGTCAAATTCGCGGAGAATGAGTTCGGACTTCTCTTTAATTTCCGGTTCCGTCACTTGCTGGTACAGCGCAACGACATCCTCGATTTCCAACAGCGGCACATGCAGCCCAAATGCGGCCGACAGGGCGGTCGGGTCGGCGTGCATATCGTACATCGCTTCCATGACGTGACCCATCAGGCCGAGTCGCGCGCCTTTGAGGTCGTGCAGCACTTTCGCGATTTCGCACCACTCTGCGAGTTTGGCGTCGGCGTCCGCGTCATTATGAAGCGTTCCAAAAATGACGTCATTCACCTTTTTCCCTAAACGAATTGCGACGCCCGTGAACTCCGGCACAGAGCAGACATTGTCATTTTCCAGCTGCATGAACGTGTTGGCCTTGGTGTAGTCGAGCGCGGCCAGCGGTTGGAGCGCGGCCAGGACGATCGGGCAGTCGATCGCGCGCATAATCGGCGCGAACACCGACGACGTGGCGTACGTCACCATGTTGCAAATGACAACATCCGGATGATACGCGGTGATCTGGTCTGCCAGCTCATAGCCGCGTTCGCTGCTGTCGGACATTCCGAAGTCCTGAACAGTGACGCCATTGGCTTCCAATTTTGCCTTTAATTCGGCATGATATCCCATCAAATGGTCATACAGATCTGGGAATTGTGCCCAATACGGCTTGTGCGCGACCGCGAAAAACGCGATTTTTGCTTGGCGCGGATTTCTTCTTTCCAGCATAAAATCAAACTTCCTTTCGTTTTTGTGGGTTTGCGATTCTGCTATGATTATAGCATACTTTCGCCGAAATAAACAGAAGAAAGTAAATCGGGATTTGGTCAAAATAAAGATTTTGAAAAAATACGCGCACAAAAAAGGCTGGACGGAAAATCCGCTCAGCCCGGTTGTGCAACAAAATGGCGATCAGAAGCGCACGGTCTCCCCCGTGTCGGCGGCCGTCTGCGCTAAAACCGCGGCGCGTGTGGCGGCAAACGATTCTTCGCCGGACAATCTGCACGGCACACCCGTTTCGATTTGCCGCAGGAAGTCGGTGAACAGGTCGGCATCCGGCGCGTTTTCCGGATGTTGGACGCCGTCCGCGTTGATGAGCGTGATGCCGTAGTCGCGCACCTCGATTTCGCCGCGGGTGCCGATCACGCGAATCCGATCGTCGCCGTGTGTCGGGAATTTTGCCGGATTCAGGTAATCGACCGTCAGCGATGCCAGCGCGCCGCCCTCCATTTCGAACAGCGCCAACGCCGTCGTTTCGGGGGCCACGCCGTTGGCAGCCTCGGCCGCGGACTGCGATGCACGCACCGAAGTGAAGCGCCCGCCGCTCATCCATAAAATCCAGTCGATGGCATGAATTCCAACCCACGGAATTGTACCGCCATATGTGCTGCGGCGGGTCATAAAATCGGGCCGCGTGCCGAACTTATACGATTTCTGCGCGTTCAGCAGCCGCACTTCGCCGATGGCACCCGCGTCGATCAGCCGTTTCGCGCCGTAGAACGAACCCATATATCGGTAATTGAACATTGTTGCGAACTGCGTGCCGGCCGTTTGCCATGCGTCATAAAGCTGCGCAACCTGTTCCGGCGTGGCTGCGGCCGGTTTTTCGGCAAAGACATGGCATCCGGCACGGAATGCGGCTGCGACCAGCGGTGCATGTTCGCCGTAAAAATTATCCACTACTACCACGTCGGGGCGGGATTCCCGCAGCAACGTTTCGTAATCATTGTATACGGTCGGTTGACCTCCGATATTCCGAATTCGCTGCACCAATCCGTCCACGGATTCTCCGACGCTACCCGGCGCGACCGCAACAAACGTCCGGTCATCAGACGGCACGGTGGGAACACAAAATCCCGGGCCGTGTCCGCTGGCGCCAATCATTGCAACTTTTTGCATTATAGGTTCCTCCCATCAAAACTGCTTGGTGCGCGCCGGAATCGCCCACGCGGCGCCGACTTCCGACGGCAATTTTCCGGATTTCCAGCACGCATCGAGCGTTTCGCCCAAACCGGTTACAGTATATTGTTGCTCCGTTTCGTTGAAGTTTGTCACGTTTTCGGGGAATACTGGCGTCTCCGGGAAGAGTTCTGCCAACGCCAGGATGCATTTCAAGTGCGGAAGTGCGGTTTCCGGGCCGCAGGTCAGCGTGTTTGCGCCGTGAATGGCCTCGTCCATCGCGTAAAGTTTGCGGATGTCTCCGGTGTCCGGCTTCGGGTAATTTTTAGATGTTCCGTCAGAAAATGTGCCGCGCAGTTGGGGGCCTTCTGGCGCATATGTCAATGTTGCGTTGCCAAGTGTCCCTTCGATCACAAATTCCGGCGAGCGTCCCTGCGTTTTCGGGACGGCGTGCGTCGCGTAGAACAGCAATTCCGAGCCGCCCGCGGTCTGCACGCGCAGCGCACAGGTGTCGAACATTTCGATCGGGTTGACGCGGTACACTTCGCCGGTCAACACGGCTGGTTCTGCCGCGTGATCGATCGCGTCGCCGGTCAGAAACAGCATATTGTGCAGGTAATGTGCCGTTGCGTTGAATGCAACGCTGTCGAGCAGCGGTTTGCCGTCCTTGGTGCAGCGCTTTCCCGCCCAGCCGGAGCCGCGGTGATAGTAGGCCAGGTCACGCGGGAAGAACACGATGGTTCGGATTTGTTTGATTTCGCCATATTTTCCGTCCAAAATATCGTGTTTCAGTGCTAAAATACCTTCGTTGTACGACCACTGGAAGCCAATGCCCAGTTTTTTGCCGGAACGATCGCGCGCATCGATCATCATTTCGGCATCCTCAAGCGTGGAACAAATTGGTTTTTCACACAAAACATGGCTGCCGTGCAGCAAACAATAGCTCGCCTGGTACGCGTGCAGGTGAATCGGCGTCACGACAATGGCCAAATCCGCGGTGTGTGCAGCGTAAAATTCCTCAACTGTGTCAAAAAAAGGCACATTCTTCGCGCACAGCGCCTCGTAATTCGCGCCCTGCACCGCGTAAGGATCCACCGCGCCCACCAACTCGAATTGCGCTGCGGCATGCTCACTGTGCAACAATTCGTTGAGGTATACGCCGGCATATCCGCCAGTTCCAACCATCAATACCTTTGTTTTCATAAAGTCCATATCCTTTCCAATCCCATTCTGCCGCGCGCCCTCTGCGCCCAGCTGCTACGCTCATTATACATCATTTGGGCGGTTTATGCTATGTACAAATTGCTTTTTTATTGCGAAAATTGCGAAACGATACAAATTTTTCGGATCAAAAAACACCAGAATTTGAAAGGTCATTCATACATCATTTGCAATAAAGTTTTTTCCATTTAATTGCTGCGCAAATGGGGCATTCCACACAAAAAAACATTTTTTCGCATAAAATTGATCGGATTCGCCCATTTTTTGATCGAAACCGCGTAGACATCCCCCGCCGCCTGTGCTATTATAATGTTGGAATTTCCGAAATCCTCTATAGACGGAGGAATGACATTCAATGAACACGACTTTGCGGTTCTCTCGCTGTGCGCTGACGGTGGATTGGTCGACTGGACGTGTGGTTGAATTAGGAGTTAATGGCACACCATTGGCACACGGCACGCAGCCAGCGGCTATTCCGTTTAGGACTGCGTAACAAATTTGGCGCAGAATTGCGCGTCGATGCGTTGCAAGCAACAAATTGCAGCGTAGAACAGACGACCGACGGCTGGATCGCGCGGTACGAAATGGCGCACGACTTGATGGTAAAGATTGCTGCGCGCACCGGAGACGCGCTGGATTGGCGGATTCAGGTAGAAAATCACGGCGATTTACAGGTGGAATGGGTCGAACCGCTGCAAATCGCGCTGGAACCACTGGCAACAGCGGGCGGAATCGGGCGAGAAATCCTGTTTCCATATAACGAGGGCGCACGCGTAACCGATTTGACGCAGCGTGAGACTTCTTGGTTTCCGTATTCGGAACCAGAATATCCGTCGCTTGGCCGATTTGCTGTTTTTCCCAATATGGTATTTGCGCAATTTCTTGCATATCTGACCGACCAAGGCGGACTGTATCTCGGCGCGCACGACCCTGCACGCGGCGTAAAAGGAATTGATTTCCGTCCATTTGACGATTCCGGACGTGTCGAGCCAATGTTCCGGCTGTATTTCGGCGCGGAGCCGGGTGCGGATTGGGCGATGGACTACCCGATGATCGTCGCAGCCGTCGGCCCGGACTGGACGGATGCTGCTTCATATTACCGAAATTGGTTTGAATCGGCACTTCCGCCGCGCGTGCGCAAAATTGTTGACAATCCGGATCTGCTGGATTGGTACCGGGACAGTCCCATCGTCGTCACCTACCCGGTTCGCGGCATCCATGATATGGACGAAATGACGCCAAATGGATTTTCCCCGTACCGATCCGCGTGCCCTACGTTGGACGAAATCCGACACCGTACCCACGCGCGATTGCTGGTGCTGCTGATGCATTGGGAAGGAACGGCACCGTGGGCGCCGCCATATGTGTGGCCGCCATTCGGCGGAACCGGCGAATTTTACGCTTTTCGTGACACACTGCACGCATCCGGTGATTTGCTCGGCGTGTATTGTTCCGGATTTGGTTACACGGAGCAAAGTAATTTGATCGATTCGTACAACTGCGAAACGACCATCGAGCGCGACCATTTGCTGGGTGCAATGTGCGCTGCGCCGGGCGGAAAAGTGTTGCACAGTCGAATTTGCACCGGCCAGCGCTCCGGATACGACATTTGCCCAGCTTGTGCGCGCGGCGCAGCATTGCTTCAAGACGCGTATGCGCCGCTGTTTGGCGCGGTCGATTACGCACAGATTCTCGATCAGAATCACGGCGGCGGGCAGTACTTTTGTTACAGCGACGCGCACGGTCATGCACCTGCCCCTGGGCCGTGGATGACATCGTCGATGCAGCATTTGCTGTCCGGATGGAACAAACAAGCGCCAAAAATGCTGTTTGGCTGCGAATCTTCGGCTGCGGAACCGTTTATTGGAAACTTGCAGTTTAGCGATAACCGATTTGAATTGAATTATCAAATCGGCCAACCGGTCCCGCTATATGCATTTTTGTATCATGAGTACGTGCGCAATTTTATGGGAAATCAGTGCTGCTGTCCGTTGTCAGCCGCGTCGTTCCCGATGCGAATGGCGTACGCATTCACTGCGGGCGACTGCCTGACGCTAATTTTGAATCCGAACGGCGGGCTGATGGGCCATTGGGGAACCCGCGACTTTGATCCCGCACCGGACTGGGATTCGACACTTGACTTTGCGCGAAATATGATCGAATTTTACAATACAGAAGCGCGCCCTTTCCTAAGCGCCGGTCGCATGATCGCCCCGCATCCCATTGTATGTGAAACGGTCGATTATCCGATTTTGCCTCGGTCATACGCCGGCTCGGAGCTTTCCTATACGGTGACCGTCCCCAAAATCTTGTCCACCGCATGGGAATCCGGTGATGAACGGGTACAAATTCTGGTGAATTATACCGATTCCCAGGCAGATTATACAATGGATGGTACAACAGAATCGATTATGCCATTCAACGCAAAAATGGTGCGGCTGTAATCAGCAGCCGCACCATCCGGAACGTGCAATTAATTGCGTGATTCGTCACGCACCCACTCCACCGTATATGACGTTGCGCAGCCGCGGCTGATAGTAGCCTTCCTGCGGGTTGAGCATGTGCTGCACGAACACGACCGCGAGCCGATTTTGCGTGTCGGCCAGCACCGTGGCTCCGGCCGCGCCGCCCCAGCCGAATTCGCCGATTGGGCTGAGCGCGCCGCCGCGCGCCGGGTCAATCATAGTGCGGACGCCCAGCCCATACCCGTATCCGGCCAGCTGCGACCAGTTGAAATCTGCGCGCTGCGCGGGGGTCAACTGGTCGGTGTGCATCAGCCGCACCGTTGCCGGCGACAGAATGCGCGCCCCGTTCAGTCCCAGGCCGCCGCGTGCGAGTGCCGCAACAAATTTCGCATATTCAGCAGCGCAAGTGATGACTCCCGCACCGCCGCTGTCGTACGCTGCGCCAATGATGTGATTGTTCGTTTTTCCAATATTGACATATGTGCCCGACGTCGGTTTCCCATATTTTTGCGCTTCGACGATGTCAAAGTCCGCATCCGCGCCGTCCGGCACAAACCGGTACTGGCTGGCCATGCGGGATGCGCGTTCGGGCGTCAAATGGTACGCGCAATCAATGGCCAACGGATCCAAAATGTTTTTTTGAACGTATGTGCGGAACGGCATTCCGGCGATGACAGAAACCAATCCTGCCAACGCATCGTGGCACAAACTGTATTGCCAGTGCGAACCTGGCTCAAACGACAGCGGATTGTCAGCCATATGTCGCAATACCGTTGCGGTATCCATATCCGGATCCTCTGCGCGCGCAGCATGATGTCCGGCGGAATTAAAAATATAGTCAAAACCGGCCGTCATTGTGAACAAATGGCGAATGGTGATCGGCTGCTTGGCATCGGCGAGCGAACCGTCCGGTTGGCGGACGGCCATGTGCGCGAACGCCGGGACATACGCCGACAACGATCTCAACGGATCGTCGAGCAGAAATTCGCCGCGTTCCAACAATTGCAGCGCTGCCGTCACGGTCATAACCTTGGAACACGAGTACAAAAATACCTGCTTATGGATATCCATCGGTTCACGGGTCGCCAAATCAGCGAAGCCTGCGGCATAGGTATGCACCAACTGATCGTCCACGTATACGCAGACAGCGCAGCCCGGCGATTTTTCGCGCGCGAGGCGATCCATAAAGGCATCCAAATTTGCAAAATTCATTGCGCATCCTCTTTCTTTTTGCGACTTAAAGCCCTAAATATTGTGAATTGGTTACGGTATTTATTGGTAAAATTCCGGGATTTTCGATGTCCTCATCCACCCGTCGGAAAACCCTACATTATAATAGTGTTTTCACGCGAATGTTTCCGAGGAACGCCGCTCGTCCGGTTCCATTTTATTATACGCGATTTGGTACGCGGTGTCAAGTGCAATTGAAAAATGCAAAAAATATTTGTTTTCCGCAAAGAATTTTGCCAAAAACCATTGCAATTTCGTGTCGAATCTGATATAATAAATATGTTTATGGGTTTTTTGCCCCGATTTTTTTATGGAAGGAGTCTGTCCATGACCAAGTCTGCATTGCCAAAAGGCTTCGTGCGCACCGCGGTTGCGCTGGCAATTCCAATCGCGATGCAAAATCTGCTCACCTCGTGTGCGTCGCTGATCGACACCGCGATGATCGTGCCGTTGGGAAACAACGCGGTCGCGGCAATCGGCGTGGCAGGGCGGTTTACTTTCCTGCTGAACGTGATGGCGTTCGGGTTTTGCTCCGGTTCGGCGACATTGATATCCCAATTTTGGGGTATCGACGACCGCAAAGGCATTCACCACTCCTACGGCGTGGCGCTGTCGGCGTCGATGGCACTGTCGATCGTTTTTGCGCTGATGCTGCGGCTCTGCCCGGCATTGTGCGTCTCCATATTCGGCCCGGAAGCGGTCGTTGCGGAACTGGCGGAAGAATATCTGAAAGTACTTGCGTATGCCGTCCCGTTTATGATGTTCTCGCAACTTTTTCTGTTGCGCGCAACAGAAAAAGTTTCCGTCCCCCTGATTTCATCATTATTGAGCGTTTGTGTCAATACGACGCTGAATTACTGCCTGATCGGCGGCAATTTTGGCTTCCCTGCCTTGGGCGTGCGCGGCGCGGCCATTGCGACGGCCATCGGCGCGGCGGCGCAGGCCATTGTCGTGCTGTTGTTCCTGCTGTTCGGCGACAACGCCGTCCGGTCATCGATTCAGACCATGTTTGGGTTCAGCAAACCATTTGTGAAAAAATTTGTGCATACCGCCGCCCCGGTTTTGCTCAACGAGTCGATGTGGGCCATTGGCACCAACATATATGTAATGGTTTTGGCGCGGCAAAGCACGGAAGATTATTCTGGATATGCCATTTTTGAAACATTGCAGCAGTTGTTTTTTGTCTTTTTCGTCGGAATATGTCATGCATCGGCCATTATGGTCGGCAAAGCGACCGGGCGCGGCGAGCGCGAAGAGGCATACGCAACGGCCAAGCTGTTCCTGATTATGACCCCCGTGGCGGGCGTCGTGCTGGGCGCAATTCTCATTGCTGTGCGAAATCCCCTGCTGTCGCTGTTCGCGATTGAAACCGAAGGCGCACGCTTGACGGCATCAAACCTGCTGCTCTTTTACGGAATCTGGATCGGCATCCGAATGATTCAATATACGTCAATATGCGGTATATTCCGTGCGGGCGGCGACACGCGCATCGGCTGCATCTATGACATGGGCGCCCTATATTTGGTCGGCATCCCGGCCGTCTGCGTGGCGGGGCTGGTGCTGCACTTGCCGTTCGTGTGGATCGTCGTCGCCATGTTCGTCGGCGAGGACGTGCCCAAATGCATTTTGTGCCTGCGGCATTTCAAAACAAAGAAATGGATCAAGGTATTGACCGCCGATCATGTGGAGTGAAACGGCGCGCAAAAGCACTGAACACATAACTCGCCTCATTTCGTTGCAAAACAGGACCGTTTGCCCCAGTTCGGGCGCGGCCCTGTTTTTTCATCCGATGACGCACCGCCGCACCAGATTTCAGCGTTGTCCCACATTGTGCGGCCGGTTTGAGTCGATTTGTAGGCTCAAATTTTTGCACTCCGCAGTCTCTTCGGAGTGCAGCCGCAGTTGTGTGCGGTAAGTATTGGGCGTCACGCCAAAGTCTGACTTGAATTGCTTGTAGAAATTGCTCTCATTGGTCAACCCGATTCGCTGCATTACATCCGTAACGGAAAGTTTGGTGTCTGCCAGCAGCCGCCGCGCCTCGTCCATCCGCAATTTGCGCAGGTAGTCCACCATGGTCAGGCCGGTGCAGTCGTGGAAAATGGTGCTGAGGTAGCTGGGCGAAATGCGGAATTGCTCCGCGACGGTGCGCATGGTCAGCGGTTCGCCGAAATGGGCCTCCAAATAGGCCCGAACCGACGCCACCAGCGCCGTATATTTGTCGTTGTCGGCCGCGCGGCGGCACAATTTGGCAAAAATTGCGTCGAACCAGTCGAACAAGTCGTCCATTGATGTAAACGATGCCAACAAACGGTAGGTTTCGACGGGCGAAATCTCACTGCCGTCGGCCGCACGCGCGATTTCCGGCAGCCATTCGGTCAGCGATTTCAGATACCATTCGGGCGCGGCCTGCGCATATGCCATCACCAGCGCGCGG
>ERZ773260.5129-NODE-5129-length-10078-cov-2.894343_pt1 | contig 10078 bp, 9 predicted proteins | sample MGYA00511387_ERZ773260 | MGnify/ENA primary metagenome ERZ773260 (study PRJEB29015, sample SAMEA2737745) | human gut metagenome | biome: human gut; feature: human-associated habitat; material: faeces | place: China | collected 2012 ... | reverse complement strand
GTCCAAGTCCTTCAACCCACGCCGCAAGCTCCTGATGCCCGACGCTGCCCTTGAAGACCTTGCCGTCCGGCAGCTTTGCGCCTTTGCAGCTCGGCATAAGGTGCCCGATCCTTTCGCAGGGCCGCGAGGTCGTGCTCTTCATCGGAATTTCTCGATCGTGGGCATAAACGTTCACTTGACATATTCGGCGGATTGCCAGGAAAGCGACAGCCTTTGTTCAGACGGCTCAGAAGACTGCTGTAGATTGCGATTGATTCCATTGACACGCCGGTGAAAGAAGTTGGCGGCGAGCACTGCATGTCGTTGCGCTCCTTTCGCTTCTGAGTCCGCAGCTTGCATACCGTTTTCTTTCAATTATAGGGGACAGCGGCGGAAAAAGCAATCACAGAGACACTGAAACATGTCAGCATGATTTGATAAAAGGCAAGCTGCCGCCCATTCCGAGCGGCAGCAGATTTTTTTCTGCTTGGGTTTCGTATTAAAAAACCAACGGCAGTCTGCGCGTTGATGGAATGCTGCTTTCAAAACAGGGGGGAAGACGGCCGCAGATTCCTGCTGGATAAAAGCTGGATTGGCGGCAACAAGAAGATTACAGACATCTTTTGAAAAACTGGCAAGTTGTCGTACAAATTGCACTTTTAACAGAAAAGAAAGGGAGGTAAACAGAGTGCTTTTTTGCATGTATCCAAAGATGTTATTGAAGCACTTGTTCGCGTTGACAGTGACCAAAAATGTTGATATTATGCAGCTAAGAATTATATGAATTGCCGAGTAGGGGATGCTATGAGCCAAGTTGAACATTTTGCGGAGCGGAGCTTTGCAATCAAAGGGACGCTGGTTTTTACCGCACAGCGGGATCAATTTACCATCATGGAAGACGCATATCTGGTCTGCGATGGAAAAAAAGTTGCAGGGGTTTATTCAGCGTTACCGGAGCAATATCGTCAAATTAAGGTTCTGGATGCAAGCGGAAAATTTGTGATTCCCGGAACATGCGACATCCACGTTCACGCCTCACAAGCACCCTTCCAGGGTATTGGGCAGAATATTGAAAACGGTCAATGGAACACATGGTTTGACCGATATGCGTTCCCGGACGAGTCCAGATTCAACGATCCAGCGTATGCGGAACAGGCCTACACCCGTTTTGCGAAGTCTCTTCTGGCTACACCGACAACGCGCCTGTGCGCCTATGCAACGACCAGCCGCGAAGCGACAGAGATTTTCATGAAAGTCCTGGCAAAATACGGATTTGCAGGCTATGTCGGAAAGGTGAATATGGACCGAAATTCTTTGCCGGGCCTGCTGGAAACGACACGGGAGACGATCACGCAGACCCGCCTTTGGCTGGAAGAGACAAAGAACGGAATTGGTGCGATTTATCCGATTCTCACGCCGCGTTATTTCCCGAGTTGTACGGAAAGCTGTTTAGAGCAACTGGGAAAGCTTGCCGAGGAATACCATGTTCCGGTGCAGTCGCACCTTTCAGAGGGGTTGGATGAAATTGACTGGGTGCACGAGCTTGCACCGGATCTTGATTATTATGCGCAGGCCTATGACCGTGCTGGTTTGCTTGGACCGCATACACAGGCTGTGATGGCGCACTGCGTTTTTTCCTCCCCCGAAGAGGTGAAAACGCTGAAAAGACGCAATGTGCTGGTAGCACATTGTCCACAGTCGAATATGAACAGTTGCGGTTGCGCAGCACCAATCATGGAATATCTCGATGCTGGAATTGCGGTCGGACTGGGCACGGATGTCGGCGGCGGCAATACCCTGAATATGTTCCGAACGATCTTTGAAGCGATTTTGGCGTCTAAAGTCTTTTGGGCTTCCAAAAACAGCGCGCGCAATATGGATCAGCGGAAAGTTTTGTCTCTGCCCAATGCGTTTTACCTTGCAACAAAAGGCGGCGGCGTACTCTGGAAAAGCGGGAGCTTTGAACCGGGATATTGCTTTGATGCGGTGATTCTGGATGACAGCCGCTTCTGCGACGGCGTGCAGCGGACACCGTATGAGCGGATAGAACGGTTAATTACCAGGTCGGATGATCGAGACATCTGTGCAAAATATATTGACGGCGTCTGTGTCTACAAAAAAGGAGAATAAGAACATGACAGCATTTACAGGAGACATTCAAATCCTTCTATACACCGAAGAGGAAAACTTTTCTGTCTGCCGAGACTTCTATCAAACGCTGCTCGGACAGAAGCCATATTACAGTTGGAACGAAAGCGCGCAGGATTGCGGCGCAAAGTTCCGGGCTGGTCGCGGTACAATCAGCGTACTCTGTCAGGCACATGACAGAAAGACCGGCCCTGTGATCGTCAATCTGGAAACCGAAGATGTCGATCAGACCTATCAGGAGCTTACGGCTGCAGAAGGCATCCGGATTGTGAGCACGCCTGTAACGCAGAGCTACGGTACAAGGTATTTTGCTGTTGAGGATCCGTGCGGGAACCGAATCAACCTATATCACAGTAATCACTGAGTTCAGACGATCCTGCGGTTCAACTGATACTTGATATAGTCTGTGTCTGAGTAAATCTGCGAACTGATAAACGGTTCATTGTGAGTATCCAGACACATACTGCTCAGAAAGAGCAGAGAATGCTGCTTGTTCTCAAGCAGGGATTCAAGGAACGGGTAGTCTTCTGGTCGGGCGACAGAGATTGTGGTTTCGTCCTGACAGGCGGCACGGCCGGTTGCGCGAAAAAGGAAAAGCCGTAGATCGGTGTTGTTTGACTCCAGCAGATGCACACATTGACTTTCTGAAAGGAACGCAAGCGGGAAGCTGTCTTCAGCCAGTACACAAAAATGCTCATCTGCCGTATACAGGCAGCGTCGGGTGAGAATCCGGTCTTCTTCACCGATGTGAAAACGGGTGGAGAAGAACGTCCCGGCACGTTGCTGCACAAATCCGAGCTGCTGCATGGCTGGTGTGTATCCCTGCTTGGAGATCAGGGTCGGAAAATCGACAAAATGGAGCAGGCTTTCATCCTCCAGCAGCGGTTGACGGCTCACGTAGGTGCCACTCCCCTGCCTGCGCTGGATAAAACCTTCTGCTTCAAGTTGACTCATGACTTCCCGAATCGTTGTTCGGCTGACGCCAAAGTGCTTCGCAAGCGCAGGCTCTGAGGGCAGCCGCTCGCCGGGTTCCGCATTGCGCAGCAGGAGTTCAAGCTGTGCGCGCACCTTGGATTTTTGTGTTTGTGAGGATAGACGGAGCATTTCCTTCCCTCCCGTTCAAGACTGATTGTATTGTGCTTTATTTTATACGCTTCAGGTTCAAAAAGCAAGCATCTGGCGGCTTGGCGTTACCACGAGATATCTGAAAGGAGACTGCAAGAATCATGCAAACGGAAAGGCAGACCCCCGTACTGGAAGCACTGGGAATTACAAAGAGATATGGTACCGGTGTCCTGGCCAATGACCATGTGGACTTTGTGCTGAGAAAAGGGGAAGTTCATGCCCTGCTTGGGGAAAATGGTGCAGGAAAGAGCACACTTGTGAAAACAATCTACGGTCTTGTGCAGCCGGATGAAGGAACGCTTCGTATAAACGGAGAACCGGTACATCTGCGTGATTCTGCCGATGCAATTGCACACGGCGTCGGCATGGTACATCAGGAATTGATGCTGATCCCATATATGAGCGTTGCAGAAAATGTGACGCTTGGACAGGAAGTTACAAAAGGACGTTTCCGTCTTGACCAGAAAAAGGCGGAGAAGCAGATATTGGAACTGTCCGACCTCTATGGTTTTGATCTGGATCCGGCAAAAGCTGTTTATAAGCTCCCGATCGGGGTGCAGCAGCGTGTAGAGATTGTCAAACTTTTGTATCGCCATGCAAACATTCTGATTTTGGATGAACCGACGGCGCTCCTGACGCCGCAGGAGTCCGACAAGCTGTTTGACGTGATTCGAAGGCTGAAAGAACAGGGAAAATCTGTAATTTTCATAACCCATAAGCTTGGAGAGGTCTATCAGATCGCTGACCGGATGACTATTATGCGCGCTGGCCAGATGATCGCCACAACGACACCGCAGGAGACGACCGAAAAGGAGCTTGCGGAGCTCATGGTCGGCAAAAGTCTCCAGCATGAGCATCGACCGGAGCGCGCGCCATCGCAGAAGATCGTCCTCAAAGCCGAGGAGGTTTGTGTGCGCGGCGCAGAGGGACTGCTCGCTGTCGATCATGTCAGCTTTTCGCTCCGGGCAGGAGAGGTGCTTGGCGTTGCCGGAATTGAAGGCAACGGGCAGACGCAGTTGGCACAGGCGCTCTTGGGGTTGCTGCCGCTAAAGTCTGGTCAATTCCTGTTTGATGGGCGCAGCCTTGTCGGACAATCGACCAGTCAGATTCGAAAGGCCGGCGTGGGAAGCATACCGGATGACCGGCAGGGCATGGGTTTGGTGCTGCAATACTCCATTCAGGACAACTTCATGCTCAATCGTTTCGCAGAAAAGCCGTTTGCAAAGAGTCCTTTTTGGCTGGATCAGAAAGCCGCAAGCCGCTGTGCCGAGGAGCTTCTGGAAAGCTTTGATGTTAGAGCGGCCGGAATCAACGTGCCGGTCGGTACGCTTTCCGGCGGAAATCAGCAAAAAGTCGTCGTGGGGCGTGAGCTTTCCATTCCACTGAAGCTATTGATTGCCGCGCAGCCGACACGCGGTGTGGATATTGCCTCAGCAGCATCGATTCAAAGTAAGATCATGGATGCTGCGGAGCACGGAACGGGCGTACTATTGATCTCAAGTGACCTTGATGAATTGATACATACCTCAGACCGCATCATGGTGATGTCACGTGGTAAAATTGTGGATATTCTTGAGGCAAAGAACGCAACAAAGGAACGTCTCGGCCAACTGATGTTGGGCGTTTCGCAGGAGACCTGACGAGTTTTGCTCTTAACAGGCGCTCGTTAGAAATAAAAAAAGAAGGAGACTCTATCATTATGAAAAAGATTATCGCGATCATGCTCGCTGCACTGATGCTTTTGTCACTTGCAGCGTGCGGCAAAACCACCTCCCAGAACCAGGACACCTCTGCCGATACGGTATCCGGCGATCAGACTGCCAGCACCGCTGATAACGAAGCGGCAGCAAGCACTGCCGGGAAAATTGCAGTTGTGTTTGCAACCGGCGGTCTTGGCGACAAAACCTATAACGATTCCCTCTATGCCGGCGTAAAGAATGTCTGCGACACGATGGGACTGCAGTTCGACTACTCAGAACCGATGGATGCGGCGGAATATGAGCCGCTGCTACGCGGCTATGCAGAAACCGGCGAGTATGCGCTGATCATTTCGCTCGGGTACAGCCAGGGCAGCAGCGTGGAAGCCGTTGCGCCCAACTACCCGGATCAGAAATTTATGCTCATCGATGCAGAGGTTGACTGTGAAAATGTTGCCTGCTATTCCTGGCGTGAAAACGAACTGAGCTATATGGTCGGCGTCATGGCCGGAATGATGACCAAGAGTAATGTTATCGGCTTTATTGCGGCCTTTGATATTTACAACTGCAACATGAATGCCGCTGGTCTGACTGCGGGCGCACAGTCTGTCAATCCGGATGTTCAGGTTCTTGTTGACTACCTGGGTTCCTGGGACGACATTGCAGCCTGCAAGGAAATGGCCATTGCGATGCATGACAAGGGCGCAGATATCATCTATCATGCGGCCAGCACGGCTGGACTTGGCATTTTGGAAGCGGGTAAGGAAAACGGCTTCTATACCATTGGTTTTGACGGCAACGTCAATGCGGATGCTCCTGACACAAACATGGCCAGTGCTATCCGGCTGTTCCCCGTTGCAGCGGATGACGCCATTCATGCGGCGATGGACGGCACATTCCAGGGCGGCAGCATTTCTCTCGGCTGTGCTGAGGATGCCTGTATGGTCGATACAGAGGGCAGTAATGTCGAAATTCCGGATGATGTTTGGGCTGCCATTGATGCGGCAAAGGCTGGTATTGCGGACGGCTCGATTTCTGTTCCGAAAACGCTGGAAGAAGTAAACGGCTGATAGCTCGGATCCACCGGCTCCCCGCTCGGTGAAGTAATTCACCGGGCGGGGACAATACAGCAGATTGGGAGGACATATGTCGAAACAGTCTAAATTTCAATATCTGATTTATTCTCTGCTGCTGGCGCTCTTGATTGGCGGCTTAATTATGTGGGCGACAGGGAGCAATCCCTTTGCGGTCTACGCTGCGGTACTGACAGGGTCTTTCGGCAGTCTCAGCGGCTTGATGAGTGTCCTCGCATATACAACACCGCTGATTTTAACCGGACTCGGCGCGGTCGTTGCGTTTCAGGGCGGCGTGTTCAATATCGGCGGAGAAGGACAACTGCTCGTTGGCGGACTTGCAGCAGTGCTGACCGGCATTTATGTGGATCTTCCGCAGCCGTTGCCGCTTCTCTTGGCGCTGATTGCAGGGTTTGCAGCAGGCGCATTGTGGGCGCTCATTCCCACTCTGATGGTAGGCAAGAATTTAGCTGCGCTGTTCGTCGGAACAGTCATGATGAACAGCATTGGCTCCAGCTTTACAGAGTATCTGGTTAAATATCACTTTTTGCGTGAGGGCGCAAGTACGACGGAAACGCCCAATGTGTTGGATGCAGCGGTATTGCCGCGTGTGATGCCGAATACGCAATTTAATTATGGAATTATTGTTGCAGTCGTTTGCGTGCTGCTTGTCGCGTGGATTTTGTATCGGACACCGGCGGGATTTGCAATTCGCGTCGTTGGCGCGAATCCCAACAGCGCTCGTCAGGCGGGAATCAACGTCTACCATAAAACACTGCTGACCATGGTGCTGAGCGGAGGAATCTGCGGACTTGCGGGAGCCGTGCAGTGTCTTGCAATCTATAAGCGCTGGATTTTGGGCTTTTCACCCGGATACGGCTGGGATGGCATTACCGTGGCGACGCTGGCAGGTTTGAACCCGTTTGCTGTTCTCCTGACCGGGATGTTCTTTGGTATGCTGCGTTCTGCTTCTATCAGCATGAACCTGACAAACAGCGTTCCAATCGATATGATCACAGTCCTGCAGGGGCTGATCGTGATATTGATTGCCACGCCTACGTTGTGGGTCACATTGAAAAATGGATTCTTGCTGCTGCGGGAACGACTGCACACAAAACGAGGCGGTCAAGATGCAAAGGAGGCGTCACAACAATGAATTTAGATGCGGTTCTTTCGTTTCTTGCTGCCGCGCTTCGTACGGCAACGCCGATTGCGCTGGCAACTCTTGCCTGCACCATCAGCGAACGGGCAGGCGTCATCAATATCGGTATTGAGGGTACTATGATTGCCAGTGCCTTTACAGGTGCTGTTGGTGCCTATTATTCTGGCAGTGCATGGGTCGGACTTCTGTGCGGTGCAGCCGCCGGAGTCCTTCTTGCAGCAATCATTGCAGGCTTGTCCATTTATTGTGGCGGCGATCAGGTCGTGATTGGTATTGGCCTGAATCTGCTCGGTCCCGGCCTTTCCTATCTGATTATGTACACGATCTGGGGAAGCCGCGGCACGTCGCCTTGGTTGCCGGGATTCTCAGCGGTCGATATTCCGTTCATTCAGGACATTCCCGTTCTTGGCCCATTGCTCAGCGGGCATAATCCTTGCATCTACCTCTGTATCGCGCTGACTGTTTTGATGCACTATGTGATTTACCATACGCGCTATGGTCTACGGGTTCGCGCGGCAGGCGAAAATCCTATGGCACTGGCAACTGTTGGCGTAAACGTATATCGCCTTCGAACCTCTGCCGTACTCTGGGGCGGTCTGATGGCCGGATTGGCGGGTGCCTCGCTTAGTTTGGGTTCCCTGAATGTATTCACGAACGGTATGTCTGCGGATAAAGGATTTCTGGCGTATGCAGCGAACCGCTTTGGCCAGTGGACGCCGGGGGGTTCGTATCTGGCAGCGCTCTTATTTGGCGGAATGGATGCTCTGCGGCTTCGGCTTCAGGAGCTGAATATTGCACCGCAGTTGCTTCGGATGCTGCCGTATTTGACGACGCTGTTTGCTTTGATGTTTACCGGGAAAAAGCTGCGTGCTCCGGCTGCGGACGGTGTGCCGTTTGTGCATCCGATATCCACGAAACGCGCAGAAAAAAACAGCAAAACCACGCATACAAAAAAGCGCAGCGCATGAAAACCTGTCAAACAAACGAAAAGAGGACTTTGGCTATGGCTTATTTCAAAAATGAGTTTCGTTCTGTACTCTATGTAGATGATTTCGAGGCAAGTACAAAATTCTACGGTGAAGGATTGGAATTGCGCTCCAACTATTCGTGGGATGATGGACCTGATGATCGCGGCGTGAAATATCTGGCAGCCGGTGGCGTTATTGAGGTCATTCGAAGGGATCCTCCGATTGCACAAGGAAGTACGACCCTTATGCTGGAGGCAGAAGATGTAAATGCCTGCTATCAGGCAATGAAGAAAAAAGATTGGCTGATTTTTTTGGAAGATCTGGCTGACCGGCCTTATGGGATTCGCTGCTTCCGGCTGCTGGACCCCAATAAAAACGATATCGTGATCTTTTCCTATCTGAAGGATCTGGAGGAAAAGGGGCTGCTGTGATGGAAAACGGTGTGTTCCGAGTTCAGATCTATACGAAGGAATATGAGCAGATGCGGCACTTTTATGGTACTGTTCTTCAATTGCCGGTGCTGGTCTGCCGGGAGACCGGAAGGGATGATCGGGTGTGTGTCTATGGGGCGGCATCCGGCCAAATCGAGGTGATTTACGCCCCACCGGGCATGGAAGTGCCAGCTTCGAATGGATGGACGCTGCAAATGCAGGTAGAGAATGCAGATCGCTACTGCGAACAGCTTCAGGCGCAAGGCTGGACGATTCAGCGGGAGCCGCAGAATCAGTTCTGGGGGCATCGAAATTTTAAAGTGCTAGACCCGAGTGGTTTGGAACTGACAATATACAGTGACATTCCTGGCAAAGAAACGGAGAAAAATCATGCTGATTGATGCTCACGTTCATATTTTCCCGAAAGTTGATGGGTATGGCCCGAAAGGCCATACCCATGGCGCGGGATATGGCCGGATCGATGCGGGAGACGGCATCGCACAGGATGTGCTGCCGGCGATCAACGAAAACACCAGCCATACATTGCAGATGCTGCTGCATGAGATGCGGCAGGGACGGGTGGATAAAGCCGTCTTGATCCTTTGCCCGTGCTATGGAGATTGGAGCGAGTATGTACTGCAAGCATGCCGGGACTATCCGGAGCAGTTTACTGCCTCCGCTTTTTTTGACCCTTGGAGTCCCGCGGCGCGCCAGTATTATGCCGAAAAGCTGGAAGGATCGCTTTGGAAAAACATTAAAATTGAGTTTTCTGAGGCGGGCGGCCTGTACGGTGTCTATCCCGGCGTACAGCTGGACGCACCAGAGCTAAGATGGCTTTGGGAGGCCATGGAAGCAGGGGGAAAAACGGTTTCGTTTGACCTCGGTCGGCCAGGCGATGGTTCTTATCAGACAGATCAGATCGCGTCCATCGCAAAGCGTCATCCGGGATTGAAAATCGTGCTTTGCCACATGGGGCAGCCCTCGCGAGCTGCAGAGCGCAACCCGGAGCTTTGGTCTGCGTGGTTGGAGCAGATTCGCTTGGGTACGTTGCCAAATGTTTGGTTTGATCTTTCCGCGCTCCCGTATCATGTGCAGAAGGAAGAAGAATATCCATTTCCCAGTACGAAACGCTATTTTGACTTGGCACGCGGGATCGTGGGAGCAAAGAAATTGCTATGGGGGACAGATATTCCATGGCTGCTGGGGACGGCAAACTATCAGCAGTTGGTGGCGCACGGAAAATTCCTTTTGTCCGACTGCACGGAGAAGGAACGAGAGATGATCTTTGCAGAAAACGCATGGGATGTTTATTGGAATCATCGCAAATGAAAGTAGGGAGTCGACAAAATGAATGTTTCTGAAAGACTTGCAAGATCTGCTGTTGTGCCGGTGGTCGTGCTGGACGATGCGAAGGACGCCGTGGCAACGGCGAAGGCGCTGCTGGCCGGCGGTGTGGACGTGATGGAGATCACGTTCCGCACGGCTGCTGCTGCGG
>ERZ773260.5122-NODE-5122-length-10092-cov-3.203647_pt1 | contig 10092 bp, 7 predicted proteins | sample MGYA00511387_ERZ773260 | MGnify/ENA primary metagenome ERZ773260 (study PRJEB29015, sample SAMEA2737745) | human gut metagenome | biome: human gut; feature: human-associated habitat; material: faeces | place: China | collected 2012 ... | reverse complement strand
GCCCGCTTTCAATCATCTAAATCGCCGTATCTACTCTGCAGACGAAGATCCACCATCAACGATTGCCTGCTCGGACTCAGGAATCCCATCGGCGCCCGTGCTCTGTTCTTGCTCCACCTCTTCGCTGATTGCGGAGGCGGGGGTCGAGCCCTTCGCGCCCACGATGTAGGCAGCTCCAAACCCTAACGCAATGGCAATCAAGGTCAAAATCACGTAGACAGGCCAATGGCGCTTAATATACGAAAACACGTTGACTCCTTAGAGCTCCGTCTACGAACGGCGGATAACCTCGGTCACGACCTCGGATACCGTGGCAATGTTCGTCGGGTTGACATTGTGGGGCAGGTCGTCCTCGGTACGAGCACAAGCCAGGCGCGTGCCGTCCACGCCGGCGATGGTGAGGGCTCGGCGGCTCGCCTCGAGCGCGGCATAGGCATCGGTCTTGGCATAGGGCATCTCGAGCGCGCCACAATCGACATGGAACGACTTGCACACCTTGCTGACCAGGTTCATGATGCGTCGGTCACCCTTGAGCAGCTGTTGCTCGCCCTCGACCGTCACGACCGAAAGCCTGCCGGCACCAATGGACTCAAGGTTGATAAAGAACACGCCGCGGAGCTTGTCGCGATGCGCGGCCAAAAACGCCTTCATGCCGGCGCCGTCACAATCGGAAGCGCCTGTAGCCACAAACCAGATGTCGTGGCCAAGCAGCTCGTCATCGCCCATGGAGGCAACGGCAGCGAGCATATCCTCGGCGGAAGCTCCATCAGAAGACGTGGCACCGCCTTTCCAGCCGTCGTCGTCATCCTCGAAGTTATCCCACGAGCCAATACCGCGACCAGACTTCTTGGCGTCGTAATCATCCTCGACGCCAAGCCAATCGCTCATGCTGCCCTGCTCGTTCTTCTTTTTACGACCGAACAGACCTCCCAAGCCGCGCTTTTGCGGCTTGGCGCCCGAAGCGGCAGGGGCCGAGATGGTCTCAAACGGCTGAACATCCGAGGTAGCCGGCATGGGAGGAACAACCGGAGCCGATGTGGGCTCGGGACCCTGTGCCGTCGCGAAGGGATCGTTGACCTGAGCCGAAGGGTCGGGAAGGTCGAACAGCGAGGTGCGCGAAGCGACATTGGCCTGCTGCATCGAAGGCATCGAGGGATCGGGGACCGAGGCCAGCGGAGACGCAGAGGGCGTGCGAGCCGGCGCGGATGCCGGGTCGGGAACATTCATGTTCGGGCGCGGCGACACCTGAGACGAAATCTGAGCCATCAGGGAATCGACCGTCTCGGCCTGCGACGGAGCAACGTTGGCAACCGTGGCGCCGGGGTCACTCGGTGCGGGCATGGTGAAGATCTGCGTAGAGTAGGGCCTCGACTCATCCGCCTGCGGAGCTTCGGGGGCCACGAGCTCAGGCTCCTTCCCAGAGCTGTCCACGGCGACCTGTTCCGCCGCGGATTGATCCTCGACCGTATCGGGCGCAGCGGACTCGTCCTCGACAGGAGCGGAAAGGGGCTCGGCGATAGCGGTGCCCTGCTTCTCAAACGTCATCGTGGCATCAAACGACACAGTGCTGTCGATCGGCTGTTGAGTTTCGAAGGTCGCCGTCTCCCCAGCAACATCCGCAGACGAAGGCTGCGGTGCCTCGAAAGACGTCGTGGCGTCGGCAACATCAACGGATACCGGCTGTTCGGCGTCGTTTTGCTCAAATTCCTGTGCTGCGCGCTCACGCTCGGCCTCGGCCGCCTGTTGTTGGGCCACAGCCTCGCGCTCGGCTGCTTCGCGGGCAACAGCGCGCCTTTCCTCAAAGTCGTCAACGAGCTTCTTACCCTTTTCGAATGCCCCCTTAAAGAAATGGGAGGCGCTGGCACCGATCGAAGAAAACGCGGAAGCGATATCGGCATGGGGCGTCGTCGCCGGAAGCTCGGCAGAAAAATCGGTGTCGCTCTCGTAGGACACACGCTGCGGATACGCTTCGTAGTCGTCCTCGGTATTATCGAGCTCCTCGGGCGCCGGGGCAGACGCCGCGACGTCCAGACCGGCTGCGGGATCGATAGCGGTCTCCGCATCGACCTCCGCCTCGATGACATTGGCCTCATCGGGCTGCGCAGCCACGACCGGATCGGGCTGGGGCGCGGGCTCAAACGTCGGCTCCTCGCCCTCTTCGTAATCGAGCGTGCAGGACTCGGGAAGCATGCCCAGGGCACGAATGGCATCCGAGCCAAATCGGATGTTGCCGGCGGCGTTGCGATAAAGCTTGGGCTCGGGCTCCTCAGCCGCGACAGGCTCGTCTGCCGACTCGGCAGTGGACTCGTCCGCAACGGGCTCCTCGTCCGGAATATCTTGGACCTGGGGCTCGGGTGCGATGACGCCAATCAGGGTCTCGTCGGCAGAAGCACCTTCGAATCCATCGATTTGCTCATCAGAAGCCTCGCCCTGCTCACCCTCGGGAGCGACCGGCTGGCCATACTCATCCTCGGTATAGGCAGGCTCTTCGTACTCGATGGTGTTGCCGTAATCGTTTTGCTGCTGGGCCGCGGCATACTCGGCCGCCGCACGCGCCATCTCCTCGGCGCGACGCTTCTGCTCGCCAAAATACGTGTCAAACGGAATATCGTCAGGGAACTCGGTCTCGCCCTGATAGGGGGCGACGTTATCCATGACACCCAGCATGGCGGCGACAGACGACTTGTTGCAAACCGAGCCGGACGTGTAGGGAAGAACAAAACGATTGGAAATGATATTGGCGGCATTGGCAAGAGCCACGAGAGAGGCAAGGATCGCGACAATCCACAGCAGGACCTTCAATGCGCCGGGAAGCGGCAAGATGCGCAGGATGGCAATAGCCGCGGGAGCAATCGTGGCAATCGGGAGCAACTTGGCGATTAGCGCTCGGTACGGCGCATAGGGCTCGCGAGCGAGCAGTTCGGCGCGCGGGGAGTCATAGTGCGCGACGACGACAACCGGGCGATTGCGCGGAGAGGCAAGCGGGCCCGACGCCTTGTGGTAGGCGATGACGTTTTGGCTCACGCCCGTTTTGCCCAGGCGCGAGATCACGGGGCGACCGGTTCGCTCGAGCACATAGAGCACGGCTCCGACAATGGCCAACAGGGTGCCGACTAAGCCGATACCACCGCCGATGCCCATAAGCAGGGCACCGGCAAATGCCAGAATGCCCGTAACGGCAAACGCCATCCTGCTCGGCGCGGGAGCATTAAACTCCTGCACCTCGGGATCAAAGCCGTGGTTGCGGAAAATTTGAGCGATATCTTCGGCAGCCAGGCGCTCTTCTTCGCTGCACGCCGGCGTGATGCCAGTGTTCTGCAGCAGGTGGTTAATATAGTTCTGGGTGTTCGCCATGTGCGCTCCACATCCATAATCCGACAAATAGGCCCAATGCATGCACATTAGAACCGTATATAGTCGAAAGTATACCCCGAGCGGGCGCAAACGGCCGAATTCTGGGCATCTTAACGCCCCAAGCGGACGAGGATATAGTCTAATCTCCATATCGGACTAAAATCATGGCATCAAACACCTTCCCATGCGAGGATTCTATGACGGCAAGCGATACAACCGTAACGAATAAAAAGGGGGCGCCGGAGCCCGGTTTCGACAAGACCGCCCAGCGCATCCTCAATCTGTTCTTTGTCCTTAACAGCTCCCCCGAGCCATTGACCACAGAGCAAATTGTCCTGGATTCCGATCTTGGCTATGGGTCGGGCAATATCGACTCGGATAAGCGCAAGTTTCGCCGCGATCGCGAAAAACTCCTCGAACGCGGAATCACGATCAAGGAAGTCCGCGCAGCAGGCGCCCAAGAAACCGAAGAAAGCGCATGGGCCATCGATCGCGAGCACACGTTTGCGGCCGGTGGCCTCATCACCGCAGACGACGCGGACATCTTGCTCGACGCTATCGACCAGACCCTTGCGACCGGCTCGGCCGCGTTTGCCACGCCGCTTGCAGACATACGCTCCAAGATTGCCTACCTCACCGGCGCATCGACCGCAGAAGAGCCTCCCACCCGTCGCTTACCCGCCGTCGATGCGGTGTGGAGCGCTTTCGCCGAACGCTGCGCGCTGCGCTTTTTGTATCAAAACGGGCACGGGGAGCAAAAAGAGCGCACCGTCTGCGTATACGGCATGTTCGAGCATGAGGGCGTGGCGTATTTTTGCGGGCTCGACAACGCCACCGACGAAATCAGGACGTTTCGCTGCGACCGTATCGTTCGCGCATGGCGCCCCTCGAAGGCCTACTCCATCCCCGCCGACTTTAACCTGAACGATCGTCTATTCTTTGAGTTTGATTTTGCCGATTGCAAGCCCGTTACGGCAACCTTTTCGTTTGCCCCGCAAGCCCAGGCCGACATGGTCAGCGGCCTAACGCGCAGTCGCGGGGAGCTCACACACACCGAAGAAGGTTGGACCTGGACCGTCGGCGTGCGCGACCTTAATGCCGCTGCCTCGTTTTGTATGGGGCACGCCATGGACGGCATGAGACCCGTTGCCCCCGATGCGCTCAAACAGGCGTGGAACCACCTCATCGAAAGGACGGTGTACGAACATGCCCGCGCGTAAACTCACCAGCGAGCAAAGGCTCTCGCGTGCGATTGACATCATGGAGGCCCTCTACGCTGCCGGCGAGACCGGTATGACACGAGGGGATATCTGCAGCCGTTTTGATATCACGGGTGCGACGCTCGATGAAATTATCGATATCGTCTCGACCCTCGCTGACCGTGAGTCGGGCGCACGCATCATCTGCGAACGCCACGGCGAGCGCATCATCCTGACAGGCGATGCGGGGCGTGTGCTGCCCTTGCGTCTAAGTGCCGCCGAAGGCGCCGTACTCAACCATGAACTCGAATCGATGGGAATCGACTCTCGGACAGCAGAGCGTATCCGGCATGCCCTCCTACCCGAGGAGCTCGGCTACAACCAGCGCGTCGTCGACACCGTTGCCCGAGGATCGCACTGGCAACAGCTGAGCTGCGCGATTCAAGACGGCGTTCGATGCCGCATCACCTACCGCTCGATGGACGACGCACGGCCGCGCGAGCGCCTCATCGACCCATTGCGCATCACGACACATGGTGATCAAACCTACCTGATTGCCTGGGATGTCGAAGTTGATGGGCAGCGCTCCTATCGCATGGACAAAATCGAGGGCCTTGCCCTTACCGACGATTCCGTGGAGCGCCACACGCCCGCGTCCGCGTCCCTCCACGAATCCCTTTCCCAAGCGGAGCAGAGCGCAAAACTCCTCATGCCGCTCGACATGGCAGAGCGCCTAGACTGGGCCGGCATCATGTCGATTGAGCCAAACGGGGCAGACATGGCAACGGTGACTGTGCGTTATGGGTCAGAGCACTGGCTGTTCTGTCAGGTAATCGCAGCGGGCGGAGCCATCCGCATAATGGATGACCCCGCCCAGGCATTGCGTCTATGCGATATGGCGAAGAGCCTGATCTGCCCGCTTTAACGGCGCCTCTCGTGGCGTGCACGCCACAGCTGCAAATAATGACCGATCTGTGCCGACTCGATGCGCTGGTAGGAAGTCGTGGGCAGCGACGTCAAGATCTTCTTACCGTAGCCCTTTGTCACCAAGCGTGGATCTGCCAAGATGAGCACACCGCAATCGGTCGATGAGCGGATGAGACGGCCGGCGGCTTGCTTGACTTCGAGCACCGCCTCGGGCAGCGAGTAGCGCGCCCAGGCGCGGTCTTCGCGCAGGTTGCGCTCACACGAAAGAGGATCCGTGGGGCTCGAGAACGGCAGCTTGGGGATAATGACGCAGCGCAGCGTCTCGCCGCTGGCGTCAAAGCCCTCCCAAAAGGCCTTGAGCGCAAAGAGCGATGAGGTCGGCTCGTTGATAAACCGATCGCGCAGGCGACGCGGGGACGAGTTGCGCTGTTGGCAATTGAGCTCCAGACCCGCACGCGCCAACTTGGGCTCAACGCGAGCGTACAGGTCCTCCATATCGCGCCTGTTGGTGAACAGTGTGAGCACCGATCCGCCCATGGCAAGATGGGCATCGACCAGCACGCACTCGAGTGCCGAAAGATAGTGCTCGCGATCGCGCGGGTCGGGAATGTCCCCCGCCACGACCACCGCCATATTCGAGTCAAAGTCATAGCTCGAATCCAGGTGCAGCGATGAAGATGTCGAGGCACCGATGCGATCGAGGCCAACGGCATGGTTGAAGTGCTCAAAGCTCTTAGACACCGTCATGGTCGCCGAAGCAAAGATGGCCGTATGCACCTCGGGCAGCCACTCGTTCGCCAGGGCCTCGCCGATATCGATGCGCTCGGCGGTCATAGACTCCCCGCCCGCACGCAACCGACGATTAACCTGTAGCGAGTACACAAAGTGCTCATCCGTACCGTCGATGATGAGCTTAAGGTTCTCGGCGAGCTCGTGCAGGCGGCGCGAAATGTCGCCCAGGTCGACGACGACCTCGGGTTTATCGGCAGCGACGGCTTGCACCAGGGCGTCTACACTTTTATCCGCCTGATCCAGCGCGTCAATTGCGGTGTGGGCCGACTGCAAAAAGTCGTGCCAGTCATCCGACTCGCGCAATTCGGGGCCAATCCACAGGTTTGCATTGTCATAGCCTCCGCGGGCGCGACGGCCAAGCTCGCGCACGCCATCGAACACGTCGGCAATCGCCATGCTCGCGCGGGCAACTGTCGACGCCGCTTTGGCAGTGAGCCCCAGATAGAGCGTCGAGCCCTCGGATGTAGCCAGATCACGGGAAACCTGACTCAGCGCACCGGTGCTCGAGCCGCCCAAGCGCTCAAACAGCACGCGCGACTCATCGGCCGAAACCACGCGTGCCCACTGGCGACGCGCCTCGCGCTCAATGGAATGAGCCTCGTCCACCACCCAGTGACGGATGGGAGGCAAGATCCTTCCCTCCGCAGCCACGTTGCGGAACAGCAGGGAATGGTTGGTGACAACCACGTCGGCGTGCGCCGCACGACGGCGCGCTCCATGGACCAGGCATTTATCGGGAAAGAACGGGCACAGGCGACGAGCGCACTCGCGCGACGCCGTCGTAAAGTCGGGACGGTTGACGCTACGCCAGCGAATGCCGAGCGAATCGAGGTCGCCATCGGCAGATTGGCACACATATGCCATGATCACCGCGACAGCCGTGAGCGTGTCGGCAGGATCGCGCTTGGTAGTAATCTCGACCTGGCCACGGCTCATACGTTCGAGCTTGCGCAGGCACGGATAGTGGTCATAGCCCTTAAGCGCACAAAATGACAGGCCCCCGTCCAGCTGCTCGGCAAGCTTTGGCAGCTCATGGTACATAAGCTGATCGGCAAGATTATTCGATTTGGTCGCGATGCCAACGGTAATGTTGTTTCGGCGGCGGCCTCGGCAAAGGGCACGAGATACGCCATCGATTTACCGACGCCCGTGCCGGCCTCGATCACGCGATGGGTATCGGTGACCAGCGCATCGCGCACCTCAACTGCCATCGCAATCTGCTCGTCGCGCGGCTCATAGGTGGGGTACATGCGATTGACCAGGCCGCCGGGGGCGTAATCCGCCTCGATTTCCTCGCGGCTCGGCATCTTAAGGACCGGCAGCTCGTCTGCATCAATGCGATCGTCCGCGCGATCGGCCTTGAGCACATCGCCACGGGCGGCACTGAGCGAAAAGATCGAACCCGGGTTCTGGCCAGCCAAAAAAGTAAATATGGGGCGATAGGACCATGGCACGTCCGCGTGCATGTCCGCCAAGCGCGCCATAAGGCCCTGCGGAAGATCGGTGAGTGCCACCAGCAGCACACGCCACACGCCGCACAGGGCGTCAACGTCGGCATTTGCGCGGTGCGACACCGAATCGCAGCCAAACAAGTCGGCCATAAAGGACAGCTTGTGCGAAGCCAGGCGTGGAAGTGCAATGCGCGATAGCGCCAGTGAATCGATCCAGATATCGCTCACGTTGACGCCGCCCTTGACCGATTCGATGAACGACCGGTCAAACGTGGCGTTATGCGCGATGACAGGGCAGCCGCCCACAAAGTCGGCAAGCGCCGCCACGGCCTCGACGGCCGATGGGGCATCTGCCACATCGGCGTTCGTAATGCTCGTAAGCTTGGTAATCTCTGCAGGAATTAGCTGCTTGGGATGCACAAACGTATCAAAGCGGTCAACGACCTCGCGGCCCGAAAGGCGGGCCGCGGAAATCTCAATTAACTCGTTGTCCTGTACCGAAAGGCCCGTGGTCTCGGTATCGAGGACGATTACGTCCTCCTCGATGAGGCCAAACGACCGCGTCTTGGCGCGCTCGGCGAGCGTGGCATAAGAATCGATGACAAACTGCGGCGTTCCAGGAGATACGGCGTCCTCGATTAGCATGCAACGCCCGCTCGACGGAGACCCATACGGATCAGGCTGTCGCACACCTGCGGGAACGTCATGTCGTCGGTATGGCGAATCTCGTCAGGATACAGTGACGTATCGGTCATGCCGGGGATGGTGTTGGTCTCGAGAATGACGGGGCCGTCCTCGCTCACGATAAAATCGCTGCGCGAAACGCCTAGACAGCCGAGGGCCTTGTGGGCCGCACAGGCAAGTTCCTGGGCACGTGCATAGTTTTCGGGCGAAATCTGCGCCGGAATACGGTGGATATCCGTGGGATCAACGTACTTTACGTCCAGATCGTAGAACTCGCAGTCCTCGGGCTTACGAATCTCGACAATCGGCAGGGCGCGTACGTCATCTTCGCCGTATACGCCGACGGTGATCTCGGTACCATCGATGCACTTCTCGACCAGCACTTTGTCGCCGTACTCAAACGCCTTGGCGATTGCCGCGGGCAGCTCGGAGGGCTCATGGACCAGGGAAATGCCATAGCTGGAACCGTTGACGGCCGGCTTCACAAAGCACCGCTCGCCACAAACCTCGACGATATGATCGATATCGACTTCATCGCCCACCTCGAGCGCAAGGCCGGGGGCAATGGGAATGCCCGCCTTGGCGTATAGGAGCTTAGAGACCTCCTTGTCGGCACCGCAGGCGCTGGCAAGTACGCCCGAGGCCGTGTAGGGGATACCCAGGGTCTCCATGGCACCCTGCATGGCGCCATCCTCACCGCCGGCGCCGTGCATGGCGATAAATGCCACATCGAATCCGCCGGTCGCCATGGTTACCATAAAGTCATCAGCGGCCGTGTCAAGCAGCTCCACCGAGGTGTAGCCGGCTTCCTTCAGCGCCACCACAACGTTCTTTCCCGAATCGAGCGAGATCTCGCGCTCGGCGGAATGACCGCCCGCCAAGACCGCTACGTGCATGTTCTCTAGGCTTTTACCCGGCATGGGCAGACTCCTCCTCTATAATTTCTGCAGCTGATACCATATTGTAGCGATACCCTCTACGTTTCCCCAAAATCGAAAGGCTTCCATGAATCCCAGGACTAAATCTCAGGACATTCGCGACTTGAGCCAAAACGATATTCGCGAGCTCGTGGCCGAACTTGGCCAGCCCGCCTTCCGCGCGAAGCAGCTCATCGAATGGGTCTTTGAGAAGAACGTTTGTTCGTTTGACGATATGACCAACCTTCCCAAGGCTTTCCGTGAGCAGCTTAAAGAGGCTTTTGCCTTTGATACGCCGACTGAACTCACCAAGCAGGTTTCCAAAGATGGCTCGCGCAAGTATCTGCTCGAGTACCACGATGGCATTTCCGTCGAGACTGTCGGCATGCCCCGTCGTAACAAACTTTCCGTCTGCGTTTCCACCCAGGCAGGCTGCGGCATGGGCTGCGCCTTTTGCGCTACCGGTCTCAACGGCCTCAAGCGCTCTCTGACCGCTCAAGAGATCGTCGACCAGGTGCTTCATGTATCCAACGACTTTGGCGAGCGTGCCACAAGCGTTGTCTTCATGGGCCAGGGCGAGCCGTTTGCCAACTACGACGAGGTTCTCAAGGCATTGCGTATCCTCAACGACCCCGATGGTATCGGTATCGGCGCTCGTCACCTCACCGTCTCTACCAGCGGCGTTATTCCCGGTATTCGCAAATTTGCCGACATCCCCGAGCAGTTCACGCTTGCCGTTTCCCTGCATTCCGCCATCCAGTCGACGCG
>ERZ773260.5117-NODE-5117-length-10095-cov-4.204681_pt1 | contig 10095 bp, 7 predicted proteins | sample MGYA00511387_ERZ773260 | MGnify/ENA primary metagenome ERZ773260 (study PRJEB29015, sample SAMEA2737745) | human gut metagenome | biome: human gut; feature: human-associated habitat; material: faeces | place: China | collected 2012 ... | reverse complement strand
CGCTTATCTGCTTTATATTGCTTTGTGTAATTCCGCCGTTAAACGAACTTTAGCTGAATCGCAACAATTCCAAAGGCGGAACTTGAAGCTATTGATAATTGATAGATTAAAAACGCTGAGAAAATCAATAACTACGATGCAACGGGAGGGGCAAGCGAGGCAAGGATGCCTTAGCGTGTGTGCCCAAAGTTTCGCACGGATGCGAAACCAAAAAAGCACACGCAGACCCTCGCTCTACAAAAAGCGAGCGGGATAGTGCGGTTTTGGAAGGGCGGTGCGGAGGGTGTGACAATCCCTCAGTCTTGCGACAGATAAGGCTGAGAGGATATTAAATATACTTGAATCGCAGAGCAAGACAATTTATGATAGAAGTAGCCTTGTCGCAATCCAGCTCCCTTTACTCAAGGGAGCCAAGAATGTGGTGCAAGGCAAAGGGATGGTGCGGTTTTGAAAAGGGTTATGCGGGGAGAGGGGTTGTTGTGCAATCCCTCCGTCTTGACGGCAAAAAGTTTGCAACATAAAAATGGTTGGCATATCGCAAGCAGAAAGCAATAATATTAAGGCTTGTGCCTTGCCGTCAATCCACCTCCCTTTAACAAGGGAGGCAAGTGTGATGGTGCAAAGCAAGGAATGGTGCGGTTTTGGGAAGGTTGTGAGGATGGCGGATTTTTGTGTATGTTGAGTTTGTAGGGGAGGGGCTTGCCCCTCCCGTTGAATCGATGTTTGTGATTTTCTGAGTGTTTTAAATCTGTCAAGTATCAAGGGTAAAATGCAATTCCTTTTTGCATTGGATTTCTTTTGAATTGTTTATTATAATTACAATGATGTTTCGGGAGGGGCAAGCCCCTCGCCCTACAAAAAGCGATGGTGATAGTGTGTATGCGAAACAAACAGAGCGTTTATTAAAATGCAAGGGTGGTGGTGCAGGGCAAAGGAATAGTGTGGTTTTGGAAAGGGTGGTGCGGAGAGATGACGGCTTAAATATAATAATATAAAAAGCGGTCACAGCATTGCACTGTGACCGCTTATCTGCTTTATTGCTTTGTGTAATTCCGCCGTTCAACTAACTTTAGCTGAATCGCAACAATTCCAAAGGCGGAACTTGAAGCGGCTCACAGCCGCCCCGCCGTTAATCTATTCTGTGGATAGCTTAAACATTTCAAAAGGCGGAATTTGAAGCGGCTCACAGCCGCTTAGTCGCCGAAAGATACGCCGATGCTTTTTCCTGTGATGACAAGCTCGTCATTTTCGGGAACGAACTTTGTCTTCATCGTTACATCGGACAGCTTGTTTTCGGAAATCTTACTGCCGATTTTTGCGACCGTGTAGCCGTATTTTTCCTGCTTTATAAGCATTGCGGCTCTTGCGCCGAACTTTGTTGCAAGCACTCTGTCATAAGCGGAGGGCGAACCGCCTCTTAATATATGACCGGGAACAACTGTTCTTGACTCAAAGCCTGTTGCGGCTTCAATCTGCTTTGCTATGCGGTTTGTAACTGTTGTTTCACCCGCTTCGGCACGTTTTTTTGCACGTTCCTTTTTCTTCATAGCGGCTTCCGCAATATCCATTGCGCCCTCTGCGACCGCAATTATCGAGAATGTCTTTCCGGACTGTGCACGTTTTTCGCAAGCGTCGATGACCTTATCAATATCATAAGGGATCTCAGGGATAAGAATAATATCCGCACCGCCTGCAATACCGGAATAAAGCGTCAGCCAGCCTGCCTTGTTGCCCATTATCTCAATTACCATAATACGTCTGTGGGAAGTAGCAGTCGTGTGGATTCTGTCAACGACCTCAGTCGCTATATCTACTGCGGTATGGAAGCCGAATGTAACATCTGTTCCCCATATATCGTTATCTATGGTTTTGGGAAGTCCGATTATATTCAGACCCTCTTCGGAAAGTAGATTTGCGGTCTTATGAGTTCCGTTGCCGCCGAGCGTCAGTATGCAGTCGAGCTTCTGCTGTTTATAGGTGGCTTTCATTTCAGCAACCTTGTCTATGTTGTCAGCTTCGATAACCTGCATCATCTTATACGGTGTACGCTTTGTGCCGAGTATCGTTCCGCCCTGAGTGAGTATGCCGGAAAAATCCTCCGGCTTCATTATACGGCAGTTATTATGGATCAGACCGTGGAAACCGTTGGATATGCCGACTATCTCAACATTGTCCTCGCCGAACATGGAGTAACAGGCTTTTGCTGCACCTCTTATAGTAGCGTTAAGTCCGGGGCAGTCGCCTCCGCTCGTCAGTATACCTATTCTGCGCTTTGCCATTTGTACATCCAGCCTTTCCTGAAAGATTTGTTGTTTTCTGCTAATTAAATTATAGCATACATACTCCAAAAGTCAAGAAAATATTATAGCTCGGATTATGCAGATTATACAATTTCTGTGCGTTATACGCCTGTATATATGCCTGCGAACAGCGGCAGCATCGTTTCGTTGTCGAGTATCATATACATAAACGGGCGGTCCAGGATTACCTGCTTGTCACCGTCTGGAGCGGCGGACATAACCACGCCTGTTGCGGCGACAGCCCTTGTACCTTCTTCGGTAACGGATATCTTCGTTTTGTGTAGTACATCACTGATGAGAAGTTTATCACCCGAAATACCCGAAAAATCAGCGCTGTCGGAAAAGGCTGTAGGCATACCGAGAGCTTTCAATGCTTCACTGAGTCCGGCGCTGTATTCATACTCAAACTTCGGCATTTTAGCGACAACATTAGTGCTTTCGGTATTCTGCAACATTTTGAAAAGCTTATCTCCGTTGAGTGAACCGACAAAATCAGATATAGAAACATTGCTGTCGGGGAGAATTGCGGCAAAGCCGTACTTACCGCCTTTATATTTCTTGATAAAGCCTGTGCAGTTATCGCCGTTTATGTATTCGCTTTCTTCGGAAATCAGCATTGTGACTGACTGCTCGTTGCCGTTTGCATCTGTGAATGTGCCATATTCAACAAAATTGTCATAGTAGTAGTTTTCCCATTTGGCATCAAATGCTGTTGCGTTGATAAGTGCAATATTTGAAAGCACATCGCCGTTGTCAAGAAGCTTGTCGATCATACCGTCTGTATGTTCACTGACCCAATTGTTGATATCGTTCACAATCTCGCCGTTATATGCACGTTTGTATATTTCGGCGTGGTAAAAGTCGGCGTTGGTCTGTAAAAACTCATTGTTCACATTGAAATTGTTGTCTTTGATAAACCATATCGAATTTGCGTTTTTCAGCTTGAAGTCCTCGCCTGATGTAAGCGAGCCGCTGAATGATGAAAGATATTTGTTCAGTTCGTCAAGGGGCATTCCGCTTCCGAGTACCTTTTCCATTTCATCTTTGGTCTGACCGTTTGCACCGTTTGCTGTCATTGTGAGTGCGGATGATACCGACAGGGGAGAGATAAGAGTGTTTGATTTGCCGTCAAAGCATTTCTTAAGCAGTTCGACAGAGAAATTGTCGTATGCGCTCTTAAAAGCATCGTCGGGTTTTACGGTTTCGCGGCTTGCGGCTTTGATGCCTGTCATAAGATCCGTTGTTTCGAGGGATTTTTCCGACTGACAAGCTGAGAGGGTGAGAGTTGATGCGATGAGTGAACCTGCGATTATTGCTGATAAAATTCTTCTTTTCATACTGTTCTCCTTTTGCAAAGGCGATTTAATGCTTTCTTTATATAATACACTGCAGAGATGTCGATTGTCCACAGACGGACAACTATTTCTGATTTTATTATAATAGCACATTTTGGTAAAGTCAATAAAAGTTGCGGAATTGTAAACGTTTTGGCAGTATATTGCAATATTTATCGGCTTTTGACCGATGCAAGCCAGAAGATTCGAAAGCACGGAAACTGCGGCTGAACGGTCGGCACTTTTAACGTGATATTTCGGTTTTCTCTATTGACAAACTGCGTTGTGATGGATTATAATTATATAAGGAGCGTGTAAGATTTTGCACGGTAAAATTCTATGAAGTTTTTTTAAAATAAGGAGAAAAGATATGGCATACATACTCGGTGTCGATATAGGTACGTCCGGTACAAAAACAGTGCTTTTCAGTGAGGACGGCACACCTGTTGCATCGGCGCTTTACGATTATCCTCTTTACACTCCCTGCAACGGCTATGCCGAGCAGGATCCTGCGGACTGGTGGAACGCCTGCGTTAACAGTATCCGTGACGTAGTTGCAAAGAGCGGAGTTCCCGCAGACGAGATAAAGGGCGTAGGTCTTTCAGGACAGATGCACGGACTTGTAATGTTGGACAAGGATAACAAGGTAATAAGAAACAGCATTATCTGGTGCGATCAGCGTACAGGTAAGGAAGTTGTCGAGATCACCGAAAAGGTAGGTCACGACAGACTTATCGCTATCACCGCAAACCCTGCTATAACAGGCTTTACAGCCGCAAAGATAATGTGGGTAAAGAATAACGAGCCTGAAAATTACGAAAAGTGCCGTCATATTCTTCTCCCCAAGGACTATATAAGATTTATGCTCACGGGCGAGTTCGCTACAGAGGTTTCAGACGCATCGGGTATGCAGCTGCTTGATATTCCCGGCAGATGCTGGTCTGACGAGGTGCTGACTAAGCTCGGCATCGACAAGTCGCTTCTTGCCAAGGTTTACGAAAGCCCTGAGATAACAGGTACCGTTACAAAGGCTGTAGCGCAGGCTACAGGTCTTAAGGAGGGTACACCCGTAGTCGGCGGTGCAGGCGATAATGCGGCTGCCGCTGTCGGAACAGGCGTAGTAGAGGACGGTAAGGCTTTCACAACAATCGGTTCAAGCGGCGTTGTGTTTGCTCATACTTCCGATATATCTATCGACCCCAAGGGCAGAGTACATACATTCTGCTGTGCTGTGCCGGGATGCTGGCACGTTATGGGCGTTACTCAGTCAGCAGGTCTGTCGCTCAAGTGGTTCAGGGATAACTTTGCGTGGAGCGAGATGGAAACAGCCGCTTCTATGGGTGTTGACCCGTACTACCTTATGGATAAGGAAGCCGGCAGTGTGCCGATAGGCGCAAACAGACTGCTCTATATGCCTTATCTCAACGGTGAGAGAACACCTCACCTTGACCCCAACGTAAGAGGTGCATTTGTAGGTCTTTCCACAATGCACAAGAAGAAGGATATGCTCAGAGCCGTTATGGAAGGCGTTTCCTATTCACTGCGTGACTGTGTTGAGGTTATGCGTGAGATGAATATAAGCATTGATGATATGATGGCTTGCGGCGGCGGCGGAACATCACCGCTGTGGCGGCAGATGCTCGCAGATCTTTATGCCTGCAACGTAAAGACTACAGCAAACAAGGAAGGCCCCGCACTCGGCGTTGCACTTCTTGCGGCAGTAGGCGCAGGAATATACAGTTCTGTTCCCGAGGCGTGCAAGGCGGTAATCAAGCCCGAAAAGATACAGGAGCCTATAGCTGAAAACAGTGCCAAGTACGAAAAGGTATATGCGCTTTACAAGAAGCTGTATCCCGCTATGAAGGCAAACTTTGACGAGCTGGCTTCACTTGATGTATAATTTGCAATATTGTCAGTAACGGAATACGGCTTTTGTGTGTTGCCGTAATCCGTAGGAATATTATGTTAAGTCCGGTTAACCGGAAAGGAGTACCTATGAAACTTTTTATCGACACAGCCAACGTTGATGACATCAGACGTGCCAATGATATGGGCATTATCTGCGGTGTTACCACAAACCCCTCTCTTATCGCTAAAGAGGGAAGAGATTTCAAGCAGGTAGTAAAGGAAATCACAGAAATCGTAGACGGTCCTGTTTCAGCCGAAGTAATTTCGCTTGAAGCAGACAAGATGGTTGAGGAGGCTCTGCCCCTTGCCGCTATACATAAGAATATCGTTATAAAGCTCCCTATGTGCGAGGAGGGTCTTAAGGCCTGCAAGCAGCTTACAGCAAAGGGCATAAAGACAAACGTTACTCTTGTATTCTCAGCCGCTCAGGCACTTCTTGCCGCAAGAGCAGGAGCTACATTTGTCAGCCCGTTCCTCGGCAGACTTGACGATATAGGCATGGAAGGCATGAACCTTATCGAAGAGATCGTTGACATATTCAATGCACAGGGCATTGAAACAGAGATCATCGCCGCATCTATCCGTAACCCGATGCACGTTACACAGGCGGCAAGACTCGGATGTGATATTGCAACCGTTCCTATGAACGTACTTCTCCAGATGCTTAAGCACCCCCTTACCGACAACGGTATCGACAGGTTCCTTAAGGACTGGGAAGGCTTCACTTCCAAGCAGAAGTAATTAAAGCCGCTCAAAAAGCGTGCTTAAAATAACCGAAAGGAAAAATGAAATGTACAGTAATTTAGTTGACACGATCGGCTTTCTCAAGGGAATAGATCCCGATGTTGCTGACGCAATGGACAAGGAGCTTGCCCGTCAGAAAAGAAATCTTGAGCTTATTGCAAGTGAGAATATCGTTTCTCCTGCTGTTATGGCGGCTATGGGAAGCGTTCTTACGAACAAGTATGCTGAGGGATACCCCGGCAAGCGTTATTACGGCGGATGCGAGGACGTTGATATAGTTGAGAATATCGCTATTGAACGTGCCTGCAAGCTGTTCGGAGCAAAGTATGCGAATGTACAGGCTCACTCCGGCGCACAGGCTAACACGGCGGTTTATTTTGCACTGCTGAATCCCGGCGACACGGTAATGGGTATGAGCCTTGCTCACGGCGGACACCTTACACACGGTTCTCCCGTAAACATTTCGGGCAAATACTTCAACTTCGTACCTTACGGACTTGATGAGGAAACCGGCAGACTGAATTACGACAATATACTTGCACTTGCCAAGGAGCATAAGCCCAAGATGATTGTTGCGGGTGCGAGCGCATACCCCAGAGCAATTGACTTTGAAAAGCTCTCGGCTATTGCTAAGGAAGTTGGCGCATATCTTATGGTAGATATGGCACACATTGCAGGTCTTGTTGCAGGCGGTCAGCATATGTCGCCCGTGCCTTATGCAGACGTTGTGACTACTACAACGCATAAGACACTGAGAGGACCTCGCGGCGGACTTATCCTTACAAATGACGAGGAGCTTGCAAAGAAGATCAACAAGGCTATATTCCCCGGCATACAGGGCGGACCTTTAATGCACGTTATCGCCGCTAAGGCTGTTTGCTTCGGCGAGGCGCTGAAGCCCGAATTTACCGAGTATGCAAAGCAGATTGTGAAGAACGCATCCGTTCTTGCCGATTCTCTGCTTGAAAAGGGATTCAATCTTGTATCGGGCGGTACAGACAACCACCTTATGCTTGTTGATCTCCAGCCTTTCAATATCACGGGTAAAGAGCTTGAGAAGAAGCTCGACGAGGTGTATATCACAGTTAACAAGAATGCTATACCCAACGATCCTCAGAGTCCTTTCGTAACGAGCGGCGTGCGCATCGGTACACCTGCGGTTACCACAAGAGGATTAAAGGAAGACGATATGAAGCAGATTGCACAGTGCATCTATCTTACTGCGACCGACTTTGACAACAGCGCTGACAAGGTAAGAGAAACAGTAACTGAAATCTGCAGAAAGTATCCTTTGTACGAATAATTGCATACAAGCGAGAACGAGAGATTGATTCCCTCGTTTTCGTGTTGTATAAAATATCGGTTAATTGTTGAATATAGAAAGGAATTTGTAAATGACAGCATCTGCAAGAGATATTATTTTTAATCACTCGGAGAGAGTGGCTCCGCTCGGACTTATTGCCATACCCGGTTCTGAGGAGCTTGGCAAGAAGGTCAACGATTACCTTGTAACATGGTCAAGGGAAGCAGGCTACGATTATGATAATTTTCTCATTGAGAACGAATGCCCCAGATTTTCTTCCGGTGACGGTAAGGCTCTTATCAAGAATACTGTAAGAGGTTATGATGTTTATATTATTGCCGATTTCGGCAACTACAGCCTTGAATATCCGCTGTTCGGCAGAATGAACCGTATGTCGCCCGATGATCACTTCCAGAACCTCAAGCGTATCATACAGGCTATCGGCGGTAAGGCTCACCGTATCAACGTTATCACACCTATACTTTACGGCGGAAGACAGCACAGAAGAAACTACAGAGAGTCGCTTGACTGCGCTGTAGCGCTTCAGGAGCTTCAGAATATGGGCGTTTCCAATATCATTGCGTTTGACGCTCACGATCCCAGAGTATGCAACGCAGTTCCCCTGATGGGCTTTGATAATATAATCCCCACATATCAGGTGCTGAAGGCTCTGTTCAAGTATGTAAATGACTTCAAGATGGATACTGATCATTTTATGGTTGTCAGCCCCGATGAAGGTGCGCTCAACAGAAATATGTACTATTCATCTGTCCTTGGTGTAGACCTCGGTATGTTCTATAAAAGACGTGACTATTCTCAGGTAGTAAACGGTCGTAACCCTATCGTAGCTCACGAATATCTCGGTAACTCGGTAGAGGGCAAGGACGTGTTCATTGCGGACGATATTATTTCATCGGGCGAATCTATGCTTGATATTGCTATCGAGCTTAAGAAGCGTAACGCAAAGAGAATTTTTGCATATGCGACATATCCTATCTTCACAAACGGTCTTGAAGCGTTTGACAAGGCCTATGCCGATGGCAAAATCGACTATGTGTTCGGTACAAACCTTTCCTACAGAACGCCAGAACTTCTCAGCAGGGAATGGTTCTGCGAGGTTGACGTATCGAAGTATCTGTCATATCTGATTATGGCTCTTAACCACGATATGTCTATCAGCAAGGTAATTGATCCTCACCAGAAGATAAGCGCTTTACTTGAAAAGCACAAGAACGACTGATAAGGTAATATGATATTTCAGCCTCCGCTCTGTGACGGGCGGAGGCTTATATTTTACAGGAGATGAATTATGCCGTTAGCAGACAGAATACGTCCTTCAACGCTTGATGAGGTTGTTGGACAAAGGCACATCTTAGCGCAGGGAAAACCGCTTTACAATATCATCAGCAGGGGAAAGATACCCAATATGATATTCTACGGGCCGTCGGGAGTGGGTAAAACCACGGTGGCAAATATTATCGCCCAAAAAACAAGTATGAGCCTGTACAGGCTGAACGGTACGCAGGCATCGACATCGGACATAAAGGACGTTGTTGCGAATTTAGGGACATTCGGTGCGGCAGGCGGAATTCTGCTATTCCTTGATGAGATACAATATCTCAACAAAAAGCAGCAGCAGACACTGCTCGAATATATCGAGAGCGGAGAAATAACGCTGATTGCATCTACGACGGAGAATCCGTATTTCTATGTATACAGTGCCGTTCTTTCACGCTGTACCGTGTTTGAATTCAAGCAGGTGACGGCGGAGGATATACTTCCTGCGGTGGAACGTGCTTTCAGGCTTATGGGCGAGGAGATGCACACGCAGTTCACGCTTGAGGAAGGCGTTGTAAGCCACATTGCTTACGGCTGCGGCGGCGATGTGAGAAAGGCGGCGAATACGGTTGAGCTTTGCTGTCTTTCGAGCGAGGGCGATACGGTGACGATGGAAACCGCAAAGCTGCTTACGCAGAAGAGCAGTATGAACTATGACCGTGACGGCGACCATCATTATGATATTCTGTCCGGGCTGCAGAAGTCGATAAGAGGCTCGGATGAAAATGCGGCGCTTCATTATGCGGCACGTTTGCTTGCGGCAGGGGATATTACCTCGCTTTGCAGGCGGCTTCTTGTTATAGCAAGCGAGGATATAGGGCTTGCGTATCCTATGGCGGTGCCGATAGTAAAGGCTTGCGTTGACAGTGCGTTACAGCTTGGACTTCCTGAGGCGAGGATACCGCTGGGCGAAGCGGTCGTTCTGCTTGCGACATCGCCGAAGTCCAACAGTGCGTATCTCGGTATAAATGCCGCTATGCAGGATGTCGAGGACGGCAAAACAGGAGATATACCCCGACAGCTTCAGAACAAGCATTATGACGGCGAGGGCAATGCGGTGAAGGGTCAGCATTATCTTTATCCGCACGACTATCCGGATCATTATGTAAAACAGCAGTATATCCCCGACTATACGGAATTCTACGAGAACCGCTAGATCGGAAGAGCG
>ERZ773260.5114-NODE-5114-length-10101-cov-10.000597_pt1 | contig 10101 bp, 7 predicted proteins | sample MGYA00511387_ERZ773260 | MGnify/ENA primary metagenome ERZ773260 (study PRJEB29015, sample SAMEA2737745) | human gut metagenome | biome: human gut; feature: human-associated habitat; material: faeces | place: China | collected 2012 ... | reverse complement strand
AAGGGCTTTCCGGTCGCCCTTTGGAAACCTTCGGGCAAAAATACTTAGTTTTTTTGAAATATCAGTGTTGTTCGCTTAACAGTTCCATTCGTTCCCTTTAATCTTCCAAAATCACCGAAATCTCGCCGTCGAGCGGGAGCGCCTTTTCCTCGCCGTTCTCCGTGACGCAGACCGTCCAGCCCTGCTGCGCCGTTCGGATCGTATAGCGGGCGCGGCTCGGGGAAACGCGCTCGCTGGTCAGGTCGAACGAAGCGTCGCCGATGCGCAGGTTTTCCAGCTTCCAGCCTTCCCAGCCGATCGGCGTATGCGGACGCCACGCCATCGTCTTGCGCCCCGCGTCGGGCTTCACGCCGAACAGACATTCAAACGCCGGACGGATCATCCCCTCCGCCGCGCGCGCCTGAAGCAGCACGCCCGGCGCGGCGTCCTCGGTGCGCACCGAACCGGGCAGACCCGGCGCGGCGGAAGCGGCCATCTGCTCCATGCAGACGATCACCTGCTCGACATGCTCATGCTCGCCGTGCCAGCGCGCGCGCTCGGCCAGCGTCGCGTTCGGCGCGATTTCGCCCTGCTCCGGCTCGGCCGGGAGCCTGTCAAGCAGCGCCCGCGCCGCCGCGTCGTCCGCGCCCGTCAGCTTCAAAACATACGCATGGCCGACGAGCGCCGCGCGCACCTGCGCCAGCATGTCCTCCTGCACATCCTCAAAGCTCCGCGTGCTGCGGCGCAGATAGTTGACGCACAGCCCGGTCATCGGCAGCATGTCCGCCGCAAACGCCCGGTCGCCCGACCAGAGCAGCGTGTGATGCACCAGCGCGACGAACTGCGCGCTCTCGCGCTCGCCGCCCGCCTGCAAGACCTTTCCGGAGAGCGACACGCTGCGCGCCACGCGGCCGGGCGCCAGCTGCGCCTGCGCGCTCACATCGACGAGCGTGCGCAACATCTCCTGCACGCGCGCCGCGCCGCCCAGCGGCAGCAGCGCCTCCATCGCCTTCGCCCAGCCCTCGCCATACAGCGCGGGGTTTTCCGGCAGCTCGCAGCACAGCGCGCATCCGCCGCGCGGCAGAGTGCGGAGCATCCAGTCGGCGTAGAGCTTCGCCCAGTTGACGCACTGCTCCAGCGCGGCGTCGGGCAGCGTCGCGTCGCTCAGCGCCTTCATCGCCTCAATGCGCGCACGCTTTTCTTCCAGCATCGTCTCGGCCTGCCCGCGCAGGAGCGCCAGCGCCTCCTCGGCCTTGGAGCGGGAGGGATAGCCGCCCGCGATGTACAGCCGCATGGTCGCCTGCGCGTTCGCGGCGAGGCGCAGGCGGTAGAACAGGCGACCGTTCACGCCCTTGCCCTGCGTGTTGCCAAAGCCGTAGACGCTCTGCGGCAGGTCGGCCTGAAGCACGCGGCAGCCCGTCTGCGCGCCCCAGACGGCGTGCCACGGGTTGCGGCTGTCGCGGGCAAAGAACGCCTGCTCCTGCTCGTCGTATTCGCCGACGTCGCGGCCAAGCTCCGCGCCGTCCTCGCCGCGCGCGGCGGCGGCGGTCAGGATATCGGTGCGCACGGTAAAGGACACTTCGGCCATGCGCGGCGCGTTTTTGAGGTTTTCAATCGTCAGCTCGATCACGCAGCCGCTCACACCGTCGGGAATGAACTGGCGGCGGACGACGTGCAGCCGTTCCTTCTGCATGCGGTAATGGAACGCGGTGACGACCGGGTGGATTTCACAAGCGTCGGCCTGCGTCAGCGGCACGTCGTCAACGGCCAGAAAAAAACCGTCGCAGATCTTCTTTTCTCCGGCCCAAAGGCCGCCCATTTCGCCCGGAACGGCGTAGCCCATATCCGGAAAAAGGCCGTTCTGCGCGCCGATGAGCACAGCGGCGCTGCCCGCGGTGACGACCGGCGCATCCAGACGGTCATAACGATAAACCTTGTAATCGCTGCGCATGTAAGCTCCTCCTTTTATCCCTTGACAACCGCTGCAACGGTTTTAAGAATCAATTTGATATCCGCAAGCGGGGAAATTTCCCGCAGATATTTCATGTTCAGCTCGATTTTATCGGGCATGATCTGCTCGATGTACATTTTTTCGGGGTCTTCCGCCCCGGCGAGCAGATCGTTTTCGTTTCGGTAGGCAATCGAGGCGTAATCCGTGATGCCTGGGCGCACCAGAAGCACCTGCCGCTGATACGGCGTGTAGAGCCTGACGTATCGCTCCACCTCCGGGCGCGGGCCGACGAAGCTCATCTGCCCGGCGAGGACGTTGATGAGCTGCGCCAGCTCGTCCAGCTTGGTCTTGCGCAGAATCGCGCCGACGCGGGTGATGCGTCTGTCGCGCCCGACGGTGATCGCCAGCCCCTTCTTGTCCGCGTCCGTCACCATCGAGCGGAATTTGAAAATGCGAAACGGCTTTCCGCCCCTGCCGACGCGCACCTGCCGATAAAACACCGGACCGGGGTCGTCGATGACCACCGCCAGCGCGATGAGCAGCAGCAGCGGCCAGAGCACCGCCAGCGCCGCCGCCGAGAGAACAATATCCATGGCGCGCTTGGCGATGCGCTGCGGCCTTCGCCGCGCCAGCACCTCGGCGATATCCATCCGTTCTTCTTTCTTTTGCATGGTCGCTCCTCGTCTTTCGTCATACCCGGTCAAACACGTAGGTGAACAGGAAGCACATCGCAAACGCCATCCGGCGCTGCATCAAAAACAGCTTCACGCCGAGCTGCGCCGGAAAATCGCTCGGTTTCACGTCGTCAAACAGCGCGGCGATATCCGGCCTGTTCATATATGCCTTCGCGCGGCGCACGCGCTCCCAAAATGCGTAGGGCGTTCCGGGGTAGCAGAAATTGCGCACGGTGCCGACGGCCATCTTGCGGCGGCGGATCTTCATCCGGCGCATGCACTCCGGGCTGTCCGCCAAAAGCGCCTCCAGCGCGTCGTTGGATTTTTCGTAGCTCTCCGGCACGTGAAAGCTGAAATGCTTGGTCACGCTGCCGCTGTGAAAGCGATAGTGGTAATATGCCCTGTCCACCGCGACGGCGCGGTTCGCGTCCTTCATGCAGGCGACGATGAACAGCAGATCCTCCGCGTATCGGATATCCGGGCGGAAGCGATGGCTGCCGATTGCCTCGCGCCGAAACAGGTTGCGCGGCGTGTAGCCGGAAAGCGGCAGCTCGTCGCTGTCCGTCGGCCGGGAGAGCATGGCCGGGATCAGCGTCCGGCCGATTTCCTCGCGGCTGAACACCGTGCCGTCGTCAAAGCCCAGCGGCACATCCTCCCGCGCCTCGCCCCTGTCCTTAAACACCCGGCAGAAGGCGACGTCCGCCCCGGCTTCCTCCGCCGCGCGCAGGAGCGTTTCGTACATCTGCGGCTCCGCCCAGTCGTCGCCGTCGCAAAAGCCGATGTAATCGCCCCGCGCCGCGTCCAGCCCCGCGTTGCGCGCCGCCGATACGCCCTGATTTTCCTCAAACGCGATCACACGGATTCGGCTGTCCAGCGGCTCCACCTTGCGCAGAATCGCCAGAGAATGATCCGGGCTGCCGTCGCAGACGAAGATCAGCTCGATATCCCGCAGCGTCTGCGCGCGCAGAGACGAGATGCACGTCGGCAGAAACGCTTCCGCCCCATAGACCGGGACGATGACCGAAACCTTCGGATTCATGGACATTCTCCTTTATGCAGCGCAAATCGGGGCGGGCTTATTCGGCGCGCCAGAGCGGCGCCTGAACCAGAAAATACGCGCAGCCGATCACCGAGAACGGCGCGTAGACCGATTCGAACATGCCCACCAGAATGAACACCGTGCAGAACGCCAGCGGCGTCGCGGCGTAGGGGCTCTCCTTCCGGTGCGCCCAGTAATACCGCAGGGCGCGGATGAACGCGAGCGCCGTGTAAGCGACCAGCAGCAGGCCGGCGATGAAGCCGTTGTTGTAGGCCACGCCGAAAAACGCATTGTGCGCGTTGTAGTGGCGGTCGCCCGCGCCGTCCTTGGCGACCCATTCCCAGATCACGCTGTCCTTATGGCCGTTCCACGTCAGGTTTTCCAGAATGGTCGTCCAGATTCCCCAGCGGTCGCTGGTCAGGTCGTCCATGCTGATCGTCCTGTCCTCCGGCTTGGGCACGGTGATCGGGTTGCCGTATGTCTCGTGGTTGTACACGGCGAGGTTGTAATCCTCCACCGCCGCCTCATACATCTTGTCCTTCGTGATCTTCACGCCCGCCGCGCCGCAGAGCACGATGAACGCAGCCACCAGCGCCAGCAGCCGCGCCGGGTGCTTCGCCGTGCCCGCGATGATCGCCGAAACCAGAATCACCATCACGCCCGCGAACGCCAGCAGCCCCGAGCGCGAGAGCGTCGCCAGCAGCGTCGCCGCCGCCCAGACGCCCAGCAGCAGATACGCGGCCGCCGCCTTCATCCGCTTCTCCATAAAGCTCGCGTAGGCCAGCAGCAGCGCCGCCGTCGCCATCACGATGCAGCACATCGACAGGCAGTTCGCGTCATAAAAGACGCCTTTGTAGCCCGGATAGGCGAAGCTCAGCGGCACGGCCGCATACGACCACGCCAGAAACGGCAGCACCGCGAACACCGCGCCGCGCAGGATGGAGCGGAACGTCGAATCGTCGTCGCGCGAAACGAAGACGGAAAACACGATCGGGTAGCAGATCAAAAGCGGCACGCTTTCCGGCAGCCAATCCTCGTAAAACAGGCCGGAAACCACCATCATCCCATGCAGCGCGAACCAAAGCCCCGCCATGCCCTTGTGAAAGTGCACGCGCGCCTTTTGTCCGGGGGTGCGCGCCGTCAGCGTCACAAACGCCAGCAGGATCATGCCGAAGAGCACGAAGACCATCCAGCGCATCGGGAATTTCCGCTGCGTGAACAGCGAGCAATAGCCGATCAGCGCGAAGATCGCCGCCGTCAGCAGCCGCGAATCAAAAATCTCGTTGAAAATGCCCGTCACCCTGTCGTACAGGTTGAGCATCCCCGTTCCGTCAATGCCCTGCTTGCGCATGTTCTTTCCTCCAATACTCCATGGCCTCGCGGTAAACCCCCGCGGTGATTTCGGCGTTGTGCGCCCATGTCAGCTCGCGCGCGTCGCGCATGCCCCGCGCGCGCAGCGCCTCGTATGCCTCGGGATGGGCGAACACGGCGCGCATGACGCGCTCCACCGCGTCCGTGTCCCCGGCGGGCACGAGAAAGCCGTTTTCGCCGTCCGTGATGGTATCGGCGATGCCCTCGTTTTCCGCGCCGACGGCGATGCAGCCCGCCGCCATCGCCTCGATGTAGACGATGCCGTAGCCCTCGCCCCAGCTCGGCAGAACGAACAGGTCGCTCTGTGCCATCCGCCGCAGAACCTCCTCGTGCGGCAGGCCGCCGGTCAGCGTCACGCGGCCTTCCAGATGCAGCTCGGCGATTCGCGCCCGGAGCGCCTGCTCCATTTCGCCGATGCCCACGATGGTCAGCGTCGCGTCGCCGTATTCATCCGCCAGACGCGCGAACGCCTCCAGCGTTTTATCCATACATTTTCGCGCCTTGAGCGTGCCGACGGAGATCACCGCGCGCGGCCTTGGCGCCTCGTTTTCCGGCACCAGCGAGAGATCCACGCCGTTTTGCACGACGCGGCTGATCTGCCCCTCCCCGCGATACGGCGCGACGCGCGAAAGCAGCAGGCTCGACACCGCCATCAGCGCATCGACGCGCCGCGCGGTTTCGACATTGCGCTTCCACGGCGTTTGGCCGGGGATGAAGTAATGAAACACGTCCGTCCCGTGCACGGTCAGCGCCACGGGCAGGCCGAGCGCCCGCCCCAGCAGCCGTCCCGCGTGTCCCTCGCGGGGGAGCATATGCGCGTGAAGGAGATCAAACGGCTTCTGCGCGTGCAGCGCTTTGGCAATCGGCAGCGCCGCGCGGTACATCGGCCATCCGCCGAGCCATCGTTCGCCCGCGTTGCCCAGCGTCAGGCAGCGCGGAAAATACACGGGAACGCCGTCGATGACCGCTTCCTTCGGCGTTCGCCTGTCCGTCTCATACAGCGCGGGGCGGAGCGCCTTCATCATCGGCATCGTGCCGACGCAGGAGATCACCGTCACGTCATGCCCCTGTGCCCGCAGCGCCTTCGCCTGCTCATGCACATAAAAGCAATACGGCGAATTATCCGCCAGACGGTGAATCATCATCAATATCCGCATGCGGCCACCTCCTCTCCCTCAGTCAGCTTCGCTGACAGCTCCCTCGAAGAGGGAGCTCCCGATACAATTCCATCCACATGCCCGCGATCCGCGACCACGCATACTGCCTCGCGCCCTCTATGCATCGCTTTGAGCGCTCCGCATAGCCCTGCATGACGCGCCCGAGCGCCTGCGCCTGCGCCCGCACGTCGCCGCACGGCACGGCATAGCCGACCTCGCCCTCTGGAAACTGGCCGTCAAATCCCTGCCCCCTCGTATACAGCACGGGCACACCCTGGCTCATGGCCTCCAGATAGACCATGCCGAACGTCTCCGCCGAGGATGGCACGAGCAGCACGTCGCAATCCGCATAAAACGCCTTCATCGCGTCCATGCCCGATATGCGCCCCAGATAGCGATCCTGCGGGCGCATCGCCGCGCAGAATGCTTCCTTCAGCGGCCCGTCTCCGCAGGCCGCCACGGCATAGCCCGCTTCGTGCGCCGCGTTCAGCGCGTCAAGCGGGCGCTTCCGCTCGTTCATCCGCCCCGCAAAGCCCACGCGCACGGGCGTATGTGCCGCCGTTCGGGGAACGCCGTCCAGCCACGCGGGGTCAAGGCCGTTGGGGATGACGCGCAGCTTGTCCGCCAGCGCATCCCGCGCCGCGCCCGTAAACCAGCCGAGCACCTTCTCCTTCGCCGCGCCGCCGAGACAGACGACCCGCGCCGCGCCGCCGAGAATCCGCCGCGCCATCGGCCGCAGATGCGGCTCGTATTTCCAGATGGCCTCGATGTCGCTGTATCGCAGCGTGACGGCATACGGCAGGCCGTGCTTCTTGGCCAGACGCGCCGCAATCGAGCCGTCGGTGAACAGCGTATGCGCATGAATCAGCGTCACGCCCGCCATGTCGATCTGCCCTTCAATCGCCGGAACGCTTCTCTGCGCCTTGCGGAAGAAAAACAGCGCGTCGCTTTGCCTGACCGTCATCGCGCGGATGGTCTTCACCCCGCGCGGCTCGTTTTTGCCCAGATCCGCCGCGCGCTTTTCCGGCACGAACACCACCTGCTCAAGCCCCTGCGCGGCCAGCGCCTCAAACAACTGCGGAAAGACGGTTGAACCGGCGAGGTTGCAGCAGATATGCAGCACCGTCACCGCCCGTCACCCGCCTTTTTCTTTTCCTTCTCCGCCCTGACGAATTTCGGCAGCGCCGCAATGCCGCACAGTGAGCCGAAGCCATAAGCGAAATGGAACGCCGGATAGAGGATGATTTCAACCGGCAGGAATTTCCAGCCCTTCTCCTTGGCGATGGTGTAGGAATAGAAGAAATCCAGCAGCAGATACGCGCCCCATTCCAGCGCCAGCAGCCCGCCGAAGAGCATGCTTTTCGTCAGCAGCGTCAGCAGCACGAGGAGAATCGTCGAGAGCACGAACGCCAGCGGCACAAAGTGGCGGACGCCCATCGAACCGGGAACGAGCGTCATCGTGATGACGTTCCATTTGCCGTTCATGTAGCCCATTTTCATAATGCCGCGCATCGTGTCCCGGCAGTAATACTGCACGCGGATGTTGTGGTTGAGGTAGATTTTGCCGCCGTTTTTGCGGATGCGGAAATTCAGCTCGTTATCCTGATTGCGGGTCATGCGCTCGTCAAAGCCGCCGATGCGGTCAAACAGCGCCCGCTTGAAGCAGCCGAAGGGGACGGTATCCACATAGCCGTCCTCCGTCGTCAGGCGATAGGTCGCGTTGCCCACGCCCAGCGGCGTCTTGAGCATTTCCGCAATGGCCTCGCCCATAAAGCCGCGCCCATGCGTTTCAAACACGCCGCCCGCGTTGTCGCAGTCCTTCGTGAGCAGCGTCTCCACGGACAGACGGATATAGTCCGCCGGATACTCCGCGTGCGCGTCCAGCCGCACGATCACCGGCGCGCTGCTGTGCGCAATGCCGATGTTCATGGCGTAGGGCACGGTGCGGTTCGGGTTATCCAGCACCACAATCTGCGGATGCTCCTTCTGCATGGCATGCAGCAGCTCGACCGTTCGATCCTCCGAACGGCCGTCCACAAAAATCACTTCCATCTGATCCGCGGGGTAATCCTGCGAAAAAATGGAATCCACACACGCGGCGATGTATCGTTCCTCGTTGCGCACGGGCAAAATCACCGAAATGAAAGGCAGCTGCATGCTTATCTCCCAACTTCCTGACAAAAAATCACAAAGGTATCGTCTGATTATAACACAAAGACGATGAGAAAGAAAGACGAACGCAGATTCCTTGTAAAAAACTGAAATTCGGGGTTGACAACCCCCGCCGCTCTATGCTATACTATCTTTCGTTCCGAGTGACTTGGTCTGTTGGCTCAGTTGGTAGAGCACATCGTTCACATCGATGGGGTCACTGGTTCGAGTCCAGTACAGACCACCAAATTCGAAAAGCCCTTGTAAATCAAGGGCTTTCCTTTTACCCTCTTCCCTTGCATGGTGTTCATTTCCTGCTGCGGAGAGGGTTTCATTTTCTATGTGAACCGGGTGGTCGCACACCGTGTTTACTCGACTCGATGTGAACAGGATGCCGGACGGACACACATGTTACTCCGAATATTCCTTCGGTATATAGCCGTAATAAGCTTTAAATGCTTTATAGAAGTTACTGCGATTGCTGTAGCCCAGCATCGCAGCGATTTCTTCCAAATCGGAAATTCAGCATTTCGGGGCTGCAGCAGTCTGGAAGAAATCATCATTTCCAGCGGAGTAAAATACATCGGAGATTATGCCTTTGAAGGATGCTCCAGTCTGGAAAATGTGATCATGTGGAGACGCTCTACCAAGATCGAGAAGGATGCCTTTGCAACTGCCTGAGACGGAAGAACATATCGCGCCAAGAATTTCTGACGTTACAAAACAAAAGGAGTGTTGATCAATTGTTATCTATCGGACGAATGAATGGAAAGGCTACGGAAAGCAGAACTACTACTGGAACGAGTATCGCCTTGAGGGAAATACGGTTTACAAGTATAAATGCCATCGCCAGAAGTTCTTTGATGGAGATGAGAATAACTGGGAAACTGATGAGAGCCTTGAGACGTCATGGGAGACTGACGACCCGAATATGCCCGACTGGTTGAAACAGTATATCTAAACCCGGGTTCAAACAGGGTTCTCTCTTGACGTACCCGTGTTCAAACTGTTGAAAAGCGCATACTTTCTGGTCTTTTACGCCTCATATGAAATTCATCTTCTTATCGCACAAAGGTACCCGGAGCGGAGAGCACATCGTTCACATCGATGGGGTCACTGGTTCGAGTCCAGTACAGACCACCAAATCAGCCCTGCAAGGTTAGCCTTGCAGGGCTTTTTCGTTTTATTCCCCGATTGATTTTCCGTTCGTTCGCGCCGACGGCGTTTTCCGGCAGCCGCCGCCCGTGGCGGATTCATCTGCACAAAACGCGGACACGCGATGTGCGCCCCTACGGGTATAGCAATACAATATGCGGTTGCTTTTTCCACAACATTGTAAGAGACTATCAAGCCTAAATCGAACATTTCAAGCAATCGAAATTTACCTTTATTTTAGACATATAAACTGTTGACAATAACGCTCCTATATAGTATGATTTTGAAAACCACTATATAGGAGCTTTAATATGGAAATGAATGGCGGATTTCTTGTCACCAAAATAAAACAGCTTGGAGACCGGATTTTTGAGAAGATTCTCAGCAAAAAGAATATTGATGCGTTCAATGGCGCCCAGGGGCGTATTCTTTATGTGCTGTGGCAGGAGGATGGAATCCCGATCAAATCACTCTCGATCAAATGTGGATTAGCGATAACTTCTCTTACGACGATGCTGGAAAGAATGGAAAATCAAGGGCTGATAAGCCGCGTTCAGTCTGAAACGGATAAAAGGAAAACACTCCTGTTTCTGACTGAGAAAGCACATGCCTTAAAGGGCGAGT
>ERZ773260.5102-NODE-5102-length-10130-cov-4.389479_pt1 | contig 10130 bp, 8 predicted proteins | sample MGYA00511387_ERZ773260 | MGnify/ENA primary metagenome ERZ773260 (study PRJEB29015, sample SAMEA2737745) | human gut metagenome | biome: human gut; feature: human-associated habitat; material: faeces | place: China | collected 2012 ... | reverse complement strand
CGCATGGCCGCGTAGTACGCCTCGCCGTCGAACCGCGCGGTGTCGGTACAGATCAAGCCTTCGTCGTTCACATAGAACGAAAACGGAATCACCCCAATATGATGACGTTCCAGCAGCTTGCTGTCGATATTAGCAGATGTATCTGTAATGATCTTAAACATGATCTTACACGCCCCTTTATCTAATGTTTAATATTAGATTACATCAAGATCAATACTTTGTCAAGTAATATTTTCGATTTTCTCTTGCGCTGCGAAAAAAAATGTGGTATAGTTAAATCAGACCGAAGGAGAGGACGATTGGAGATATGCCGTTTGACACTGCATTGATCGCCGGAAAACTGCGCCGGTGGGAGAAATATTTGAATAATTACCGGCTTCCGGCGTGGGAGGATATCCCGGATTTTGGGCTGTACATGAAACAGCTGGTGATCCAGCTGAAAGAATATTTGGATTATTTGCCGCCGGAACTGAAAGACGAAGCGTGCATCACGTCCGCCACCATCAACAACTACGTACGCACCAAAGTCATGCCGGAACCACGGAACCGGCGGTATTACCGGCTGCACCTCGCGTATTTGATTTTGATCTGCTCGCTGAAACAGGGGCTGGGCATTTCGCTGATTCACGAGATGCTGCCGAATTCGCTGACCGAAGAGGAAATGCGCGTAATTTACACCAATTACGCGGAACGGCACCAGATTGTCGCGCAATACTTTGTGGAACAGGTACGGATGGCGGCCAGGAGCTTGTCGGCGCGGAAGGGGCGGTACAGGCGGACCTTCACGAGGCCGACCTTCTCACCATGGGCGTTGAGGTAGTCGATGACCTCCTCGGCCACGTCGCAGATGGAGCCCATGGCGATGATGACCCGGTCGGCGTCGGGCGCGCCATAGTAGTTGAAGAGCTGGTAGTTGGTGCCCAGCTTGGCATTGACCTTGCCCATGTACTCCTCCACGATCTCGGGGAGGGCGTCATAGTACTTGTTGGCGGCCTCGCGGTGCTGGAAGAAAATATCGCCGTTCTCGTGGGAGCCGCGCATCACGGGGCGCTCGGGGTTGAGGGCGCGCTTGCGGAAGGCCTCCACGGCGTCCATGTCCACCATGTCGGCCAGATCCTCGTTGTCCCAGATGGCGATCTTCTGGATCTCGTGGGAGGTGCGGAAGCCGTCAAAGAAGTTGATAAAGGGGACGCGGCCCTTGATGGCTGCCAGGTGGGCCACGGCGCCCAGGTCCATGACCTCCTGGGGGTTGGACTCGCACAGCATGGCAAAGCCGGTCTGGCGGCAGGCCATGACGTCGGAATGGTCGCCGAAGATGTTCAGCGCGTGGGTGGCCACGGTACGGGCGGACACGTGAAACACGGTGGGCATCAGCTCACCGGCCAGCTTGTACATGTTGGGAATCATCAGCAGCAGGCCCTGGGAGGCGGTGTAGGTGGTGGTCAGCGCGCCCGCGGCCAGAGAGCCGTGGACCGTACCGGCGGCGCCGGCCTCGGACTGCATCTCGATGACATTGACGGTGGTGCCGAAGATATTCTTGCGGCCCTGGGCGGCCCACTGGTCCACATTGTCGGCCATGGGGCTGGACGGGGTGATGGGGTAGATGCCCGCCACCTCGGTGAAGGCGTAGGACACGTGCGCTGCCGCCGTGTTGCCGTCCATGGTTTTCAGCTTTCTCGCCATAGAAACGATTCCTCCTTGTTCATGGTTCCAGGGCAATGGGAATCCGTCCCCGTCCATCCCCCGGACTGACCGGGCCCGATTCCCATTACCCTGGCTGATTACAGCTGCCTCCGGGCGGAGCCTGTCCCCCCGGGGCGCATACATTTTATCACCTTCATTGACGTTTGTAAATCAAATCTTACTCTGAATTATTATTTTTCTTTTTGTTCCTGAATTAGAAGAAATAATTGGATTTTTTCCGTTCTCCTTTGAGAAAAATTATTTAGTTATATATAACTAACTAAACTGAGCATGCTAAAATATGCAGTTTTAAAAGCAGTCCTTTGCCGTATCATGTTCTCCCCTTTCCCTCCGCCGGTACAGGGCCGCTTTTCACCCTTTCGGCGGCGGGTCCGGTATGCTATAATGGATGCAACATGACGAAAGGGAAAGGAGGCGGCACCCATGCTCTGTGAAGTGCGCTCCCTGGGGCTGAGCGGGATCTCCGGCTATGAGGTGCGGGCAGAGTGCGACCTGTCGGCCGGTCTGCCCGCCTTTGAGATCGTGGGCCTGCCTGACGCGGCGGTGAAGGAGGCCCGGGACCGGGTGCGCGCCGCCATTAAAAACTGCGGCTTCACCTTCCCGGTGTCCCGCATCACGGTCAACCTGGCTCCCGCCAACCAGCGCAAGGGGGGCACGGTGTACGATTTGCCCATTCTGGCGGGTATTCTGGCCGCCGGGGGACAGCTCAGGCTGGACGGGCCGGACAGCGCCTACGTGGGGGAGCTGTCTTTGTCCGGCTCCCTGCGGCCGGTGGTGGGCATGCTGCCCATGGCCCTGGCCGCCCGGAGGGCGGGCATCAAGCGGCTGTACGTCCCCGCCCCCTCCGCCGCCGAGGCCACTCTGGCCGGCGGGCTGGAGGTCTACCCGGTGGAGAGCGTGGGGCAGTTGGCGGCCCATCTGAGGGGGGAGGCCCCTCTGGAGCCGGCGGCGGCCTGGACGCCGGGGCCGGAGGACTTTGCCTGCCCCGACTTTGCCGACGTGAAGGGGCAGGAAAACGTGAAGCGCGCCCTGGAGATCGCCGCCGCCGGCGGCCACAACCTCTGCATGGTGGGCCCGCCCGGATCGGGCAAGTCCATGCTGGCCCGCCGCCTGCCCTCCATCCTCCCTGATCTGACCCGGCGGGAGGCCCTGGAGGCCACGGAGATCCACTCCGTCCTGGGCCTCACCACCTCTGAGCACCCCCTGCTGGTGCGGCGGCCCTTCCGCTCCCCCCACCACACGGTGTCCGCCATGGGCATGGCCGGAGGCGGCTCCAGTCCCCGGCCGGGAGAGATCTCCCTGGCCCACAACGGGGTGCTCTTTCTGGACGAGCTGCCCGAGTTCTCCAAGGAGGCCCTGGAGACCCTGCGCCAGCCTCTGGAGGACGGGCGGGTGCAGATCAGCCGGGTGTCGGGCACGGCGGTGTTCCCCGCCCGCTTCATGCTGGTGTGCGCCATGAATCCCTGCAAGTGCGGCTGGTACGGCTATTCGGACCGCTGCCGCTGCTCGCCCCAGGCGGTGGAGAAGTACCTCAGCCGCCTGTCCGGGCCCCTGCTGGACCGCATCGACCTGTTCGTGGAGGTGCCGCCACTGGACTTTGACGCGCTCTCCCGCCGGACCCCGGCGGAGCCCTCCGCCGCCATCAAGGCCCGGGTGGACGGGGCCCGGGCGGTGCAGGCCGCCCGCTTCGGCCCCGGCGGCCCGGCCTGCAACGACCAGATGGGCCCGGCGGAGCTCTCCCGCTTCTGCGCCCTGGACGACGCCTGCCGCGCCGTGATGAAGGGGGCCTTCGACCGGCTGGGCCTCACCGCCCGCAGCTATGACCGCATCCTGCGGGTGGCCCGCACCATCGCCGATCTGGACGGGGCGGGGGCCGTCGCCGTGGAGCACCTGGCCGAAGCCCTCCAGTACCGCCCGCCGGAGTACCTGCGGCGGTAGGCCCCCGGACGCGGGTGGAGACAGGCCCGCCCCTCTGGACAACAAAAAGCAAATTGGATATAATAGTGAAACTTTGGGAAAGGAATCCAGACTACATGAACGAGATTATTCTGTTAAAACTAGGGGAGCTGGTGCTTAAGGGGCTCAACCGGCGTACCTTTGAGGACCGTCTCGTGGCTAACGCCCGCCGCCGCCTCCAGGCCCACGGCAAATTCAAGGTATACACCAAGCAGTCTACCATGTATGTGGAGCCGCAGAGCGAGGACTGCGATCTGGACGGCGCGTGGGAGGCCATGACCAAGCTCTTCGGCGTGGTTGGCCTGTCCCGGGCCCGGGCCTGCGCGAAGGACAAGGACGCCATGCTCCAGACCGCCGTGGAGTACCTGGGGGACCGGCTGGCGGCCGCCAAGACCTTCAAGGTGGAGTCCAAGCGGGCGGACAAGAGCTTCCCCATGACCTCCATCCAGCTCTCCCAGTACGTGGGCGGCGAGCTGGACGAGAAGTACCCCAACCTGACCGTGGACGTGCACCACCCGGAGCTGACCGTCTACCTGGAGGTGCGGGACTACGCCGCCTACGTCCACGCCGACCCGGAGCCGGGAGCCGGCGGCCTGCCCGTGGGCGTGGGAGGCAGGGCGGTGAGCCTGCTTTCCGGCGGCATCGACTCCCCCGTGGCCTCCTGGATGATCGCCAAGCGGGGCATTGCCCTGGAAATGGTGCACTTCTTCTCCTACCCCTACACCTCCGAGGAGGCCAAGCAGAAGGTGCTCACCCTGGCCAAGCTGCTCACCCCCTGGTGCGGACGGCTCACCGTCCACGTGGTGCCCTTCACCGCCATCCAGGAGGAGCTGCGCCGCAAGTGCCCGGAGGAGCTGTTCACCGTGCTCATGCGGCGGTTCATGATGCGCATCGCCGAGGCGGTGGCCCAGCGGTGCGGCGCCGGGGCCATCGTCACCGGCGAGTGCCTGGGCCAGGTGGCCAGCCAGACCATGGAGGCCATGCGGGCCACCACTGCCGTCACCACCCTGCCCATCCTGCGGCCGGTGGTGGGCATGGACAAGGAGGAGATTGTCCGCATCGCCCGGAAGATCAACACCTTTGAGACCTCCATCCTGCCCTATGAGGACTGCTGCACCGTCTTCACTCCCCGCCATCCCCGGCTGCGCCCCGTGCTGGGGGAGCTGGAGGCCGCCGAGGCCGCGCTGGACGTGGAGGGCCTGGTAAAGGCCGCCGTGGACGGCATCGAGCGGGTTCAGGTCTGACCACGGCGGCGGGAAACGGCGGGCGGCCATAAAGGCCGCCCCTACGGTTTCTCCCCCCGCGGAGGAGAACTCCCAATTACTACATCCTCGGGCGGAGTGAATCCGCCCTGTGGAAATGCTGCGCTGCGCATTTGCGGCGGCCCCCGCCGCCGATGCCGGTGTTGGCGACAGGAGGTCTTTTTTATGTCTCACACTGCGGAGCTGATCGCAGTCGGTACGGAGCTGCTGCTGGGCAACATCGCCAACACCGACGCCCAGATGCTTTCCCAGGGCCTGTCGGCCCTGGGCATCAACGTCTACTACCACACGGTGGTGGGCGACAACCCCCAGCGGCTGCGGGCCGCGGTGGAGCTGGCCAAAAGCCGGGCGGACATTCTTATTACCACCGGCGGCCTGGGCCCCACCTGCGACGATCTGACCAAAAACGTGCTGGCCGAGTGCTTCGGCAAAAAGCTGGTGTTCCACGCGCCCTCCGCCCGCCGCATCGAGGCCTACTTTGAGCGGCTCCACGCCGGCCGCCCCATGACGGAGAACAACTACCAGCAGGCCATGCTGCCCGAGGGGTGCACGGTTCTGGACAACGACTGGGGCACCGCCCCCGGCGTGGCCTTCGAGGCGGACGGGGTGCGGGTCATCATGCTCCCCGGCCCGCCCCGGGAGTGCAGGGCCATGTTCACCCACCGGGTGATCCCCTACCTGAAGAGCCTGGCCGACGGGGTCATTGTCTCCCGGACGCTCAAGCTCTTCGGCATCGGGGAGTCCTCCATGGAGGCCCAGCTCCGGGAGGAGATGGAGGCCATGACCAACCCCACCCTGGCCCCCTATGCCAAGGAGGGGGAGTGTGAGCTGCGCATCACCGCCAAAGCGGCGGACGAGGAGTCTGCCCGGGCCCTGATCGCCCCGGTGGAGGAGCGCCTGCGGGCCCGGTTCGGCCCCCTCATCTACGGCGCCGACGTACCCTCCCTGGAGGCGGCGGTGTTCCAGCTTCTGAAGGAAAAGGGCCTCACCCTGGGCTGCGCCGAGAGCTGCACCGGCGGGCTGATCGCCAAGCGCATGACCGATTTGTCCGGGGTATCCGCCGTGTTCCGCGGCGGCGTGGTGAGCTACGCCACCGAGGTGAAGCACACCGTCCTGGGGGTGGAGCAGGCGCTGCTGGACGAGTTCGGGGCGGTGAGCGAGCCGGTGGCCCGCGCCATGGCCGAGGGAGCCCGGCGGGTACTGGGGTGCGATCTGGCGGTGGCCTCCACCGGCGTGGCCGGGCCCGATCCCGACGAGCGGGGCAACCCGGTGGGACTGGTCTACCTGGCCCTGGCCGCGCCGGACGGCACCTGGGTGCGGAAAATCCAGCAGGGTCTGGGCCGGGAGCGGGTACGCCACGTGTCCGCCTCCCACGCCTTTGACCTGACCCGGCGGTATCTCTCCGGCCTGGAGGTAAAATAAAAACAGCGGGTATTCTGCCAGAGACAGAATACCCGCTGTTTTTGTATAGGGGCGGACAATTGCCATCCATAGGGGCCGGGCGGCCACAAGGGCCGCCCCTACGCCGGTGCTGAAACGGCCCGCCTCTAGCCCTTCAGGGTGACAGCCACAGCGTAAGCCCGATCGTACTGGTTGAGATTGGCCAAGTCGGAGAACCCGCCGGGCAGTGGGGGAATTCCCACGCCCTCCCCGTCATCATAGATCTCCAGATAGAGCGGTGTGCGCTCCCCTATGGTCATGGCCTGATCTTCCTCCAGCCAGACCGAGGCCCGGCCTGTCTCCAGGCCGCGGTCCATCCCGTCCAGCCGGGGGGCGTAGCTGTATTGGGTGCCACCGTCCTGGACATTTACGGTGATCTTATCCCCGCTGAGGACGACCCCCAGCCGCCGCGTCCCGGCGGCGCTGATGGACACGCCCCCCTCCGCCACGGTCTGCCAGGCCCCGTCCTCCCAGGACAGTACCTCCACGGTGCAGTCGCTCACACCCTCGCCGGCCGCGCACTCAAACAGGCCATACTCCGCGTCGGAGCCCCCCACCAGCTTCAGCAGGGCCGCCTCCTCCTCGGTGAGCTCCAGGGGGCGGATGGTGTTGTCCCCCAGCTCCTCCCCCTTGTCTCCGCCCCGGGCGCCGCAGCCCGTCAGGAGCAGGGCGCACGCCAGGGCCAAACCAAGCAGCTTTTTCATGTCCATCGTCCTCTCTTTCTCTCTCATACAATCCAGGCCGAGCCCACCACGGCGTCGCCGTCGTAGAACACCGCCAGCTGGCCGGGGGTTGGGGCGCGGGCGGGGGTGTGCATCCGCAGCAGCACGCCGTCTTCCTCTGGCTCCAGGGTGGCCGCCGTCTGCGTACGGGAGTGGCGCAGCCGCACCGTCACCTCCATGGGGCCGGTCAGGCCGTCCACGGCCAGCCAGTTGGGCTCCGTCCCCCGCACCTCGTCCCGGCCCAGATCGGAGCCGTCGGAGAGCACCACCTCGTTGGCGTCCGGCCGCAGGGCGGTCACATAGTACCGGTGGGGCCCCGACACCCCCAGGCCCCGGCCCTGGCCCAGGGTATAGCAGTGGATCCCCCGGTGCCGGCCCAGCACCTTTCCATCTTTATCCACAAAGTTTCCCTCCGGTGTGGAAAACCCGCGCCTCTCCAGCCAGGCGGCGTAGTCCCCGTCGGGGATAAAGCAGATCTCCATGGAGTCCGGCTTGTCCGCCACCGGGATGCCAAAGTCCCGGGCCAGGGCGCGCACCTGGGCCTTTTCGTAATCTCCCAGCGGAAATATTACTTTCTGTAATTGTTCCCGCGTCAGCCGGGCCAGCATATAGGACTGGTCGTTGGCGGGCATGCCCTTTTTCAGCACCCCGTTTTCCACACGGGCGTAGTGCCCGGTGGATACATACCGGGCCCCGATGCGGCCAGCCAGGGCAAAGAGCGCGGGGAACTTCACCGCCGGATTGCAGCGGGCGCAGGGCAGGGGGGTGCGGCCCGCCCGGTAGTCGGCGGCGAAGGGGGCGCACACCTCCCGCTCCAGCTCGGCCCGGATGTCGGCCGTCTCGAAGGGAATGCCCAGCCGCTCCGCCACGGCGGCGGCGTCCGCCGCCCCCGTACCGCCCAGGCCGATGTCCAGGTAGAGGCCGGTGACCTCATACCGCTCCTGTAAGAGCCGGGCCGCCACGGCGGAGTCCACCCCGCCGGACAGGCCCAGCACAATCTTTTCCTTCATAGCGTCTCCTTTTCCTGGGATTTTGCGGGGCAGGGGCCCGCCCCCTCTCCGCCCTGGGGCCGCTCCAGATGGATCATGAGCGCGGCGATGTCCGCCGGGGAGACGCCCGAGATGCGGGAGGCCTGCCCCAGATTGAGGGGGCGGATCTTGTCCAGCTTCTGCCGGGCCTCGGTGCGCAGGCCCCGCAGGGACAGGTAGTCCAGATCGGGGGGGAGGGGCCGGCTCTCCATCTTCCGCTGCTCAGCCACCTGGCGGAGCTGGCGGTCGATGTAGCCCTGGTATTTCACGGCGATCTCCACCGCCTCGGTGACGGCGGTGGACAGCGGCCGCCGGTCCGGGTCCGCCCCGGCCAGACTCTCATAGGTGTTCTCCGGCCGGCGGAGCAGGTCGCACAGGCGGCCCTCCGCGGTGCCGGTGTGCTCCAGGCGCTTGATCTCCCGGTCCACGGCGGCGTACTTGTCCACCACCCGCTGATACCGCTCGCCGCTGATCAGGCCAATGGCGTGCCCCACGGGGCACAGCCGCCGGTCGGCGTTGTCCTGCCGGTGGAGCAGGCGGTACTCGGTGCGGGAGGTCATCATGCGGTAGGGCTCGTTGGTGCCCTTGGTCACCAGATCGTCGATGAGCACCCCGATGTACCCCTGGTCTCGCCGCAGAATGAGGGGCTCCCGGTTCAGAAGCTTCAGGGCGGCGTTCACCCCGGCCACGAAGCCCTGGACGGCGGCCTCCTCGTAGCCGGAGGAGCCGTTGAACTGCCCGGCCCCGTAGAGTCCCGCCACCCGCTTGTGCTCCAGGGTGGGGAGCAGCTCGGTGGGATCCACGCAGTCGTACTCGATGGCGTAGGCCGGGCGGGTCATCTCGGCCCGCTCCAGGCCGGGAATGGTGTGGAGCATCTGCACCTGCACGTCCTCCGGCAGGGAGGAGGACAGGCCCTGGATGTAGAGCTCTTCGGTGTTCAGCCCCATGGGCTCCACAAAGAGCTGGTGCCGCTCCTTGTCGGCAAAGCGCACCACCTTGTCCTCGATGGAGGGGCAGTACCGGGGCCCGATGCCCTCGATCACCCCGGAGAACAGGGGGGAGCGGTTCAGGTTGGCCCGGATAACGGCGTGGGTGGCGGCGTTGGTGTAGGTCAGCCAGCACACCGCCTGATTCTCTGGCGGCCGCTCCGTCTCGAAGGAGAAGGGGAGGACCCGCTCGTCCCCCGGCTGTACCTCCATCTGGGAGAAATCCACGCTGCGGGCGTTCACCCGGGGGGGCGTACCCGTCTTGAACCGCCGCAGGCCCAGGCCCAGCCTTTTCAGGCTCTCGGTCAGGGGGAGGGCGGCGGCCAGGCCGTCGGGGCCGGAGGAGCGGGTCACATCCCCCACGATGGTGCGGCCCCCCAGGTAGGTACCCGAGGCCACCACCACCGCCCGCACCCGGTACACCGCCCCGTATGCGGTGCGCACGGCGGTGACCCGGCCGCCTTCGGCATAGATATCGGTGATCTCCGCCTGCTTCACCCACAGGCGCTCCTGCTGTTCCAGGGTGTGCTTCATGATCTCCTGGTACCTCCGCCGGTCGGCCTGCGCCCGGAGGGACCACACCGCCGGGCCCTTGCCCCGGTTGAGCAGCCGGTACTGGATGCACGCCCGGTCGGCGGCCCTTGCCATCTCTCCCCCCAGGGCGTCCAGCTCCCGCACCAGGTGGCCCTTGCCCGTGCCGCCGATGGCCGGGTTACACGGCATGTTGCCCACCGCGTCCAGATTGACGGTGAAGCACAGGGTGTTCAGCCCCAGCCGCGCCGCGGCCAGGGCTGCCTCAATGCCCGCGTGGCCCGCGCCGATGACGGCAATATCGTAACTTCCTGCTTCGTAATCCATGTATGTTCCTTCTCGCTTCAAAGTATCCAACGGGCCAGGCAGCGGAAAAACCGCCAAATTCGGCTCAGCGGGCCGATGTAGGCATCGGCCCCTACATTTTGCGGGAAATACTTCCCTTGCCGCAGTCCCGTAGGGGCGGGTGCCCACACCCGCCCGCAGCCCCCGCACTCCGCC
>ERZ773260.5091-NODE-5091-length-10155-cov-2.538515_pt1 | contig 10155 bp, 8 predicted proteins | sample MGYA00511387_ERZ773260 | MGnify/ENA primary metagenome ERZ773260 (study PRJEB29015, sample SAMEA2737745) | human gut metagenome | biome: human gut; feature: human-associated habitat; material: faeces | place: China | collected 2012 ... | reverse complement strand
TCCGCCGTTGAACTGGCTGAGGATTGCGGCACGACCTACCGGCTGGGCAGTGATACCTATAAACGCCTAATGAACCAAGCCATCTTCTCACGATTCTTAGTGAGTAATGATTCGGAGGGTGTCTGCAAAGTCACCGCAGAGTTCCAGCCGCCGTTTAACGTGATTCTGGAGCCGTTCAAGGACGTATTCGCCGCTGTCAACCGCGCCAAGCGGAATCGTGATGCTAATTTGGATAAACTCATCAAAAAAGCAGAACGCCACATTCGAAGTTTCTTCGAGTGTGGCGTTTCTGCTTTCGATAATTCTGAGTCTATCGAAACTTACTCGACTTTTTTTAAGGACGATAGTTCGAGTAAGGATTTTTTGGTGGACCTGAAGGGGATCGAACCCTCGAACCTCACGGATGCGAACCGTGCGCTCTCCCAGACTGAGCTACGGGCCCAAATCAACAGTTCCAAAAGCGGAACAGAAGAATAAAGCAATATGAAATTATAGATGAGGCAGAAAACCGAACCCTTTGCGCTCCCAGCTGAGCTATAGGCCCATATTTAGGGGCGTGACTCGGTTGGGCGACCAACCGACATACTCCCCATTTGAATGCCCACAACTCTGTGGGGCACAAAAGCGATCCGCTTGCACTCCCAGCTGAGCTATAGGCCCATATTTGTTTTTCGGAACGAGAACAGTGTAACTCTTTTAGAAGGATTTGTCAAGGACTTTTCACCCGGGCGGCCTGCGGGGAACGTCCGGCTGAATCGGACGCGCCGTTTCTTAAAAAACGGCAGATCCTTTCGTAAAAATAACAGTGGCTCTCAGAGAAAAAGCGTGCTACAATAATGCTGAGACTTTCGTACATAAAAAGTCTATCACCCAAAGTCAGGAGGACAACGGTTATGGAATTTACTAAGGTCGTTGCAGAGCGTTATTCCTGCAAGAATTTCAGCACACGCAAGGTAGAAGCCGAGAAGCTGACGGAGATCCTGGAGGCGGGGCGGCTGGCCCCGACCGCCAAGAATTTTCAGGAGCAGCGCGTCTATGTGCTACAGTCGGAAGAAAGCCTGGCAAAGCTCGACAAGGTGACGCCCTGCCGCTATGGCGCGCCTACCTGCCTCGTCGTGGCCTTCGATAAAAACAGCGTCTTTACTTATCCCGGCGGAAAGCGGGACTCCGGCGTGGAGGATGCCGCCATCGTGGCGACCCACCTGATGCTGGCCGCTGCCAACGCAGGTGTGGACAGCTGCTGGCTCAACTTCTTCGATCCGGATGAGCTGGCCAAGGAACTGGGCCTGCCGGAAAATGAGGAGGTCCTGATGATCCTCGACCTCGGCTATGCCGCAGAGGGCGCAGGGCCGCTGGCAAACCACGGCTCGAGAAAGCCCCTGTCCGAGACGGTCACATACCTGTAATACCAAAAAACACCCGGAGATGCCTCCGGGTGTTTTTGCGTTATTGTCCGACGATGCGCCAGTGTTCGGGCCTGTTGTAATCGGTGGTCACGCCGTCGTCGGCATACATCCGGTAGGGCGCAGGCTGGCCGTCGGGCGCGAAGCGCCAGAAGGTGAGGGCCGTATCGTCCAGTTGGGCGGTGTTGGCGGCGGGCTGTGCCACCGGTACGGTGTGGCCCGGACGGATGAAGAGCAGCACCTCGCCAAGTTCGCAGGGCAGATAGTGCCGCCCGGCGAGCAGAACTTCCTCATCGTAGTCGGAGACGCTGCGCAGACGCAGCATCTTCATCGCCTCAGGCAGATAGACCGTCCGGCCATGGGCATTCTGGGTGTGGACGGGTGCGACCATCAGGCCCTCGCCAAGAAGCAGCTGGTCGTCCACCTCCCGGGCGTCGGGGTCGGCAGGGTAGTCAAAAGCCAAAGGCCGGAAGTAAGGTGCGTCCTCGAGCGCAGCTTTCATGAACTCACTGTAGAGGTAGGGCAGGAGGGCATATCGCAGATCCAGCATATTGCGGATGGCAGGCAGAACATCGGTAAAGCGGTAAAATTCCTGCTCCCGGCTCTCGGCGTCGGCGTGGTTGCGCATGAGAGGGGTGAACAATCCGAACTCGAGCCAGCGGAGCGCCAGATCGGGGGTGGTGTCCTCACTGAAACCGCACAAATCGGCACCGCTGTAGAGGAAGCCGCACATCTGGACGGCAGGCATCATCTGGATGTTGGCCAGCAGCTGGCTCCACGAGGAGTGGTTGTCGCCCAGCCAGATCCCGCCCCAACGGTGGGCGCCGATGATGCTGCTGCGGCAGTAGAGCAGAGTACGCTGGCCGGGGCGCAGGGTCTGGAAGGCCTCGCCGGCAGCCCGGGTCATGCAGCCGCCGTAGAGGTTGTGGACGCGGTCGTGGCGCACCCGCCCGGCAGTGGTATCGTGGTAGAAACTGCGGTAGTCCTCGGGGGCATTCATCAGGCCCATCACCGAGCGCACCAGCCCGAAGAAATCGTTCTGGTCGAGGTTATCCTTCCGGCTCAGGGCGGCGGCATTCTCGAAGAAGGCTTTCAGCCGCTCAGGGGAGTAGAAGAGGGCAGGCTCGTTCATGTCGTTCCAGAAGCCCTCGATGCCGAGGTCGGTGAGCACCTTGTACTGTCTGCCGAACCACGCCCGGGCCTCGGGACGGAGAAAGTCGGTGAAGTAGGCCTTGCCGGGCCAGACCGCCGCCACAAAGGGCGTGCCGTCTTCTTTGGTGCAGAAATATCCCTTCTCGAGGCCCTCGCGGCAGACGGGGTCATTGTCGTCGCAGCGGATGCCTGCGTCGATGATGGGAACGAGCCGGATGCCCTCGGCTTTCAGGTCGGCGGCAAGCTTGCCAAGGTCGGGAAAGCGGGCCTTGTCGATGGTGAAATCAGCGTAGGACTGCATGTAATCAATGTCCATGCAGATCATGTCCAGCGGCAGACCGTTGGCCTTGTACTGCGCGGCCGCCTCCCGGATGTCGGCCTCGGTCTTGTAGCCGAAGCGGCTCTGGGCCAGACCGAACGCCCACTTGGGCGGGATATAGCTGGGGCCGATGAGATGCCGGAACTCCTTTGCGACCTCTGCCGCTGCAGGGGCTGTGATGAGGCAGAGCGCATAGTTCGGCTCTGCCGTGGCGAAGCGGAGGGTGTCGTGGCGGGTATAGCCGATGTCGTAGCTCACTTTGCCCGGGAAATCGACGAAGATGCCGATGCATCCGCTGCCGTCGGCAGGGGAGATGAGCAGGAAATTGTGGGCGGCGTAGTAGGAAAGCCGGTTTTCGCCGTGATCACTCTCGTCGGTGTTGTTCGTCTCGTAGTGCCAGCCGCGCTTGTTGAGGCCCCGGGGCATCTCGCCCAAGCCATAGACGATGTCCTTCTCCTGCATGACATACTGCCAGCCATCGCCGTCCGGTGTCAGGTAAGGCACGGGGCCGGTCTCGGCGGGCAGGTCCAGCACGACGCTCTCGGTGGGAAAAGGCTTCCCGATGACAAAACGCTGTATCATAAACAGAGTGCTCCTCTCAGATGATCTTATGTCTATGGTACGCCGTCCGGCCCGGCGGGGCAAGAGAGAAAACCGTCAGAACGATACAACAAAACCAGCATTTTCGCCCGGGAATGCGGCCCGGGGCTTGTTTGGGCAGGGGAAAATGGTATATAATAAGAATATTCTAGGAATAAAAGGGAGAACCATCATGTATCAAAAAGGAATCAAGCGGCTGCTGGACGTGGTACTGTCGGCCTGCGGGCTGCTGGTGCTGTCGCCGCTGCTGCTTTTGCTCTGCCTTGCCATCAAGCTGGACTCGCCGGGGCCGGTGTTCTTCAAGCAGAAGCGGGTGGGCATCCATAAGAGCTATTTCGACATTCTGAAATTCCGCACCATGCGCATCGACACCCCCCACGACATGCCCACCCATCTGCTCCACGACCCGGAGCAGTATATCACCCGGGTGGGCCGTTTCCTGCGCAAGACCAGTCTGGACGAGCTGCCCCAGCTGTGGAATATCCTTGTGGGCGATATGGCAGTCATCGGTCCGCGCCCGGCCCTCTGGAACCAGTACGACCTGCTGGCCGAGCGGGACAAGTACGGCGCAAACGACGTCCGCCCCGGCCTGACCGGCTGGGCGCAGATCCATGGCCGCGACGAGCTGGAGATCACGGAGAAAGCGAAGCTCGACGGCTGGTATGTGGAGCATATGAGCTTCTGGCTGGATGTCAAATGCTTCTTCGGCACCATCAGGGCTGTGGCCGACCACGACGGCGTGGTGGAGGGCGGCACCGGGACGCTGCACGAAGAAGAGAAAAATGACCATAAATAAGAGAAACATAACATGCTGAATGAACTGTATCACTTTGCGACTCCATGGGCAAAGGCAACGAAACGCCAGATCAAGGTGAACCGGATGCTTGGAGTGGCGGCGAATGCCCTTTATCCGATATATTGTGCATGGAGTCCGCTCCCGAAGCAGAGAACAACGCAGGGCGAAAGGATGGTGGTATCCCTGACCACCTTCCCGCTCCGAATCGGGAAAGTCCATCTGACGATCCAGAGCATCCTGCGGCAGAGCCGTCCGGCGGACCGTATCCTGCTCTGGCTGTCCAAGGAGGAATTTCCGGAGGAAGCACAGCTCCCGGCAAACCTGCTCCGCCTGAAAGAAAAGGGACTGGACATCCGCTTCTGCGACAATATCCGCTCCTTTAAAAAGGTGTTCTACACCGCGCAGGAATTTGAAAATGATGTGATCGTTACGGCGGATGATGATGCGCTCTACCCGGAAAACTGGCTGGAAGGGCTGTGGGATACCCACGAAAAGTATCCGGGCTGCGTGTGCTGTTACCGCGCGCATGAGATTACGTTTGAAGGCGGAAGGGTGGCGCCTTATCAGGAGTGGTACGGCCTGTCGCCAGACAAAAAAGGACCTTCGGAAGCACTTTTTCCGGTGGGCGTTGGAGGGGTGTTGTATCCTGCAGGCTATTTCAGCGGCATCGAGTTCGACAGCGGGAAGATTATGGAGCTGTGCCCGACGGCGGACGATATGTGGCTCAAGATCGTGGGAGCGCAGAAAAGGATCCCGGCAGTGAAGGTGAGCACCAACTCGAAGGAGTGGTTCACCATCCGGAACAGCCAGCGCCAGTGCCTGATGTCGGTCAACACCTCCGGAAGGATGCGGAACGATGAAGCCCTTCAGAACCTGATGGAATATTATCACGTTACAGCGGAGATGCTGGGCGGCACATCAACAGAGCAGAAAGGCAAAGGATAAAAGATGGCGGGCAGCGACCATGCCGATCCGGAGCTGCAAGCCAAGATCGTGCGGATGGCGCGAGAGCACTGGCGGGCGGCCTTGCGCGTCCCGAACAGCAAGAAGCGTGAAAAGAGCAAGCTCTGGATGCTGATCTGCTGCCCGGCGGCGGGACGCTGGATGTGGAGGCTGGGAAAAAAGCTGAAACAGGGATGAGCCGGAGCATCTTGAGAAACGAAGTGGTTTTGTCTTGATTTATGTCGGAAATGTTATATAATAAAACAGTATACAAGACACAGAAGGAGGATTTCCATGGAACGCACCTATATCAATGAGGTACAAAAGGAAATTGGCAGCACGGTCAAGGTGCAGGGCTTTATCGAGAACCTGCGCAACAGCAAATATATGGCCTTCATCGTGCTGAAGGATATTACCGGCAAACTTCAGATCACCGTCGAGAAGGAGGACCACCCTGAGCTGGTGGACACCATCGACAAGCTGACCCCGGACTCTGTCATCACCGTCACCGGCAAGGTGATGGAGAACGATTACGTCAAGATGGGCGGCATCGAGATGATCCCCGAGGCCATCGAGATCGAGAGCATCGCCGACGCGCTGCCCATCGTCCGCAAGGAGATCGCCGCCACCAAGAAGAAGAAGGCTGTGGAGCGTTCCAGCATCGACCAGCGCATCGACTACCGCTGGATCGACCTGCGCACCGATGAGAACCAGCTGATGTTCAAGGCACAGAGCTGCTTCGTCAACGCCATGCGTCAGTTCCTGCTCGAGTGCAGCTTCATCGAGATTCACACCCCGAAGCTCATCGCTGCCGCCAGCGAGAGCGGCTCTGAGGTGTTCAAGGTGGACTACTTCGACCGCAACGCCTATCTGGCCCAGAGCCCTCAGTTCTATAAGCAGATGGCCATGGCCGCCGGCTTCGAGCGCATCTTTGAGACCGGCCCCGTCTTCCGCGCGGAGAAGAGCTACACCAACAAGCACTCCACCGAGTTCTCCGGCTTTGACCTCGAGTTCAGCTACATCACCTCTTACAAGGACGTCATGAAGATGGAGGAAGAGCTTCTGACTGCCGGCCTGAAGGCCGTCAAGGAGCAGTACGGCGAGCAGATTAAGGAGCTGTTTGGTCTGGAAGTCGTCGTCCCCACCACGCCGTTCCCTGTGGTCAAGCTGGCCGACCTGTACAAGGGTCTGGAAGAGGAGTTCGGCTACACGGTCGATGAGAGCGAGAAGGGCGACCTGACCACCGAGGCCGAGCGCCTGAGCTACGACTGGGTCAAGAAGCACTACGGCCACGAGTTCCTGTTCATCACCGACTACTCCGCCGAGAAGCGTGCTTTCTACCACATGCGCGACGAGAACGGCGTGCCGCAGGGCTACGACCTCATCTGGCGCGGTGTGGAGATCACCACCGGCGCACAGCGTGAGCATCGCTACGACGTGCTGAAGAAGCAGGCAGAGGAGAAGGGCCTGGCCGATGACGTCAAGTTCTATCTGGAGTTCTTCCGGTACGGCTGCCCCCCGCACGGCGGCTTCGGTCTGGGCATCGACCGTCTGACCATGCTGCTCTGCGGCCAGTCCATCAAGGACGCCGAGTTCCTGTTCCGCGGTCCCAACCGTCTGACTCCGTAACCTCTTTAAGGCTCTCCCTTTGGGAGAGCTGGCGCGCAAGCGCCTGAGAGGGCAAGGATGCCGACGGAAAATCGCAGGCGCGGCGATAGTATCGCTCTGACAAAGAGCCTGCTTATCACTGTGCAGAAACTCTTTTATACCGGGCTTGCCCTCTCCGTCACCTTCGGTGACACCTCTCCCAAGGGGAGAGGCTTACAGCAACAACAAAAGCCAGCGCACATTCCGTGCGCTGGCTTTTCTGCATCTTACAGCTTACTGGATGCCGGTGACCTTGTAGTCCTGTGCCTCGACGGCGTTTTTGAGCACGTCGTCGGCGACCTCGGCGTTCAGGGTGACGATGGCGGTGCCGGCCTCGTGGCTCACGACAGCCTCATCCACCTCGGGCAGGGCTTCCAGAGCCTTCTTCACGCGGGCTTCGCAATGGCCGCACATCATGCCTTCCACTTTCAGGGTCTTCTTCATGGGATTATCCTCCGTTTTGACTTCGGGCGCTTCGGCGTCCGATTTTTTGTTATTTTCAGCCGCAAACTGCACCGGGGCAGCGGCGGGAGAAGCGGTTTTGTGGTCGTGCCTGGTGCTGTGCAGATCGAACAGGTTCAGCCGCAGGGCGTTGCTCACGACGCAGAAGCTGGACAGGCTCATGGCAGCAGCACCGAACATGGGATTCAGCGTCAGGCCGAAGGGGATGAACAGACCAGCCGCCAGCGGGATGCCGATGATGTTGTAGATGAACGCCCAGAACAGGTTCTCGTGGATGTTCCGCAGGGTGGCGCGGCTGAGGCGGATGGCCGCAGGCACGTCCGAGAGCTTCGAGTTCATCAGCACGACGTCGGCGGCGTCGATGGCCACGTCGGTGCCTGCGCCGATGGCAATGCCGGTGTCGGCACGGGTGAGGGCGGGAGCGTCGTTGATGCCGTCGCCCACCATGGCCACCTTGCCGCTGGCCTGCAGCTGGCGGATGACGGCCTCCTTGCCGTCGGGCAGGACGCCAGCGATGACCTCGTCCACGCCCGCCTGCCTGCCGATGGCGTCGGCGGTGCGCTGGTTGTCGCCGGTGAGCATCACGACCCGGATGCCCATGTTCTGCAGCTGACGGATGGCTTCGGGGCTGTCCTCCTTGATGGTGTCGGCCACGGCGATAACGCCCAGCAGACGGCATGCGCCGCCGAAGAAGAGGGGAGTCTTGCCCTCGGCGGCCAGCTTTTCAGCCTGCTGTGCCAGTGCGGCGGGCAGGGTGAGCTTGGTCTGGATGAAGGCGGCATTGCCGGCATAGATGTCCATGCCGTCCAGCTTGGCCGTCAGACCGTTGCCCGGCAGGGCCGCGAAGTCAGTGACTTCCGGGGGAGTGATGGCCTTTGCCTCGGCGTCGGCAAGAACTGCCTTTGCCAAAGGGTGCTCGCTGCGGCTTTCCAGCGCGGCGGCCAGCGTCAGCAGCTCCGTCTCGGTGACGCCCTCGGCAGGCAGCAGGTCGGTGACGCGGGGCGCGCCCTCGGTGATGGTGCCAGTCTTGTCCAGCGCCACGATCTGGGTGCGGCCTGCGGCTTCCAGCGAGGCTGCAGTCTTGAAGAGGATGCCGTTTTTTGCGCCGAGGCCATTGCCCACCATAATAGCCACAGGTGTTGCAAGGCCCAGTGCGCAGGGGCAGCTGATGACCAGCACGGAGATGCCGCGGGCCAGCGCATAGCCCAGCTCATGGCCCAGCAGCAGCCAGACGATGGTGGTGACGACGGCAATGGAGATGACCGCCGGGACGAAGAAGCCCGACACGGTGTCGGCGATTTTGGCGATAGGAGCTTTGGTGGCGGCGGCATCGCTGACCATCTTGATGATCTGAGCCAGCGTGGTATCCTCGCCCACCCGGGTGGCCTCGCAGCGGAGGAAGCCCGACTGATTGGTGGTGGCAGCGCTGACCTTGTCGCCGACGGCCTTGTCCACCGGGATGCTCTCGCCGGTCAGGGCGCTCTCATTGACTGCGCTGGTGCCTTCCAGCACCACGCCGTCCACCGGGATATTCTCGCCGGGGCGGACCACAAAGACGTCGCCCTTCTGCACGTCGGCGATGGCCACGGTCACTTCCGCGCCGTCCCGCACCAGCGTGGCGGTCTTGGGGGCCAGATTCATCAGACTCTTGAGGGCGTCGGTGGTCTTGCCCTTGGAGCGGGCTTCCAGCATCTTGCCCACCGTGATGAGGGTCAGAATCATGGCGGCAGACTCGAAGTAGAACTCCATCATATAGTGCATGACCAGCTCGTCGTTGCCGTCCACCTGGGCGCGGGTCATGGCGAAGAGGGCGTAAGTGCTCCACACGAAGCTTGCCATGGAGCCGAGGGCCACCAGCGTATCCATGTTGGGTGCGCCGTGGATGAGGCCCTTGAAGCCGTTGATGAAGAACTTCTGGTTGATGACCATGACGATGCCCGCCAGCAGCAGCTGGACAAGGCCCATGGCGACGTGGTTTCCGTCGAACCAGTGGGGCAGGGGCCAGCCCCACATCATGTGGCCCATGGAGAAGTACATCAGCACCAGCAGGAAGCCCAGCGAGGCGATGAGACGGCGCTTAAGCTTCGGTGTCTCGCGGTCAGCCAGTGCGTCGAGGTCGGCGCTGGCGTCCGAAGCCTTACTGGCGGAGGCGTTCTTCGGGCTTGCGCCGTAGCCTGCCTCCTGCACAGCCGAGAGGATGGCGGCAGGGGAGGCTGTGCCTTCCACGCCCATGGAGTTTGTCAGAAGGCTCACCGAGCAGCTCGTGACGCCCGGCACCTTCTTCACGGCCTTTTCCACCCGGGCAGAGCAGGCCGCGCAGCTCATGCCCGTGACATTGTATTGTTCCATTGCGGATTCCTTTCCCTCTTATAGGATGCCCGGAACGGGGTCATTTCATGAGCCGGGGCAGCAGCTGCAGCAGTTCGTCCAGCTTCTGCGTCCCGCCGGCTCTCAAATCGTCGGCCACGCAGGTGCGGACGTGCTGGCTCAGCAGCTCTTTGGAAAAGCCATTCAGTGCAGCGTTCACCGCAGCCACCTGCACCAGAATATCGGCGCAGTAGACGTCCTTGTCCAGCATCGCGCGGATGCCGCGCACCTGGCCCTCGATGCGGCTCAGCCGGTTGGCGAGGGCGCGGTACTCCTCAGGGGTACGGTCCTTGTGGCGGCAGCAGGAGGGGACAGTGTCCTTTTCGGCAGGCTCAGCGGTGCAGCAGGGCTTTTTTTCAGCATCAGTCATAGCAGATGACTCCTTTCCGGGTGTATCAGTGTGAAGAGGAAGCGTACCCTGTGGGGGTAAATCTTCCGACACTCTGATTTTACCACTTAGGGGTATC
>ERZ773260.5075-NODE-5075-length-10179-cov-2.316476_pt1 | contig 10179 bp, 14 predicted proteins | sample MGYA00511387_ERZ773260 | MGnify/ENA primary metagenome ERZ773260 (study PRJEB29015, sample SAMEA2737745) | human gut metagenome | biome: human gut; feature: human-associated habitat; material: faeces | place: China | collected 2012 ... | reverse complement strand
AGTTCATATTCTGACAAATAGTCTTGAATCTGGAGAGGGAACTGCGGATAGTCTTGTTTATCCAATTCTTTTTTGTATCCGTCATTCTATTGAGCTATATCTTAAAGATATATATCATTCTGTAATATATATATATATATTGCAAAAACAAAGAAGAAAGATTTTATTCGATTACAAAAACTTAATAGAATTGAAAAACTTATATCTCAACGAATTAATGACAAACAGGATAAGTTAAGTTTCATACGAGTAGATTCTGTTGATGAAGATACCATTGTTAGAAGTTTGGCTATATTAATAAAACGTCAGCAAATTATTGAAGGACAAATTGATGAAGTACATAATAGACTTTTTAATGAATTCGATATAAATTTGTTTACTCATAATTTATCTTATTTAAAGGATAAAATTCTAAATTTTTATACAATTGATAAAAGGATTTCAGAAGTATTTGATCCCGTTTTGCCATATTTAAGCCACTATGAGTGGATAGATCCTAAAGGTGATGTGTTTCGATATTTGAATGATCCTAAAGGTGAACCGCATTTGGAAAAAAATGAGATTAGTCATATAGACATTTTGACTGCTTATTTTCAGTATAGAAAGATATCAGAAATTTTAGAAAATACACAGTGTTTCCTATATAATTTACGGTTGGAATATAAAACGGGAACATTTACGAAAAGCTTATCTCGAGAACAATTAAAAGAAATATCTAAACTGTTGCCGAATCCACATATTTTTAATGATAGTATTAAGGAGACTAAAATATTCATTCAAAAAAAATATAAAATAAGTTCAAAAGAGTTTGACAAAGCACTTGATATTATAAATAAACATCGTGAATTTTCTTATAACAGAGGGAAAGAAATTATTTTTTCTACATTATCAAAGAGTACGTTAGAAAAATTTGGAGAATGTGCAATAGGAGTTAGAGATTGGCAGCAGGCTTCAAAAGATATTAAACATAGTGAATTATGTTTATTGTGGGTATTTTCGGAAATTTCTGGCTGGAGATACATTGATAATTATTATTCTGAAGATTTAAATGATTTATATCGAGCTGCAAAACATAAACATAATATTACATCGTATAGTATAAATCCTAAAGTTGAACTTTCCTACGTGATCAATGGAATGAAAAAATGTGGACAGAAAACTTATGCAGAGATTTTAAATCAGTATTTATGTGTGTATAAATCAAACGGAGATAAGAAATTAAAGGGAAGTTTTAACTGATTTAAATAATAATTTATGTATTGATACTTTGTTTTAGAATGAAAATAGATGAGTACAACATTCTAAAAAGTAGGAAGTAGCACTTAAAAAACTACGCCAAGGCACAACCAGCTTCATCAGGCATACTTTTAGTTCAATTAAGATGGGATGAGTGATCAAAATAGATGACATAGCGTTTTTGGAGTCAAAAAACGATTTTGAGGCAGTGAGATGAAAAAAATCTCACTGCCTTTTTTCGTTTCTGAAAATCGACAAAAAGGTGGTTCCCAAATATATAACCATTTTTTGAAAAATTTTTTCGACAAATTTTGGAAGGGGGTGAAAATCTTGAAGGAAAATGTCATTAAAGTGCTAAAAGTAAAGCCGCATAAACATCCTGAAGAAAAATACATTGGAAGCAATGCAGAAAGCGGTGGGAGGATATACTGAAATCGTGGGAATAGATGAATCCTATTAAACGATGACGGGAATTTTGATTGGCTTGAGAGCTAGGATTGCTTCATTAAGTGTAGGGTAGAAAAATTTACAGTTGTGTAGTAAAATAAATTATCTGTTTAGAAAAGAGAAAATGTATGAAATAGGTATATAGGTTAAATGTATTAAGCTATTAGAGTAGTTTTGGATAGATCAAAATAGGAGGTAAAAATGGCACATAAACCATCCTTTGCTGTTGGGGCAGTTGTTTCCAATGATGAAATGCGAAAAGAATTTAAGATTGGTAATATGGGTGGAATGAGAAAATCCAATACATATGGGTGCCTTGTTATCATCTCTGACCATACAAAAGGTTTGTATGAAGATAAATGGTATGGTGACGAATTACACTATACTGGAATGGGTAATGTTGGTGATCAAATACTTACTGGAAATCAAAATGGAACACTCTATAATGCAAACATGGACTATAGTCAATAAAAAAGACACGATTTTTAAATATATTTTCTGGGAACGGCTAGATTCCTTGCCGATCCCAGAATGTTGCTTCCATTTCATCTGGTGTCAGATAGCCTAAAGAACCATGTGGTCTGCGAGAGTTATAGAAGCCTTCGATATATTGGAAGACAGAGTGGTATAGGTCACGATAGGTACGAAAATTACGCCTGTTGGTTTCTTCTTTTTTGAGATATTTGAAGAAACTTTCGCAGCAGGCGTTATCAAAAGGATATCCCTTTTTGGAGAAGGACTGGACAACATTCAGTTCATCAAGCAGTTTTCGAAATGCAAAGGCTGTGTACTGTGATCCTCTATCAGAGTGAAACATCAGTCCAGCAGGACAATTTCTGGTATGATATGCTTTCTGAAAGGTCTGGATGACCAGATCTGCATTGGGTTTGGATGATATATTCCAGGAGATAATTTTTCTGGAAAAAAGATCCATAATGATACAAAGATAATACCACTTACCTCCGGCTTTGAGATATGTAAAATCACTTGTCCAGACCAAGTTGGGAGCTTTTTGATGAAAGTTTTGATGCAGGCGATCAGCATAACAACCAGACGACTCATCTGGGCGAGAAATGGATTTTAGTTTTATTGTGGACATAGGTGGAAGCTGCATGGAACGCATCAGGCGGTACACTCGACCGACGCTGATGCAGATGCCATAGTCACGACCTAAGATATATGTGATTTTATAAGCACCGATGCGTTTATCGTAGTCAGCGTAAATGTGCAGAATCATTTGTTTGATGTTCTGATTCTCAATGGTTCTGGAAGAAGGCAGAGAATAAAAATGTTTGTAATAAGTGCTGCGGTTTACGTTGAGTACACGGCAGAGGGTTTTGATATTGTGCTGGAATCGAAGCTTATAAACTGCGCTTAATCTTTGTTTGAGTGTGGCGTGAAGATGGCAATCGCTTTTTTAGGATGAGGTTTTCTTCTTCAAGCTGAGCATTTCTTTTCTGGAGTTCCTGAATCTGTTTCGCAGTCAGAATTTCACCATTAGATGTTTCAACAGTGGAGTATTGCTTGATCCATCTGGAAAGAGCAGTTTGAGAAACACCATACTCTTTGATCAGAGAAGCTTGTGTTTTGCCATTATGATAGAGTTCAACAAGAGTTCGTTTGAAATCCTCATCATAATAATTTTTTTTAGCCATAAAGATACCTCCTTTTGGTGTCTAGTATTATGGTACATCTGTTTATAAATCGTGTCCACTTATTTAATATAGATCCAATATGTGCGTGTAAGTGCTAAGGATCAAAATGAGGATAGACAAATAATCGCTATGCGAGAGGTTGGAGTTTCTGAAAAAAATATTTATATGGATAAGCAATCGGGAAAGGATTTTAAACGGAAGCAGTATAAAAGACTGGTAAGAAAAATGAAAAAGGATGATTTATTATACATAAAAAGCATAGATCGTCTTGGGAGAAATTATGAGGAGATTATAAAGCAATGGAGATATCTTACAAAAGAAAAAAGGATAGATATTATTGTTTTAGATATGCCGTTATTGGATACCCGACGAGGAAAGGACTTAATGGGAACATTTCTAAGCGATATTGTATTGCAGGTGCTTTCCTTTGTAGCGGAAAATGAAAGGTCAAATATTCGCCAAAGGCAGGCAGAAGGAATAGCAGCAGCAAAAGCCAGAGGCGTAAAATTTGGGCGACCTCCTAAACCACTTCCGGAAAATTTTCATACAGTTTATCAAAGATGGAAAAATGGGAAAATTACAGGTACAAAAGCGGCAGAAGAATGCAATATGCCTATTACAACATTTCGATATAAAGCAGATATTTACGAAAAAACTAATTTTTTGTGAAAGGGGATTTCTGCAATAAAGTGTACTTTTTTGCAAATCTTCAGTAGATTTCTTCACACTTCAATATTAACATACACATTTGTTTTTTACAACAAAATTCCACATAATTAGCACAGCTTAAAGAGTCAGAATTCATCTGCAAAAAAGTACACATTTTGAACAAGATAAAGGAGGATAAACTATGGCAGCAATCGCTTCGGTAATCAAGTACGAAGGCGATAACAGCACCTTCATCTGGAAACACCCCTGTGAGGACTTCAATACATCGTCTCAGTTGATTGTCCACGAATCACAGGAAGCAATTTTTTCCTAAATGGACAGGCACTTGATTTGTTTGGACCGGGACGGCACACGTTGGAAACAGGGAATATCCCACTCCTGCGTCATTTAATCAATATTCCGACTGGCGGCGTGAGTGCATTTCATTGTGAGGTCTATTTCATTAACAAAACCGAACAAATGGCAATTCGCTGGGGAACGGACAGCAAAGTTCAGTATGTAGAGCCTACATATAAGTTTCCGATTTCTATTGGTGCAAACGGTGAAATGTCCCTTTGCGTGGATGATTCGCGTAAGCTTCTGGTGAAATTAGTCGGCACAGAGCGAGTTCTGGATCGTCAACAGTTAACAACCTGCTTTCGCAGTATCCTCATGACCAAGGTAAAAACTTATATTGCGCAGGCGATGCGTGCTAACGCCATCAACATCTTTGAAATTGACGAAAGCCTTGAAACATTTTCTGCAGACATTCAGAAGCGGCTGATTCCTGATTTTCTTGATTACGGCGTGCAACTCAAACGCTTCTATGTTACTACAGTGGTTAAGCCGGATGGTGATCCGCAGTATGAAAAGTTCAAGGAATTGCATTTCCGTCAGTATGCCGATATAGCAGAGGCAAAGCTGAAACAGCAGACCGATATGATCCAAGCACAGACCGAAGCACAGAAAGTTGTTATTGATTCTCAGGCGCAGGCAACCAAGCGTATGCAGGAAGGATATACCTACCAACAGGAGCGTGGTTTCGATGTGGCACAGGATGCTGCCCAAAATGAAGGAGCAGGACAATTTTCTAACATGGGTATCGGTTTAGGAATGATGGCTGGTGTTGGTGGTACAGTCGGCGTAATGGTAGGCGGAGCCGTATCTGACGCATTTGCGGGAATAACAACACAGCCACAGTCGGCAGCAAACCGTTTCTGTGAACAATGTGGAGTTGAGTTGACACCGGGTGCAGCATTCTGCGATGAGTGTGGTGCACCGCAGGCAGCGCCAGACACTTGTGCAAAGTGTGGTTTCAAGTTCATTAAGCCTGGCAAATTCTGTCCGAAATGTGGAACGAAAAGGGAGAACTGATGATGAAAAAGAATAGCACAAAAGGATATATAATTCTTGGGATTCTATTTGCGCTGGTAAGCATTTTCGCTTTTGCTGTTCCAACAATAAAAACAGCAACATTCTGGATTGCTTATGTATTTACCGCTGTAGCATTTGTTGCACAGATTTTTATTTGGAAAACTGCCCTTGGAAAGGAAGAAACCTTAAAAAGCAAATTTCTTGGTTTTCCGGTTTTATACATTGCCATTGTATATGCAATCATTCAGATGGCTGCATTTGCAGTATTCCTGTTTGTACCGGCATTTCCGGCATGGAGCGCAATCGTGGTGTGTCCTGTTATTGCCGGTGTTTCTGCGATATGTATGATTACTGCTGATGTGGGACGCGATGAAATCAAACGAGTGGAAGTAAAAGTGCAGAAAAAGGTTTTCTATATTCGGGAACTGCAAACGGAGGTTGAATTGCTGGCTGCGGCTGAAACAGATGTTGATATAAAAACAGCACTTGCGCAGCTTGCTGAAAAAATCCGTTTTTCCGATCCTATGAGCAATGAACAGTTGGCGGATTTAGAAAATAAAATATCCGCTAAAGTTTTGGAACTGAAAACAGCAGCAAATAAGAAGGAGGTCATAGCAGAAATTACTTTGCTTTTAGATGAACGGAACCGAGAATGTAAATTTTTAAAGTGAGGGAACAAATGGACTATTCTGAATTATTTGAAGGGGCAAGAAAACAAATATCTATCATCCCTGATGAACAAATTTTTCTGGCAAAAGATTTGTTTACTGGAGCAGAGTGGAATCAGCTTCAAAAGGGAGAGAAGCTGAGCTTCGGAAAGCGATTTAAAAACGCTGTTATTGATGGAAAATTCCCTGATGTTGTATATATCGGAAAGGCACCAAATAACTCTGCACAATATAAAAAGACAAAAAGAGAGGAACAATGATGAAACAGTTAACTTGTGAAATGTGCGGAAGCACAGACTTGATAAAGCAAGACGGTGTATTTGTTTGTGAGACTTGTGGAACAAAGTATTCCGTTGAGGAAGCAAAGAAAATGATGGTAGAAGGAACCGTTGAGGTCGCTGGTACCGTTAAAATTGATGATTCGGCGAAAATTGCAAACTATTATACTATAGCAGAGAGTGCTTGTGACGCGGGCAATCAGAAAGAAGCGGAGAATTATTGTAATAAAGTTATTGAGATTGAACCGAATAATTATAAAGCGTGGTTGTTGAAAGGTTGTGCTGCAGGCTTGCAGTCTACTCTTGACAATATTCGTCTGGAGGAATCTATCAGTTATTTTTGTAAGGCAGTTGATAATGCACCCGAAGATCAGGTCAAGGAGGTTAGAAAATTAGCGCGCAACGAGTTTTCCAGAGTGGCTTTTGCCCTGATTAAGCTTTGCTGTGACGCTTATTCTGAAAACGGATCTTCCGACATTGAAGATAAAATCCTGCATATTGTAAGACCGTTTGTAATGTACAGTAGGCCGGACCTTTACACAGAGTGTAGTTACTTAGAGTGTGATTTGCCATTCATGGAATTGGGCGAAGATGAAGAAAGAGATATAGAGATAGGTGATATTATGTCCGATATGGCAAGTGAAATTTTCTCTGCCACTAGGTGTGCACGGTGGAGAACCGATTCTTTTAGCACTGGTGGTGTCAGTTTGCTACGTAGAGCCATTGATATAGGGCTAGATAAGAAAGATGGTTACAGAGAAATAATTTCACTTTTGCGTAATGATAAGCTCCGGCTGCGTAATATCCCTACCTCCCAATCGTATGCGTATGTCATTAAGGATATTGTGGAGTACCAAAAAAAGCTTAGGGAAATAGATCCGTCTTATACGGAAGATTTTGAAGACTCTCAGCAAACCAGTAATCAACAGACTGGTAATCAACAGACGAATAGTGGCTGTTATGTGGCAACCGCCGTTTATGGTTCTTACGATTGTCCACAGGTTTGGACGCTACGCCGTTTCCGTGATTATACTCTGGCTAAAACATGGCATGGCAGATTGTTCATTAAAACATATTATGCAATTAGCCCAACCCTTGTTAAGTGGTTCGGACATACCGAGTGGTTTAAAAAAATGTGGAAGGACAAGCTCGACTGTATGGTTGCTAATCTGAACTCTGTGGGTGTTGAGAATACACCATATGAGGATAAGGAGTGGTGAATATGGTTGGAGATTATCGAATGTGCATTGATGAAGCGGAAGTATTTTGAATGTGGCAAAAGCATGCTTTGATGATACCAGTGAATTTCTGTACGGAAAATTGTATCCATTTGTAGTTAATGCAAACTTTTCCTGTGAGTTGTTTATCAAGGCAATCATGATCAAGCAATCCCCTACTCAAGAGTTTAGTTGAGGACATGATTTGAAACAACTCTTTAACGCACTTGATAGTAAGGAGAAGGAAAGGGTTGAATTGTACACAATTCCAAATACAACAAGTCAGTAACTAAGGGGGAACTTGACTGATATATTTTTTATAAGTAAAACAATAAAAGTAGCTAAAAACGAATGGGTGTCGATTTTATCGGCACTCTTTTTCTATGGAGGGATAACATGATTTTATTGATTTATATGGGAGTATTATTCTTTTGCTATGGCATTTATAACCTGTTTTGCTACTTTAGTATGTTCCCGACGGCAAAAGCAGGAAGGCATCTGTTAAAGCTGTATAGGAAGAGAGTGCGCCTTTGCGACAATATTTTCATGGTTCAGTTGGCGGAAAGGTTTGTGAGAAATTTTGATTTTGAACAGAAAGAACCGAGTATGATAAGTGCTGTTTTGAGTTATAACGGTGTGAATTATTCTGCGGCAATTTATCTTTTCAGCAGACTGCTTATAGCGGCGTGCGGCATTATATTATCCTTGCCGTTGGTTTTTATAGGTGTACGTTGGATGCTTGCGATGTGTGTAGGGATAATTCTGTTTACAGCAGCAGACTACGGTTTCATGCTATTACAATATTGGCAGTATATCGATGAATTAAAGCAAGACTTGCCCGTGTTTGGATTACTTGCTGAAAAATATTTTGAAAAACAAGGGGATATGAGCCATTTTATAGAGTTGAGCCGCAGGATTTCGGGAGATGTATGGTATGAAATCTGGTCTGGTATGCTGTGTCAGGAAAAACAGCTTTCAGAAGAAGTGCGGTATCAGAGCAGGGGATGGACAGATATATGGTTGTTGAGATTTATAGAGGGAATGGTATCGGAGAAGAAAGCGGAGTATTACAAGGATTTCTACAGAGACCTATGTAGCGCCCTTTCACAGAAAAGAGAAAAGAGATTACAGCAACACTGCAAATGGCTTAGATTCCTTCCGGGAGTCTTTTTCTTTTGCCAGATTTTATTGCTTATTTCGTTGTTGACATAAGCTGTCCCAGAATTTAGCCCACGGATTTTTATAATTTGTAGATTTTATAAATTTGGTTTTTTACAATAGAGGTAGGAATGTATTCAGTAAAGGGAGGATTTTTACGACGGAAGGCATTTATAGATATAAAATTTTCCGAAAGGAGGGCTATCAGATGGACGAGAGATTAACACAGGAACAAAGAGGATTGGTTGAGGAAAATCTGACAGTGATTGATTCTGTAATCAAAAGTTGTGTTCATGTGAATAACAATATCTGCGGTATGGAGTATGACGATCTTTATCAGATTGGGGCGATTGGTCTTTGCAAAGCGGCAAGCCGATATAAACAGTGCAAGCAAGCTGCTTTTTCTACATACGCTTTTCATGTGGTAAAAAATACAATCATTGATTACCTGCGAGGGCTAAATACAAGGCTGCGAGCGCAGAACTGCTTTTTAGAGGAATCCGAGCAACATATAAAACAGCAGTATATGACAGACCTTGCAGGAACTTTATACGAAAGAGAACTTTTACGAGCGTTACAGCAGTCCAAGGGGAACTGTAGCGGTAGTGTACGAAAGGGCATTGAAGCTATAGAACTGAAAATGCAGGGATACAGCGGCAGAGATATTGCAGAACGGTATCATGTGAAGCCCAATTATATTACTGCTTGTATTTCCAGAGCGCAGAAGCATTTGCGGCAAGATGTGGTATTTGTTCGTAAGGTCGCATAAAGGAGAAGAACAAAAGGGGGAACTTACAGGTGATTACATTATATACAGCGGTTGGGAGATATGAATTAAGAAAGAATGAAAACGGCGAAAAGCAGCCGATTGTAACAGTAGATCAAAAGGAAATGGCATTAAGCAGAGAGGAACTGCTGCTCTGGTCCTGCCTGATGTGGGAGATTCTGACGAAAGAAGAAGCAAAAACTTATTTTTTGAAGAAGGCTGTGAGGATGGACGTTTCTCAGGAACGCTTTGATGCAGTTTTGCAAAGACTGGAAGTCAGACAGTTAGTAGTAAGCGCGCAGGCGGAAAAAGGAGATATTGCATTATATCGTCTGTTGGCGAAGCTCTATGTCATACCTCTTGAAAGCAGCTTTATGGTTAAGGTGCAGGCATTTTTTCGTTTTATATTTTTTGAAAAGCTGCCGTTGACAGTGGCGAAGAATGTTTTTCAAAAAGAGAATTACACAGAAATGGAGCGACGTGTGCTACATCTGGCAAGAAAGGCAAGGTTATCCTGTGCAGAGATTCTTGCATGTATCGCAAATGATGAAATCGATACTTCTATTGGAAACCAGTCGGAGTTTCAGAAGGAGAAGGCACGCGATAATCTCGGTTTCTTTCTGTGCCTTTGTGACGGACATGGAAAGGCTTTGGAGGCGATTTCTACATTATATTTGAATAAGGATATAATATTTGATAAACGAAAATAAAACGGTTTGAAAGAGAGGAGAA
>ERZ773260.5049-NODE-5049-length-10247-cov-10.513736_pt1 | contig 10247 bp, 5 predicted proteins | sample MGYA00511387_ERZ773260 | MGnify/ENA primary metagenome ERZ773260 (study PRJEB29015, sample SAMEA2737745) | human gut metagenome | biome: human gut; feature: human-associated habitat; material: faeces | place: China | collected 2012 ... | reverse complement strand
GTCCAATCCCGGAATTACCTTTGCGCCCAGAACGGAAATGACTGCCTGATGCGGCTCACTGAAAGACGCGAAAATGGAGGTAAACGGAAGTGGAGGCAGATTGGGTAGAAAAAACTTCAGGAGAAAATCCGTAAAAAAGGAACCACGAAAAAGGGAAAAGACATCACCGGAAGCGTGAAAAGGGCAAGTCCCGACAAAGGAAGTATGAATGTTTCCGATCCGATGGAACTTGTTCTGCCGGACGGCAACAGTCATTCTTCCCGATTTGCCCGCTGTGTGTGACTGCCTGTTTCATTCATGAGGCAGGCTGACACACTCTGCATTCACTTTCCGCTTACGGCACAAAAGGTCATCAAAAAAGAAAAATCATCTGAAACCTCGTAAAAGCACCTCTTGGCATAGACGCAAAAGAAAGAGGCATTGCAATAGTCGGCACACCATCGCCCAAACAAGTTTAAGAATCGTGTGCCAACGAATATCCCGAAAAACCAACTAGATTAAGAAAAAATCATAGCGATGTTACCTTAATCTCCTGATTTATTAGTAATTTTGTGGAAATTAAACTATATTTTGGTAAGGAATATAATATGTATATTAAGGAGATTAAAATTTCAAACTTTCGTAATTTTAGGGATGCTTCGGTTCCCTTCCACGAAGGAGTGAATGTCATAATAGGTCATAATAATACAGGAAAAAGTAACTTGCTCCGTGCAATAGGTTTAGTGCTTGGCTATAGTGACGGTCGTCGGTTGGGTACATGTGACTTATTTTATGAGACAGATGTGGTTACGCTTCAACAGCAGTCTCCACGGATTAAAATAACTCTTATATTTCACAGGAGTCAAGGAGAAGCCTTGGATTCTGCCGAAATGGGGCTATTCTCCGGTATGATGACAGATCCTGCATTGAGCGAAGAGGCAAAATTGAGATACGAGTTTAAATTGGCTGATGATCAGGAGGACAACTATAAGGCAGATGTTGCAGGTGTAACAACTGCCAAAGAAATATGGAAAATAATTGACCGCGACTATATCAGACTATATAGAAGCAGTCGCTCTGGAGGTAATCAGGCCGCAGGTATCAGTGTTAATGATGCTTTGGGACAGATGGACTTCCAATTCCTTGACGCTATTCGGGATGTTAGTCACGACCTATACGCCGGTTATAATCCACTCCTAAGGGATGTGTTAAATTTTTTTATTGATTATTCAGTTAAGAATGATGCCACAAAGACCGAGGATGAGATTAAGGAACAGTTGAAAGCCCTAAGAAATGATTTTGTCCAACAGTCTAGTCCATTGATGCAGACTTTACAAGATAGATTGCATAATGGCAAAAACGTATTTCTAAAGTACGCACTGGATACAGGAGCAACATTCAACGGAGCCGTGCCGGACTTTGATGGTGAAGTGACGGAAAATGAGATGTTTGCGGTATTGAGAATGATTATCAAGTATACTGTTGGTATCGAAGTACCAGCAACATATAATGGGTTAGGTTATAACAATCTAATCTATATGTCGCTTTTGCTTGCAAAGATGCAGGCAGACAGTAGCATTACTTACATGAAGCGCAATGCTAAGGTAATCTCATTTCTTGCAGTAGAGGAATGTGAAGCACATCTGCATCCAGCCATGCAATATAAGTTTCTACAGTTTTTGCAGGATAACAAAGCAAATGGACATGTGCGTCAGATATTCATGACCTCACATTCTACCCAGATTGCCTCCGCTGTAAAACTGGATGACTTAATTTGTCTAACTTCACCCGTATTAGGGCAGATCAATGTTGGCTATCCACGTGTCATTTATAAAGAAGATAATGATGATGATGTGGTGTCCAAGCAATATGTTCAGAGATTTATAGATGCTACTAAAGCGGATATGTTCTTTGCCAACAAATTGATATTTGTCGAGGGCGTTGCAGAAGAGTTGTTACTTCCAGTCTTTGCCAGATATTTGAATAAGAATCTTACAGATGAGCATGTGTTGGTGGTGAATATGGGTGGTCGCTATTTCAACCACTTCCTAAAATTGTTTGATACGAACAATCCATACACCATCAACAAGAAAATTGTCTGCTTGACTGACATTGATCCCTGTAGGAAAAAGAATGAACCTGACGAGGATTATGAAGCCTGCTACCCATACGAATACAATATAGATACAGCTAACTACAACTATAAGCATCATGCAGATACTGAGGTAGCTCAATATGCAGCCCATCCAAATATTCGGTTCTATAGGCAAGATGTAACATATGGGAAAACGCTGGAGTATGACATAATGCGTGAGAATCCCGATTGTGAACTGTTGCTGACTAACTCCGTTTCCAATTTGAAGGAGATAAAAGCTATGATGGCAGAACAGGATATGAACAAGATGATGAGTAAAATGCGAAATAGTGAAGCAAATACACGTATCAAGACATCCATAGGTGCATCGAAGTGGACGGATGAGGAGAAACGAAAAGCTTTACTTGCATCACGCTATTTGAACTCTGTTTCAAAAGGCAGCAATGCGCTGGAACTAAACGTGGTACTTATGGCTAATCTAGATAAACCTGTAGCAGATAGAAAAGAGTTCCATGTACCCCAATATATTGTTAACGCATTAACATGGCTATTATCATAACATCAGAACAAACCATACCTATAGACGAACCGTTTAAGGTTTGTGCTGGTCCCGGTGCGGGAAAGACGCATTGGCTGATAAATCATATCAAGAATGTGGTGTCAAACAGTCACAAACTTGATATTGTTAAAAAAGTAGCTTGTATCACCTATACCAATGTGGGTACTGATACTATCACCTCACGTTTGAATATTGGGAATGACGTGGTTGAGGTATGTACCATCCACAGTTTCTTGTATGCCAATGTGGTAAAACCCTACGTTCACTTGGTAGCTGAAGATTTCGAATTGAAGTTAGATGAACTTGTAGTGATAGATGATTCTAATTTTAAATCAGAAGGAACAGCTAAAATCGTACTAAACCGTATTGGTAGGTCATGGTTAGATGCCAAAATCTATTTGAAAGGATTGGAGAGTGCAAACTGGCGTTATGAAAACCATGAGTACAAACATTACAAACCCAATTACCCACAGGTTTATTACACTAAGAGTGGCAAGCGGTATGTGGGCAATGACTGGTATATGGGGTTCAAAAGATGGCTCTGGAGTGGAGGTTATATGTCTTTTGATGACATTTTGTATTTCTCTCATATTCTGCTTTCAAGATACCCAAACATATATAAATTAATAAAAGCTAGATATCCGTATATTTTTGTGGACGAATTTCAAGATACAATTCCTTTTGTAGTTGATTTCTTGACACTATTAGGCAATGATGGGGTAATTATTGGTGTTGTTGGCGACAAGGCTCAATCCATATATGACTTTCTTGGTGCTACAGTGCAGCAATTTGACAATTTTGCTTTGCCAGAGATGCAAGAGTTTGAGATAAGAGGAAATAGGCGTAGCACGAAGCAGATTATAGAATTGTTGAATATTGTCCGAACTGATTTTTCACAAGACTGGCTGAATGGAGCAGAAGGAATGGTGCCTGAATTACTTGTGGGCGATATGCTAAATTGTTATCAACAGAGCATAGAAAAAAGTGGGACTGACGAAATTCAATCTCTTGCCTTTCAAAACGTACTTGCTAATTCGATGCGTAATAAGAATGGGATGCGCAAGGCAGAGAAAATATTAGAGATGGATTTTGACAGCAATGTCGAGCGTCAGATGGTGATAAAGGCGTTGATAAAAGCCGTGGAATACACAAGAATGAACGACTTGCGAAATGCTTGGCATCAGTTAGACATTATAGATCGCGAAAGGTCACTAACTATCGTGCTTCTAAGACACTTGCTGAATGGCTATAAGGATTACAAAGACGGAAGCATGATGGATTTCTACAATTTTCTAGTGAATGATTTACATGTCAAGATGCCTAAGATAAAAAAGAAGACAATCAAGGATTTCTACATGGACCATACATATGCCGATGCTGCCCTTGGGGTGAAGTATGGTGATTCAAACGACAAGCATAAGACTATCCATAAGTCAAAAGGAGAGGAGTATGATAACGTGTTTGTCGTTCTGAAAGAAGAAGATGACATAGAGTTCTTGCTGACACCAGACCTGAATGGCAACAATGCGCATCGCGTATATTATGTAGCAGCCAGTCGTGCGATTAAACGATTGTTTATCAATGTACCTACTCTAAGTGCAGAAAACCGAATCAAGTTTGAAGGTAAGCCTATTAATATTTCATAAGGACAAATTAATCTATGTAATGGCTCAAAACGATTAAGGATGATTATGCCTACCGATTTAGTCATGCTGATGTTAGGCAGGAATGGCATGGGCTGGAAATATATTGCCTATCACCTGCACGATCAAAGAAGGTCTTTCGTCAAATCCTTTGTAGTGGAGCACTACGTTTAGCTCTTCGTACAACTAGCACTGTTCACCTTATTCGGATACGTCAAAGGTACGATTATGGGGTGGACTGTACAATAGTAGGATATTTTCAAGAGGTAAAGGGGAGTCGCTGTTCTTGGACGAGGTGAGCCGCCTATTATGGAAACCAAACAGATGTTGCTCTGTGCCATATAGGAAGTATGAATGTTTCCGCTCCGACGATGCTTGTTTCGCAGGGCGGCAACTGTCATTCTTACTGATTTGCCCGACTGTGTATGGCCGTTTGTTTCATTCATGGGGCAAGCTTATACACTCGACCACCTTTCCGCTTCCGGTACAAATGGACAGCAAAAAAGAAAAACCATCTGAAAACCCGTAAAAGTACCTCTTGGCATAGCCACAAAAGAAAGGGACATTGCATCATCAGTCTAAACATCGTCGTTTAGGCGTATGGCAATGCCCTTTTCTCCGGCTATGCGATAGTCGGCACATGTTTGTTCAAAACTTGTTTTGGGCAATGGTGTACCAACGGATAAAACCGCTTTTACGGAAAAACTTATAAATGTGGGAATAAAAAATTCGGGAGTTTATATCAAACTCTCGGATTAAATAGCTACTTTTGCATACGAAGAGTTCTTTGAAGGTTACGCAACGCGCAGAAGGATAATGCAGTAGATAACTAACTAAATCGTAACCTATTACTATCAAGAGTAATTAGCCTACGCTCATTTCCAATAAATTACACTCTTTTCGTAACTTCACGGCTGCAAAATTACAAAAATGATTCGATTAAACCTACCATCTTTCGAAATAAAGTTGTCGGGCACTAAAGAACAGCCTCGCATCTTCGATGTTCTGCGCCATCGCTACGTGGCACTGACACCCGAAGAATGGGTGCGCCAGCACTTCGTTCACTATCTGATAGAACACAAAGGCTACCCCGCTGCCCTCATGGCCAACGAGATGAGCCTCAGCATCGGCAACAAGAAACTGCGCGCCGATAGCGTGCTGTACAACCGCCATCTACAGCCACGTATGATAATGGAATACAAGGCGCCTACGATAGAAATAACGCAGAAGGTGTTTGAGCAGATTGCAGCGTACAACCTGTTGCTACACGTAGATTATCTCGTAGTAAGCAATGGTTTGCAGCATTACTGTTGCAAAATAGACTACGAGAAGCGCAACTACAACTTCCTGCAGGACATCCCGAGTTATGAAAGCATAGCGAACGACTGACTTGCAAACAAAGCAAAAGTCATCGTTCACCGGACGCAATCTGATCGGGCGGCGAACGCAATCTGATCGGGCGGCGAACGCAATCTGATCGGATGGCGGACGCAATCTGATCGGGCGGCGGACGCAATCTGATCGGACAGCGAACGCAATCCACCGATAAACAGCATACAAAACCACTATAAAACACATACAATTATGAAAAGAAACATCATCACAACAGCACTTGCGGCAATAGCCACGTGCGCCGTTGCGCAGAACCAGAACATCGCCTATCAGGACCAGAACGTGCGCTTCACCGTGATTACCGACGGAGCAATACGCATGGAATACACACCCGACGGACAGTTTCTTGATAGCAAGTCGTTCATAGCCGTAGACCGCAGCTACCCTGCCGCAGCATACAAGGTGAAGAATACGCCGAAAACCGTCACTATATCTACCGACCGCTTCGTCCTGTCGTACACCAAAGGCAGCGGAATGTTCAACGAGAAGAATCTTCGCATCTCTTCAACGAAGACGAAGCGGAAGACCGACGGCAAGCAGAAAGCCAACAACCCATACACCACCTCGTTCAGCTGGCATCCGGGACTGAAAGACGATGCCAACCTGAAGGGAACCTACCGCACACTCGACGGCTACGATGGCGACACGCACCTCGACTCGCACAAGATGCCGCTCGAAGACGGACTCCTCTCGCGCAACGGCTGGACGTTCATCGACGACTCCAACGGATATGTGTTCGACGACTCCGACTGGCAGTGGGTAAGCCACCGACCAAACGAGGGAAAGACACAGGACTGGTATTTCCTCGCCTACGGACACGACTACAAGAAGGCACTGCGCGACTATACCGAGTTTGCGGGCAAGGTGCCGCTGCCGCCGCGCTACGCCTTCGGCTACTGGTGGTCGCGCTACTGGACGTATAGCGACAACGAGCTGCGCAACCTCGTCACGAAGATGCACAACTACGACATTCCGCTCGACGTGCTCGTCGTAGACATGGACTGGCACTATGCCGAACCCTCACGTGGCGGCTGGACAGGCTACTCCTGGAACCGACGCCTGTTTCCCTCGCCTAAGGGCTTCCTGCAGTGGGCTAAGCAGCAGAATCTGCAGACCACACTCAACCTGCATCCTGCCGACGGCATAAAACCCGATGAGGATTGCTACCCAGCGATGGCACAGTGGATGGGCATGAACCCCGACGAGAAGAAGACTATAGAGTGGACGGCATCCGACAAGCACTTCATGCAGGGCTGGTACGAGAAGGTGCTGCACCCGATGGAGAAGGACGGTGTCGACTTCTGGTGGCTCGACTGGCAGCAGTGGGGCAACGACAAACAATTCCCCAACCTCAGCAACACGTGGTGGATCAACTACACTACGTTCACCGACATGGAGCGCAACCGCGACACGCGCCCTATGCTCTACCACCGTTGGGGCGGACTGGGCAACCACCGCTATCAGATAGGCTTCTCGGGCGACGCCATAATAAGCTGGAAATCGCTCGACTTCCAGCCTTACTTCAACTCTACAGCGTCTAACGTGCTCTACGGCTACTGGAGCCATGACATGGGCGGACACATGGGTGCCCATTCTATCGACCCCGAGATGTACATACGCTGGATGCAGTTCGGTGCATTCAGCCCTATTCTGCGCACCCACTCCACAAAGGATGCCGGACTCAACAAGGAGCCGTGGGTGTTCGCCGACCGCGAGCGCGACATCCTACACGACATAATACGCCAGCGCTACCAGTTCGCACCTTATATATATAGCATGGCACGACGCACCTACGACGATGCCCTGCCGCTCTGTCGCCCGATGTACTACGACTACCCTGAGAGCGAGGAGGCTTACGCCAACCGCAACGAGTATATGTTCGGCGACAATGTGCTTGTCTACCCCATCACAAGCCCTATGCACGACGGCATCTCCACGCAACAGGTGTGGCTGGCCGAGGGCTGCGACTGGTACGAACTCTCGTCGGGTACGCTCTTACGTGGCGGACAGACCGTGCAGCGCAAATTCCAGCTCGACGAATATCCTGTCTACGTAAAGGCAGGCTCTGTTCTGCCCGAATACGGCAAGGTGGAGAACCTCAGCAGCACGAGCGAACCGATAACCGTAGCCGTCTATCCGGGCAAGGGCGACAGCAGCTTCACGCTCTACGAGGACAACGGCAACGATAAGCACTACGCCAGCGAGTACGCCACCACGCTGCTCACCAAGCGCACGCTCAACGACAGCACCATAGCCGTAACCATCGGTGCACGCAAAGGCACGTACAAGGATATGCCCGCCAACCGCCGCTACACACTTAAACTGGTGGCATCGACTGTGCCCGCCAGCGTGAAGATAGACGGCACAGAGACGGCTTACACATACGACGGCAACAACCTCTCAGTGCTCATCGACATACCCGATACCGACTGCGCGAAGGAGAAGACCGTAACCATTGCGTTCCCACAGAACGCCACGCCTGTTGCTGACGGACTCATCGGCAAGTTCCGCCACATACAGCAGGGCTGCGTAGCCGTCAAGAGTCGCACGCCGGGCTTCGTGTTCAACGAGCAGCTTGGCACAATGGAGTCGACAGGCGTAGCCATCAGCTATGCTCCACAGGAGGCAGAGCAGCGCATCGAAGCGTTCCGCCACAACTATGCCAACCTGAAGCAGGTATTGTTGGAGAGCGGCATGGCGGAAGCCGAAGCGGAGCAATTCGTACAGAAGGCTTATTAAACCACCCGTAGCGGGTGTATCAAAACTATAATATTTGGAAAATAGAATGTAAACGATTCAAATCGTAGGAGGCTACGGCATTTCTGCCGTAGCCATTAACAAAAGAAATACAAATCGTTACTACTATTTCCAATGGCTACGGCAAGAACTGAAAGTCAGCGGCGCGTAGCGGAAACCTAATGCCGTAGCCTCCTACGATTGGCTCTCCGCCTCTATTTGGTAGTTTTGACATACCTTCTACAGAAAAAAACAACAAACAATAAAAACAACAAAACATGGGAATAGGAAGATGGATTGGCGGTTTTCTCGGCTTTATCAACGGCGGACCGCTTGGAGCACTTGCCGGCTACGCCATAGGCTGGCTCTTTGATAAGGGAGCCGAGGGCTTTAGCAACAACGCCGACAACACGTTCGACAACGGCACGTACAGAAACAGCAACGCATACGGCGGCTATTCAGCCCAGCAGCAGTATGAGGGACAGCGCAACTCGTTCCTCTTCTCGCTGCTCGTGCTCGCCTCGTACATCATGAAAGCCGACGGCAGGGTGATGCACTCCGAAATGGAGCTTGTGCGCACCTTCCTGCGCCGCAACTTCGGCGAGATAGCCGTACGCGAGGGCGAAGAGATAATCCTGCGCCTTTTCGAGCGTCAGAAGCAGATGGGCGAAGTTGCGTTCAAGAACACCATACGCGAGTCGTGCGCCGAGATAGCGCAGCACATAGACTACTCGCAGCGTCTGCAACTGCTCAACTTCCTCGTGCTCATTGCGCAAGCCGACGGCACCGTGCCACAAAGCGAGATAGAGGCGCTGCGCTTCGTGGCTGCCAGTCTCGGCATCTCTGCCGAAGACCTCAGCTCGATGCTCAACCTCTCTTCGGGCGGCAACAGTCTCGAAGCCGCATACAAGGTGCTCGGCATCGCCCCTTCAGCTACCGACGACGAGGTGAAGGCTGCCTACCGTCGTATGGCACTGAAGCACCACCCCGATCGCGTGGCTACGCTCGGCGACGACGTGCGCAAGGCTGCCGAGAAGAAGTTCCAGGAGATAAACGCCGCAAAGGAAACCATATACAAAGCAAGAGGGCTGTGATGAAAATCACAACCCTTGTTTCTTTGAGTGTTTTTGCTTAAAAAATTTGGATTCTCAATAATTATTTGTATCTTTGCAGCAACAAATCCCACCACGCCTCTCAACGATGCGTACCACGGTGGGACTTTGCTTTTTATATGAGTATATGTATTACGACATATTGGTCATTATTGCTGGTAGATAGCAAGCAAAGGCTGGAAGATAGGCTGGCAGATATTTCGTTTCCAAGCCTATCTCCCAGCCTTTATAATACTCATAATGTGCAGCTTACGGCGATTCTGGAAGATATGGTAGATTTTTTCGCCTACAGATGCATATTAGGCAATTATGCTACATCTCGCTAATTCCACAATACTTGCCAGATTGTTTTTTCGCTGACAATCGTTTCAACTTTCACACTCTCGCCTTTTACAACTGGCAAAACGTTCGAAGCGGTAGAACTTAAGAGTGTTACCGTAAAATAATTATCGTTGCCTTTCCTTACTATTTTAGTATCAACATCAACCACTTTTGCATTGCTTATAGCATCAGGCTCACCCTCATAAGTAACATTAGCAACACGCGTTGTATCAAAAACATATAGAAACTTGTAAGGCACACGACTTCTTACAGCAACCCAACCACTACCTTTTGTTTCCACCACCATACCGTCCGATTTTATAGTTATAGGATAAGGCACGAAACACACAACTAACGGCTCACCCGATAAACCAGGGGGATTATGCATATAGCTTTGTAAGTCTGAAAAG
>ERZ773260.5048-NODE-5048-length-10249-cov-2.795664_pt1 | contig 10249 bp, 9 predicted proteins | sample MGYA00511387_ERZ773260 | MGnify/ENA primary metagenome ERZ773260 (study PRJEB29015, sample SAMEA2737745) | human gut metagenome | biome: human gut; feature: human-associated habitat; material: faeces | place: China | collected 2012 ... | reverse complement strand
TACAAATGTGCAAAAAAAGCCTCCAACCAAAAACGGTTGGGGGCATCTGCTGTTGTTTTAATCTCTGGAGCAAATCACATAAAGATAGCCGCTCTTGATGTCAATCGTTGCGGTTTTCTCCGCCAATACATTGCTGACCGCAATATAATCGCCGTCCAGCGTCAGTGTCGCATCCGTCAGGGGATAAGAAAAGCCTTTTAAGGTTATCCCTGTGACCTCCATGGAAAGGGGCAGTGTGGAAACCAGATCCCCCACCCTGCCATGCAGTGTCAGGTGCTGATCAATCACCTCTACGCAGTTTTTATCATCCACCAAACGCGCACGCACGCCCTTTTTCAGAAGAGAAAGCAGATAATGCGCATTGGCAAGCGTATGGTCAAATCTGTCCCCAATACCGCCGAACAGCACAAGGTCTGTCGCGCCCAGCTCCAGTGCCAGAATAATCCCAAGCTCCATGTCGGTTTCGTTTTTTCTGGTCGGGAACTGCCGAATGGGGATATTTTTCGCCTTATAATATTCCAGAACCTCCGAGGCTGTGGAATCAAAATCCCCTACGATATAATCGGGGTCAATGCCCAGTGCCTTTGCATGACGCATCCCTGCATCGCAGCAGATGACCGCATCTGCGCCATCCATATAGCTCTCACAAAAGCTGTAATCTCTGATTTCCGCTCCCGCAAAAAGAATTACCTTCATCGTTATTCATACTCCTTAAAAATATCCAGAAAGCCCTTCGCCGCGCCTGCAATATCCTCCTTGCCGAATACCGCAGAGCCTGCAACAATCACATTTGCGCCTGCATCCAGAACTTCGCGCACATTATCGAGTGTCACGCCGCCGTCTACCTCAATATCGAACTCCAGACCCAGCTCCTTTTTCCATTCTGCCAGCTGTCTGATTTTAGAAACGTGCTGTGCCATGAATTTCTGTCCGCCAAAGCCAGGCTGAACAGTCATTACCAAAACCATATCCACATCCTTCAGGAAGGGATATACCACCTCAACAGGCGTTCTGGGGTTAATGGTAATGCCTGCCTTTGCGCCCGTTGCCTTAATCTGTTGAATCACCTCTGCGGGATATTTTGTTGCCTCCACATGGAAGTTGATGATATCCGCACCGGCTTTTCTGAATTCCTCCACATATTTTTCAGGCTCCACAATCATCAGATGTGCATCAAAAACCATATTGCTGTGCTTTCTGATGCTCTTAATCACAGGAATCCCAAAGGAAATATTGGGAACAAAAATCCCATCCATCACATCCAGATGGATATACTGCGTGCCTGCGTCCTCAACCAGCTTTAATTGCTCCGCTACCTTGCCAAAATCAATGGAAAGCATGGAGGGGGAAAGTTTCGTTTTCATGGATTAGAATCTCCTCTCTTCTTCTTCCTTACGTTCATGATAAATCGTAACATATCTCTCATATCTCATCGGATGGATTGCCTTGCCAATCTGCTCCTTTACGGCACAATCCGGTTCATTGATATGCACACAGCCGTTGTAATAGCATGCATGCACAAAGGGCAGAAATTCCCGAAAATGATACTGTAGCTTTTCCGAGGGAATATGCGTCAGATACAGAGAGGTAAACCCCGGAGAATCCACGATATAGCTTTTCTCTGTGATCTGAATCAGCTCCGCATGTCGCGTGGTGTGCTTCCCGCGCTGTATCTTTTCGCTGATTTCGCCCGTATTTAATTCCAGTCCGGGGAAGGCTTTATTGATTAAGCTGCTTTTGCCAACCCCCGAAGGCCCTGCGAATACAGAAATCTTGTTTTCCAGAGCAATCCGCAGCGGCACAATCCCGATTTCCTTTTCCGCACTGGTGCAGATAACAGAATAGCCTGCATCCCGATACATTTCTGCCGCCGCCAGATAATTCTCCTTTTTATCCTTGTCGATTTTATTGATAACAATTACGATATCCAACTCCTGTTCCTCTGCCAGCAGCAGAAACCTGTCCAGCAAATCCAGATTCATATTCGGGCTTTTTGCCGCAAATACAATCACCGCCTGATCCACATTGGACACCCTTGGACGGATGAGTTCATTCCTTCTGGGCAGAATTTCATCCAGACTGCCCTTTTTCTTTTCCTCATCCAGAACAGAAATCCGCACCGCATCGCCTACGGTCGGGCGAATCCCTTCCTTTCGGAAAATCCCTCTTGCCCGACATTCGTATACGCCGCGTTCTGTATCAATATAATAAAAACCGCCAATTCCCTTTAAAATTACGCCTTCCAGCATAGATTCACCTTTATCCTTATCATCCGGAGAAGTTTACACTCTGCGACCACTGCTGCACATTATCAATATAGCAGGTAACTGTACCGCTGCCCTTACCCGTTACGGAAACGCTGTAAGGGAATTCGGAGGCATCTCTGTAGGTGTCTACCACAGGGTATACTCCGTCCGCATCCTCTTTTACCACACGCACATAAACAGAGCCTTCGCTGCCGCTGGGTGCGTTAATTGTGAAATATTTTGTACCCTGTGTCTGGGTATTGGAGGAAGGCTTATTATTTTCATTCTCCTGCGTATCCGCGCCGCTGCTGACAACCAGATTAACCACACTGCCGCTCGGTACGGATTTATTCGCCGCTACGGTCTGCGTGATAACCTTGCCCTCTGCCACCTTGTCGCTTGCCGCATAGGATACATTCCCAACTGTTAAGCCGACCGCTGTCAGGGAAGCCTTTGCATCCTCCAGTGTATCATTTACAACATTGGGTACGGTAACATTGGTATCCTCGTCACCCTTGCTGATAGTCAGAATAATGCGGCTCTTTGCCGTAATAGAAGCACCGGCTTCCGGCTCCTGCTTGATAACCTCAGAGGGCTTTGCATCTGCGTCATGCACATAGCGAATCTCTGCCACGTCCCCAACCAGACGGGTAATGGCTTCGATTGCCGCATTTTCGCTCTTGCCAACCACATTCGGCATTTCCTCCTCTGTCAATCCAAGGCTGACCTTTACGCCGATTTTGGTACCTTCACCAATCATCGTCCCTTCGTTGACAGACTGATAAATAATACAGCCCGTGTCATAGAAGCTGCTGTAGTCCTCCCCCTCCTGCACAAGGGTAATCCCCATTTTTTCCGCTTCCTTTACTGCTTCATCGTAATCCATCCCTAAGAACAGGGGGGTTTCGATATTCTTATCACTGGAAATAAAGCCGCCAAAGCCGCCGCCCATAAATTTAATGCCGACAACGGAAATCACACCAATCAGCACCAGTGCCGTAATTACAGCCGCAATCACAACCTTGCGTTCCGCCTTTCTGTCATGCTCGTTATCAAAATCCCCTTCGGTTCTGGGGTTTCTGCGAATTTTTCCGGGCCGTCTGCTTGCCTTCACAGGCTCCGATTTCACATATTCATTTTCATAATCGTCCTCTTTGGAAATATGCTTCATTTTCAGCTTTTTACCGTATTTTTCAAGTCCTGCCAGAGGGGTATGTGCCTCCTCCTCCACCGGGTTCTCCTGTGCGAAATCATCAAGCGGCTCAGCTGCGTTTTCCGCCGCATGGCGGTGGCTTGCATGGTGTCCCTCCGCATGTGCGTGTTCTGCATGGCTGTGTTCCGCATGTGCGTGTTCTGCATGTGTGTGTTCTGCATGGCTGTGTTCCGCATGCGCACGTTCTGCATGTGGACGCTCTGCGTGGCTGCGGATATATTCCAGCTCCTTCGGATCAGCCGGCTTTGTTTCCTGCGGTGTTTCCACTGCAGCCTGTGCCGCCTTTTCCATTTCCGTCTTTTCCTGCGCTTCACGCAGTCTGGCTGCCGCTTCTGCCCTTCTGGACATCCGCATGCCTGCCGCACCGGCTGCCGCTGCACCAACCGCTGCCGCTTTCTTTTCCGCAGACTTTTCTTCCTTTGCGGAACCGTTCAGCTCCGCTCTGGCACGAATCAGGTCTGCCAAGAGAAGATCAATGCTTGCGTAGCGTTCATCTGCCTTTTTCATTGTTGCCTTGCGGATGATCCCCTCCAGAGAGCGCGTACAGTTCGGGTTATACTGGCGGATATCCGGCAGCTCGTCATTGATATGCATCAATGCAATGCTGACGGAATTGTTGCCCTGAAACGGCAATACGCCTGTAATCATTTCAAACATCGTGATACCCAGAGAATAGATATCGCTTTTTTCATCCACATAGCCACCTCTTGCCTGCTCAGGGGAGAAATAATGCACAGAGCCTGCCGCATTTGCCGTTGTTGTCATGGTGGATGCGGTTGCCGCTCTGGCAATGCCAAAATCCGTCACCTTTACCACGCCGTCTGTCCCTACCAGAATATTCTGGGGCTTGATATCTCTATGTACGATGTGCGCCTTATGCGCCTGACTCAGCGCAGAGGCAATCTGAATTGCCACATTGATAGTAGAACGGGAATCAAAGGGTGCTTTTTCCTTGATTGCCTTCTTCAGTGTATCCCCGTGGATGTATTCATTAACGATATAATTAATATCTCCGTCCTCGCCCACATCATACGCTCTTACGATATTCGGATGGGATAATCTTGCAACGGAGCATGCCTCGGAACGAAAGCGTTCAATAAATTCCTCGTCCCCGACAAATTCCTCCCGCAAAACCTTCACCGTAACATAACGATCCAGCTTTCTGTCTCTGCCTCTGTAAACAACTGCCATGCCGCCGGAACCGATTTTTTCTAATATTTCGTATCTGCCGCTTAGGACAGTACCCGGATTCAATAACATCAGTTTGTAACCTCCTACTTATATCTCAACCAGAATAAGGGAAATGTTGTCATGTCCCCCCTGCCGATTCGCTTCCTCCACCAGAATTGCCGCTTTTTTCTCCAAGGCGATCCGCTTGCTCAAAATCTTCGCCATTTCCTCATCCTTCAGCATACCGGAAAGCCCATCTGTGCAAAGCAAAACGATGTCTCCCTTCTGCACGGGATGAATCACCGTATCCGTCTCCACGGTATCCCGAATCCCAATGGCGCGCGTAATCACGTTTCTTTTGGGGTGCATTGCCGCTTCCTCCTTCGTAATGCTCCCCATCTTCACCAGCTCCATCACATAGGAATGGTCTGTGGTGAGGGGCTGCATCTCCTTTTTGCGAAAAAGGTAAGCTCTGCTGTCCCCCACATAGGCAACATAAAGCTTCTCCTCACGCACCGCCGCTGCAACGATGGTTGTTCCCATTTCCGCAAACTCTCTGTCGGAATTGGATTTTTCATAAACCATCCGATTTGCAGCTGCCATCGCACCTGTCATCAAATCCAGCATGTCGTCATTTTCTGCATGCTTCATTTCCTTCCAGAAATGCTCCAGAAAGCCTTCGATTGCACAGCTGCTCGCGATTTCTCCCGCGTTGCAGCCGCCCATCCCATCGGCAACCAGATATAAATTTTCCGCAGGGTCTTCCCCTGCCGAAATGTAATAGGCATCCTCATTATTTTTGCGGCATTTTCCAATGTCGCTCATTCCAACTGCTTTCAACGCTGCTCCACCTCCCTGCCGCTTATTTTTCCGCATCCTATTCCTCCATAGCCTTTTCCTTGATGTGGCTTCTTCGCAGCTGACCGCAGGCAGCATCAATATCACTGCCCAGCTTTCGTCTGACTGTGGTTTCCACACCATTTTCACTCAGAATAGATGCAAACCGTTTTACCCGCTCCGCAGAGCTTTTGATATAATTGCGCTCCTTTACGTCATTGACGGGAATCAGGTTCACATGGCAGAGCATATCTCTCAGCCTTCCGGCCAACTCCCGCGCATGCGCATCCCCGTCATTCACGCCATGAATCAGCGCATATTCAAAGGTAATGCGGCGTTTTGTTTTCTCCGCGTAATCCCTGCACGCCTGCAAAAGTCTGTCCATATCGTACAGCTTTGCCACAGGCATGGTCTGCGTGCGGATTTCATCATTCGGCGCATGCAGGGAAACCGCCAGTGTAATCTGAAGATTTTCCTCCGCCAGCGCATAAATTTTTTCCACCAAGCCGCAGGTCGAAAGCGTAATATGTCTCTGTCCCATATTCTGCCCATTCGGGTCGTTAATCAGACGCAGAAATTTCAGAACATTGTCATAATTATCCAGAGGCTCGCCGCTGCCCATCAGTACCGTACCGTGTACCCGCTCGCCGCAGTCCTTCTGAATCGCATAAATCTGGGAAAGCATTTCCCCTGCCGTCAGTCCGCGTTCCACGCCGTCCAGTGTGGATGCGCAGAATTTGCAGCCCATCCGACAGCCGACCTGCGTCGAAATGCAGACCGTATTGCCATGCTCATATTTCATCAATACACTTTCGATAATTGCGCCATCCGAAAGCGCAAAAAGATATTTTCTCGTGCCGTCAATCTGCGAAACCAGCCGCCGCACGATTTTCACACCGTTGATTGCTGCCGTTTCGCCAAGCTTTTCCCGCAGGCCTTTGGAAAGATTCGTCATTTCGGCAAAGCTGTCCACCTGCTTTGCATGCAGCCAATCGAAAAGCTGCTTCGCACGAAATTTCGGCTCACCCAATTCCTGCAAAAGCTCCTGCAATTCGGTTATGTCCATGGATTTGATATCAACCTTTTCCATATCTCAATCCTTTCTTCTTAATTTTGAAATGAAAAATCCGTCTGTTCCTGTTTTATAGGGCAGCAGGGTCAGGTATCCCTTTTTCGCCGTTTCCGTATCCCAGCCTTCGGGCAGAAATTCCGAAATATCCTCCGCCGTAAAATCGGGGTGCTGTGCCAGAAACCATTCCAGATTCTTTTCATTTTCCTTTCGGCAAAGCGTACAGGTGCTGTAGACCAGAGCGCCGCCCTTTTTCACATAGCCTGCCGCATTTTCCAGAATTTCCCTCTGAATTTTTGTCAGGCTGTCAATCTCATTGCCATCCTTTTTCAGGCGGATATCCGGCTTCTTTCGCATCAGCCCCAGACCGGAGCAGGGCACATCCGCCAGCACGCGGTCAAACTGCTTCGGGCTTTCCTCCTCAGCCGCCGCATCCTTCACCCTGCACTGCATGATGGAAATGCCAAGGCGTTCCGCCCCCTCCTCCATCAGGTCGATTTTATGCGCATAAATATCGCAGGAAAGCAGACTGCCCTCGTTTTCCATCTGTTCCGCAATCGTAAAGCTTTTCCCGCCCGGCGCGGCGCACATGTCTAAAATCTTCTCGCCTTTTTTCGGGTCTAGCACCCGTACCGCAAGCTGAGAGCTTTCATCCTGCACATGGAACAGCCCTTCTTTGAAGGCATCCAAGCGGCTCAAGTCCGCCGTTTTCGTCAGATGCAGTGCGTCCGCACAAATTCTGCCCTCTGCCACATGCACACCTGCCTGCGCCAGCTTCTTTTTCAAAGCCTGCGTATTCGTTTTCAGCGTATTCACCCGAATCGTCACATCGGGGGACTGATTATCATACGCACAAATTTGCTCCGTTTCTTCGTAGCCATAATAGGCAATCCACATCCGCACCAGCCACAGCGGATGGGAATACACCACAGAAAGATATTCCGCCGTTCCCCTCTCAGGCAAGGGAATCTCCTGCTTTTTCTTTGCCGCCGTGCGCAATACGCCGTTCACAAAGCCCTTCAAAGAGCCATATCCTCTGACCGATGCCAGCTTCACCGCCTCATTACACGCCGCTGCATCCGGCACGTCCATGAAGTACATCTGATACACCGCCGTCCGCAGCACTGCCAGCAGCCACGGCTTCATTTTTTCCGTTTTTGTTTTGGAAAAGGTATTCAGCACATGGTCAATATAAATCAAATTGCGCAGTGTACCGTTTACCACCTCCGTCACAAAGGCTCTGTCCTGTCTGGACATCGCACCGTTCTGCCGCAGCAGGCGGCGCAGTGTCATTGTATTATAGGCATCCGCCGTCATGATTTCCATGAGCGCCTCTGCCGCAATCTCTCTTGGATTGATTTGGATCATTTTTTTCCATTCCTTCCGTTCAAGCCATTCTGTCTCAACATAATATTATACGACAAAACAGAGGATTCTTCAATCATTTCGCCCCTATTTCGACAAAAAAGAGGCATCCGCAAAAACACCAAAAGGCTAATCCGCAATCAGATTAGCCTTTCTTTTTTAATCGTCTCTTCTGCCAAAGATGGCAACCAAGCGCAACAGCTGCGCGATTGCCGCAAACGCCGCCGCAACATAGGTCATTGCCGCCGCACTCAGCACCCTTTTCGCACCGCCGATTTCGTCGCTGTCCAGAAATCCGTCATCTGCCAGCAGGCGAATCGCCCTTCTGGATGCGTTGAATTCCACAGGCAGTGTAATAATCGTAAACACAACGGAAAGGGAGAAGAACAGAATCCCCAGTGTCACCAATGTGCTGCCGCCGCCGCTGAAAATAAACCCAATCAAAATCAGGGGAATTGCCAGTCTGGAGCCGAAGTTTGCCAGAGGCACGAAAAAGCTTCGCAGTGCCAAGGGCGCATAGCCCACGTCATGCTGAATGGCATGCCCTGTCTCGTGCGCCGCTACGCCGACCGCCGCTACCGATGTGCTGTCATACACGCTTTCGGACAGGCGCAGTGTCTTTGTTCTGGGGTCATAATGGTCTGTCAGGTTGCCTGCCACACGCTGCACGCTTACATCATAAATGCCTGCGTTGTGCATCATCTGCTCTGCCACCTGCGCCCCCGTCAAGCCTCGTCTGTTTCTGATTTTCGCATATTTCTTAAATGTACCGGATACCTTCATCTGCGCAACCATCGAAAAAATGAATGCCAGAAGCACCAAAAAGTACATACTGTCGTATCCATATCCATAACCATAATACATATCGGTTCCTCCTATCTGTTTGGAACTTTCCTATTCAAGCCTTAGCCAAGCAAAATGCCTGTCTGCATTTCATGCCCACGCAGATACGCATCCGCCGTCATCTTCTTGCCGCCGCGCGCCTGCACCTCTTTGATGCGCAAAATTCCATCGCCGCATTTTACCGCAAAGTCCTTTTTTGTCACCTCTACAATTTCACCAAATGCCGCATCGGGGTAGCTTTTGTTTTCCGCCTCCGCCCAGAACATCTTGAGCGGTTCCTCTCCCAGAACAGCGTATGCGCCATGTCCGGGATACATTCCGCGCATCAGATCAATAATCTGCTGTCCGCCTTTGCTCCAGTCAATATGACCTGTCTCCTTATGAATCATGGGCGCATGGGTTGCCAGTGCATCATCCTGCGGCATCCGTGTAATTGTACCCTTTTCCAGTCCATCAATCGTTTCCAGAAGCAGCGCTGCGCCTGCCACCGCCATTTTATCATGCAGATCCTCAAAATTATCTGTCGGAAGAATCTCCACTTCCGTTTTCAAAAGCATATCCCCCGTATCCATGCCCTTTGCCATGAACATCGTGGTAATGCCTGTTACCTTCTTGCCGTCAATAATGGCGCGCTGCATCGGTGCCGCCCCTCTGTATTCCGGCAGAAGCGAGCCATGCACATTGATACAGCCGTATTTCGGCATATTCAGAATTTCCTCCGGCAAAATCTGCCCGAATGCAGTAACGGCAATCAAATCCGCGCCATAGCCGCGCAGCTGCTCGATAACCTCCGGTTCGCGTACCTTCACAGGCTGCAAAACAGGAATCCCATGCTCCAGTGCCACTGCCTTTACGGGTGTGGGCTGCAGCTTTTTCCCTCTGCCCTTGGGCTTATCGGGCTGTGTCACAACTGCCACAACCTCATGCCTTGTCAGCAATGCCTGCAAGGAAGGTACCGCAAAATCGGGCGTTCCCATAAATACGATCCGCATTTTACTCTTCACCTTCCTCTGTCTCATCCTCTTCCTGGTCCACATCGGTCAGCTCGCCTTCCACCTTGTCGACGAAGAGATCGCCGCTTAAATGGTCGCATTCGTGACAGATGGCACGCGCCAGGAGACCTTCTCCAACCAGTTCGAATTCCTTCATCTCGCAGTCAAACGCCTTTACCTTAACGTGGTCAGGACGGGTAACGACACCGGATTTTCCCGGTACGCTTAAGCAGCCCTCGCTGCCTGTCTGGCTTCCGCTCGTCTCGATGATGACCGGATTGATGAGTACGTACTGGTTCCCGTCCTCTACGTCGATCACCACGATCTGCTTCAGCACGCCTACCTGGGGGGCTGCAAGGCCTACGCCACAGGCTTCGTACATGGTTTCGAACATATCTTCAATTAAATCCTGGAGGCGCGGCGTTAATTCTTTTACCGGCTTGCAGTGTTTTCTTAAAATATCGTCTCCGATTGTTCTTATTTTTCTGATTTCCATTGTTGTTTTTCCTCTCAT
>ERZ773260.5046-NODE-5046-length-10252-cov-3.514759_pt1 | contig 10252 bp, 8 predicted proteins | sample MGYA00511387_ERZ773260 | MGnify/ENA primary metagenome ERZ773260 (study PRJEB29015, sample SAMEA2737745) | human gut metagenome | biome: human gut; feature: human-associated habitat; material: faeces | place: China | collected 2012 ... | reverse complement strand
ATTTATAGGTAAGACTCATAAATTTTAGATTTCTCTTAACTTAATGACATTGAATAGATAATAGTGCATCTTTATATTCAAAAGGTTCTACAGATACGTATGATAAAGGTTCAGAAAAGGCTTCCTTTACTCCTACAATAGTTTATAGTTCATTCGAGAAATATGTAGATGGAACCATCAAAAGAAATTCGGATGGGTCATATACAATTCCGTTTAAGTCATTGATTTCTATAAAAAAAGATGAAAGTAATTATACGATTAAGAATCTTCAATTTTACGATTATTTGAAACATAATATGAATACAGAAATAGATGCTGATTTATTACAATATATTCATTTTGATCGAAATTCATTCAAATTATATATGAATAATAATGAGCCTGTTGATTCTTCACAATACAATATAAAGTGGTCAACTAAAACAGATAATACAGGTTTTCAAGAGTGGGATGACAAAGTTAATTTTAGAAGTTTTGTACTATCTGGAAACAAGGATAATCCAATTAATTTAAGTCCAGGTGAGAGTTGTTATATTACATATAACGTTATTGTGAAACCTGAAGCCTTTGCGCAGATGCATACGGATACTCTACATACGTTTAATCGTTTTATCGCACATGCAGATAATGTGGATAAGAGAGATGATTTTGCGGGTGGATTTGAGGCTTGGAATTCTATTGCTAACATTAAAACATATGAATGGAATGGAAAACAGGTAGATCAAAATGCAACAACATCATCTCTAACAGAGACAATGACTGAAGATAGATTTATCTATGGAAATAAAGGAATTGAAAAAGATTCAACTTCGAATACTAGTTTTACTATTCCTGAGGGAAGTTATAAATATACGGTTGAAACAAATAAGACATTGAATGATTTTAATGTTAACGAAGTAACAATGACAGATACTTTAACTTCTAATCATATGAAGTATGTTGGGTATATGAAGGTGGAGGCTTTAGAAGCAGAATCCATTTCAAGTGATTTAAATAAAGAGAAAAACGATACATATACATTAAATTCACATTATAAACCAGTAGATACAAAGTGGGTAAAGATAAATGGTCAACAATCATTTAGCTTAAAACCTTCTGATTTGGGTTGGACTGATAAAAATTATGCGTATCGTTTTACGTATTATGCAAGGCCAGATGATTTAAGTACTTTTACAGAGACAAAGGTAAAGAATAAATTTACTCTTGAGGGTGTTGTTAAAAAAGGAACTGGAGAATTTAAATTTAAGCAAGAAGATGTTTCTAAAGAGACGACATTAACAATCAAGGGAAATTTAAATTTAACTGCGAATAAACAATCTTGGTACTACAAAGAACCGAACACGGATTCAAATACTTGGACGAATGGTGAGCTTTATTGGGTAGTTGATATTGGTGGTACTCAAATTAATAAAGACATGGTATTTCGTGATTTGATAAAAACAGGTGATGGAATAACACCGTCAAATTTACGACAAGGTTCTTTGGTAGGCATCTATAAAGGTACGCTTCCAGAAGGAAAGAACATTTCAGATTATAAAGACATAGAGGATTTAAAAAACAATAGTGGTTTAACTCCTATTAATGATAAGTTTATATCTCAATTGAATGGTACAAATGAATTATTATTAACAGCTAAGGATGATATTCAGCTTGGTAATGAAAAGGTTTATATGATTATAAAATCCGAACCTTCTGAATTGCCATCACCAACAAATAATCGTGATACAAAGACATATAAAAATAGTATTTATATTAAAGAAGATGGTGAATATGTTTCTGAAATACCTGCTGAAAAGACTTTATATACATCTCCAAAAATTTTAAAGGAATTAGGACAAGTCTTTAAATATGATGGTACAAAAGTTACAACACTTCAAATAGGTGCCGATAAAAAAAACAATGGAGATGCAGATCCTAGCAAGATTGATACTAAGTTACTAGTCAACAGTAAAGGTGTATTTAGTAAAGGTGTATTTATATCATGGGCATTTAAAGTGAACTATGATGGACAATTAAGTGGAGATTATGACGTAATAGATGATATACCAGATGGCATGGAATTTTCGTATATGCGAGTTAAATGGCATGGGGATGAGTATGATGCTTCACAAGTTAAATCAAAGACAATAGACAATCCTGGTAGTGGTTGGGAATTCAGAGAAAATAATTCGACAAATGATAATGGGAATTCTGAACATACAATTTATTATGTAAGTAAAGATAAAAAACAAACTATGATTCGACTGGGTGAATTTGTTTCGAAGAGTATAAGAGATAATAATTCAGTGGATGTACAAGTTGTTTGTAGAATCACAGATCCACAAGTATTATTAGGTGCTCAACCTAGTGATTTTATAAATAAGGTAACACTACAAAAGGATGGAAAAGATATTGCCACATCATCAAGTAAAGTACCTGTTCAATTAGATGAAAAGGATAAGAATATTGATAAGAAATTAGCTGTGTCAAATGGACAAAAGCTTGAATTTGAAATAATTACGAATCAGCTAGGTCAAACACTACCTACAAATGATAATGGTGGATTAACACTAGTGGATAAGTTGGGTGATAATCTAAGATTGGATACAACTTCAGTTAAAGTTTATAAAAATAACAATGAAGAAGTAACAGGTTGTATAAAATCATATCAAAATAATACTTTAGAAATTAGTCGTATCCCAAATGATATTCCAATTAAAATCAGATACACAGTGACTGTAAATATGAAGCCAGGTGATGCTGTGAATATCGCAAATACAGCGTATTGGAAAGGCTATTCTGAAAATGGTGGTGACACTGTGCAAGAGAGTTATAGTTACTCGGTAAGTGGAACAATTGGTGCTTCATCCGTAGTAAACTTTAAGCTCACAAAACAAGATCAGAATGATTTGAGTAAAGTATTAAGTGGTGCAACTTTTAAAATAGAAAAGTGTACATTTGATGAATATGGAAAAATGACTACATCAGAAATTTCAACCCCAACTACAGGTAATGATGGAACCATTGCCCAGAATTTACAATATGATACGCTTTACAGAATAACGGAAAAACAAGCGCCAAATGGTTATGTTCTTGATAATAACCCAATCTATATTTTGGATGTAAAAAAAGGTAATGAGAGTTATGTGGACACTGTAAAACAATATCTAAAGAATATAAATTTAGAAGTGAGTTATCAGGAAGAAAACTTTAATTTACAGGTAAGAAACCATAAGGGTGAGATTACTGTAGTCAAAAAGTTTATTAATGATGCAGCAGGAAGATTAACTAAGCCTGTGAGTGGAATATATAGATTTGGATTGTATGATGACAAGAATACGCTATTACAGCCGATAAAAACGATTACTTATAGTGCAAATGATAATCCAGATAAATCCGTTAAGTTTGAGAATCTAGAATTAGATAAAACCTATTATGTTTATGAACTAGATGATAAAGATCAACCAATTACGGATACATCAAAAGAAGTAACAATAAACACTATGAATTATCAAGTGGTTTATAAAAATGAAACTCAAAACACTGATACAAGCAGTGCACGAAACGGTGAAACAATTGTAGTAACAAACAAGAGCCGTACAAAGATATTACCTTCAACAGGTAGTATGGGAACCCTGATTTACAGGTTATTAGGAACAACGTTGGTGGTTGCAAGTTTAATATGCCTGTCAAATATAAATAAAAACAATAGAAAAGAAAAAAGGAGAAAGAGATGAAACTAATTAAAAAGATTGCAGCCATTATGTTTGCGTTCATGATGGTATTTACGTTGAGTAGTAATGTTAACGCAGAAACAGTATCTGGCAGTAAAGCAGAAGGTACAACTGGAACTTTAACTATTACAAATGCTAAACCAAACCAAACATATAACCTTTATAAGATGTTAGAATTGGAAAGCTTTAGTGGTGAAAATTATTCTTATAAAATAGCAAAAGGATGGAATGATTTTTTTACAGATAGTGCATATAAAGGTTATAAACTATTTAAAACTGAAAATGAATATGTAACACCAAGACAAACTTTAGATGATTCAAATCTAAGAGAATTGGCAAAAGAAGCACTAGAATTTGCAAATGGGAAAATTAATCCGATAACAATCACAACGGATGAGCAAGGTAACTATACAGCACAAAATTTGGATTTAGGTTACTATTTACTAGATTCAAGTGTTGGTACAATTTGTAGTCTTACATCATCAAATCCAAATGTTAAAATTGAAGAAAAGAATGATATACCTACAGTAACTAAACTGGTTAAAGGTGATAATGATACTTGGGATAAAACTAATTTTGCAAATATAGGTGATAAGGTTTATTTTAAAACAACTATTGATGCTAAATCTGGTGCTCAAAATTATGTATTACATGACCAAATGGCAGAAGGACTTCAATACAATAAAGATGTTGTGATTAAATTGAATGATAATAAATTGGATGAATCAAATTATCAAGTGATATTATCAAGTAGTTTAACTCAGCCAGGATCAACAAGTGTTACCGATTTTTGTACATTTGAAATAAAGTTTATGCAAGGTTTTTGTGATAATTTAACTGATACTGTAAAATCATTATCACATATTCAGCCACATTGAATGGAGATGCTAAAGTAGGCCTAACAGATGATAATGTTAACTCAACATATTTATCATATGGAGATGATAAAGAAACTGAGAAAAATACAACTGATACTTATACTTTGCAAATTCCGGTATTTAAATACACGATTAAAGATTCTAGTAAAACAGGACTTGCAGATGCAAAATTTAAATTGTTTGATACTGAAACAGGAACAAATGCAATTAAATTAGTACAAAAAACTGGTACAGAATATTATCGTAAAGCTTATGGTAGTGAAGAATATACAGAAGAAATAACTACTAAAACCAATGGCGAGTTTAGTATTCAAGGTTTAAAACCAGGTGCTTATTGGTTAGAAGAAACAGCTGCTCCAAAAGGTTATAATAAATTGGCTAAAAGAATTAGAATTGAAATTGATAATTATGGCAACTTAACGATTGATGGTAAAAAACAAGATGATGTGACTAGGCATCCTTTTACGAAAGTCGAAGTAGAGAATAAATCAGGTGGTTTGTTACCTTCTACTGGTGGTATGGGTACAACACTAATTTACTTGATTGGTGGAGTACTAGTATTAGGATCAGGTATTGTATTAGCTAACAAGAAAAGAGCGAAAGCTAAATAATTGATTTATTGATTAAATTATGTTGTATGGGGGGGAATTATTGTTTTCCCCTCTTATACAACAATAGGGAGAGGGTTGTAAGATGAGAAAACATATGCCAACTATAATTGCGATACTTGTTTTTATTACAGGCTTGTCCTTATTGTTGTATCCAACGGTGAGTAATTATTGGAATTCTTTACATCAAAGTCGTGTTGTCGCGAATTATTCGGATACTATGGCTAAGTTATCAAAACAGGATAAGCAGGCTGAGATTGATCGGGCTGTTGAATATAATAGTGGGTTAATCAATAATGGTGGTCGATTTACTCCAAGTGAATCTGAGCTTGATTTGTATAAGAGTCTATTAAATGCGGATGGTACGGGTATGATGGGGTATATTACGATTCCTAAGATTGGTGTAAAGCTTGCGATTTATCATACCGTTGATGAGTCTGTATTGCAGGTGGGTGTTGGTCATTTAGAGGGTTCGAGTCTTCCTGTTGGAGGTAGTGGTACGCATTGTGTTCTATCTAGTCATAGAGGTCTTCCGAGTGCAAAGTTATTTACGGAACTGGATCGTATGAAAAAGGGGGATGTATTTTATCTTCATGTATATGATCAGGTTCTTGCGTATCAGGTGGATAATATCGCAATTGTAGAACCGAATGATTATGGTTTATTAGAAATTGAAGAAGGTAAGGATTTATGTACTTTATTTACTTGTACACCTTATGGTATTAATACACATCGATTATTAGTTCGTGGCCATCGTGTAGAGAATGTGATGGATGAAAAGAATTTAACGGCCGATGCTGCAAGGGTGAATCCTTTGGTTGTGGCTAGTGTTATTGGTTTGATTCTATATGGGATTGGTTATGTTGTATATCGAATTAAAAAGAAGGGAGTGTAGGTAATGAAAAAAGTCTTTTATTTAATATTCATTTCTTTATTATGTTGTTTTCTACCTATGACTCTATTTGCGGATTCCGATTTCATGAATTTGGTTGTTAATTGTCCAGCATCAAATATGCAAGTATCTTTATATCGTGTGGCGGATGTGAATTATAATTTAGTTGATTCATTTTCTCGTTATTCCATTGATTTAAAACAAGATGTACAAGGAGCTGCCAATGCATTAGAGAATCGTATTTTAATGGATGGCATTGAAGCAGATGCTTCTAAATCTTCTGACAGTTCGTATAAGGCTAGTTTTACTGGTTTAGAATCCGGTATTTATTTGGTGGTTGGAAAAGAAGTTTTGCAGGATGGTGTATTTTATATGCCACAAGTATCCTTAGTTTCTTTAAGTGGGGATTTAAGTGTGGATTTAAAATATGAAATGAGTGATAAGCCAAGTCGTATTCATGTATTAAAGGTATGGAAAAGGGATAATAAGAAGTCTCGTCCTAAATCGATTGAAGTATGTTTATTAAGATCAGATGGTATAGTGGTGGATAAAGTGGTATTAAATTCAGACAATCAATGGTCTAATACTTGGGAAAATCTTTCTACTTCATATACATATCGTGTCATGGAAACAAGTGTTCCTTCTGGTTATAAAGAGAGTTGTACTCGTGAAAAGGATACGATTGTTTTAACGAATACGGGTAGTGATAAATATCGTGTTGAAAAGAAAGATGAAGTACTACCAAATTCAGGTCAATTGTGGTGGCCAGTTCCTGTATTATTATTTGTTGGTCTTGTGTTGTTTGGTTTAGGATGCCATTTACGAAATGAAGAATAGATTGTATCAATATGTTTCTTGGATTGGAATCTTTTGTGTAGTGTGTTCCATTTCTTTATGTGTATATAATGTATATGATTCGTATCGATCTTATTTTGTTTCTCAACAAAAGATGAATGCGTATCATGTTGTAAAGACAAGTGCAGGTACTGTACCGGATTATGTATTAAATCCAGATATGGATATGCCTGAAGTGGATGTGGATGGAGTTTCTTGTATTGGTACTTTAGAAATTCCAAGTTTAGATTTAAATCTTTGTGTTACAAGTACATGTAGTGATGAAAATATGAAACAACTTCCTTGTCGTTATTATGGTAGTATTTATAAAAGTAATATGGTGATTGTAGCTCATAATTATTGGTTTCATTTTGGCAGGTTAAATACATTAAAAAGTGGGGATGAAGTAATTTTTACGGATGCTTCAGGAAATTGTTTTAAATATAGTGTTGACACAATGGATGTAGTGAGTCCAGAAAGTGTAGCTGATGTAACCAATGGTAAATGGCCGCTTACGTTAGTCACTTGTACTTTGGATAGTCAAAATAGAATTGTTGTTAGGTGTAAGTAGGATGCTTATTTGGTAAGTGTCCTTTTTTTTCTGGATTAAAAACGTAAAATCTGTTTGAATATTTTGAAATTGATAATATAATTTAAATATAAGAAAATAAAAACGTAAAAACCGTTTTTAAAGGAGGATGCATATGAAAATACTTCGTGTTACGGCAAATGGGCTTCCACTTTTTAAAGAAGATTTGGATATTTGTTTTTACACACAACAACGTGTAAGTGAGAACGATAAGTGTAGTTTGTATAACTTGGTTGATAATCATTATCTTCATACAACGAATGCTTTTATTGGTATTAATGCGTCTGGTAAAACTTCGGTATTAAAGGTTATTGATTTAGCTTTGAATATTGTAAAGAATGAACCTATTAATCATGTGGAATCTAAAACTATTCTTGGTGGAGCAAAGCAGGCTACAATTTGCGTTTATTTTTATGATAAGCGTAAGTATGTTTGTTGTCTTGAAACTGTAATTACTGCAAAAAAAACAAAGGCGGATGATTATATGTATTCTATTTTGTCTGAAAGATTGTGGGAAAAACCGATTGCGAGTATCAAGTCGAAAAAGTATTTGACTGATTTTACAGGGGTAGAACCTGTAGCATCTCGTGATAGTAGCGAGGCATATCTATCTGACGATGTTAGTTTTATTATTGCGCATAATAAAAAAGAAAATGATACAGTAGAGATATTTAGCTTAATGTCTTATACAAATGTAAATGTACTTCCTTTTACTGAGGATATTTCTTTGGAAGTGATTGCATTTCTTGATCCAACAATCGAAAAATTGTGCTTTGAAAAAATGGATGGGAAGACATTTATTCATTTGAAATTTAGAAATGAAGATGAAATTGTTTTAAATAATGCGAGGGATTTGGAACAATATTTATCTTCGGGTACAATTAAAGGTATTATTACATTCTCAATGGTCAAAGAGGTGCTTCAATCTGGCGGATATCTTCTTGTAGATGAAATTGAAAATCATTTTAATAAAGAGATTGTAACAACAATAATTCGATTCTTTATGGATAGTCGTCTAAATAAAAATGGTGGAACGTTAATTTTTACTACGCATTATTCTGAATTGTTGGATGAATATGATCGTAATGATGGTATTCATATTGTAAGAAATCGTAATGGCATTACAGTTGAAAATTTGAGTAGTATTCTAAAGCGTAACGATATTAAAAAAAGTGATGCATATCAGAGTGGCTTTTTGCAGGGAACGACACCTATGTACGAGTCATATGTGAAGTTGAAAAGAAATCTATTTGAATCAATTCATTAGGAGAAACGCAAAATGGAATTGGCAAAATATAAGGCGTGCATTTGTGAAGGCGCGGCTGAAGCAGCAATTATTGATATATTAGTAGATAATGATCTTTTGATTTTTACTAGAGAAGAAATGCTTGAAGAACAAGTTATTCGTTGTAGGAATGCAAAAAATTTTGAGACACGCTATTTGCGTAAAGATTTTATGGGTCAGATTTCTATTATACGGATTTTGGATTCACGAAATGAAGAGTTTCGGCTTAGTAAGGCCTATAAAAATAAAATTAATGTTATTAATGTCATTACAGCACCAGAAATAGAAATGTTGATTATCCATGCTGAGGGGCAGTATAAACAGTTTAAACATTCTAAAAAGAAACCAAGTGAGTTTTGTAAAGTGAATCTTCGTATGCATGATGTAAAATCTTATGATTTTGTGAAAAACTATTTTAATGACGCTAAGAAACTAGTTGCGGCAATTAAAGAACATCAAAGAACGGCTAAGCTTATAAAGGGAACGTATGGTTTGAATGATTTGTTGAAAGACAATTAGAATAGATATTTAGTTGTTAAGATTAGTGAATTTTAATTATAGGATGCTTATTTTGGTAAGTGTCCTTTTTTGATGGTTTGTATTTCGATATTGATAATGTGTTCATTACAAGCCTTTGTAGCACTAGTTTTTATACATGTTTTGTATTATACTTGAGATGATTCCATATGGGAATTCATTTTTTTTGGAGGAGTTATGAAAATTATTGTAGTGGGTGATGGAAAAGTTGGATTTGCGATCGCAAAACAATTGAACCAGGAAGGTCATGATATTACAGTGGTTGAAAATAAATCGAGTGTTCTATCGAGTACCATGAATCAGTTGGATATTGTTGGCGTACAGGGAAATGGTGCGAGTTTAGATACGTTAATGGAAGCTCGTGTTTCATCTTCGGATTTGTTGATTGCGGCTACATCAACGGATGAGGTTAATATCATTTGTTGTTTATTGGCAAAGAAATTGGGTGCAAGACATACGATTGCACGTATTCGTAATCCGGAATACAACAATACCGTTCGCTTGATTAAGGATGAGTTGGGATTGAGTATGAGTATCAATCCGGAGCAGGCAGCAGCTCGTGAAATTTTGCGTGCGATTCGTTTCTCAAATTCGATCAAGGTTTCTTCTTTTGCGAAAGGAAGAATTGAACTTGCGGAAGTGAAAATTAAAGAAAATTCGCCACTTTCAAATATGCGTATTTGCGACATCAATCGTCGTATGAAAAGTGAAGTGTTATTTGTGGCTGTTCAAAGAAATGGGGAAGTAATCATTCCAAATGGAAATACCGTCATCTATGAAAAGGATCGTGTCACATTAACGGGTTCGACTACACAGCTTGAAAAGTTTTTTATTAAAGTGGGTATTTTAAGTGATCGAACTGTAAATGAGGTGATGATTGTTGGTGGTGGAAGAATCACATACTATTTGACCAATA
>ERZ773260.5041-NODE-5041-length-10260-cov-2.349535_pt1 | contig 10260 bp, 8 predicted proteins | sample MGYA00511387_ERZ773260 | MGnify/ENA primary metagenome ERZ773260 (study PRJEB29015, sample SAMEA2737745) | human gut metagenome | biome: human gut; feature: human-associated habitat; material: faeces | place: China | collected 2012 ... | reverse complement strand
TGCGGCGGAATAGCCGAACACATCCGGGAGCCAGCAGAGGGTTGTTTCTTTTCCGAATTCTTCCCTGATAAAACGTTTCCCATAAAGGAACTGCCGCACCAGGGATTCCCCGGAGGGGATGTTGGTGTCCGGCTCCACCCACATGCCGCCCGTGATTTCCCAGCGGCCTTCCCGTATGCGTTCCTTCACCTGTTCATAAATCTCCGGATAATCCTCTTTTAAAAACTGATACAGCTGCGGGGAAGAATGCATATACCGGTACTCCGGATACTGCTTCATCAGGTTAAGCACCGTGGAAAACGTGCGGGATGCCTTTTCCCTGGTGGCGGACAGCCTCCACAGCCAGGCCATATCGATATGGGAAGGGCCCACGCCGTAAACCACAGGCTTGATCTCCTCCGTCCTTCCCATCTCGTCCAGCCCTGCCTGCAGAAAGTCCAGCGCGTTATAAATGGACTGATAATAGGTTTCCTCTTTGAAATTCAAAAAGGTAATCTTTTCGAAGGTTTGATTCAGGAGCTTTGTCAGCCGTATTCTCCTCAGATCGTTTTCATCCAGGAGAAGCGCGCACCTGCGTACCGTGTCGGCCATAAAGCAGAACCGGTCCACCCTGCCGTCTATCCATAACAGCTGCGCCAGCTTAAAGGTGCGGAATCTGGGCGGAACCAGCACGCCGCTCCAGGCCTTCAGCGCGATCTGCATTTCTTTTTTCCGGCATAAAGCTTCTTCCAGAAGCGCTTCCTCATGCCAGATATCGATTCCCTGTACGGGTTTGCCGTCAATATACAGCAGGGTTTCCGCCGTGGATTCACCGCCGTCTCTGGGCCCCACCAAAAGCCGGACTGCCAGGGTCTTTCCAATCAGTTCCTCCGGCACCTCCACCTTCGTCCGGAACCAGGCCACCCTGTCATATCCGCCCCATGTATCCCAGAGCTTAAAATCCTGCCATGCGCTGTCATCAAAATCAGCCGCACAGGCAGTATCCATTTTCTCTTCCATGGAAGTCTCATAATACTTCCAGTTTTCCAGATCCACCGCCGCCCTGATGCGGCTCGGGCGGATATCCTCCTGAATATATTTTTCGATTTTCTCCAGTATAAAATGAGGATCCTTTACCTTCATACCTTTTCTCCTATATTGTCAGATTTCCGGCCACGGACAGCGCCGCATAATCTCCCAGCTGCTCGCCCAGCCCGGCGGGCACCACCCTGCAGGACTGCCGGGTCTGCGCCAGCGCTTCCTCGGCTATCACCTCTTCCATGGGCCCCCGGAGGATTTCCTCCTGGCGCAGGAAAATACTGCCGATCACAACCACTTCCGGATTCAGGATATCCGCCAGCATGGCGACTCCCCTTCCCAGCATTCTTCCGGTATATTCTAAAATGGAAAGGGCCAGGGGATCCTTCTCCTGCGCCGCAAGGCCTATATCCCGGGTAGTCACTTCCTCTATGGACTGCCCGCGCTTTAAAATCAGCGTTTCTTTTCCCTGGCCGCACCACTTTGCCACCTTTTCCCTGCCATATCTGGCAATGCCCCCGCCGCTGCAGAAGCCTTCGAAGGAGCCCCTCTTTCCATAGCCCTCCGGCCCGTCCTCCAGAAGGCGGACATGCCCCACCTCACCGGCCATGTCGTTGGTGCCGCTGTAGAGCCTTCCGTCTAAAATAAGGCCGGCGCCGATACCCGTTCCAAAGGTGAGGAAAACCATATTACGGGTTCCCCTGCCGGCTCCCCAGAACCACTCCGCCAGCGCACAGGCATTGGCATCATTCTGCACCGCCGCAGGCACATGAAAGGCTTCCTCAAAAGGAGTTACCACATCAATGCCGTCCCAGTCCGGCAGATTGGGCGGGCAAAGGATCAGCCCCTTTCTGGAATCCAGAGGGCCGCCGCAGCTGATTCCCACAGCCGTAAGCTTTACTTCCGGATGGGCCGAGAGCATATGTTTCAAAGTCTCCACCAGCTTATCCACCGCCGCCTGCGGGCCTTTCGGCGTCGGAAATTTTTCCTTCCATAAAAGTTCCACCTGATCGTCCTGTATTTTACCGATAGTCACGGCGCATTTCGTACCGCCTATATCAATTCCTGCAAGATATTCCATCCTGAAAATGCCTCCCCTATTTTGTACTGTCACAGAGATTTTATGACACCTCTAAAATTCCAGCAGATTGACTTCCTGTATCGGGCAGCTGTGATCATAGGGAAGCTTCACGGTCTTAATCTCGCAGGGCGTAAAGGTGAGTTCTTCCTCCCTGTTTAAAAACGGTACCTTCAGCACCGCCCTTCCGTCCTGCTTCTTCGTCTCGTATGCACGGACGATCACGCCGTCTTTATCCTCCGCCTCTTTCACCGCACTGATCACCGCATGATCGCTTTCCAGCGACAGGAAGGAACCGCGCTGGGCAAGCTTTCCTTCATGGAAGGTCTCGATGACCGTCTGAGGCCTTACGTTTACTTCCTTAGCCCGCTTTACCACATCGGCATCCTTCCAGGAACCCTCGTGAGGTATCAGTATATAGGTGAACTCCTGAAGTCCGTCATCCACAAAACGATATTCACAGTCTTCCTCCAGCTGCTTGGGATCATGATGGGCAAAAACCGAATTTTTCAGCACCGTCAGATTCATTTCGTCAATATCCATGTTGTAGCTGTATTTGGCGTCATTGGCTATTGCCAGCCCGTACATCACCGGCTTCTTAAAATGTTCTCCCGTAAAATCAAACCAGCTCTGTCCGGGCTCTTCTTCGCCGTTGGCGCTCTTTTCAATATAGCCGTAAGGTATTTCATATGTGGGCCTGCGGAAATTGAAGTTCACCGGATACTTGATTTTCAGCTGTGTCTGAGGCTCGCGCCAGTCCACACTGACCTTGACCTGGACATAATCCAGATCACGGTAGAGCCGGAAATCCTGTACCACATAGGACTGGTTATACTTATATTTGATCCTGATGCAAGAGCGCACCGGCCCTTCCTCCAGAACCTTTCTGTATACCTGCTTCATATCGCCCAGCTGCCTGTCAAACTTGAAAACATTGTGTGCCCAGGTATCATATTTATCCTCGATCACGGCAAGCCGCCCGCCCTGTCTGCGCAGTACCTCCAAATCCGCCTTTTTGTCGTAAAGGCTTTCCATATATCCGGTCTGCGGGTTAAACGTAAGCGCCAGACGGTCATTTTCCAGTGTGGTATCCGTCACCTTCACGGCGGCCGTCCGGGGTGCATCCTCCACGTTCAGGTACAGCTTGAAAACCTCATACCCCATGGAAGGCAGATCTGCCACAAAAAGAAGGCGGGACTGCCCGTTCACCGTCGCCTCCGATTGAATCCTCTGGGCCGCGATCCCATTTCCTTCGTGATCCGTCAATTTAAAATTATCATTGGAAAGGCCGCGCACTTCCAGATCGATGATCATTTTTCCTCCCCATGCGTGGGAATTGAACACCACGATCGGGCGCATGGTCACATCTTCTTCGATATCAATATCCCAGGAGATCGCCTGAATGGCGTAGTTCAGGCTTTCCTGTCCCACCGCCATCGCCTGTCCGAACAGATAAGAAGCATCCTCATAGGCGGAAGGGATGCTTGTTCCGGCCAGAATATCGTGAAACTGGTTGAATAAGACACCCTTCCAGGCCTTCTTAAAGTCTTCCGGATAAGGCTGTCCTTCCACGGCTTTGGCGATGCTGCTCCAGCCCTCGGCCTCCACCAGCTTATCCTCCGCCCTGCGGTTTTCCCTCTTCACGCGGGAAAGCACACTGTAGCAGCCGCTGGCATGATGCTGCAGATCCCCGATGAATTCCGGATATTCCTTTCCGTTGTTTTTCACCTGACGGAAGAAATTCTCCGTGGTCTCCATTTCCATTACCGGCATATCTTCCCTGCCGTTCAGCTCATGAATGCTTCTGATGTTCTCCTTCGTAGGGCCGCCGCCATGGTTCCCCACGCCGTAAAACATCATGAGCTCATCCTCACCGTCCTCCAGCTCACATTTCAGACGATCCGTATATTTCTCCAGATCCTTGCCCCAGCTGCAGTATTCATAGGGAATCCGGTAGGTCATGACCTTGGAGCCGTCCATGGACTTCCACCAGAAAATCCGTCCCGGCAGCCCTTTTTCCAGAGGCATCGGCCGCATGAACACATAATTGTCCATACCGCTTTTCTTCAGAATCTGCGGCAGATTGCCGTTGTGCCCAAAGCTGTCCACGTTGTAGCCGGTCACCGCCATTTTTCCGAACTTCTCCAGAAAATAACGCTGTCCATACAGCCCCTGGCGCACAAAGGCTTCCCCGGACGGGATGTTGCAGTCCGGCTGTATCCACCAGCCGCCTGCCAGCTCCCAGCGCCCTTCCTCCACTCTTTTTCTGATCTCTGCGAACATGGCCGGATTGTTTTTTTCCACCCACTCATAAAAGGCCGCGCTGCTGCAGGTAAAAACAAAATCTTTGTCTTCCTTCATACGGTCAAGCGCTGAGCGGAAGGTCGCCTTAACCTCCTGAAAGCCTTCCTGCCAGTTCCACAGCCAGACAGGATCCAGATGCGCATTTCCAATCATATACAGTTTTTTGTCCTTCATCTCTCCGTCTCCTCAAGCTCTGTTTTCACTCAGCAGGTAATTCCTGATCTTATCTTCTACAAGCAGCCTTACCGCTTCCCGGGATTTTTCGATCTGCTCCGCCGTGCAGGCATTCAGTTCTTCCTCTGTCATATGGCCTTCCCTGCCGATCACCGCCAGCATGGCAAGCTCTATGTCCGTTGCAATATTCACCTTACTCACGCCGCCTGTGGGAATCTGCGCCGCCTTCACCACCATTTCGCTGGGCACTCCGGAGCCGCCGTGCAGGACAAGAGGGGTGTCGGTCAGCCTGTTAATGGCCTCCAGACGCTCATAATCCACCTTGGGCTGACGTACCGTATATACGCCGTGTGCGGTCCCTACGGAAACCGCCAGACAGTCCACGCCGGTAAGCCTGCAGAATTCCGCCGCTTCCTCCGGATTGGTATACAGCTCTTCATCCGTATCCGTCTCCGCGAAGTCCGTGGTGCCGATTTTCCCCAGCTCTGCCTCCACCGTGGCATGATAAGGCTCTGCCATTTCCATGACCCGCTGTGTGATGGCTGTGTTTTCATCAAAATCCTTTTCAGACGCATCGATCATGACGGAAGTAAAACCGGCTTCCAGCGCCTCTTTTATTACATCCAATGTCTTCGTATGATCCAGATGCAGCGAAAGGGGGATCTGAGGATCCAGCTCCTCCGCCACACGGTAAATTCCTTTATTCCCACTTTATGACGGATCACTTCTTTTTCCGACAGCTGTACAATCACAGGAGAATTGGTGTTGATCGCCGCCTGGATAATGGGGCGGATTAATTTTGTATATCTTGCAGAGAAAGAGCCCACTGCATATCCTTTCTCTCTTGCATCTGCTAAAAGTTTTGTCAGGTTCTGTATATCAGCCATTTCTTTTTCTCCTCTTTTTCATTATTTTACCGCCCCGCCTACATTCATGCCTTCAATAAAGTAATTCTGGAAGCAGAAGAACAACAGAAGGATCGGCAGCATGGAAAGGAAGGAGACCGCCATCAGATAGTTCCATTCCGTAAAGCCCTGCCCCTTGAAAACCTGCAGGCCCAGCTGCAGGGTATATTTCGCCCTGTCGCTCAAATAAAGCAGGGGGCCCTGGAAATCACTCCACGCGCCTTTAAAGGAAATCAGCGCCACCGTAGCCAGAACCGGCTTTACAAGAGGCATCATCAGCCTGCCCCATATGTAAAAATGACCCGCTCCGTCCACTCTTGCCGCCTCCATCAGTTCATTGGGAATGGTCCTGTAGAACTGACGCATCATGAAAATATGGAAGGCATTTCCGCAGAAGGCCGGAACGATCAACGGCAGATAGGTATTGACCCACTGCAGTTTGGAAAAAATAACGTAAGTGGGAACCAATGTAACAAATCCGGGAATCATCATGGTAGCCAGAATCACGTTGAACAGAAATTTCTTCCCTGCAAAATCGATCTTCGCAAACCCGTAAGCCACAAAGGAGTTCACAAGGACATTGCCGATGATGGTAAAAAATACAATGATCAGCGTATTAATGGTATACCTGGTAAAAGGCGCCTTACTCCAGGCAATGGCAAAATTTTCAAACATGAGCTTCTCAGGAAGAAGCTTGGGGGGATACATGGCAATCTCAGGCGCCGACTTTAATGCCGTACTCAGCATCCACGCGATGGGAAACAGGATGAGCACCGCTCCCAGCGAAAGGATAACAAAAAGCAGGATATTGGTAATTCTTCGTTTTACTGATTTAGTCATTGCTTTCTCCCTCCTCATAGTAAACCCATTTATTGGAGATTTTCTGGTTTATCACAGTCAGTATCATGACAACGGCAAACAGGAACCAGCACATCGCATTGGCATAGCCGGTTTTAAAATTCTTGAAGGCCTGATTCCACAGATGCAGGTTATAGAACAGCAGGGAACCCGCCGGTTTTCCCGTTCCGTCTCCGGAAAAAATATATCCTTCCTGGAAAATCTGGAATGCTCCGATGATGCCGATTGTCAGGTTGTAAAAAATAATCGGGGAAAGAAGCGGAACCGTAATTTTGGTAAATTTCTTAAATCCGCTGGCGCCGTCAAGGCTTGCGGCTTCATAATAATCCTGGGGAATACTCTGCAGCCTGGCAAGATATAAAAGCATCTGTCCCCCAAGCCCCCACAAATGCATGAGGATAATGGCTGGTTTTGTCCAGTTGGGATCCGTCAGCCATGCAGGCCCTTTAATGCCGATCAGGGCAAGCGCGGAGTTTACAAGGCCGTTGGCAGGATCCAGAAGCAGCATCCATAACAAGTAGGTTCCCACACCATGATGGAGGGCAGGTAATAGATCGTCCGGAATGTCCTCAATCCGAAAATGGACTTGTTCAGAATTACCGCCACAATGACGCCGCCCGCGGTTATCAGCGGAATATTCAGCAGCGCATAGTATAATGTATTTTTTAACGCTTTCCAGAAAAGCTGATCCTGGAAAAACATTTTTTTATAGTTTGCCAGCCCTGTAAAATCCATCTTCAGCATATTGTAATTGGTGAAGCTGGTAATCAGGGAGAAAATCATAGGTCCCAGAGTGAAACACAAAATACCAATCAGCCACGGCAGGATAAAAATATAGCCGTATGCATTTTCTTTCCCTTTTCTCGTTTTAATGCCAAGTTTGTCAAGTACCTTACCAAACATACCGCATCCCCTTCTTTCTTTATAAAGAAAGGCTCTTTACTTGTCAGTAAGAGCCTTTCCCTTCAGTAGTTCTTATACATCCGGCCGAAAAGCCCGATAAAGCCAGACTGCCAGATTATTATTTAATTATCTGTCCTTTAATTGCTTGCCTTGAAATCTTCAAACGCCTTCTGGGCATTATCCAGTGCCGCATCCGTAGATTTTATTCCGAGTGTTCCTTCTTCTACAAGCGGATTCACCACATCCTGGTAGCCTTTGATTTCATTAGGGGTAATAACTGTGGAAGTCTGCTCCAGGGCCTCAGCGATCTCAGCCACATGGGGCTTTTTGAAAAATTCGGTATTCTCATCAAAGTCATTTCTTGCAGAGAAATCTCCAAGACTTGAGCACAGGAAATCCTGTGTATCATAGCTGGTCACAAATTTAATGAATTCATAAGATCCTTCCGGACATTTCGCTCCTTTGGGGATTTCCAGGACAAAGCCGCCGCCGTTTACCGTATTGCCGTTGCCTTCCTTAAATTCAGGAAGCAGCATGATTCCATAATCAAGATCCGGTGCTGTCTGTGCCAGGGAAGAAGTATATGCGGAGGTCTGTACCAGCATGGACATCGCACCTGATGCAAAAGGATCTGTCATGCCGGAACTGAAGGCTGCGGAGAACTCATCGTATGTACTCTGTCCATAATATTCAATCCAGCTTCTTACCCATGCAAAAGCTTCTTTATTCACATCGCTGTTTACAGTAGGCTCTCCCGTCTCCGGATCAAACCAGCAGGGTTTCTTGTTTGCATTAATCAGCCATGTGTCAACGCCGCCGTTTCCAAGCGTAGGCATAAAACCAATTCTGGAGTACCTGTCTCCGTCTTTTACATCAAGCTTATGAGCCGCTTCTTCCAGATCAGCCCAGGTTTTGATTTCATCCACATTGATGCCGGCTTCTTCAAACTGTGCTTTGTTATAGTAGATAACGCGTGTGTCTACCGAAAGAGGCAGTGCGTATACGGAGCCATCATCGCCTGTACAGGCATCCATATACTGTTCATAGAAAGCATTCTTCACATCGTCCGTAAGATAAGCGTCCAGAGGTTCCGCCTGGCCTTCCTGCGCACGGAACTTCACTTCTTCCATGCTGTTTGCCATGATGTCACAGGGGTTTCCCGCCGCGATCTGCGCGATGTTTTTGGTGAAGATATCACCCCAGGGAATATCAACATAGGTAACATGGTATTTGCTCTGTGAATCGTTGAAATCCTGTACCATCTGCTCCACATAGGGCTTTCTCGCATCAGAACTCCACCATGCCCAGAATTCCAGTTCCACTACTTCACCGTTATCTTCGGCCGCCGCCTGTGCATCAGAGCTCTGCTCTGTTCCTGCCGCTGCACCTGCTGTGCTTTCTGCTGCCGGTTTGGTGCTGCTGTCTTTAGCACCGCATCCTGTCAGGGCCGTCATTACCATTGCCGCAGCCAAAAGACCTGCCAACATTTTCTTTTTCATGCTCCCATTTCCTCCTTATTTATCTTGTTTTTTCATCAGCATGTTTGCTTTGTGTCATTATACTATCATATATATTCATCTTTTGCAACCTATAAATGAATATATTTTGAATATTTTTGATATAAAATTGAATTTATTTTTCACAGCAATAGATAAATCATCTCATTTAAGTGATAATAAATAAATTTCACCTCTCATTTTTAGTTATTTTGCACAATCAATAACTATTTTACTTTCTTTATCAAGTAATTTATCAATCATCCTGGCTCACATTATATCTTTTTTCATTTTTCAAATTCGTTCATTAACTTTTCATGATTCTTTCAAAATCTTCCATAATTCATTCTGACGTCCGGACAACTTTTTTTCCATGTGATCTCATTTATATTTTTACATGCTATTTCATATCTTTTTATGGAGTTCTTTATGCTCTGCCCCTGCTGGTAATCACGTACTCTACTTCTTTCTTTTTCATTAGATTTCATATTTTTTCACATTTTTATGAAAAAATATTCATTTTTTGCTCGTCACGTGCTATAATGCACTTGTATAATGACAGTTCACTTTTTTGAACAGAAATGAGGTAAAGCAAATGATTCCCGCTGTACGTCAGGAAAAAATTCTGGAAATCTTATCTAACAACGAAATAGTAACCGTGGAATCTCTCATGAACGAGCTGCAGGTATCTGTCTCCACGCTGCGCAGAGATCTGATTAAGCTGGAAGGGGAGAAAAAGATAACACTGCTTCACGGAGGAGGCGTACGCCTGGCTCCGAAAACTGTGGAGCTCAATATTTTCACCAAGCTTGAAATGAATAAGGACGCCAAAGAACGTATTGCCAGAAAAGCGGCAGGGCTGGTAGAGGACGGCGATACTATTTTTCTGGATCCGTCCAGCACCACATACTTAATGATACCCTTTCTTGCCGGGAAGGATATCACCGTCCTCACCAATGGGATTTCCCATATCAACCAGCTGGTTGCGCTTGATATCCCCTGCATCATGGTGGGCGGTTCCATCAAAAAAACCACCAACTCCTGCATCGGCCCTATCACGGAAACCACCCTTCGAACCTTATATTTCAGCAAGTGCTTTCTGGGCGCCAATGGTTTTTCCATAACCTCCGGCATTACAAACCACGATATCAACGAGCGTGTTATCAAGCTTCTGGCCCTGAACAATTCCTGTCAGCCTTATTTTTTAATCGATCATACCAAATACGGGATTGTGACCATGGTCCAGATAGCCAATCTGGATCAGTACCCTATCCTGATCGATGAGATTCCGGAGGATCTTGAGAACTATAAAAATTTCATTCTCTGCGAATAAAAATTAGCAGGGCTGTTTTCCCAAAACGGGAACATGCCCTGCCTTTTCTTATCCTATCGGTTCTTTTCAGAAAATAAATTTATAACATTTCTTACCGTCCATAAACAATACGATATTGTTTTCCCTTTTCCAAACAGAACTATTCATTTCCTAAGAAGTCAAGATAATACATGAACTATTTTTTTCGGCAAA
>ERZ773260.5036-NODE-5036-length-10273-cov-7.418477_pt1 | contig 10273 bp, 9 predicted proteins | sample MGYA00511387_ERZ773260 | MGnify/ENA primary metagenome ERZ773260 (study PRJEB29015, sample SAMEA2737745) | human gut metagenome | biome: human gut; feature: human-associated habitat; material: faeces | place: China | collected 2012 ... | reverse complement strand
TTCCTGATACGGCTGACTCTGGAATAGCATGCCTTTTCTGTAATATTCAGCATAGCGCATACTTCCCTTGTCGGCCGTCCCTCTATCAATCTGAGCGTCGCGACCTGACGCCAGTTTTCAGGCATCCTCTCGATTTCCTTAAGAAGCGCCTGACATCTCTCTTTGCTGACTACATAATCCGGCAGATTGGCAGCCTTATCGTGTGCCGGATAATCTTCACTGTTATATGCCTCTTCGTCCAATTCCCCATAGCTCCTGTACTTCATTCTGCGGTGAAAATCCATACACCGGCTCTTCAGAATACGTATCAGCAGCGCCCTCTTGCTTTCCTCAGACATATCCAGGGAATATTTATAGCGGGCATATGAGACGAATGTATCCTGTACCACATCCTCAATATAATCCACAGGAATATCGTTGACATAAGCTATCCTTCTCAGGTATACCTCATATTCCAGATACATTTCCTCAAACAGTTTCTTATCTTCTGTATCCATCTTCTCAATCTTCATTGCAACTACAGACAGCCTTTGATTTTATCCGCAACCTCTGCCAATTCCTCCGGCGAAGCCTTTCCCGGAGTCCAACTGACCATGGCCGGACCTCCCTCATATCTTGGAATCACATGCATGTGGAAATGGAACACAGTCTGCCCGGCTGCTTCTCCATTATTCTGAACCAGATTGAATCCCGCGCATCCAAGGGATTTCTTCATCGCAGAGCCAATCTTGGCACCCAGAGGAAGTACCTTGGCGGCTATATCCCCATCCAGTGCGCATACATCTGCAAAATGCTGTTTTGGAAGGATAAGGGCATGTCCTCTGGACGCCGGTCCCAAATCCAGAATCACGCGAAAATCCTCATCCTCATACAGAGTGGTTGATGGAATCACCCCTCCTGCTATTTTACAAAAAATACAATTGTCATCTGTCATTCTGAAAATCCTCCTTCCGCTGCGGTTAACACAGCCTGCATTCTATCCAGCCATACCGGAAATTCTGGCAGCATGTTTTCTCCTGTAAAGTAGGATACCTAATATGAAGCCGGAAATCAGGCCCCCTATGTGAGCCATATTGTCCACTCCTGCTGAAGTAAACCCATGATAAAGCGTCAGCAGAACCATAAAGCCCAGCTGCCTGTTGGTTAGTCCGTCCAACTGACCATGATGAATGGCAATCACATAGACCAGACCGCCTACCACACCGAAGATTGCGCCTGAAGCCCCCGCCGACACACTGGCCTGGCCTATCCGTACCTGGACAGCCAGGGATATACCGTTGGCGGCAACACCGCTGGCAAGGTAAAATATCAGATATTTGATATGACCCAGCGCCTTTTCCATCTTCTCACCAAGCACCAAAAGAACCAGCATATTATTTGCCAGATGGATGACTCCAAAGTGCAGGAACATGGCAGTAAACAGCCTGTAATACTCTCCACCAAGGATAACAAAAGGCGCAAAAACAGCCCCGTGTTTTACCATGAATACGCCATCCTCCGTGGAGCCGATGGCCTCCAGGTACAGAAATAACAACACATTGACTGCTGCCAGAGCAAAATTGACATATGGTTTGTTCCTGTTTATGCCTGTAACCATCCGTATTCCTCACATCCTCAATGATATATAATCTTAGCATACTTTAAAGGACTTGTTAAGTGGCTTTGACGCAATAAAGTTATTTTTTATGCCCCCACCCCCTGCTGTTTGCTATTTCTGCGGCCACACTCACATAATTATTTTTTAAGACATACGTAACATACAGGGCCGCTCTGTGCTGCTAACCAAAAATATATCCGCAGTCCGCTATAAATATCTGGTCTCCCGGATCCAGCTGTGTTGTCTCGTTTGCCTCCAGCAAACGGCCTCTGACCCTGGTACCATTGGTAGAGTTAAGGTCTGTTATAGTATAATTGCCGTTGTCCTCGTCTAATCTTATGTGAAAACGGCTTACCGTGTCTTTCAAAAGCACATAGTCTGCCAAATCCTTGTGTTTGCCAATCACAAATGGATAATAGGAAATTACAATGTCTTCATCTGAACCATTGAGGGCAGATAAACGCCGGACTTCCTCCCCTTGTGCGGGCTTTTCTGATAAAAGCACGGTCTGAAAGCTTTCTCCAGCGCTGGTTTCCGGCAATTTCTGCAAATATTCATTTTCATCCACATTCATATACACAGAGGACTGCTGATTGCCCAAATCTCCGTCTTCGCCATCTTCATCCTCATACAAAATTCTCCATGGGTCCTGCTCATCACCCAAGCCTGCCTCATCTGCCTTTGCAGCCCTCTGCCCAATGAACGACCTATACAGATTCATGGCTGACAGCATAAACAATAAGCCTCCGTCAATTGCCGCCAACAGCTTCCAGTTGTCAATGACCATTGTCATACCTTTGAACATCCAAAGTGCGGATGGACAAAGTACTGCCGCTGACAGCCATAGGATAAACTGCCGTCTTAAAGTGGCTCCTTTCCATTCAGCTCCAGTCCGGCCGGGGCTTTCCTGCTTTCTTTCATTCCCGACCCATTTATCCTTTTCTTTTTTTCTCCGCGTCTCCCTTCTGTCACTATTATGCTCTTTCTCTGTCTCCCCGCTTTTTCCTTTATCCAGCCCTGTAATACAAGCTCTATATTGCTCTTTCCCCTCTTCTTTCCCATTTTCTTTCTCATTTTTCACCCCATTTTCCTTACGTCCCCTCTCCCTATGCTCTGTTTCCTGTCCCCCTCCTTTCTTTACGTAATCTCCTTTCATCTCACTCAATAACTCCCGTTTCTTCCCCTTCCGCCGTTCTGACGCAATCAGCCCAAGCAAATCATCCATTCCGCAGTTTTCTTTAAGACTCTCCTGATAAAGTCCATAGGCCAGGACTACGCTCTCCCTGTCTTTATGGTTTATCCTTTTCAGAATATATTGCAGGAGACGGCTCAGCTTCTCCTGAAAATTGCCATGAACACCGGGAACCAGGCACAAACCGGTCTGGAATAATTCCGGCTCCACATAAATATATTCGGGTTCCAGCAGGACACCTCCTGCATCTAAAAGATACTCCTCCATACCACTTAGTGCTGTATGTATCTGGATTAATAACTGGCATATCTCATCTCTGGTTATAAAACGGGTTTCCAGAAGTCGGCTTAACGGTTGTCTGGAAGTAATGTCATAACAATATGAGGGCTGTCCGTCCTGGTATGTTATGTACATCCTCAACAAACCGCGAATCTCGTTGTGGGCCAGCATTCTGGCTTCATATCCGGCTGTGTTCTCTGCCATCCCCGCTACCAGGTAATTGCGTTTTGCTTCTCTCCTGTAGCTAATCTCCATCTTCTTTAACCAGCCCTTCAATTAAAGTAATCTTGCGCAGAAATGTCTCCGGCCGGAACCTTCCCGCCCCAATCTCTCTTTTCCATTTTCCCCCTCTGCCTTCTGCGTATATCCTCTGTCCTTTTTCCTTTATAGCCAGATCGCAGTCAGGAAAGAACATGAGACGGCCCAAATGTTCCTGCGCAGCGGACCCAGTGGCCTGCAGCTCCTTCGCACTTCCATGACGTGCCTTTTCCACCGCCTCATGCAAGCCCATGGCGGCCTTGGTCTCGTCATGAATACGGCCTGCCTGCTGGAGCATCACCGCGATAGACAGCAATACCATGGCCATAATCCATGCGGCCTCAACCGTAAGACTTCCCTTAAGCGTTTTTTCCCTCACAGGAACATCACCCCGATTCCTGCCGGGAGCAAAAATGGAAGAAGAGGAATTCGCAGCCTCCCCCTGTCTGTTCCCTGTATAATCCCTTTAAACACCAAAACCATGGATAGTAAAAAGCATATCCCCAAACCGCCTGCCAGCAAAACCAGATTTTTCACTGCCCCCAGATAAATGCCCGATATCAGAAAAAACCATCCATCCCCCTTTCCCACAGCCTCGTTTGTTATCCGGGATAAAAACAGCAATCCCGCTCCTACAGCCATGGCCATGGCTGTATCTATAATCTGGCCCCACACCAAGTCCAAAGGTATCTGGCGTCCCCAATCCCGGTATAAGATTGCCGCATCCAGCACAATATACATACATCGCAGTACCGATCCCCCGGCTCCGGACATCACAATCAGGCTGAGTTTTATTCTGTGATTCCTCATATCCTGCCAGGCCCCAATTGACAGCGTCATAAGGAATCCGCAGCGCAGCAATACTCCGGCTATGTCATGTCCTGCTGTTAACTGTTCCGTCAAATCCCCATTTAATATGCCCAACAAATAACACCCCCGTCTCCCACATCACTTTCCTCTGCAATAAGAACACTCCCCCAGATATTCCACCTGCGGTAACGGAACCGCCTGAACATACGCAATGATGGACCGGCAGCTTTTAGACACATGGTAGCTTGAACCATATGGCATGACATAAACCATACCGCTGCTCCCCATACTGCCGCTTCCCGTGCCTCCGCTTCCTGTACCTCCGCTTCCTGTACCTCCGCTTCCCGTGCCTCCGCTTCCTGTGCCTCCGAATCCCCCACCGCATGTCCCGCAGGGAGAATACCTTCCTCCTGACTCATTCCGCAGTTCCCCCACAGCCCCTGAATCCACTGCCTTTAAATCATTGTAAAGATAGTGGCAGGTCCTTAAGCGGTGATAGCGGGTGGAGTTTTTTCCGATGTATACTATCTCATCTTCTTCTCCATCCCCATCCCTGTCACCATCCCCAAAACGTTCCCCATCCGCTCCATTCCACATTCTGCGGCTGCATACCTGTTCCACGGGAATGCTGCTGACTCCTAATACGGAAAAGGGAAGACGCATCCTATATCTCATAACGATATGGACCATCTCATCCTCCCCTATGTCCGTCCCCTCAAACGACACGGCTTCCACCCACTCCCGGTTAATCTCTCCCATTATTCTGGCGGAAGCATAAGCTGCCGCCAGTACAGAGGAGGCTGTATCCTCTGCCCTTCCCACATCCACCTCTGCACCGCCCTCCTCCGCAGTACGGAAACAGTATTCCACATAGGCATACTGACTCAGCTCCTCCCCCACGGATTCCATTACAGCCTGTATCTGTCTCTGACGGTCCAGCATCTTCATAGGCATAATCAGACAGAAACAGAAGAACAGGAACAGGGACAGACTGAGAGCAGCCTCTACGGAGAGACTCCCCTGCATCTGGCAGGAGTTCCATGATAATGCCCTTTTTCCATGGAACAGTCGACAGCATTTACGTACTTGGAGAGGTGCGGTTGTATTTATTTTTGCTGTTTTTTTATCTAGACAATACGAATTTATTTTTTTATTCTGCACCAGAAAAAAGGGCATCATCATGAACCTCCTTTCCCTATTCCTGATAATTTACAGTTCTCATTTCTATGGGCTTTTGTAGTCTTCCAGGTAGCTCCCGGCTACAGCCATGCGCGTGTCATATGCGTAACCGCCTTCCCGGCCCCGGCTTTTCCACAATCCATTTGAAAAAAACACATGTTTTCCACTGACAAGAGCTTCTGCATCCACCGTACATACACAGTTTGCCAGAGTAAATCCAGGCTGTTTCTCTGCTGTAACAATCTGCATGACATCCATCATCCGGTAAACCAGGTCCGTGTCATAACCGCCGAATATAAGTATCCGCAGATAACCTTTATAATCAGTTCCGCTTCCATTTCCTCCTTCTCCATCAGTCAGACTTCCGCTTCTTCCCATCTCCAAAAGTCCGGCCAAATCCAGTTTCCAGTCGGTACCGGTCTTAAAGACCGGTACTCTTTTCCCCTCCAGAAGGCACCGCACATCCAGCAGAGCCTCTCCCAGAGCCCATACTGCCATGATAAAAAATGCCACCACTGATACAAGTGGCAGAATCCCGGTCCCTCCCACTATGGTCAGGGCCAGACTCCGCGCTTCCTGGCGTTTTCCCGCATCTGACAGGATATGTACCAGATTGAGTCCCTCTCTAAATGCAACCAGGCGCGCCGCCGCACCGCTTAAATTGTCCCTGTCCTTTTCCTTTCCATGAATGATGTATTCCAACTCATAAAATTCCCCTTTCTGCATCTCCTTTTTAAACCCGTTAAAAAAACGTATATCATATTCTCCAATCAACAGGCGCTGTAACAGTGTCCTGACTCCGGTCAAAAAGCCGTTGTTCCCGGAATCTACGTCCCCGTCTGTTTCCTTCAATCCACCGCCGTCTGTTTTCCTCTGGACGGACGGTGTACCGGAAAGCCTGAGGGCTGTTCCGGAAACAACGGTTCCTTCCGGCAATACCAATTCCAGCATCCCCTTCCCTGCCATATTGCCTGCCTGTTCCAGAAAACCTTCCTTTTCTTTATCCCGGACTCCGAATTCCACTCCCAGTGTAAGCATTCCGTACTGGGACCAGCGCGCCCTTACCGGCTGCCATAAGGCATCCTCGTCCAACTCATCGTCCTCATCCTCCGGCTCCCAGCTGCTGATATACTCCATTACCGCCTCCGCCATATCAATCACATCCCTAATCCACAATATCCTGTCCCGGCTCAGATTTGTCAGCGCCTCAACCTCCCTGCGGCGCTGTCCATCCTGGGCCGCATATGCCTCATACTGGCTGATTTCCTCCTCCAGGCCAGCCCTCACATCCCCACTCAGGTCACTGGCTTCTTCCAAAAATTTTTCTCTGCTGTCAACCAGTTTCTCATACAAATCATCGGCCCGCTTCTCATAAGATCTTACCTGGCCCGGAAGCCGTTCCAGCTCCCGTATCATTTTATTGGCCCTGGATACAAACCCGCCTCCATCCAGCTGGTCCAGACAGTCCTTCCCCTGTTCCCACCGTTCCCTCTGGGCCAGAAGTGTACTGTTGATTATCTCCAGCGCCTTTTCCACCTTTACAGCTTCCCTGGAATGGGCGGCATATAGTTCTGAAACGCGGTTAACACTGTTTCCTTCTTTCCAGGCCTCCAACAGCTCTGATGCGCCGGCTTCATCCAGCTCGTCCCAATCTGCGTCCAATAGACCGTACTTCATATAATCCAGTATTTCCTGTTCAAAATATCTTCCGTCCCCCTGGGTAAGATCTGTCATATCAGTTATCCGAATCTGCTCCGCCTTCATGGGATACCAGTTTTCAGCCTCCATATAGGGCCTCATAAACTCCCTGAACTCCTTTTCCAGTGTCTCTGCTTTGTCATACTCAAGCCCCAATATCCGGTACTTATTCCACAGTTCCCGGTGATACTGGGCCATAAGGGAATCTGCGGATGAGTTCACTGCCATCCGCAGATAGCATCTGGCGCCTGCTGTACGGGCCGATTCCACGATCACACACAGCAGTGCGCAGACACTGAACAGTATCATTGCCAGGAATACCGTAATCTCACCTTTCCTGCACATTAATACACCTCTTTTGACTGGCTGTTTATCTCCTTAAAGATATTTTGCAGCAAGGTGGTTATCTGTTTTTTAAAGATAATGACCAAGCCTATAAGAACCACCAGTACCAACACCAGCTCAATCACCCCCACTCCCTGTTCATCCTTCCAGAACTCCCTGATTTCCTTTCCTAACTCCATTACGCTCCTCCTTATGTTTTATTTGAATTCCATCAGTGCCGGAACAGCAATCATAACCATGACCACGGACAAGAGTATGAACAGCGGAAGCAGCAGTTTTGTCCCTGCTTCCTCCCCCAGGCGCCTGGCCTGGTGTTTTCTCTGTTCAAATGCATCTGTCATCTCTGTGCGCAGCAGATTCCTGAGATTCTTTGAACCATTTTTACGGTTCTGCTCCAGCAGACCTCCCAGTTTCATATAAGACTGAAGCCCGCACCGCCGTCCAAACTCCTCAAATGCCTTGCCCTCCGGCACTCCCCCCTTCATCTGACAGCTGGTCTCATACATTTCTTCATATACATACCGTTTCCTCCGCCTTCCCTGCTCCAACATCATTTTGTATTCCAGGGCAATCTTATCCCAGGCTGTGCGGATACTCATGCCTGCGCCGAGAAAAATGGTCAGCCTGGACAATACCTCCGGGTAATCCAGCGCCAGCTGGCGTTTTCTCTCCTCTGTCCTGTTTTGCTGCCTGGCCTGGTCCCCGAAAAAACATAAGACGGCCCCTGCCACCCCCAAGCCCATTACCGGAACAAACACAGACTCTTCCGGCAGGCTGTATTTCAGACTTTGTCCCTGATATTCCTCCGGAAGCTTCATATAAGCGGTGTAGGACTGCAATTCATCCTGGCTCTTAAGATATTCAGCAAATGCTTCCTCCGTCTGTTCCTGTTGCGTAAGCACCGGCGGCTTTACGCACACAGACAGTTCATACTCCTCCGGCCAGTTTCCCTCTGTCATGCGCACATGCAGGCTGATTTTGATTCCCTGTTCGCCTATCCCCCTCTGTTTCAGCTCCTGCACATGCAGTTCACCGAAAGAATCCAAAAGCTCCGGCTCATCCGATTCCCACCTGAGCCTTATTCCATAGCTGTCCAGATATGTAAGCAGGTTCAGATCCTGCCTTACATCCTCAAGAGACGGATTATTCCCAAGTATGAGCTGCGGAAGCTGGACCATCACAGCCTCATAAGTCTTATGTGCCTCCTGTTTTGTATACATCCTTTCCGACAGGACCATTTCCACAGGAACCTCCTTCTCACCAAGACCCTCCACTATCAGGCTGTATGTCTGGTCCCCCTGCCCATAACTGCCCCTGGCCAGGGTATTTCCTTCCAAAAGCGCACTGTCTGTGTGCTGCCACAACTGAGCTGCCAATCCTATGAAAAGGCCGGCCATGAGGCAAAGGATCTGCTTTTGGCCCATCCAGGCACCAAGCCTCTCTGCAGGCCTGTTTCTCATCTTTATCGTCCGCCTCACCTGCCTTTCACACCTCAATATCCAGTATCTTCCCGGCCAGAACCAGTGCGCCCCCGTAGGCTGCCAGACACATGGTCATCACGCCCCGGCCCATCCATGTTCTGTACATCACGCTGAAAAATCCCGGGGATGTAAGGTCAATGTACAGCACAATCAAAAATGGTATCAGATTCATGATTTTCTGTTCAAATATCCTGGAAGCAAGCATGGTGTGTATCTCCTCCTTGACCTGCACCTTATCTCTGATAATTCCTGCTGTCTGCCGGATGATCTCCACCAGCTCACCTCCGCTCCGTTTAGCCGCTGACAGGACCTGGGCAAAATTGTCCACATCCTCCAATCCGCTGCGCCGGCCAAAATCCATAAACAGCTCTTCCGCCGGACGGTTCATCCTGATTCCATCGGACAGGATCCGGAACTCTTCTGTAATCATCTCCCTCCTTCCAAACAGTACTTCCAGCTCCTTTATGCTAAGGGTAAGTCCGTTTTCCAATGAATACCCTGCGCTCAGAAAGGAGGACAGCACCTGGATTCCCTCCTTGAACTGCAATTCCAGCTGTCTGGCCCTCTCCTTCTTCAAATGCTCCTTCCTTAATAAAGGATAACAGACGCCAGCGGGTATCAGGATCAGGAACACCGCCACACTGCGGTAAAACACATAGGATGCCAGCCCGCACCCACCCACTCCCAGGGCTCCGTATAACAGCCACTCTCTGGCCGTAAGCCGGTAGGTACTGTAATCCACCCTGTCGGGGGGCCGGGCCCTGGGGGTCTTCTTTTCCGGTTTCCTCCCGGCAATCTCCTGCCTAACCAGATCCCGCCGGTGCCCCGGCCCCTTTCTTACAAAGCCGGTCCTCCTTCCCGTCGTATTCAAACAATGGTTCCAGCTCCACATCTCCATTCTGCAAACCTCCTATTCTCATAATGGATAAAACTCTTCTCTTTCCATCCTTCAGCCGGCCCAGATGGACCATGATGTCCAGGGCCGACACAATCTGGCTCCTGATTGCTGCCAGCGGAAGGTCCGCCGCCATCAGCACCATGGTTTCCAGTCTGCTTATCATGTCCCGCGGGCTGTTTCCATGACCCGTGGAAAGACTTCCGGGATGGCCTGTGTTCATGGCCTGGAGCATGTCCAGGGCCTCTTTTCCCCTCACCTCGCCCACTACGATGCGGTTGGGATTCATGCGCAGGGCCGCCTTAATCAGCTGGCTCATGGTAATTTCCCCTTCTCCCTCCGTATTGGCGTTCCTTGTCTCCAGACGCACAAGATTAGGAACCTGTGTTATCTGCAGTTCGGCAGAATCTTCAATGGTAATCACCCGCTCACCGGGGGGGATGAAGGATGACAATGCATTCAGGAATGTGGTTTTGCCGGAGTTTGTCCCTCCGCTGATGAACATATTGCATCCATCCTCCACCAGCTGCTCCAGAAAG
>ERZ773260.5031-NODE-5031-length-10288-cov-2.884394_pt1 | contig 10288 bp, 15 predicted proteins | sample MGYA00511387_ERZ773260 | MGnify/ENA primary metagenome ERZ773260 (study PRJEB29015, sample SAMEA2737745) | human gut metagenome | biome: human gut; feature: human-associated habitat; material: faeces | place: China | collected 2012 ... | reverse complement strand
GGCGATGAGCGTCATGATCTTCGGTCCGACCTTGGCCTTGACGACGCCGATCCTCGCCCGGCGCATGTACCAGGGGGTCTGATCAATCACCATCTTTGGAAGTCCGGATTCCTTGATCTTGAGACGCTTTTTGTCGATGGTCAGAATCGAGACGGTCTGCTTGGCTGCTTCAATCGCCTCGTCGGAAATTGTGTTGTACATCCCCGTCTCGTCCCCAAGGGCTTTCAGTTCCTTCTGGGCTGTGGCCGCGTCTATCAGATCGCTCTGGTACGTGGACAGTATCGCCTGAGTCTTTTTCTCCGCGATATCCGCCACCTCGCTGGAATCCGGCGTCTGAAGCGGCGGGAAGTCAATGTCCAGATCATCCGGCACCACGCCCCAGGCCGACAGGGCCATGATCGGTAACAATCGCTCCATGATTGGCCGCAGCTGGTTCTCCCGCAAACCATCTATGTAATCGTAGTAGTTGTTCATGTCACTCTCACCGGTTGCATTCATACCGGCGGGAGATCGTCCGAACAACTTGGTGACAGGCGTGCGCGCCGCGCCGGCCACATCCATCATCACCCGGTCATATACTTCCGGCAGACCGGTAAAGGTATACTGTGTATTGTGCATGACATCCCCCTTGTTGACCAGACGGGTACCGAAATTGCTCTCAATGGCGCTCTGGGCCTGCAATGTCTGCCAGAACCGCCGCTGAGCCTCCGCATTGGTGGTGGCCAGCATCTGGTCCAGTCCATCCGTCTCCAGGTAGTTGACATTGGCCCGGAATGTCAAGGCCGCAATGTTGGAAGATACATTGTCGCGCTTGATCAGCTCGTTGTAAATCGCTTCCAGCTCCGATTCTCCCCAGTATAACTCCGCCACCTGCTCATAATATGGCAGCTCGCGACCGGTAAAGCGCAGGACCCGGCTATGGTGGACCATGGACACAAGTGTGCCGCTATCCTCGTCTCGAATTGTATAATACTCTGGCAGCCCAAAGTCAGGATCCGCGGGATCCATCACCAACCCCAGTTCTGGATAAATCCCGCTCCACCGGTCCAGGATCTGAAGCCCCAGAAATGTGCCTGGCAGAACCAGATCCAGGTCCAGCGGCTGCGACAGATTATCCTGACCGCGAACCATGATTATCCCTGCCGCACCGCCGTATAGCCGGCCCCAGTACATTCCCGTCAATATCGACTTGCGCAAATGCGTCCTCCGTTCCAGGCGCCGCATGGCGTCCACATACTCCGGCGCCACATTGCTCTGCAGCGTGTACCATTTGCGCACCATATCTTCCGGGATGGTGGATATGATATTCTGAACGATCCAGTTGTCCCGGTACAGGCTGGTAAGCAGCTGGTAATTCTGGGTCATGCGGGTCAGCGGGTATTGTGTGGCCTGCATAAGATCCTGGGTCCCATAACCCAGACGTGCTATGGGATTGGAAAAGGCGTCCATCGTGGTGACGGGCGCCTGTTTCGTCTCTGCCCGCACACGGCGGGAATTTCTGCGTTTTGACATGAATTACTTCTCCTTCCTGATGTGAGCAATAAATTTCGCAACTCCTCCAACTACACTAGCCACCACTACCGTTGCCGGATATGCCCATACCGGAATCCCTTGTGTTTCCATCCACTTGCAGATTATGTACTCCATCATTTACCCCTTCTCCATTCAGGAATTTTTGTATACACATAGTACCTAAGGGCATCCGGTCCATGGTCCAGCTGCTTCACGGGCTTCTCCTCGCCATGCTCCTTGGCTTTATCATCCCAGACATAGGACCTCAACTCCGTGATCAGACCTGTGCACCGCTCATGCACCCGGATTTTATCTCGATAGAACATTGAGGACACAGCCCGGATCCCATCATCCACATCGTTGTCCGCCGGCTTTACAACATATCCACGCCCACGCAGTTCGGTGATGAAACTGGCCGCCGATGGATCCGCTATGATGTCAGCCATCAGATCAGGATTACTTCCCATGAAGTCCTCCATATCGTCGGCATACTGACTATCCGTTTTCTGCGTCTTTTCCACGTGGCTGTCCCAACGATATTCCCGGTCCACCCAGATGACATCTCCATCGTCATAGATATCCAGGTACACGCATGGGTTCGTAGTCCCGTAGTCCAGTGCAATGGTCCGGACACTCAGATACTCCAAACCCTTGGGCCGTGTCTCATCATTATAGATGTTCGCCTCTGTGAACATGGTATAAATAAGGCCCTCGGCAACCGCCCAGAGCCCTTTTATGTATCGTAAAAAAAAGACACCAGTGTACATGCTCCGATATCTCTTCTTGATTTCTTCTGATAGCGATAGATTGTCGTCCATCTCGAAATGCAGGTATAGCAAACGCTTAATTTCCTGGCCCTTCTCCTGCAGTTCTCTTGCCCGCCTTCTACCAATGAATCCTATTGCTTTATCAATCCATCCAATCTTAAACCAGTGCATTGGGCCAGCCGGATTGCAGTTGAACCAGAACTTTGATCCGTCAATGGAACAGCGGCCGGTAGCCTGGTTGACAAAACTCTCCGGCATCAAAGCAACTTCATCAAAAAAGGCTCCGGCAGCCGTTATACCTTGTACCAGCTCTTGGGAGCCCTCGTCCTTACCTCCAAAAATGTGGAAGTAATTCGTGATCCCGTTTCGTGTGACCTCCAGCATGTTGGGTGTCTCGCCGGACAGATGGTGCACGCACCGATAACCGCGGCTCCGCAGCATAACCTTCAAGTTTGTAAGCACGTTGCGCTGGAAAGAACTGATCGTCTTACCGGCCATAATGAAGTTCTGCCCATTGTATGAAGCCATTGCCCAGAAAACAAACGCCAGGGACATTGCCACCGTCTTGCCAGATCGGATGGCCCCATCTGCGATTATGCCGTCATAATCCTTGACCGGACTGTTATCCATCCACCAGTTAAGTACCTTGCGCTGCTTCTTAGAAAATGGCTTGAACTTAAATATCGGTCGTTTCTTCCTCATCTTCATCGGACCATCCCTCCTCATCCTCATCTGCCCAGTCATTTTCAATAGAGCCTTTCAACGCTTCTAAAAATCCATCATCCTCCTGCTCCTCGCCATCAACTCCCATGTTGGCCTTGGTGGCTGCCATCCGCAGCTGCTGCTCTTCCAGATCCACATCAGACTTTGAGGTCTGGCCCAATACATCCTTGATGGCCAGATACGCCTTGACATCTCCACGCATGGCCTTCTCGATCATGGCCATGGTGATGATCTCCTCGTAAGTGCTCTCGCCCCCATCAGCCATCAATATATCAGACAGGCCCTCGACCTCCACTTTCATAGTCAAGAGCCTGTTCATTGTATCTCTCATGGCGGCTTTCCTGCGCCTGGCCCTTCCAGATGCCTTGCCGCCCATAATGGCAATTTCTCGCTGTTCACTCGCTGTTCGTTCGTGAAATCCATGTCCGTTTAAGTTTTCATTGTTAGCCAATCACCTCACCTTCCAATCTGGCTGTTTTGGGTATAGAAAAAGAGACAGCCGAAGCTATCCCTCTATTTGTTCTAATATGGTATTATATTGCTCCACCGTTTTAAATTCAACCTTGTCTTTATATGGATTTATATAAGCTATTCTGAAATCCACCCCCACACTATAGCATATATCTTTCAAGCACCGCCTAATATTAGGTTGAACCCTATAACCTACATATAAGCATTGCAGATCTCCAGCCTGTAGGTCTAAAAAAGGCTTATTACCTATTGTAGAGATTCTCCACTCTTTTTCATATCTCCAACCACTCGATTTTTGATATAATATCTCTTCCAATGCATCATCACTCTCAACAAAAAGCTCTTCCCGCTTTTTAACATAGCACATTTTTCTTACATCTTTTAAAACGCCAGATGTTACAAATTCAAAGCAAACACCGTTAAAACAATTTGCATAATGTGACCACATCACCCAGTTGTTTTTTTCTTCAGCTAAAGACAATACCCTGTATTTTGAAAGCATTTCTTCATGTACACCAGACAGTTTGTGGGTATTCGCATAATAGCCAGAACCTGCATATGAAAAATATACATTCCCAGTTCCTTCCATCGGATCATTCAGCTCTTTTACAGTTGCTAAATATAACCTTTTATTATATAGAATATCTAATAGATATTCTATATGTTCATTAATAGCCTTGTATTTATATAGCTTATCAGGTTTTTCTTTCATGCTTATCACCTTGCCTTTTCTTTCATCATACCTCAAAAATTGGCAAAAGAAAAGCCCCCACCATAACAGCAGGGGCCTCCTGGGAGGAGAATGCCATGAAAAAGTAACCAATCGCGGGAGACGGATTTGAACCGCCGGCCTCCAGGGTATGAACCTGGCGAGCTGCCAGACTGCTCCATCCCGCATTATGCCCGGTCTCCCGGGCGTGTACCTGGAAATGTCAGGGGGAGGAACCAGGTACAAGTCAGCCGGCGGGCTGTTGCACCCGGCGGCCGTGTCTTATGGGGAGGTTGGGGGCGCGGAAGCCTTTGTTTCTGTCCGGCTTCCGCATGATAGCATATTAGCACTTTTCAAGTGAACATGGCCGAACATTTTTAAATTCCCTCAAAAAATCTATTATTTCTCATCCGACAACTGTCCTCCGTAAACTTCACCCGCCGCTTCGGAAACAACCGGTTCATTGCCTGCGCCACCTTCCACCACGGCAGACCGTCTATGTAATACAAGCGAAACATAGTCCGCAATTCGCTCTTGGATATCCCCTCGATGTATTCTTCCGCCTGAGCCGTAAGCTCCAACAGCTCCGCTTCTTTTTCCTCTAGCAGCTTCTTGTGACGTTCAATCGCTGCCTTCTTCCGGTAATACTCCGGCCTGGGGTATCCCGTGATCTTAATGCTACCATATGTCCCATCCAGCCGGGTTCCCTTCACCGTATCCGACACGATGCCCAAGCGCCCAATCTCCTTCTCTAGCTTCTCCTTCCGGCACCGGATATCCTTAATCTCCGCTTTCATCTCGCAATGCTGAATCAGCACCTCCTTGTCCATTGGTATCACCTCCCGTCTTATGCGGATATGTACTCCTGCAGAGCCATGTTACATACAACCATCCACCGCATGTGCAACGCTCCTCACTCATTGAATACCTCTTTCCGCACCGTCTACACTCCTTATGTACATCTATCGGTCTTACAATTTCCATTGGTTCACCCCTTCTGACGGCTCCCGCAACTCCGGATCCGAACACAACACCGTATAGCAGTACGCCGGCATTATAGCAGACCAGGTATCCGGCGGCGGTTCTCGCAGCGCCTCCGCAGCTGTGGCTGCCTTGGCCCTGAGCGCCATTGCCTTGTCCGCCCGGATGGCCTTGGACTCCCTGCGCCTCATACCGGACTCCTCGCATGCTGGATGGTGGCCCGCCGGCGTCTCTGCGCCGCAAACGTCGCAATAATATTTCTCCACGATCTCGCCCTCCTTCCAAAATGTCCAGCCTAATCCTGCGAAAACCATACCTCCCCGCAGGATTGGCCTGGAGAAGTGCTAATTTTCTATTGGTTCCGAGTCCTTCGTTTAATGCCTTGTATAGCCTGCGTTATCCCGGCTATTTCTAACTGTCTCTTGGCTTTCCTGAACACATAATCAATATTTTCTCCCTGGATTATAGTGCCGTCATCAGTGAGGTGTTTATTAGGTATCCATACATTCTGATTAGTGCCGTTGAGCGTATATCGCTTAGCCTTCCTGGTGCCGTAATTTCGTTCTATTAATTTAAGCTGTATGCCCTTGTAGAACTGTGTTTCTGTATTCAATTATTTCCTCCACCAAATGTCAATTTTCCTTAACAACGAATTCCGCCGCGTTTTCCCAACACTCCCTGCAACACTCTGGCATGCTACATTTTTCTCCTGTTTCTTCAAGGTCAAATCTACCCGGGCAAAAAGCAATCGTGTCCAACTCACACAACGACTTCAAAAATCTTTCTTTCTGCTCATGGCTATCAAAAATAATTTTCATCTTATTTCCTTCCTCCGTTTCTCCCGGAAATGCTAATTTCACAGACCAAACTTCGATTCATGCGCGGTGAAGGAAAACTTTTTCCCACATCGGCTACATGTCTGTGATACCGTTATCTTATGCGTTTTTGAATTGTATTCACTGCTTGATGGTTCCCGGAAACAATGTCCGAACAAGCCACACATGAACTCTTTTATTTTTTTCATTTCAACCTCCAAATGTCAGTTTTAGTGATTAACACTAACTCCATTCCATCGGAGTATTTGTATCAATGCAGTCTTTTACAAGCTCTTTAAAATCCCCAAACATTGCACAATCTGGCCTACCGCAATATCCATAGCAGATATCATCGTCATAGTCTTTAATAACATCATGGATAGATTTACAATGTTCCACATCCATCTCTCCATCGCAGTCACTTGCATAAAGGAAATCCAATATATTATCTTTATCTCCATTGTACTTTTCTGATAATCTCTGAATTTCTGTGTTGTAATCCTTAAAGAACTCTTCCCTTATTGTTCCGGTTAAAAACATACCTTTTTCAAGTTTCATGTAATGTTCCAAAATATCTGGTGCTGTCAATTCTGCAACTTTGGTTCGGAGTCTATTAAATCCACTATAGCCCAAGTCAATTGAACAGTTCTCGCTATCTATTGTCACTCCCATCAATAAAACCGCCTTTCCTTAGTTATTTAAATGCTAAATTACCAAACTGTCAGTTTTGTTTAGCTGAAAATGCGATATTCACGCTCAATTCCTTATCTCCAAAACAAAAAATCAAATCGACATTATCTGTATTATTTTCTGCACAATATTCCAACAAATCTGCTATATCATGCATAAATCCTTTTGAAAAATCTTTATCCATACATACCTCCACAAGTTTTATTGTCATAGCTAGTCTTTTTTTCAGTGTTATATCCGCATGAACATGTCCAGACAATATACCAACCACCGAAGCAACGTTTTAAAACCGATTGCATATATTTCCCGCATTTAGGACATTTTTCCATATATTTATACCTCGAAAATGTTAATTTTACTGAAAATCCTTCATCTTCTGACGGACCTGTTCTCTTACGATCATCTCTATCTCACTCCGTAAAGTCTTTTCTATCACAGTCTTTACTTCCATATCGATTGCCTTTTCAACCTTTTCCTTGACGTATTCATCAAATCTCCACTGACCACTGTTTTTGCCGACAAAGCGTTCAATCTTCTGAATAATGAGCCTTTCGATATCAACCTTGTTAATCATTTCTTTCAGCATACTGGTGATCATTTCCTTCGTGATACCAAGATCATTTTTCAAAAAATTAGACACCATTTTGTAATCATCAAATTTCACTTTGATAACAGCTTCTTTTTCTGTATTCATACAGTTTTTCCTCCTCAAAATAACGATTCTATCAATCATGCGCCGCCTGGTACATCTTGTATGCCTCTACGGCCATACGATACTTCTTGTAGGTCCATGGCTGACTTACCTTCCATCTGTCCGCCATCAAGGCCAGACCGTCCTCCATCTGCTTGATCATATCCGCCAGAATCTCGCTGTCATAGATATCCTCGACCTGTTCCGCCTGGATCTCCGAAAACTCCGCGTCGATCACTTCTTTCGGCGGCTTTGGTTCTGGCTCTGGCGCCGGCTTACTCTGCGGCTTCCCGGCCCGCACCCACTCGTCTAGGGCCTTGCGTGCCTGCGTCTCGAACCTGGCATAAGTGCACACACCCAGATCCTCCTCGCCGTAGAAAAACTCTATGATCTCCTCGGACGGATATGCCTGCACGCCGTCCTGCAGCGCAATCCCGTCATCCTGCCGATCGATATCTCGCAACCGCTCCTTGGTTGACCCGCCTGTATGGGTTATTCCATCCAATATCATCCGGCTTCCACACCGTTCCACCAGCACCTTGGCCAGCTGCTTGAGCAGACTTTCCTTTGCCTGGGGCAGATCCCCGATATTGTAGCTCTCGTCGATCTTCTCCTCTTCCGGATGTCTCTCTACCTGCGCCATAGCCGCGGCGCTATCCCGCACATTTCTGGCCCGGCTACATATATACTCGCAGAGATCCGTGCATTTCTTACAGCAAGGTACCGGTTCGTGGTCTCCTGCCCGGTGATCGGCCAGGTCATGATTCACCATCTGGCAGCGGGCCCCGATCTTTTCCTGCAATTCCGAGGTTTTGGCGACCATCTCGCAAGGGAACGGGTTGCCCATCGGTGCCTCAACACAATAGCAATCCTGCTGCCTGATATCACAATCCAGGTGGCAGCAGAAACAATCATGCCCACCTTCGCAGCCTGGTGTAGTGATCAGGCTGTCCTCCGGGTATACCTTCCTTGGTGTGCCATAGGCGGACAGGGGTTCCTCTGGTTGATCCGGTTCTGTCTTATTGTTTCTATGTCTGCACTGATATTCTTCCTCCAAGCGCGTGTTTTCTACATCAAAAACCGTCAGCCCCGTATCTGTGTAAAAAACTGTAACGTTGGATCTTTTTAGAACTTTATACACCAGTCCAAAGGCCATCACTTCACACTCTTTTTCAGGCCCAGTATATCCATTATCCAGATATGCCCCTACAATCCTAGCGATTGTAGCACCATAAGCATTATCAATTATTCTGTTTCCAGCGGTAAAATGTATTACTTCCGGTCTCGAATCCTGTTGTGACGTTACAACTTTTTCTTCCGGCTCCTCGCCCTGCGGATCCGGCGCAGGATCTACTTGTGACGTCACAACTTCTGGCTTACGGATCTGCTTCATTGCCCTAACTGGTGTATCTGGTCCCACCAGCTCCCGCTGCCCTTCTGACATGTAGGCCAGCTCCACCAGCTGGTACTTACTATAGCTCCGGTATTCTTCTGATAGATGAGGGCTGTTCCCGCCAACAGAAAACTGAGCATTGACCTTAATACATTTGGACGCCCAGCCTGCATCCTTGTGATACTTCTGACGGACGTATTCTTCAAAATTTCTATAGCCCTCCTCCAGGAAGAGCTTATCGTCCCGTATCCGTCTCAGCCAGTGCCCGATTGCTACATACTCCCTGGCCGTTGTTACCAGGCTGGCCTCTATGTATTTCTCGGCTTGAGCGAGGCTTACCGGGCTATTGTAATAGCACTTGACTTCCTCCATGGCCTCCTCCTTATCTCATGGCTTCATACTGTTCCTTCTTTTCGTTCCACTGCATGGCCACCGGTGACCCGCAGTCATAACAGGTCATATCAAATTCCGCCTCCGTTATGTTGGTCATATACCGGGCCTGCCTGCCGCATTCACATTTCATGTACAACTGGGCCATATGCTCCATCCGCGTCACAGCTCCGCATTCGCACCGATAATAACTCAGCCGTGTCTTAGCGCAGAATCCTCTGGTATTTCCACAGACAGGGCATTTCATGTACAGAAATCCACCATACCCCGGCGAAACGATCTTCGGCGCCTGTTCTTCCCCATCCTCTTCGGGAACCTCCATAACTTCAATCTTGCTTTCCGGTTCTGGCGCTGAAGTAATAATCGACACCGGCTTTTCCGGCTCCTTTTCATTCCTGGCTGTCGGTTTTTCCGGATGTGTCTGGCTCTTGTTTCCGAACACCCATAGCAGTTCTGCCATTTTGCGGAACGTCTCCCGCGCCTGTTCTTCCTCCATCTCCATCGCCATATACATTCCTGGTATTGATATCCTAACCTTCATGCTCGTCTCTCCTTCCCATTGGCATGCATCCGTAATGTATGTGCAGCTCCGTCCTCCGCTTGGTCTTTATGTACACATGATTCCCGCTGATCTCCCGGCCGCACTCACTGCAGGTATAGACCTTAGACTCTGGCTGTTTCTTTTTCTCTACCTTCTTGGCCATCTAATTTCTCCCCTCCATACGCCGCCCGTTCCCGGGCCTCCAACTCATCCATGAACCAATTCACAATCGGCGCCGCCACAGGCTCCTCTTCCATGGTCGGCGTCGGGCCTTCCCACTTCCGAACCAGGTGAGTACCATACCTTACTTTGATAACCTCCGCCTCGCCCATCATAACATCCCACTGAACGGAGTCTCTGGCTGGAACGTTATCACGCCACTTCATCCAAAATTGGTTGTAAGTTTCATTAAATATGTTTGATATATCCTTATTTGTCATACAATTCTCCCAAAGTAACCGTTTTTAAGGTTACTGTAACCCTCCTCAACAGGACCATGGGTTACCGTTCAAACCCTTGTAAAATAAGGCTTTGCAGGCCACAGTAACCTAAGTAACCCTGATTACCCGTAAGGCATACGGTGGAGCCTATATCGTCATGTCCAG
>ERZ773260.5010-NODE-5010-length-10328-cov-3.138518_pt1 | contig 10328 bp, 9 predicted proteins | sample MGYA00511387_ERZ773260 | MGnify/ENA primary metagenome ERZ773260 (study PRJEB29015, sample SAMEA2737745) | human gut metagenome | biome: human gut; feature: human-associated habitat; material: faeces | place: China | collected 2012 ... | reverse complement strand
AACAAGTCGAAATCCTGATTTCGACTTAGGGGTCGACTTTGTCGACACCTAAAAAGGACTCTAAAAAGAGTCCCTTTTCGGTTCATGAATGTTTCAATTTTAAAAGATTAAATCAGATACTGCTGTACCTCTGCAGGAAGTGCATCTGTTTTGCGGCTGATAATCATAACCATATCCATTTCCGCTTCCTTGGAAGTCTTATCCAATTCCTGAATGAAGGATGTGAAATCTGCGTCGCTGATTCTGTCCATAATATGGTTCAATCCATCAATGTAAACGGTTTCAATATCGCTGTTCTGAGAAAGGATACCACACACAAAGCCCCTGAATACCTGTGGATCTTCCATAATGAACTTCGGTGTTTCTACGAAACGCACGCTATAATGCAAATCGTACATGTGGCTGTTGTCGTCATCAACAAAGACAATATTGCCCTTTGCCTCTTTGCCGGCTGCATTTGCCATGTCGATCATTCTTTTTGTTTTGCCTTCACCTTTTTCGCCTGCAAGAATTTTAACCATTGCAATCTCCCCCTTTAAATAGTTTTCCGGTGGTATGCCTTTGAATCATTCATAATTTGACAGGATATCCGCTTCGGATGTTTCCTGTTATATTGTAAATTCTCCAAAACTCCGTGTTTTCCTTCTTTTTTGCGCGGAATTTTTGTCATTTTTCTTTTTCAGCATATTTTCACAAAAACTTAACACCGTTTTTGTCCACTATTTACATGCTCCTATCTGATTTTCTGCAGCAACAACGCCGCCGCGCCGCGCATCCCTGCGGCATTGCCCAGCTTTGCCAAAAGGAACTCCTTTTCTCTGCTGTGCGCAAAAACCCTGCTCCTGTAGGCTTTTTCGACTTTTTGCAGAAGCAGCTCCCCCGCCTTAGAAACGCCGCCGCCAAATACGATTTTCTCCGTATCCACAAGATACATCGCATTGGCAAGTGCCATCCCCAGATACGCCGAAACCGCATCCGTAATCTCATTGGCAAGCGCATCGCCTGCCTTCGCCGCATCCCAGAGGGCCTTTGCCGTTATCTCCTTCTGTCGCAGCAGGGAATCCTCTCTTCGTTTCGCAAGCATCTGCTTCGCCACGCGCACCATCCCCGTCGCAGAGGCATATTGCTCCAGGCAGCCCGTTTTGCCGCAGTTGCAGCGCACCGTCTCAAAGGGATTCACCGTCATGTGCCCGATTTCGCCTGCCACACCGCTCTCCCCCATGAGAACCTTCCCGTTCAGCACCACGCCGCCGCCGACTCCCGTGCCAAGCGTCACCATGAGCATGCTCCTCGCCCCGACACCTGCGCCGTAGGCTGCTTCGCCCAATGCCGCCAGACGGGCATCATTCCCAACGCAGACGGGTGAAATGCCGAGGATGCGCTCTGCCTCCTCGGCAAGTGCCACATCTCCCCAGCCGATATTGACCGCGCCATGCAGGATGCCATCCGCCGTCACCGCACCGGGGGCAGCCATGCCGATACCGAGGATGTCCGCTCTGCGGATTTTTTGCTTTTTTTCCCCGTCCAGTCCCCTGTCCAATCTGTCCAGTATGGACACCCTGATGCCCAACAGAAGACCCTCCGGTGTCGGCTCCCTTCGGGTCGGAATTTCCCACCCCTCCAGAAGCGCTCCATCCTCTGCCGCAAGCCCGATTTTCACCGTTGTGCCGCCGATATCGATTCCAAAGCAATAGCCCATTACAAATCACCCTCATATTTATATACGATGCTGTGTATCCGTTTCTTATACCGCTGATAGGTTTTTGCATCAATAGCGGCAGGCTTCGTCATCAGCCGCAGCGGCAGGACTCCCTGCCCCTTTCGCATGGGCGGCTGCAAATAGGGATAGCTGTTGAACACAAGCCCATGCCGCTCATAAAAGCCAATCCGCCGCCTTGTCAGCGCATCCTCCGGCAGCTCCACCTCAAGCACCATCGGGCGTTTTTTCTCCGCCAGAAGCGCATCCAGAAGCATGCCGCCGTAGCCGCCGTTGCGGTATTCCTCTTTTACCGCAAAATGCTCAATATATAAAAAATCCTCGATTTCCCATGTCGCAAAGATTGCCGCAAACGCGCCTTCTCTGCGCACGCCGTAAAGCCGATAGCATGGCTCCCCGAGCAGTGCGCGCTGGTCCTCCTTCACGCGTAATTCCGTCACAGGGAACGCGCTTTCCAGCAAGGGAAAAATTTCATCAAAGGTTTTCTCCGTAATTCGTTCAAACATTATCCTCACCTCCGTCCTAAGAGGATACTATAAATACAGAAAAAAATCAAATCCTCCTGCCATGCGCGCACATTTCTTAAATTTTTCTAAATTTTGTCCGCAAAGCCCTGTTCTGTGATATACTTTATGCTAGAAAGGAAGTGAACCACCATGAAACGATTGGTAAGAGGAGGTTTCCTCTTTCTGTTTCTCTTTTTATGCTCCATGCAGACAGCGGCAGCGGCATCCATTCGCATTTTTCTGGATGATAAGGCTGTTTCGTTTGCTGAAGCTCCCTTTATCGAAAACGACCGCGTATTAGTACCCATGCGCGGCATTCTGGAATCTCTGGGGTATTCTGTTGCATGGCAGGAGGAAAGCAAAACCGTCCTCGCAGAAAAGGACGAAATACAGATTTCCCTGCATCCTGACGAAAAAACAGCCACCGTCAACGGCAAAGCGGTTTCTATTGACGCTCCCGCAACAATCAGGAACGGGCGCACCTTCGTACCGCTTCGCTTCTTAGCCGAATACAGCGGCGCAGAGGTCACATGGAACCAGAGCACCTCCTCGGTTTCCATCCATTCCGCGGAATATACGGCACCGGAAAAGACAGAAAACAATGATTCCGTTGTTTATATCCAGACGAATAAAATGCAGGGCAGCGGCATTGTGCTTTCCGCAGATGGCCTGATTGCCACGAATTACCATGTAATTAAGGGTGCGGCAGCCGCGCAGTTTGTGTTTGCGGACGGCACGATTTATCAAGGCGCGACAACCGTAGTCGGACTTGATACTTCCGCCGACATCGCCCTTCTGAGAATCGAAAAAACGGGGCTTTCTGCCGCAACGCCCGCCTTTTCCTACAAGGTTGGGGATGCGGTTACGTCCATCGGCTCTCCCGGCGGCGCGCGCAACACTGTCAGCACAGGCACAATCAACGGCTATGATACGGATGTGATTTCCACCTCCGCCGTCATTGCCCCCGGCAGCAGCGGCGGTGCTTTATTCAACAGCACCGGCGAGGTCATCGGCATGACCTCCTTCTTTGGGGACTCGCATTATTTCTCTATCCCCATCGCACAGGTATTGCAGGTGCCGCAGAAGCTTTCTCTGCCGCTGAGCGCAATGCAGGGCTACACCTATACCCCATCCGCACCGCAGAATCTGCGCGCAAGGTTGGCGCAGGACGGCTACGCATACGTTTCATGGGCTCCCGTTTACGGCGCAGACCATTATTATGTATACAAATCCCTCACGCCGGATGGGCCATACACACGCATCAGCAATAACAGCAACGAAAAATGGTACTGGGGGTATCCACAGTGCTTTGGTATCTCTGTCAACAGTACCTGCTATCTGCGTGTGACCACAGTGATTGGCGGACAGGAAAGCGCTCCCAGCGAGAGCATTAAAATTACAAAATAACAGAAAAGCAACAGCAAAAAACAGCGATTTCCGGTTTCTCGGAAGTCGCTGTTTTCTTATTTCTTCTTATTTTTTTATTTTTCTTTTTTGTTTTATTCCATCGGCTTTGTGATGTCTGCCTCTGTCGCTTCGATATACTGCACCAAATCCTGCGGATTCAGAATCACCTGTTCGCCGCGCACCCCTGCGCTGACTGCGATTTCATCAAAGAGGATACAGGTTTCATCAATAAAGGTGGGGTATTTTTTCTTCATCCCGATTGGGGAGCAGCCGCCGCGGATATAGCCCGTCAGTCCCAGAAGCTCCTTCATGTGCGTCATTTCCACCTTCTTATTTTTGGAAACAGATGCCGCCTTTTTCAAATCCAGTTCCATATCCACAGGGATACAGAATACCAGAATCCCTGTTTTATCCCCTCTGGTTACCAGTGTTTTAAACACCTGCTCCGCATCCATGCCAACCTGCTCCGCCGCATGCAGTCCCGAAAGGTTCGCTTCATCATATTCATACTCCGCAGTGCGGTAGGCAATCCCTGCCGCCTCCAGAAGACGCATCACATTGGTCTTTGTCATAAAACCACCCTCTTTTAATCATCCAGAATAATAAAGCTGTAATCGCCGCCGGTGCGTTCCATGAAATAATTCCTTGCCGCAATATCAGAGGAAACGGATGCCGCCGTCCAGTAATCTCCGTTGGAATAGGCAACATAGCGAGAGCCGTCTGCCAGGCGGAAATACGCACAGTTCGCCGTTGCACACTGATACCGAATCTGCGTTTTACTGGTAATATAATACTTCCCGAACATTGCCGCCACTGCGCCGCCCTGCTCCGCCTTCACCAGACCGCGCCATGCCGCAAGGTTATATTTCGGCAGAACCTCCACATTAAAATCGGGAATCAGCCGATTGATGGCAGTAATGGGATAAGCGTCCATCTGCACATTGGGGTAGACAACCTCCCAAAAGCCATTATCATTCTTCAGAACATATTCCTTGATATTTGCCGTATTGCCTGTGGTGGAAAATACCACAACGGCATATTTATTATCCTTTCGGATTTCACGCACATAATAATCCGCGAAACGCCCTTCATACAGGCAGATATAATTCAGAATCCGCCCATATTCCGCCGTTGCGGAGGACAGCCGCCCGATATTGCCATGGCTCTGGTTATATTTTGCCAGAAGCGACTGATAATCAGACTGGGCAATCTGCCCCGCCTTGCCGCTCGGAGAGGCCAGCAGATATTTCCCGTTCTGCTTCACTGCCGCAAATACGCCGAAATTCATATTGCCTGAGGAAACGCTTGCGCCATTATACGCCGCCAAGTCCTCCCCATCAATCAGCAGAAGCTCAAATCCATCCGTATCCAGACCGCTTTCCAGATAGCCCTCCTTCACCAGCATGTCAGGGGTTATGTAGCAGCCATCATAATAGCCGTAAAGCTTGCCGTTTTTGCTCATCCAACCGCGTTTCGCGCCGTTGACCTTATAATCCTGCTGTGCCGCCGCGGCAACCGCCGTCAGGGTGTCATACACCTTGGATGCCTGCCAAAAGGGCTTATTCTGCGCGCTTTTCTTGCTGTCCGACTTTTCGTTCTTTTTTTCATCGTTCTTGGCCTTTTCAGCCGCCTGCCTTTCATCGGCTTTATCCGTCTTTCCGCCCGGCACGATAATCTCCGTTGTGCCGCCCTTTCCATCCGTAGCATCTGCATCAGGGGGAAGGGGGCTGCTTAGGTTGCAGCTACTCATCAGGAACACGCAAACAGCCAGAAGCAGGCAAAAGATACCTTTATTCCTCACGGTAATCATCCTCTTTATCCTTGATTGCATCAAAAACAGAACAGAGCTCTTTTTCGTGTGCCTGCAGGATTTTTGCAAGCTTTTCTTCCATGGCATCCTGATCATCAATAAAAGGGAACCCGACAATCCAGACAGGGTCGCAATGGCCCTCCTCCTCTATGATGGTATCCACCAGAGCACCTACCGGTTCTGTATCGTAATAATCAAAAACCGCTTCGTATTCCCAATCCTCAAGCTCTCTGTTGCAGCTTAAGCGAAGCACAACCTCGTTGCTCTTGACATAAATGCTCCAGATCAGCTCTGCCCTTTCGGGAACGGAATAGGAGCCAAGCTCCTTATCCAGAAAGCCGGTTTCTTCATCCTTCAACATAATCACGATTGTTGTTTCTTCCATAAATGTTCTCCTTCATTCACAATGATACCCACAGTTATCTGTTCAGTATACTACAAAACCCGCTTTCTTGCAACAAATCCCACGATTTCACAGGTCTATCCCTTCTGACGAAAATTTCTCAGCTTTGTTCCCGTTTTAGTTCAGAATTTCGGGGTAGGGAATAAATTCCTTCGGGGGATTTTCGTGCGCGCCCAGCATTTTTTCCATCCAAATCATGCCGAGCCACTGCTCCAGCTTATAGGCGCAGTCGGTGAATTTCCCGACCGCACGATAGCCCATTTCTTCATGGAAGGCAATGCTCTGCGGATTCGGATAAGCAATGCAGGCATTGACATTCTGCACATTCTGCTGCTTCAGCGTTTCCTCCAGCCTTTCATACAGCAGCCTGCCGACACCGCGCCCACGCACCCCACGCTCCAGATAAACCGTTGCTTCCGCAGACCAGAGATACGCCCTTCTGGGATGAAATGCGGAGGCATAGGCATAGCCGATGATTCTGCCGTTTTCCACTGCTGCAAAATAGGGATATGTCTGCAGGGTATTGCGGATGCGTTCCCGAAATTCCTCTACGGTCGGAACGGTATATTCATAGGTGACGAAGGTATCGGTTACATAGGGGGCATAAATGGCAAGCAGCTTCTCTGCATCTGCCTCGGTTACAGGTCTGATTGTGATTTCCTCTATATTTTTCATAGAACTTCTCCTTTGTATATGAAGCAGGAAGGGCTGCCCCATAAAAGAGCAGGCATTCCCGTTTTATTTCGCGATTTCCTTCCAGAAGCTTTCTGCCTCAAAATGAGCATCCAGACCCAGATAATCGGAAATAGTCTGCCCCAGATCTGCGAAGGTCTTTCTGACACCAAGGTCAACGCCCTCCCGAATCGGCTTGCCGTAAGCCAGAATGGGGACGTATTCTCTGGAATGGTCGGTGCTGGGTGTGGTCGGATCGCAGCCATGGTCTGCCGTGATAAAAAGCACATCCCCCTCCTTCAGCTGTGCCAGAATTTCAGGCAGCCTGCTATCGAAATATTCCAATGCGCCTGCGTAGCCCTCCACATCGTTTCTGTGCCCGTAAATCATATCGGTATCCACCAGATTGGTAAACAGCAGACCTTCAAAATCGTCCTTGAGGAACTGAATGGTCTTTTCAATGCCGTCGTGGTTATTGGTGGTATGGTCGGTACGGGTCATGCCGCGATGCTCGAAGATATCCTCGATTTTTCCGACAGCCACAACCTCCATGCCCTTTGCCTTTGCGAGGTCGAGAATGGTCGGGCCTGTCGGCTCCAGAGAGAAATCCCTTCTGTTTTTGGTGCGGGTGAAGCCATCCTTTGCATTGCCGATGAAGGGACGCGCAATGACACGTCCAACGCCATACTCCCCCGTCAGGATTTTTCTTGCCTTTTCGCACATTTCATACAGCTTTTGTACAGGAATGACATCCTCATGCGCCGCAATCTGGAACACGCTGTCCGCAGAGGTATAGACGATGGGGTAGCCTGTTTTCATGTGCTCCACACCTAAATCCTGAATGATGACCGTACCGGATTCGGCGTAGTTGCCGAGTGTTTTTGTGCCGATTGCCGCTTCAAAGGCATCCATGACCTCCTTGGGGAAGCCTGTTTCCGTAAAGGTCGGGAAGGGTCTTTTGGTGATAATGCCTGCCATTTCCCAATGCCCTGTTGTGGTATCCTTGCCGATGGAGCGTTCTGCCATTTTGCCGTAGCAGCCCTTCGGTGCGGCAACCTCGCCAAGAAGTGAGATATCCTTGCCTTGGATATCCCCCAAGCCTAAGGCGCAGAGGTTGGGCAAACTCGTCTGCGGACGCACCTTCTTGATATTGACCAGAGTGTTACTGCCAACATCCCCAAAATCCGCCGCATCGGGCAGCTCGCCAATGCCAACGCTGTCCAGTACAATAATAATCGCTCTTTTCATGCTTAACCCTCCTGTCTGATGGTTTTCAAAATCAAAGGTGTCTGCTCTGTCAGCGGTGCAGCCTCGATTGTGATGGCCTTCTGCAGGAAATCCGCCGCACTCTGACATTTTTCTCTGCTCTTACTATATACCACCGCCAAGGTTTCACCTGTTGCAATTACATCACCTGTGCGTTTTTTCATGACAATGCCTGCGCCAAAATCCAGCGGCTGTCCCTTGAACATCCGCCCTGCGCCGGTTTCCTGTGAGGCTCTGCCAATCATGGCTGTATCCATACGGGTAAGATACCCCGATTTCGTTGCTTTTACTTCCCATTTTTCCTCTGCCAAAGGAAGCAGGCTGTAATCCTCAATGATGCGGACATCGCCGCCCTGCTGTGTCAGCAGCTCCTTAAATTTTGCAAGCCCCTTGCCGTTTCTGATATTTTCGAGCAGAAGTGCCTTGCCCTCCTCCTCACTCTGCACGCGCTCCGCCAGAAGGAGCATATTCGCGCCAAGCGTCAGAGAAACCTCAAGCAAATCGCCGCCGACATTGCCCTTCAGCACCTCGATGGCTTCCATTACCTCAAGGCTGTTGCCGATATACATGCCCAAGGGCTGTGCCATACTGCTGATGACCGCCGTTACCCTTCTGCCGACATGCCTGCCCATATCCGCCATAATGCCTGCAAGCCTTTCTGCATCCGCCGCATTTTTCATAAAGGCACCACTGCCGCACTTCACATCCAGTACGATTGCATCCGCGCCTGCGGCAATTTTTTTCGACATAATGCTTGCCGCAATCAGAGGGATGCTATCCACCGTTCCTGTGACATCGCGGAGAGCGTAAAGCTTTTTATCCGCAGGCGTGAGATTATCTGTCTGGCTCATCAGCACAATGCCGCTTTCCTGTGCAAAGCGCAGTGCCTCCTCCTCTGTCACATCCACCCGAAAGCCGGGGATGGATTCCAGCTTATCAATCGTGCCGCCGGAAAAGCCAAGCCCCCGACCGCTCATTTTTACCACAGGCACACCCACAGATGCAACCAAGGGCGCAAGAATCAGCGTTGTGGTATCCGCAACACCGCCTGTGCTGTGCTTATCCACCTTGCAGCCTGCCAGAGCGGAGAGGTCGAACATGCCGCCGGAGTGCGCCATTTCCATGGTCAGCTGTGCCGTTTCCTCCGTATCCATGCCCTTCAGAAAAATTGCCATCAGCAATGCGGAAATCTGATAATCGGGCAGAGTGCCATCCGTCACGCCCTTCACAAAAAAGGCAATTTCTTCTTTTGTCAGCTTGCCGCCGTCTCTTTTTTTGATGATGCTATCTACAAAATTCACGCAGGAATCCTCCCTTCGGATTGAATCTTTCTTTTTTCCTATTTTACCATAAAAAGAATCAAATGACGATAAAATTCCTATCTGCTTTGTATAAAATAAAAAACTGCTTCGAAGTCTCCCTCAAAGCAGTCTTATTTTCAAGCAATTTCTTTCTGAATACTCTTTTTTAGCAGGTTGCGCCGCCGACAACATCCAATCCCAGAATCTCTGCCTTTTTCTGCAGCAATTCATCGCTCAGAAGGATTTTTTCCGCGTTCGCAAAGCCGATGCGATTGATGGTATCCGCAAAGCGTTCGCCGCTTTCCCCTGCGGAACGGAACAGCAGAATTGCCTTTTCCACGGTATCCAGAACCTCATTCTTATCCGTAAAGATTTTATGAAGCATCTGCCCATGGGCAATCTTTTTGCCCCAGCGTCCGCCGACATAGACCTTATAGCCATCCACGCCCTCATCATTGCAATGGAAGGGACATTTGCCGATACAGCGACCGCAGTGGTTGCAAAGCTCTGCATCAATTTCCAGCTTGCCATCTGCGTTTTTCTTCGCCGCATGGATAGGACAAGCCTCCTCCAACTGGCATTTTTTGCAGGAACGGCAATCCTCGATATGATACTGCGGCACTCTTGCGCCCACGATGCCCAAATCGTTCAAGGTCGGCTTGACGCAGTTATTGGGACAGCCGCCTGTTGCGATTTTGAATTTATGCGGCAGGGATACCCCACGATAGCCCTGATAGAAGCGTGTATGGATTTCATCGCTCAGCGCATAGGCATCATACAGACCATACTGACAGGTAGTTGCCTTACAGGAAACCACAGGACGCACCTTGCTGCCTGTACCGCCGACAGAAAGCCCTGCCTTTGCCAGATGCGCGCAGAAGGCATCAATATCGTGATAAGCAATCCCCGAAACCTCAATCGTCAGACGGGTGGTCATCATCATGTGTCCATCACCATAAAGCCTTGCCGCTTCCGCAATGACACTTGCTTCCTCCGTGGTAATGCGTCCGTTTCTGGTGATGACGCGGGCGTTGAACAGATTCGTGCCCTTATGCTGCAAAAAGCCCATGCCCTTTACGCGCTTGATATCCTCGGGGCGCAGGGTACAGCCCTCCGCAGGAGCCTTGCCCTCCAGCTTATCAATAAATTCCTCCAATGCCTCTGCGGTCAGCTCCACCGCATCCCGACAGCGTTTGCCCTCTGTTTTATACTTCGCCGCAAGAGGGGCACATTCCGTTGTGCCGAG
>ERZ773260.4990-NODE-4990-length-10367-cov-11.183185_pt1 | contig 10367 bp, 8 predicted proteins | sample MGYA00511387_ERZ773260 | MGnify/ENA primary metagenome ERZ773260 (study PRJEB29015, sample SAMEA2737745) | human gut metagenome | biome: human gut; feature: human-associated habitat; material: faeces | place: China | collected 2012 ... | reverse complement strand
TTCCTCGCGCTTCGCGCTCAGGGCGCCACGGCCCCTTCGGGGCCTCGCAATGACACATCGGGGGCAATTACCATTTTAACGCCAGCCTGTCCGCTCCCCTGCATTATTTTTATCACACTATCATCGTTTTTATCGATGATATCCTCGTTTCACTCAAAATAACGATTGGATTTTTCCGGTTTTTCCCCGTATAATAGTGTTATTCTTCTAAAAAAATAACGAGAGGGGTACCACAATGAAGAAAAAGATCAGTTGGTGGGTCATTGTGACCGGCGCGATCGTCGGTCTTGCCGCAGTCCTGCTGACGCATTTCGGAAACCCGGCCAACATGGGCTTCTGCATCGCGTGCTTCCTGCGCGATATCGCAGGCTCGCTCGGCCTCCACAGCGCCGGTAAGGTGCAGTATATCCGCCCGGAGATCATCGGCCTCGTGCTCGGCGCGTTCGTCATGTCCGTCTGCACGAAGGAATTCCGCGCAAAGTCCGGCTCCGCGCCCGCGCTCCGCTTTGTCCTCGGCGCGTTCGTCATGATCGGCGCGCTGGCCTTCCTCGGCTGCCCGCTGCGCATGGTGCTCCGTCTGGCCGGCGGCGATGCCAACGCGCTGGTCGGTCTGGTCGGCTTCGGCGCCGGTATCTTTGCCGGTACGCTGTTCCTGAAGAAGGGCTTCTCACTCAAGCGCTCCTATGACTCCGTCCCGCTCGAGGGCGTTGTCCTCCCCGTCAGCATGACGGTCATCCTGCTGCTGTTCCTGACGGTCCCCGTCATCTTCAAGCTCAGCGAAGCAGGCCCCGGCTCGAAGCACGCGCCCGTCTGGCTGGCTCTGGCCCTGTCCATGGTCATCGGCGCGCTGGCGCAGCGCTCCCGTCTGTGCATGGCAGGCGGCATCCGTGACGCCGTCATGTTCGGTGACTTCAAGCTGCTGTCCGGCTTTGTAGCTATCTTCCTCGTTGCCCTCATCGGCAATCTGGTGACGAAGCAGTTCCATTGGGGCTTCCAGCTCCAGCCCATCGCCCACAGCAGCCATGTGTGGAACTTCCTCGGCATGACGCTCGTCGGCTGGGGCTCCGTGCTGCTCGGCGGCTGCCCGCTGCGTCAGCTCATTCTGGCCGGCAGCGGCAACGGCGACTCCACCGTCACCGTGTTCGGCATGCTCGCCGGTGCGGCGGCTGCCCACAACTTCGGTCTGGCCGGTACGGCCGACTCCACGAACGCCGCCGGCGAGTTCGTCCGCGGCGGCCTGTCAAACACCGGCAAGATCGCCGTTGTCTCCGGCATTGTGGTCTGCCTGGCCGTTTCCGTGCTCAACCTTCCGAAATTCGTGAAAAAACAGGAGGCGAAATAACATGGTCGATGCAAGAGGTCTGCTCTGCCCCATGCCCGTCGTGATGGTCCAGAAGGCGGTGAAGGACGGCCACCCCGCCGAGATCGAGGTCCTGCTGGACGACGCCTGCGCCGTGGAGAACGTCACGCGCTATGCCAACCGTCAGGGCTACACCGTCACCTCCGCGCCGGAGGGGCCTGATACCCGCCTGACGCTGAAGAAATGACCGCGTACATCGCGACATTCCACACGCATCTGTCCGCCCTGCTGACCTGCCGGGCGCTGACCGCGGCGGGCGTGGCTGCGCAGATGATGCCTGTTCCCCGGCGGCTGAGCGCCGCCTGCGGCACCTGCGTGCGCTATACGGCCGATTCCCCCATGCTCTCATGCATGGACACGGATTATGAGGCCGTGTATGAGACGGCGGACAACGCCGTCCCGCGCCTGCTGTGTGAAAACCGATAACGATAAAAACACTCCCGGAGCTGAACAGCTCCGGGAGTCCTTTTATGTAGGGGAGCGGACAGCCGTGCCCGGCGCAGTACTGCCGGACCGTACAGGCTATCGTTAAAATGGTAAACGCCCCCGAATTGTCATTACGAGGAGGCCAACGGCCGACGTGGCAATCTCGGGAAGGCACTTGCAGAACGTAAAGGGTAATGACAAAAACGTATCAACCGATTGCGTCTGTAGCGGCGCTCACTGCGCAGCCGTTGGCGGCTTTGCCGCCTTACGGATGCGGCGTGCCCCTTGCGGGTAGTGAGCGCCATGGAGGCTGGCAAGTTATAGGGCAGCGTCGTCGACCGTAGCGGCCATCGGATTTGTCATTGCGAGGCCCCGAAGGGGCCGTGGCAATGACAAGCCCGAGGCATTGTACGGCGCGGTGGAAAGCCTTATTCCAGATTCAGATGGCGGCGCAGGATGCGCTCCGTGACGAAGAAATACACAATGCCGAGGACGGCCAGCAGGGCAAGCATCACGCCGATAAACAGGTTGAACATGCCTGGCGCGCTCATGCCGGCAGAGAGCTGAACAAGGAAGCGGCAGAACGGCTCAAAGTTGCTCAGCACGATGATGGACGTGACCGCGACCGTCTCGAGCACCACATTGATGGCGTAGTAGAACAGCACAGCGAACAGGATGCGCTTGCGGCGGAACAGGTGGCCGATGGAGCAGGACAGATAGATCTGCAGCACGGACACCGCGACCTGCACCACGACCAGCAGGACGAGCAGGGCGATGCCCCAGCCGTTGATTATCCCGCCGAAGCTCTGCTCCAGCGAGGTGCGGATGGAAGGCAGCAAGCCACGGATACCGCCGAACAGGATGCCGACGGAAACGAAGCTGACCAGGCCCGTCACGACCAGCGTCAGGAGGGCCGTGAGGAGCTTCGACAGCACAAGCTGCCACGGCCGCACCGGCAGCGTGAACATCAGGTAGCCTTCATCACGCAGCAGGCCGGAATAGAAGCGGATGACGGAGATGACGAGCGCAAACACGCAGGCGGCAATGACCGCGAGCACGAACAGCACTGTCGTCAGATTCACAAAAATGGCAGAGATCTTGACCGGCAGCTCCGCCATGAGGGCGACGCGCTCGAGCAGGCCGAAGACCAGAATGGCGGGCCAGATGAACAGGAAAATTTTCAGATTTGCGCGGAGATCGTATTTTAACAGCTTGCTCAGCACGGCCATTCACCTCCCATCGGGATCGTGCGGAAGACTTCGCGGAAGACCTCGTCGACGGACTTGCCCTCGGCGCCGCGGATGTTATCGGTCGAATCGTGGCGGACGACACGGCCCTCTTTCAGGAAGATCACCTCGTCAAGCACCGGCTCGATGTCCGCGATCAGGTGCGTCGAGATCAGGACGGTGCTCTCGGGCGAATAATTCGTCAGGATCGTCTGCAGGATGAAGTCGCGCGCGGCAGGGTCAACGCCCGCGATCGGCTCGTCGAGCAGGTAGAGCTTTGCGGCGCGGCTCATGACGAGCAGCAGCTGGAGCTTCTCCTTCGTGCCCTTCGACATGGTCTTCACGCGCGTATCCAGCCCGATGCCCAGCGCACGGCACATAGCCTCGGCGCGCTCGCGGCGGAAATCGGGATAGAAATCCGCAAAGAAATTGACCATATCCTTCGTTTTCATCCAACCGGCATAGTACATCCGGTCGGGCAGGTAGCTCACGAGCGCCTTCGTCTCCGGGCCGATCGGCTTGCCGTCGATCGCGACGGAGCCCTCCGTCTGGCGCAGCAGGCCCGTCAGGATCTTGATGAGCGTCGTTTTGCCGGAGCCGTTCGGCCCGAGCAGGCCGATGATCTTGCCCGGCGCAAGCTGCAGGTCGACGTGGTCGAGCGCGGGCTTTGCCCCGTAGCTCTTCGTCAGGCCGCTGCAGCAGACCAGCATGTCATTCATTTTCATTCCCTCCAAACAATGTTGCAATTTCCTCCTGCGTGTAGCCGAGCTGCCGCATCCGCGCGCAAAACGCATTGATCTCGGCCTGCGCCAGCGAGCGGCGCGTCTCGCGGATGCACGCCTCATCCTGTGTGACATAGCGCCCGGTGTTCCGCTGGGCGCTGACGAGCCCGCTCTCCTCCAGCGCAGCGAGCGCGCGCTGCATGGTGTTCGGATTGACACCGGCCTCTGCGGCCAGCTCCCGCACCGACGGCAGCTTCACGCCTGCCGGATACTGTCCGGAGACGATGCGGAACTTCAGCACATCCACGAGCTGCAGCCAGATCTGCCGCTCCGGATTCAGTTTCCATGCCATTGGCTCACCTCCAATGTGTTATTGTACTAATATACTAATACACTAGTACGGATTTGTCAAGAGGGTTTTTCAAAAATATTCCTGCCTTCCTTTCTGTCCGTCCCTCACGGACACCGCACCGCAGCAGGCAGAATTTTGATTTGGGTATGGGCAAGCGGGCGTTTCTGTGATATGATGGAGGCAGGACCCCAAGATACAACAAAATACGGGCCATCTCCGCACCAAATCGAGGGGATGGCCCCAAATGGAGGATGCAGCCTATGAGAAGTGCAAGCAGATGGATCTACGTCGCAGTCGGGTGCGTGGTACTTCTGTTCTCGGGCCTGGTGTACGCGTGGAGCGTACTGTCCGGGCCGATCGCCGCAGAGTTCCCCCGCTGGACCACCGCACAGCTTTCCCTGACCTTTACGATCGTGATGAGCTTTTTCTGCCTTGGCGGCCTGACCTGCGGCGCGCTTTCCGCGCGCATTTCCCCGCGAATTTTCCTCTGGATATCCGCCCTGCTGTTTCTGGCGGGCTTCCTGCTGACGGCGAGTATGCGGTCGCTGCCCATGCTGTATGTCGGCTTCGGCGTGGTCTGCGGGCTGGCCTCCGGCTTCTCGTATAACGCCGTGCTCGGGACAGTCGGCGCGTGGTTCCCCGACAAGCAGGGCCTCGTCTCCGGTATCCTGCTCATGGGCTTCGGCCTGAGCAGCTTCCTCATCGGCAAGCTCTATCAGCGCTTCACGCCGGTGACGGTCGGCAGCTGGCGGCGCAGCTTTGTCGTGCTTGGTATTATCACGGCCGTGCTCGTGGCGGCCTGCGGCTTCCTGCTCCGGCGGCCCGGCACGGACTTCACGCCGCCGCCCGCCGCGAAAAAGAAACGCTATGCTAACCCCGTGGCAGAAGAGCTCGGCACGGCGGCCATGCTGCGGCGGCCCGCGTTCTGGCTGTACTATCTCTGGGCGGTACTCCTGAGCGCGGCAGGGCTGGCCCTCGTGTCGCAGTCCACCTCCATCGCGCGGGAGATCGGCAGAACGGTCTCGCCGGGCGGTATCACCACGGCCGTCGGCATGATCTCGCTGGCGAACGCGGCAGGGCGCGTCGTGCTGGGCGGGCTGTTCGACCGACTGGGACGCAGCCGCACCATGCAGCTCGTAGGCGGCATTTTCCTGCTCACCGGCCTTGTGCTCATCGGCGCGCTGAAGCTCGGCAGCTTCCCGCTGCTCATCGCCGGCTTCCTGCTGGGCGGCATGGCCTACGGCGGCGTCACGCCCGCCAACGCAGCCTTTGTCAGCTCGTATTACGGTATGCGGCACTACGCCGTGAATCTTTCCGTCGTGGTGACGAACCTGCTGTTCGCCTCGTTCGGCAGCACGATCGCGGGCGCGCTGTATGACGCGACCGGCTCTTACCTCAGCACGGACGCCATGATCCTCGTTCTCGCTGTCCTGAGCGCCGCCGTGTCGTTCGGCATCGACCTGTGCGACCGGAGGATGCTGAAACGGCGATAACGGTACGCCTTTATGCGCTGGAAGTCGAAACAGGCCGCCGATAAAATGGCACGCGCCAATTGCGTCTGCCAATGGCGCTCATCGAGCGCCCTGTACAGGGGCATTCAAACGAAGAGGGCACTGGTGCACCACAGCAGGGGAGCACGGCGGTGAGAACGGTATGCTTCTGCTTCCATTATGACGGATCGCGCAAAAATGTCAACAAAATTTTCAAAAATTCCTCTGCAGAGCGGGTGGAAAAATTCGTCAGAAAACCCGCCGCCAACTTCATTGGACGAAACAAATCGCCGGAATTTTACGTCACATTCCGTATTGTAACAAGATATTCCGGCATGAATAAAATCACGCAGCCAGAAATGAGATAATCAGGAATGTAGTCTATCATACGTCAGATTGAAGTTAGTTAACTTGAAATTATGCTAAAAGAACTGCCTGTTGACAAATGGGAATGTCTCGTGTATGATCAAATCAGGATTCGGCATCGCCGAACAGAGACATGATACAGGAGGAGAAACCATTGAAAGCGGGAAAGAAACTGTTAGCGCTGCTGCTGACGGTCTGCATGCTGCTGTGCATGCTGCCGACGGTGGCGTTCGCTTCCGGCAGCGATTATCTGAAGATCGCCATGCTGGACAGCGGCCGAAAATATTTTTCGGCAGATTGGGTCAAGGCCTTCCTCTATGAGGCCAAGGCGGACGGCTATACGCACGTCATGCTCGCGGTGGGCAATGACGGTATGCGCTTCCTGCTGGACGACATGTCGCTCACCGTGGGCGGCAAGACGTATTCCAGCGACGCGGTCGCCTCTGCCATCCGCGCGGGCAACAACGCCTACACGACGGCATCTTCGGGCGAGTGGACGGAAAGTGAGATGGACGAGTTCTTTGCCACGGCCAAGAAAGTCGGCATCGAGATCATTCCGCTGCTGAACAGCCCGGGCCACATGGACTCGGTGCTGTATGCCGCGTCCTCTCTGACGGGGACGAACTGCAGCTACAACGGCTCGAGCCGCACCATCGACGTGACGAACGACACGGCCGTCCGGTTCTCGCAGGCCTTCCTGCAGAAGTATGTCGATTACTTTGCGGGCAAGGGCTGCCGCTACTTCAACTTCGGTGCGGATGAATACGCCAACGACCGCTACACGAGCGGCTCCATGGGCTTCGGCAGCCTGCAGAACAGCGGCAAGTATGGCTACTTCATCAAATATGTCAACGAGCTTGCCGCCATGGTCAAGCAGGCGGGCATGACGCCCATCGCCTTTAATGACGGCATCGAGTTTGCCAACAAGATGAGCGCCTCGGTCGGTTCGACGACCTACACGTTCGACCGCGACATCGTCGTGTGCTACTGGTCCGGCGGCTGGAGCGGCTACACACCCCGCACGGCGGCCAACCTTGCCTCGGATGGCTTCCGTATTATCAACACGACAGGCGACTTCTACTATGTCCTCGGCAAGAGCGACAGCTTCGACAATGGTTATACCTATGCCGCCAACTGGAGCAATTATAAGGTGTGCGGCACGAGCCTGAGTGCTTCCTCCGTGATCGGCGGCATGTTCTGCATGTGGAGCGACTATCCCGGCGCAGAGACGCAGACGCAGGAAGCCAAGAAGATCCGCCTGCCGCTGCGCGCCATGGGCCTCGCCATGGACGGCGCTTACACGAGCAGCATGGACACGTCCGTTGTGCCCGGCGGCTTCAACGCCGACGGCTCCATCAACACCGATCCTCCCGCGCAGAGCCACGACTACCGTCAGACTGCCTCGACGGCTGCGACCTGCACGGAGGCGGGCAGCGTGACCTATACCTGCGCCGACTGCGGCGACAGCTACACCGAGACCGTTCCCGCCCTCGGCCACGATTACGCGGCGGCAGACGATGCGGGCGACACGATCTACACCTGCACGCGCTGCGGCGAGCAGCATTCCGAGCTTCTGCCGCGCGAATATGTCTCCGTCAAGACCGGCAAGACGACCGAGGCCTACACGCTCGACGGTGAGCAGAGCTTTACCCACACGGGCGATGCCGCCATCGCGCGCGGCGAGCTGACCGTGGTGCAGGGCACGGGCACGAAGGTGTCCTATTCCGCCAGCGCCTCGGCCTCCGTCTCCGGCTATACGGACGGCGGCTACAACTGCGTCGCCTCCAATCTTATCGACGGCGACACCTCCACCTACTACTGGTCCACCAGCTGCCAGACGTCCGGCATGTATGCCCGTGTCGACCTCGGCGCGGAGGTTCGCTTTGACGCTGTGCAGATCAGCGCTCCGGCGCACGGCGACTACTGCACGAATGCCAACGTCCAGCTCTCGTCCGACGGCCGCACCTGGACGACGATCGGCACGTTCACGAGCAGCTGCAGCACGGCTGTGACGAAGACCTACGCCGTCCCGTCCTCCGTCGAGAGCTTCCGCTACATCCAGGTCACCCTCACGACGGCGCGCAACTACTGGTGGCAGCTGTCCGAGATCGCCTGGGGCAGCTATGACGGCGCGACGTTTACCCGCGCCGCCGCTTCCGGCACGGTCCAGACCGGCACGGCTCCCATGACGGAGGTCCGCTTCACCGGCGTGGCTGCCGGTACGACGTACTATGTCATCGGCGGCACCCGCTATGTCATCGAGGTCGAGGCCGACCATATCCACAGCTATCAGGAGGTCAGCCGGACCACCGCGACCTGCACCGAGGACGGCGTGACGACCTACCGCTGCGAGACCTGCGGCGATACCTATATCGAAACGACTCCGGCCACCGGCCACAGCTACACGGCCGCCGTAACGGCCCCGACGTGCACGGAGAAGGGCTATACGACCTACACCTGCACCGCCTGCGGCGACCATTACACGGCGAACGAAGTGGCTGCGCTCGGCCATGATTATGCGGAGACCACCGTTCCTGCGACCTGTACGGAAAACGGCTCCGTGACGCACACCTGCACGCGCTGCGGCAACAGCTACACCGAGACCCTCCCGGCTACGGGCCATACCTACACCGTCTCCGGCAGCGAAGCGACCTGCACCGAGGGCGGCAAGACCGTCCATACCTGCACCGTCTGCGGCGACACCTATACCGAAACGACGCCTGCGCACGGCCACGACTACAAGGCCGTTGTGACGGCTCCGACCTGCACGGAGAAGGGCTACACGACCTATACCTGCAAGCGCTGCGGCGACCATTACACGGCGGACGAGGTTGCTGCGCTCGGACATGACTACGAAGCCGTCGTGACGGCTCCGACCTGCACGGAAGACGGCTACACGACCTATACCTGCGCGACCTGCGGCGACCATTACACGGCGGACGAGGTTGCTGCGCTCGGCCATGACTACGAAGCCGTTGTGACGGCTCCGACCTGTACCGAAGACGGCTACACGACCTATACCTGCAGGAACTGCGGCGACCGCCGCACGGGCCATGTCGTCGGTGCGCTGGGCCACACCTATGAGTGCACCGAGAACGGCAATGACCGCATCTACACCTGCACGCGCTGCGGCGATACCTACACCGAGGCCATCCTGCCGACGGTCGAGGTCAAACTCCAGCCGGGCGAGACCTACACGTTCCACACCGAGGACGCCGCTGTGACGGAGTCCGCCGATCCTGCCGTCGCTGCGACGACGATCGAGGCGCTCTCCGGCGGCTATCAGCAGGTGACGGAGCTTGCCGAGGGGACGTTCCTCCTCGTGAGCGGTGACCGGATGCTGACGGCGACGGCCTCAACGTACTACAGCTCCTGGGACGGCGCGGGCACTGTGAGCGGCCTGACCTGCGCGGCCTACAGCACGGCGGGCGACCTGTCGAACGCCCTGTGGACCGTCACGGCGGTCTCCGGCGGCTACACCGTGCAGAGTGCGGACGGCCGTTACCTGAACCTCACGGAGAGCACCCGCTCTGCAAGCGTGACGCTGACCACTGCGCCGCAGGTCCTCACGATCACGGATCTCGGCAGCGCCTTCTCCATCCGCTTCAGCGATACCTATCTCGACCGCTACAGCACAACGTTTGCGGGCGCCTATCCCGGCAATGCGAACGCGAACGAGCGGTGGCAGCTCTATCGCGCGGTCCCTGCGGGCTATGACGTGACGATCACCGGCGTGGCCGAGGGCGCGACCCGCACCGTCATCGGCGGCGTGCGCTATGCCGTCACGGTCCACGCCCATTCCTACACGGCCACCGTCACCACGGCGGCAACGTGCACGACGCCCGGCGTCCGCACTTATGCCTGCGCCTGCGGCGAAAGCTACACCGAGGAGATCCCGGCAACGGGCCACAGCTATGTCCGCACGGAGGAGAACGGCAATTACGTCTACACCTGCTCCGCCTGCGGCGACAGCTACACCGAGCCGGTGAAGACCGCGACCTATGACTCCGTGAGCAGGCTCACGTCCGGCGGCCGTTACGTTCTCACGGTCTACGCCAGCGGCGGCTACTATGCCATGACGCACGACGGCACGACGATCGGTGCGCAGGCCATCACCATCGAAAACGGCCGGATCACCTCCGACGTGACCGAGAGCATGCTCTGGGATTACTCCAACGGCTGTTTCAGCTTCCAGAGCGGCACGACGACGTATTACCTCTATAAGTCCGGCTATTCCTCTCTGCGCATCAGCACGTCCGGCACGAGCGTCTCGTACTGGTATAACCGTCTTGGCTTCGGCAATGCCTACCTGCGCTACTCTAACGGCTCGTTCTATCTGACCCGCTGGAACTATTCCTACTGCTACCTGTTCCAGGAAATGAACGGAATCTGACGGGAAAAATGCGACCGGGGCCGGCTCGAAAG
>ERZ773260.4981-NODE-4981-length-10385-cov-4.527299_pt1 | contig 10385 bp, 8 predicted proteins | sample MGYA00511387_ERZ773260 | MGnify/ENA primary metagenome ERZ773260 (study PRJEB29015, sample SAMEA2737745) | human gut metagenome | biome: human gut; feature: human-associated habitat; material: faeces | place: China | collected 2012 ... | reverse complement strand
GTTCCTGTTCCGGCATATCCGATAATTCAGTCATATACGGCAAGTCGATACAACCGAACTTGTTGAGCGAGGCAGTGAGCGCTTCCTCTGGAGAATCCACATGGCTGACCTCGTCAAGTGAAAAAGAGACCGGGTGGTCGAAGATGTCTGACTTTGTGAACTGTCCGTTTTCTACCCGTTCCAACGACAGCATGTCGCGCCCTGAGGCATCCATAAGGATGAACTTCACGTTCTGCTTGGCATTGAGGTTGCCGAAGCGGATGAAGAAAGCGTCATAATAGACATTCAGAATCTCACGCATCTGCTTGTTTTCCGTCTGTTCTTCCGCTTCATAGGTGTAAAGTTTCTGATAGGCATCACGGAGGGCGATATACAAGACTGCCTTTTCTTTCTGCTCCATATTCAGTTCCAACGGCATGAAGGTAGCACCATACTTGGTAAGGTCTTTCAATACACCGATGTTTCCGGCAGAGTCGAGCACCATAGAACCCTCACGATGAAAACTTTCCAGTTTCTCATCAAATGGACGGGGCTTCATAACATTCTCTTTCTTCCTTGCCTGCTCTTCCCGCTTTCTTTCTTGCTCTTTTTGTTGTTCCCGCTCATGATTTGTTTCTTCCAATGTGTTCTGAGTCTTGGAATCTTCTTTTGCCTCATTCCCTTTCGACTGTCCATGCCCGATTTGAGCTTTGAGAACTTCTATCGGTTCCATCGGCGGCTTGAACTTCGGATCAAGCGTATCTTCAACGCCCAGAGCCTTGAGTTGTTCCTGACGGTGCAGTTCCGCCTTTTGGCGCAGCATCACCCTGTCTTCGGGAGCCATGGTCATCATCATCTCGTAAAAGCCGTTGATTGGCGGATTCTCTTCCCAAGAGATGCTTGCGTATGGCTCATCCCCAGGCAGGATTGGTTTTGTCTCCTGTGCTGTTTCCTGCTCTTTTGCATCTGTCAACGAAGGCTTTTCTTCTTTTTCCACAGGCTTTGTCACAACTTCAAAAGTCGGATTGACGCTTTTTACCAACGGACTTGCTTTCTTCCTTGACACTTTCTTGGCGACAACACCCACTGTTATCTCTGCTTTCTTCTTCGTAGCATGGACAGTCAGACGGTTTTCTTCTTCCATTCCCCAAAGGTCAAACAGAGTCATTTGGACTGGTGGCTGCTGATGATTGGACTTTTGGGATAGCTCTGCATCATCAGTAGGCTTTTCCTGCTTTTGCAAGGATACTACCGTATCGCTCTGCTTTTCCTCAATGGAAGGCTTCATCTTCTCTGTTTTTTCTATCTTTTCTGTTTCTTCAACCTCCTTAACTTCCTCAGCCTTTGTTTCCTCTATCCCCAAGTATCGGTTCAAATTGAGGTTCTTCTTAAAGTCTTCATGGAGCATCCTTCGCAAATCCTCTGCAATGCCTTCCACACCATCCTCATGCGTGTATATCATTGCAGGTTTGCCGAACGGGTCAGTATCCAACTTTGCTGTTGTATGGATAATGCGTTCCGGATGCTCCAGAAAGTAGTTGTTTGTCGGAATGCGGTTCTCGTCATTATAGACGGTATCAAGCAGGTTGTCGTCTCCTCGCAGCGACTCCTTTTGGCTGTTTTTCTGCAGAATAATGAGGTCACTGCCCACTTCCGTATTGGCATTTTCCGTGAACAGGTTGTTGGGAAGACGAATCGCTGACACGAGATCTGCATGATAGAGCATCATAAAACGCGCGGCACTGTTGTTTTTGGCATTCAATACGCCTTGTGAGGTGATGAAGGCAACCAACCCGCCGTCCCTTACCGTATCAAGAGCCTTGACAAAGAAGTAGTTGTGTATGCGTCTGGTGACAAGTGCCCTCATGCCTTTCATGGCTGTATAAGACGGATCAAATACGGCAACATCGCCAAAGGGAATATTTGAGATGGCGAGGTCGAAGTAGTCATTGAAAGGCTTTTCTATCTTCTCGAATCCCTCTATGCGCACTTTCTGCTCCGGGTGCAGATGGCGGAGTATCTTTCCCGTAAGCAGGTCTTTTTCAAATGCCATAATGTCTGCCTTGGGATTGTTATCCAAGACGGAATCGACAAAGGCACCGATGCCTGCCGAGGGTTCAAGCACCTTTTCGGGGATAATCTGATGCTCTTTCAACACATCCGTCAGAGCCTCTGTAATGGCTGACGGCGTGTAGAATGCCGTGAGGACGGACTGTTTCAGACTGTCCATCAACTGTTTGTACTCACTTTCATTCTTGCTGTTTTCACGGATAAGTCTATGCAGCTCCACTGTTGGAGCAAACAATTCAAGGTCTGACTTTGCCCAATGGACGGCATCCGCCAGTTCTCTGGCAGGGTTCAGGATGCACTTCAATCCTCCGAATCCGCAATAACGCTCCAGAAGGAGACGCTCACGGGCGGTCGGCGTGCGCTGTTCCCTGTCAAGGATGAATGCCGTCTCTATCGCCTTGATGTTTTCGTTCAGCCGTTGTTTTCTATTGTACGCCATTTGACTCAATGAAAAGGGCTACGGCTCCAGTCAACTCTGTGTAGAGCTGGTCGTAGTCCGGTGACTGGGCAAAATCGTCATCGGTGAGGTCGTAAATGGAATACACGTTGTCAACCAGAGGCAGGAGGTTCTTGACAAACGCTTCCTGATCTTCTACTGCTACCTCCAGAGGAAACTCACTGTCAACAACATCATACAGTATGCTGTACTTGGAAAAGCGGAGACCTTTCAGCAATGCTGCCATGGCAAGCTCTTGTGCCGCATCGGCAAAGAGGGCATCACGCCGTGCCTGCTCATATACCTCTGCGGCATGGTCTGCACGTTCGCGGATAAAGTCCGCATCGCTGGCTTGTGGAAAACGGTTCTCTCTGAGATGGTTCAAGAGATACAGTCCGTAATAGGACAACTCTGTCTGTGCCTGTTTCTTTCTGTTCATCTGTCTGTTGAATGGATTAAGTGGTGAATAAAAAACCGTGGATGGCGGTTGATGTTTGTGTGAAAGCAAGAAAAAGGCACTCGGTATCCCTCCGAGTGCCGCCACTTAATCCACAGTAAATAAAAGCATCCTGAATAAAGACACCATTTATGAACCATGTTTCGGTGGCAAAGGTACAAACTATTTCTTGTATCTCTTCACATTTCCTCGCTTTTCTGCTGTTTTGCGCTCTACAAAGACGAATTTCGTGTTGAAATTCTCGTCAAAGGCTATGGCTGCGGAGAATGATTTGCCTTGCTTGCTGGTGAAACCATTGAGCGTTCTGGTCTTGCCCTTGGTAAGCAAGTCGGTGATGTCGGCATCAGTGAGCAACTTTCCTGCTACCTGCTTGAACACTGGCATACCGCACTCCTTGTTGCTGCATCTTACTACCTTTCCGAAGAACTGCATGGTACCTTGCTTGCATTTAGGACACTGGCAGCCGGAATCCTTGTGGCTGAAAAGTCTGTCGCAACCCAATAGCTCCGCAGTGATTTCACGGGTATAACCTTGGATACTATGGGTGAACCCGTCTGCACTTGCTTCACCTCGTTCAATCTTGGCAAGTTCCGCCTCCCATTTGCCCGTCATCTCCACATTGGCAATCGCCATGTTCTTCACCACGGAATGCAGGGCGAGTCCTTTTTCCGTCGGCACAAGTTTTTTCTGCTGGCGCACCATATACTCTCGTTTGAGCAGGGTTTCGATGATGGCGGCACGTGTGGCAGATGTGCCAATACCGCTGTCCTTCATTGCCTGGCGCATCGTATCATCTTCTATCTCTTTGCCTGCGGTCTCCATAGCTGCAAGCAATGTGGATTCCGTATGCAAAGGCTTAGGTTTGGTCTTGCCCTCCGTGATGGTGCAGCCAGAAAGAGTGATATGCTGTCCTTCTTGCCAGTTGGGAATGACTTGATCCTTGACCTCATTGTCTGTTGCGTCTGCATCCTTGTCCTGCCTGTTGTTCTTTTCCTTGAGCGACAACGCTCGCCAGCCAGTCTGTCGGATGATGGAGCCACTGATGCCAAACTCAACTTCATGATCCACTTGCGCCGTTACTGATGTGATGTCCTTGATGCAGTCTGCTGAGAACGCTTCAATCATCCGGCACAATATCATGTCATAAACGATCTTCTCGTCCTTGAAAAGACCAATGGCTGCATTTTCTGTGATGAGCAGGGCATGGTGGTCGGTCACCTTGGCGGCATTCACGCTGTTCTTGCAGTAGTCCTCACTGCCAGACAAGAGTTTCACTTTTTCTCCATATTCCGAATGATTCTCCAAATTCTTGAAGAGTTTGGGAAGGGTGGCAAATACGTCATCCGAGATATAGCGGCTTGATGTTCTTGGATAGGTGATGAACTTTGCCTCGTAGAGTTTCTGGGCGATGGATAGTGTATGCTCTGCCGTGAAGCCATACTGGGAGTTGGCTTCTTTCTGCAAGGTGGTGAGGTCGTAAAGGAGCGGTGCCTTCTCCACCTTTCGCTTGGTTGCGACCTTTGTGATGATGGCAGAACCGGTATCTTTCACCTTATTATATATGTCGGTTGCGGTGGCTTTGTCTGTCCATCGGTTGGCAGATGTGAACTTCAGTATATTGCCACTGTCTGCATCAACCACACCGAAGTGTACCTGCCAGAACGGTTTCGACTCGAAACGCTTGTGTTCCCAATAGCGTTCGCACACCATGCCAAGGGTCGGAGTCTGCACACGACCTACGGAATAGGTGCCACGTCCTGCGGCTATAGTAAGGGCTTGTGTGCCGTTGATGCCGACGAGCCAGTCTGCCTCACTTCGTGCCTTCGCTGCATGATAGAGATTGTCATACTCCTTGCCATCCTTGAGGTTCAGAAGTCCCTCACGGATGGCGGTGTCCGTAAGCGAACTGATCCAGAGACGGTCGAAAGGTTTCCTGCAACCAAGATACGCATAGAGGTATCGGAAAATCAACTCTCCCTCACGTCCGGCATCGGTTGCTACAATGATGCGCTCACTGCTGTCAAACAGCTTGCCGATAATTTTAATCTGGGCAAGCACACCTGCATCTGGTTTGTAGCCGTTCTCTGTCTTGACTTGTCGGGGAACAAGAACGAACGGGTCGGGAATCACAGGCAGATTCTCCGCATGGAATCCCTTCATGCCGTAAGTTTCCGGCATGGCTGGCTGCACTAAATGTCCGAATGCCCATGTCACATAATAGCCATTGCCCTGCATATAGCCTTCCTCACGCTTGCCAGCTCCCACAATGTGGGCGATTTCCTTGGCTACGCTTGGTTTCTCTGCGATGATTGTCTTCATTGTCTGTTGTTTTTGTGACACCCGCAACCGTGGAATAGTCGGTCGCAGGTGTCGGTTATTCTTTACTGATGGATTATTCAAATGGATTAAGTGGCGGCATCTACATCTTCACGCTTCTTGCCTTACGCTTCGGCTTCTGTGCCTCGGCGGTCTGCTCCTTCTGCTGCTTCTCGTTCTTCGGTGCAGACTGTCCCGGACTCAGCGGAACCTTGGTGTGCTTGGTCGCCTCATGGGTCTTTCCCTGCTCGTTGACGGCGACTTGTACCTTGTTCTCGTTGGTCGGAATCTGTTCCTTCGCCTGTTTGAGGTCTGGATTGTTACGGTAGGAACGTGGCTGCATCTTGTCGAAGTCGAACTTCACATAGGCGGTATAGGTACCGCTGCCGTTCTTGTTGGGCACTTCCTTGATCTCGATGGTCTTGCCTGCCACATAGTCGTCCTTCTGCTGCTCGGTCAACTCCTTCTTGAAATAGGTGTTGAGTCGGCGGATGGTTCCGTCCTCATTGAGCCAGTGGTTGGGATCTTGCTGCTTCTTCTGACCGCCCGCATCACCTTCTGCCTTCTGCTCCTGCTTGTCAGCGGTTTGCTTCTTGTCTCCATTCTGTTTCTGACCTTGCGCCTGTCTTGTGCTGCCAGGCACGAACTCCACGCCACGCTGTTCCACATTCACCTGCAGCAGCGGTGTGAACTTGCGTCCGTTGGCAAGCTCAATCTCCTTGCGAAGCGGAAGACCAGAGTAGAGCACTCTCTTGTCGTCCTTGGTAATAGGTGTCTTGCCGATGGTATCGGGTATGCGCACCTTGTTGGTAGGGATGTCAACAATCTCATTGGTGAGACGGTCGATACTGATGAAATGAGGACGCAGCTCACCTGTATTCTTGTCGGGGAAATCCACTACCTTTCCGAGGTTGCCGTTCTGCAACAGGTTCTTCTTGTCCTCTGGAGTGAAGGTATAGCCTTTGTAAGCGACATCGAGTTTTGGCTCGTTGCGCACGAAATGCGGCACGAGTTGCAACTGGGCGTTATCGTCCTTGCGGAATGACAGACGGGCCTGTATCTCTATCTGTTCACCGCCGAAGGTCGGCTTCACAATCACAAGCCCCGTCTTGCCGTAGTTGAGCAGGGCTTTCATATCCTTCTCATTCATACTGTTGAAGTCTATGCCATATTTGGCACCAAGTTCCTGCAGGTTCACATCGTTACCACTGATGAGGTTCTGCTTTACACCCGAAGCGGTCTGTGCCTGCTGTTCGGTTGCGGTCTGTTCTGGTTTCTGTTCCATGTCGTTCTTTTTTTCGTTGGTTTGTTCAGATGATACATTCTCTTTTTCTGTGTTAGCTTGCGTCTTGGACGCATCGTCCGATGATGCGGTTTCTTTCGCCTGACCTTCCGATTGCTTTGCCTCTTTCTCATAATTGGAGGTGTCAACCTTGTGGGCGGAAAGAATCTCCTTGTTAGCCTCCGGATCTTTCAGCAACTCCTTCATCACACCAAGCAGGTTTTCCACCTGGTCTGCCGCTATGCGGTAGAATCCGAATCGGCTTGGCTCCTTGCACTGGCGGAAGAAGTTTCTAAAGAAACTGTCCATCAGGTCACTGTTGCGGTCAAAACGCAGGAAGTCGGGCGTGTTCTCCGCCTTGGCGGGCGCTCGCTTCGGGGTGCCGTCTCTGCTGAGTCCGGCGACGACGCTGATCTCGCCCGTCTTCTCGTCACGGACTACCAGCACGTCCTGTTCATCACTCTTTTTCTTTTGTACCATAATTGTAAATTTTTAATGGTGAATACTGTTGTTATTTGAACTTCTGATGAATGCGGGTCAAGTAATGCTCCACATTCTCTTTCTTGAATTCTTTTACATTATTCTCTACAAACTGCATCACATCCTCTTCCGTGTAGTATGTTTTCTGTCCCAAACGCTTGTAGGGAAGGACTCCCAGACTGCGATAGCGTTGAAGGGAACGAGGGGAGATTTGAAATAAGAGGCAGAGGTCTTGGTTGTCGAGCAATTTTTCATTGATGGCAGAACTTCCTTTTTGCTCCGTCTCTCGTTCGTGTCTCAACATCAGCATGTCGTAGATGCCGTCTATCTTTTTGTGTAGGTCATGGAGATATAACTCCAGTTTTCTCAATGTTCCATCTTCCATGCTCAAGTTTCCTTTGCTATTGTTCGTTCCTCAACCATTCTTTCAATGGCTTCAACTTGGTATCGGCATTGATTGCCAATTTTAATAAAATCAATGCGGTTCTCTGAGCGCATTCGCTGCAAGGTGCGCTTGCTCACACCAAGCATCTTAGCTGCATCGTCATTGGTCAACATCGGCTTCAATCCCTTACCCGTCAAGTTTTCTTGAAATGCCATTTTTGCCAATCGCACGTACTGGACTATTTCTGTCAACTGTTCTGTCAGCTTTTTGAAGGCTGCACTTTCCATTGTTATTACTTCCATTCTAATTCCGTTTGAAATGTTATATAATTCGTTGTTTTTATTTCTCGGCGGCAAAATTAACCATTTGCGAAATACCCGTTTAACAACTCATTAATGACCCACGTATAATTTTCTTGATTTTTCTTGCCAAGCGGTCGGCAAACCCCAGAAAAGCACTGCCACAGTTATTCATTTTCATTGTTTTTCAACATACACACATTAACTTTGCATCCGAATTTGTTGAACCAATAAAACAGAGAATATGGAAGTAGTAACAATGGAAAAGAAGGCATTCGACTTGATGATGGCAAGATACGATGCCTTGGTAAAGAAAGTGGAGTTGTTGAAGCATAAGGCTAACGGCAAGCGTCTGAACAAATGGCTTACAGGTCATGAGGTCTGCCAGCAACTTCGCATCAGCCAGCGCACCTTACAAAAACTTCGTGACCGCCGTTTCTTGGGGCATACCCAGATAGGTCGCCAATTCTATTACTGCCCCGAAGAGGTCAAAGCCATCGTTCCGCTTATCGCCAGAATCAAATCGGTATAGCATAAAACCAAGCTCGCCCAAGGCAAAGCCGAAAACTTCACCCTGGGCGAGCCAACACATTTTATATTCACCACTTAATCCAAATTGTAAACAATGAACATGAACCAACTTCTTACGCATGAGAGCAAGTCGATAGACACCGCCATGCAATCCTTGAAGAAAGCCAACAACTGGCTATCCTCATTCATCGAGTCCTACAGCCCACCTTTGGACGGGGAGCGATACCTCACCGACAAGGAACTCTCCGAGCTCCTGAAGCTTAGTCGCCGTACCTTGCAGGAATATCGCAGGCAAGGCATTTTGCCCTACATTATATTATGTGGCAAAACCCTCTATCCGGAATCCGAGATACAAGCACTTCTCACTGGTAATTACCGCAAGCCGATAATCGACGGCACTGTTTCACAAGGGGAGAGTACTGCTTCATAATAGCGAAACAAAAATAGCGTACAGGGTACAACGACAAAAATCGTTCTCTCTGTACGCTATTATATTATAAAGGTGTAGGAATCTTATTAAAAGATGAGAGATTCTAACTTGCACCTCTTGGCATCGTTCCGTTCATCACAATAATCATCGGATACTCGTGTTTTACTTGCTCTGCTTGGCAATCCTTGCGGTTCACAACCTTACTGATAAACCATTGTCTGAACAACAAGGCTTGGTATGTATCCATTTGAAGTGCTATGGCGATAATCACTTCCATATCATAGACATGCGCAGAATATCCATTTTCAAGTTTGATGTATTGAGAATGCTGGAAATCTTTCAGCACACTTTGTTTCCCAATGCGCTTGATGGTATTCTTCACTGCTGTCCCTGTTACATTCAACAGTTCGGCAATCTCCCAAACTGTCATCCACACCTCACCATGATGCGGGGCGTAGATGACCATATCTTCTTGTATTGTTATCACTTGTCGTTTCATACTCTGCCATTTATAGTGTTAGTATTATCGTTGCAAACATTTCCAAACGTGAATTCCTCAGTGTTATTAATCTGCTGAGACAACTTTTCCACGTCTTTGCTCAATTTCTCCTTGGTAATTTTGGCATATACCTGGGTTGTCTTTATGTCCTTGTGACCAAGCATTGAACTCACGGTTTCTATTGGGACTCCGTTGGAGAGGCAAACCGAGGTTGCGAACGAATGACGGCTCATGTGCCAGGACAGCGGCTTGGTGATACCACATTTTTTGCCCAGTCTTTTGAGCGAATCCATACAACTTTGGTAGTTGGGTACTGGAAACACCCTGCCGTCTTCACACAATCCACGGTATTTTTCCATAATTTGCTTGGGATAATCAAGCAACTTGATGTTGGCTTCCGTTCCTGTCTTCTGTCGATGGATAACAATCCATTCACCTTCATCGAAAAATTCCTTGATGTTCTCTTCCTTCAAGTTGTACAGGTCAATGAAAGCGAGACCTGTAAAACAACAGAACAGGAACAAGTCACGCACCATACTCATCTTCTTTCTTGTGATAGGTGTCTCCATCAACAGGTGAATCTCTTCTTTGCTCAGAAACTCTCTTGTGGTCTCTTCTTCCTTGTACTCATATCGTCTGAATGGGTCTTTTACGAGCCATTCATTATCTATGGCACGGAATACCATTGCACGGAGATTGCGGACAAACACCATCGCAGAGTTTATCTTCAAGTGCTTGTCGGTTCTGAGAAAAGTCTCGTAGTCTGTGATAAAAGGCAGCGATAACTCTTTCAGAGCAATATCCTTCACATGGTAATGCGCCTGCAAGAACTCGCCCACATAGGCACACCCGATTCTATACTTCGTGTATGTACTCAAAGATTTCATGCCAGCCTTATATTGCTTTTCTATTTCATCACGGCTTTGAGAATAGACTTTCATCAGTGTATGGCAACGATACTCCAAGCCAAGAAAGGCGTTTTTCACCTTGTCGGCAGTGACGAAGTTGTCCCTGTCCATAATCTCCTGATAATGCTTACTGATACTCACACGCATCTTGTCCAATTTGCGGTTCACTTCCAAGGCCTGCATACTCTTACCTATCATGCGTCCGCCCTTGGTGTCCCACAAATCTGGATTGGCAGTTGTCTTGCAACTAAACTGCGACTGTGTTCCGTCCACTGTGATACGTCCCATAACTGGAACAGTACCATCTTTCTTT
>ERZ773260.4974-NODE-4974-length-10399-cov-3.644432_pt1 | contig 10399 bp, 13 predicted proteins | sample MGYA00511387_ERZ773260 | MGnify/ENA primary metagenome ERZ773260 (study PRJEB29015, sample SAMEA2737745) | human gut metagenome | biome: human gut; feature: human-associated habitat; material: faeces | place: China | collected 2012 ... | reverse complement strand
TGTCAACCTCCGTCAGTTTCATGTCATCCTGGCGGTCACCTGGCAACGCGAAATATACGGAATCGTTCGGGTCGAATACTGGCTGCCGGGTTCCATCCTGCTCTGCCAGAATCTTCGCCTGTGAATATGGCACCAGGATTCGCTTGCGGCCCAGAACGTACTCGTTCATGTAGCTGTCGTACACAAGGTCACAGCCCTTGACTTGGTCGATAGCGTTCGCGAACACCGATATCCCCATTGGGCTGTCCAGATCCACGTTGTTGCAAATGTTCGGCGTGATGATCTGGAACAGCGGCCGGTCATACCCTGTTGCCACAATCCCTTCGATATCCTCCGGGAGCGCCACCTCGTCACCCGTTTCGGAATCCAGGTACTTATTTTCGATGTAGTACAGATTCGGGTTCTCACCATCACCCGGAATCCCTTTTCGGTGGATCTGAAGGTATATCCGTTCTTTCTCATCCACAGCCCTAACGGAGCCGAAAGCACACTCGGTAATATCGCCATTATCCCAAGACAATGGATAAATCATGTTGGCGCGTATGTAATCAATGATCGGCTGATCAGCAGCGTCCCGGTATTCTACCAAGGCACCGGTCCCTAATGCATAGGCAATCTCAATCAGCTGATTGGCTCGCACATGGAAATTGTTGATCTCCAAAATCTCCTTCAGCCGCTTGTCGAATGCCCCGGCCTTGATCGCCACCTTCTCATTCAGCAACAGGTTAGCCCAGTCCTCGCACACCTTCTTGGCCATTCCAAGCTTGTACCGTTCGCACTTTTTGCTCTGAATTCCGTCATAGATCCAGTAGATATGGAACTTGCGAACACTGTTCTGGTACCACGCCAACCACTCATCGATGTGGTTGTAGGTGGCGTCTGACACGCCGCCGAACTTCCGCTTTTTCTGTAAATACGTCTGTATGGCTCCCATGCCATCACCTCCTATGCCGCGACATACAGGATATCCTCCTGCACGCTCTCTGTACTGTATTCCGTGCTGTCCAGGCTGTCCACGTTCATCAGGCCGTCGTCCAGACGGATGTCCTGGTGTGGCTTTTTATCATCATACACGGCCTGCTCAAACGCCTCGATAATGTGACTACAATGCTTCATAACCTTCCAACGGCCCTGTGCAATCAGGCTATTGTAGAAGGCGATCCGATCATTGATTGGCCCTTTGATTGCGTTCTTGATGTCGATTGCCACATGTGCTTGAATACAGGCCATCTCCAGGCCGCTAATCAGTGTCTGCTCCGCGCTGTCACAGTATGCCTCATAGACCTTGTACCTGGCCTGCGCCCGCCTCACAAAGTCCACAAAGTCATCCTGCAGTTGTTTTGGATTGATCCGCTTCTTGCGGTAATACTCGTCCAGGACAACCACCTGTTTAAAGCCCTTCGTAAACCCCGTCAGGGTAAAAGAATGCGCTGACTTCGTGCCGCCAAAGTCAACGCCAATTACTGCATACATGATCTGGTTATCTTTCAGCCATTCTGGGCCGACAAGGTAATCTCTCACATTATCAGCGAACTGCTGATAAATCAAGCCGTCAGCCGACACCCAGAGGCCCAATACAAAACGCTTATAAAACACGCTCCCGACTGGCCACGCCCGCTTATACCCAGCTTTGATGTCTGGGTGCAAAGACAAGTTATCGTCCATCGTGAAATGCAGATGGTAAACGCCCTTTTCCTTTGCTGCCTCCGGTACGATGTAACACTCATAGATGTAGTGGTGCGGCCCCTGCGGATTGCAGTTTAACCAGATTTTCCGGCCATACACGGAGCACCGAGCGATCATCTGATCAATGAACGACTGCGGAAAAAGTGCCGTCTCGTCCGCATATGCTCCGGCAGCCGTCAGGCCCTGCAGAGAATCTTGCGCAGCTTCTGTGTTGGCGCCGAACAGATAGTAGGTGTTGCTGCCGATGTCTATGTGCGGTTCCGACCCTGACCGAACATAATCATAAGGCCAGCCCCAAGCCTCCATAATCTGCAACATGGGCTTTACCACGTTCTTTTTGAGTGCTCCCATGGTTTTACCGGCCAGGATAAAAGACTCTCCTTGATACATCTCTTGCGACCAGGTAAGGAATCCAATAATGCAGGCGATTGTCTTGCCGGATCTGATGGATCCGTCTGCGATCACATAATCACATTCCGCAGACCGAAGTCCTGGACGCCACCAGTGCATGAGGCGCTTCTGTTGATCAGAAAATGGAGCAAACTTAAACGTTGTCGGCTTCTTCTGTTTCTTCGGCATCGTCCCCGCCCTCCTGTTCCGTAAATAAAGAATTCAGCTCTTCCTCCGTCGGCCGCATGGCTTTTAAGAAAGACTGGATCCCATCACTATTATCTGTATCACCAACCTCCAGATCCCTGGCACGCCGCGCCCGATCCGTTCGGATCTGCTGCTCCTCGTCGTCTGCCTCCGTCTGCGGCGACTGCCCGGCGTACTTAGCAACGGCCTCATACGCCTTCACGTTGCCTGTCAGGCCAGCTTTAATCATTGCCATGTTCAGGGCAGTTTCAAGCGTACAGTCAAGCCCCAGTGACCGCAGGAGCGGTGCCCATTCATCATCATCTATGTCAAGCGTCAGCAGTAGGTTCAGGGTCTCACGGAATGCTGCCTTCCGCCTCCTGGACTTTCCAGAAGCCTTCCCGCCATTCCTGCCACGTTCTCTTGCTTCACTCGTGGTTCGCACTGGCCTTAGATTTTCATTGTTAGCCAATCACCTGGCTGTTTCGGGTATAGAAAAAGAGACAGCAAGTTGTCTCTTTTAAGAACGAAGTCACTCTTTCATTTTTCATTATCAAATTTATTATTAGTAAAAACTTTACTCCATTCTTGACCAAGCGAATATTTTAAAATATATACATCTTGAAAGGGGATATTATTTAATATCATATGTTTTTTTATAATTCTGCACACAAGGTATCTAAAGGTATATAATACAACCCTTCCCTTCCAATACGCATTATAATTCTGCTGCTGCTTTAATGACTGGCTCTGTAATTTACCATCCAATTTCACATAATCTAAATCACTCCATCTATGACAGTAAGAGCTTGTCTTTCCATCCATTAAGATTGGCAGAGTAGTTGCCTCTGATTCGCACCAGTGTATATACTTTAATGATGGATTATGTTTCAGGCAGTTATTTACAAATCGTAGTCCAGATACCACACCTTTTTCTAGTTCATCATATTTCTCGACGGGTACACGATCATAACAATCTATAATTCTATGTACCATATCAGAGACATAATAATATGCCTCCTTCTCATCATCAGATGTCAAACACCTTAAATTATTTTCTGTTTCAATAAAAGATTTATTCAAACAATACACTAACGTCTCAACATTTTTTATTTCGTTCATTTACAATTACCCTCCTATTTATTACCATAACACGCTGCTTCCTAAAAATCCATCTCATTTTTGCCAAAGGAGGCCCCGCCGGTCTAAGTTTCACCCGGTGGGGAATGCAAAATGAGTATGAAAAAGGGCCCGCCATATCCGGTGGACCCAATTTACTGCTTATAGTATAGCACATCACTAATATGACATACTATGACATTTTCAAATTTTTCAGAGCATTTCGATGAACTCTTAGAGTGTGCCTCCAAGTCAACTCCATCTTAACTGCAATCTTCTCCCACTTCATTCCGCGGATATACCGATATGTAAGCAGCAGCTTCTCCCGCTCATCCTCCAGAGACTCGATACAATTCCGCACCAGCTCAAACGCACATATCCGCCGATACCGCGCCGCCACGATCTCCCGCTCCAACTCATCCACCTTCGCCGCATACCCGGACAGATCCGTGGCGTTGTGGGCGTGCGGCAGGCCGTCCCCGATCTCGCAGCCTGGTGACATCTTGCCGATCCTCAGCTCTGCCAGCTGCTCCTCCAGTCTGGTTACGTCTCTCTTGGCCAGCTGGTAGCTCATCAGAAACTCTTTTTTCTGTTCATTTTCCGTCTTTTCCATTTTACATCACTCCTCTATACAGCCTGCCTCCGCAGCTGCACCGCGGCGTCCCGACCGGATATCGATTCCGGCAAATCAAGCATATCGCTTGCACCTCTATGGGCCTTACTCTCTCCATCATCTCACTCCTTCTGGTGGCTGCCGTAACTCTGGGTCTGAACACAACACCGTATAGCAGTACGCCGGCATTGTGGCAGACCAGGTATCCGGCGGCGGTTCCCGCAGCGCCTCCGCAGCGGTGGCTGCCTTGGCCCGTAACGCCATTGCCTTGTCGGCCCGGATGGCCTTGGACTCCCGGCGTCTCATACCGTATTCCCCGCGCGCTGGATGGCCGCCCGCACAACATCCCCCCAGGCAATCTGCCTAGCCATATCCTGGCAACTGCAACACAGATCTTCCACCCCGGCGCCCTCCAAGATCTGCTCTATCTCAACCACCATCTTCCGGTAGCCCGCCAGCGTCTCTGCGCCGCAAACATCACAATAATGTTTCTCCACAATCTCGCCCTCCTTCCAATCATATCAGTTCAATCAAGTACACTCTGGCGGATAAAATTCAAGAATCTCAGATTTTCCAGAAGCCAATTCTTCATATGCAGAAGCTCCACAATTATCACAATACAAATATTTACGAACCACACACACTCCACCCTTGCCAATATACGAATCTTTATCATCTAAACGCATTTCAGATTCACAGTATTTACATTTCATCGGTTATCCCCTTTCAAAATCCTAATTTTCTCCGAGTTTTACGCTTCGTAATGTCTTGGGTCAACCTGTTCACCAAATTCAATATTAGCAGTCAGGTACATATATTCTTCAAATCCAATAATGCCACAAGCACGAGCGTACTCACATATTGCCTTGAATTTTTCCTGTGCACTAATATCTTCACATGATTTATTGTACTCTTCCGCCCTATATTTGAGGACTTCACGACACCTTACATAACCAAATCCTGATTTCATTTCACTTCCCCTTCCTGGCTTCTGGCCGAAAACCTTATCATCTCGACCTCCAAAATGCTAATTTTCCCGATTATCCCCAGCCCACTGCTCTGCCATAGCCTGTGCAATGCCTGGAAAAGTCTTGCTACGCATTTTTGACCGTTCTTTCTTTGGTAGATTATACGTGTCGTAATGCCATTTACTATCAATTACACCGTTGCTGCATATGTGTAATACCGGTTCAACAATCTTCGTCGGTCGCAACTTCGGCAGCCCTTTCAGCCATAGACAGGTACTTTTTCTTTCTGCATGGCCAAACTGATAAGGCTGTATTATCTGGTCAGGCTTACGATATCGGGTTGACATTATTCCAATAGGATTTTCTATTGCTATTCTTTCACAATCCGCGGCAACAAACTGCATGAAGAAATCAACGCCTTGCTGCTGCCTACCGTCCCTCCGTTTCTGGTCAAAATACCTCGCTCCTGATACCGCTAAATGAGTGCACGGTGGGAAAGCGATTATCATATCCCACTCGTGTTTCAATAATGGTAAAACATTTTGCTGCAAATGCCATTCCGGATGTCCGCCAGAACATGGCTCTAAATCGCAGCTATAGGCTTCATGGCCCAGCCTCCGCAATTCTATTGTTACCGCCTGCGATTCCTCACACGCCACTAAAATTTTCATGCCTTAAAAGGTTCCGTGTACACTTTCCCGGCCGGGGAACGGCTCCTTTCTTAGTTTTCAAAATGCTAATTTTATGAAATAAACCCATCTGTGAAAAAATCCATCTGGCCAGGTAATTCTACACCATCTGGTATGTTCTCCCACTCGACTCCGATGTAATCCAATACCCGGCCCCAGCCAAACTTCTCCCCTGTTTCTGGGTCTGTGCAGCACCGGTACATCCAAAACTCCCATTCCTTCGGGTTCCGTTTCCGCAGCTGATCGAACCGATGGGGACGCGGTTCCAAGTGGATCCCGAAACCGCACATGCTACAGCCGGTCCTCTGGGCGCCTGTGGTATACAGGGTTCCATCCGGCTTTCGTTCAATGGTTCCGTATATCTCCGGCACCGGCGCCTTGAGGTCAAGCGCCAACTGCAAAAGGTCCTGTCTCAGAAATGGTGTGAACGGCGCACTGCGGATAACCCCTTTTCCGAAATAATTGCAGCCATGTTCTGTAAGCGATTCTTCTCGCTGCCCTCCCTCAGAGGCCATTAATCCCAAAAATGGACGGCTGTTATGCTCCTTTGCCCAACGGTCACATGGCTTCTCTTTCATATGCAGGCAACACTTGTTACTGACCTTGAAGGGCGCTATCTTATAATTCACCCCTTCGTTCGCGTTCTCGTAGCCCGCGAATAACTCCAGCCACTTCTGCGGCAACTTCATCCGACTGTTCTTCGCATAATGCCCTTGTGCTCCGCACTCCCCAGTAATAATGGCATGACGGACTGTCTTGTTCTTGTCCGTAGGGTTCTGTAAGGTTTCGATCCTTCCGGCTATCTTCTTGGAGATAACCGGGAAGCCATATTCCTGCAAAATCTGCACTTTGGGCTTTCCCGGACGTATCAGGATCACTCCCAGTTCCCGGTGTATCCTCTGAATGCTCTTATCCACTAGCGCTGATACTGATATAGCTGGCACATCAATGCCAATCTTCCGCAGAAACAGCAGCAGTACAATACTATCCAATCCTCCTACGCTCACATGGGCGTTAAGGCCCATATCATCCAACTTTTCAACGTATTCAATAGCCCGAAGCTCTGCGCGCTTCACCTTGACTTCATACGGCAGCGCCTGCATGGCGGTCATCTGGGCCTTTTTCTTTCGCTTCTCTGCTTTCCACTCTTCGGTGGTTAATTCTTTCTTTTCCATTTTTCAAAAGGAGCCGGGATATCCCGTCAACGGTGCGCACCGCTCCGGCCTCCTTTCTTAGTTTTCAAAATAACGATTACCCCTGTTTCTCTAACACCAACACCCGCGGCGCATAATAATGCGTCAGCCCGCCATATACTCCCGCCGGCACCGCCACCACCGCCCGATCCCCCTTCAGGTAGATATCCACCTCAAACTTGACATGGCTTTTCTTGGCTTCTGCCGGTACCCATCCCAGGGCGCTTTCCCCCGGCGGCACAACCGCAATCACCTTCCCGGTTTTTTTGTCCAACTTCCCTGTGCCTGACTTTCCCAAGTCACTGTATCGCCTATGCTAACCATCGTGTCTCCTCCTCTAACTGTGCAAACGCCGCCAGCATAACTCGACCGCACACCGGTGCTCCGTTATACTTCTTCATGATTTCCGCAAAGTCCTTGGTTGCTTCCTGCCAAGCTCCCGGTTCCATCGGGCGGCCGTGGTATTTCAGGTAAAACCGATAAGAATCAGACCACACACCTTTTACCAGGTCAGCATTCTCCTTGTCTCTCTGCTCTTGACCATAAGTGCTCATAGTATGCACCTCGCTTTCCGGTAATGGGCCCGCCGGCGCTTCCACTGATTTTCACAGAACTGGATATCGTCCACATAATCATAGCAGACAGCATCCTCCTTACCGTCAAACACCCTGGCAATCCGGCCAATGCTCTGCGTCACCACGGAGTAATCCTTCTTTGGCGTGACCATATACAATCGATCCAGCCGCGGAATATCCAGCCCTTCCTTTGCCAGCGCATAGCTGGCAAACAGATAATGTTTCCGGCCTACGCGCATATCCTCTATGGCTCGTTCTCGCTCTGCCCTTGCCCGCTTGCTGGTCATGCTGCCGTCAATCATGGCTGATAACGCTCGCAGCTTGTCCGGAAGCAATTCTCGCAGCACTCGAAGATGTTCCAGACGATCCGACAATACCAGATTATAATGATTACTGTTATGGGCCAGATCGGCGTTGATCAACTCGTTACGTTTCCGGTTCCCGGCCAGGTATGTGAGCAGTGAACTGTATACCAGCGTCCCATCCGTATCCAAACAGCTCCTGTCCGTCAGTACGCCGGTGTCTCTCCGCAGTATCCTCACCTGCATGGTCTTATCCTTAACCGCCTCCTCTGGAACCTGGTAGGCAATATCCCCAAGGATCGCAAAGGTAGTCTTGATCAATCCATCCGACCGCCTCACCGTAGCAGAAAGCCCAAACTTATACCGTGCCGCCAGGCTGCTGATCACTCGATAAAACATCGTGACTTGCGTCGGTGTACCGGCTACCCGGTGGCATTCATCTACGATCACCACATCCCATGTGTACTTGTACTGAGTGAGGTCCAACTTGCTGAGGGTCTGGACCGTCGCAAAGGTGATGTGGCTGCCAATATTAACACGCCCTTCGGTGATCGTCCCCAGCTGCTCCACCGGGAAATATTGCCTTGCTCGCTCAAATGATTGGGTGAGTAGATCCTTGGTATGCGTTACCCATAGCGCTTTCCGCCGCAGGCAGGCGGCTAGGGCAATCCCCATCTGCGTTTTCCCGGATCCGCATGGGCTCTGGAGGATCCCGCAGCCATAAGAAGCCATTGCTTCCACAGCCGGCGCCTGATAATCGTACAGCGGCACGGATCCGGAATACTCTATCTGGCCATTATCCGCCAGATCCGTTGTCACCTGGGATTCACCCAGAAACTGCCGCAGGTGCTTTCCTGTCCCGCAGGGGACATAGATCACAGCTCCATCCACCCGATACAAATATATGTACTGTGGCGTATTACCCAGCCACATGCCGCGGCGCTGGCGCAGTTGATACTCCGGATTCAGAAACACCAGATTATCCCGGCAGTATTGAACCACTTGCGGAGTGGCCTCACGGATCCGGATCTCATTGCTGATTATCAACTCCATCTGATCACCCCCAGTTGTCCTTGCGGTCCTGTTCTTCCATCCATTGCTGGAATCTCTCACCATGAACGGCGCACCCCATCCGGTTCAATCGTTTCACACCGTCATTCTGCAATGCCTTGATCTGCCAGTAATCCACCAGATAGATGTCATTCCCCGGGAAACGGATTGCAAATTTCCCCCGGCTGTTTCCTGTTACTTCAAACAGGTGCATCGCATTATACTGGTTTTCCTCCATCCTGCTGAGCTGGAAATAATCGTTTTGACAATCCTTACAGTCGAACAGATAGGTGCGTCCGGCCCGCGCTGCAATCACATCACACGGCTGCCCATTCTTATTGTCCTGAAACAGGTGTACCCAGAACCAGTTATCTGCCAGAAGACCGGCAAATTCTTTTTCAAACCTGGTTCCTGCTGATTTATTGTTCATATCCTTCACCTCATTTTGTGTTCAGTCTTACCATTTTTCATGAATGTCTTACGCAGGTCTTACTACAAAAATGCCTGCAACCCTTTATTTTACACAGGGTCTTACTGTCTTACCAAAAATCCGGTTGTATATACTAACATTTTTAGAGTAGAAATTATATGTTAAATTTTCTACAAACTTTTTCCTCGCGTCACGAGATATATAAAACAGGTAAGACCAGTAAGACAGGTAAGACTTTATTAAAAAAGCCTTATTTTACGCGGGCTTTAGGGTCTTACCAAGGTCTTACCTTTTGCCGAAAGTCTTACCTTTTTTTATTCAAAAGGCAACGTTTCCTGCCCATCCATGACCATAAAACCATCTTTGTCAGTGCTGTCATCGTCCTGAGGAAGCTGAAATTTGACATAGCTGGACTTGATTCCATACACCTTTGTCTGGTGCACCATTTTCCCCTGGGAGTTTCGGATCAGATACCCCTTGTCCGACCATTTTCGGCTGACCGCAGTATAATCAAACCCATTCTGGTCCAGATACGCCAATAACACATCCCGGTTAATCACCATGACTTCTTCGTCAATTTTCCCCCATACCTCTCCGCGATTAGAGGACGCTGGGTCTTTAGGGTCTTCGAACCGCACCGGATTCTTTGCGGCCCAGTTGAGAACGGACTGGTAAGCCCGCTCTGCTACGTCAACCTCGTATGCACTCTGGAGATACTTTTTTACATTCTGAACCGTCAATGGCTTGTCATCCGCAAAAAAAAGCCGACTTGCGATCTCATCCGCCAGCAGGATGCAGGCCATCGCCATTGCCTGCTTGTCCGTCGTGTCCAGCCTGCACAGTTCCTCAAAGATTTCTCGATACCGCGCAGTCAGTTTTTCAGTCTCAATCTCCTGTATGTATTCCACAAATCTTCTCCCAGCAAACCCATAATTCTCCTGTACCAAGCTGCTCACATAATGCCCATCATCTACCAGGGCACCATCAATCGCAATCTCAATGACGCGGTTCTTGCTTCCACCCCCGGAGTTCGCCTTCGTGATCGGCTCCTCTCCCGTGAACAGGAAACTGTTTTTCCATGTCCTGGTCTCTTCGACGCCGCCATAGGCCCGGGCCCGACCACGGTCTACTCCCTCCGTGATCTGATAGATTAGCTGGTCAAAATTTCCCTGCCACTTATCCTTGATGGTTTGCAGCT
>ERZ773260.4968-NODE-4968-length-10410-cov-4.580589_pt1 | contig 10410 bp, 10 predicted proteins | sample MGYA00511387_ERZ773260 | MGnify/ENA primary metagenome ERZ773260 (study PRJEB29015, sample SAMEA2737745) | human gut metagenome | biome: human gut; feature: human-associated habitat; material: faeces | place: China | collected 2012 ... | reverse complement strand
ACCGTACTGGCGTCCGGTATGGCGGCGCACGCTGGCGTGGCGCGTCTGATGTACGTGATGGGCCGCGACGGCGTGTTCCCGAAAAGCTTCTTCGGTTATGTACACCCGAAATGGCGTACTCCGGCGATGAACATCATCCTGGTTGGCGCGATTGCCCTGCTGGCAATCAACTTCGACCTGGTAATGGCTACGGCGCTGATTAACTTTGGTGCGCTGGTGGCGTTTACCTTCGTTAACCTGTCGGTGATTTCCCAGTTCTGGATCCGTGAGAAGCGCAACAAGACGCTGAAAGACCACTTCCAGTATCTGTTCCTGCCGATGTGTGGTGCGCTGACCGTTGGTGCGCTGTGGGTTAACCTGGAAGAAAGCTCAATGGTTCTGGGTCTGATCTGGGCTGCTATCGGTCTGATTTACCTGGCTTGCGTCACCAAGAGCTTCCGTAACCCGGTTCCGCAGTACGAAGACGTAGCATAATCATCTTTTCTAATAATAAACCGGAGTCGAATGAATATTTGGCTCCGGTTTTTTTATTCTTTTTTATCGACATCCTCATTAATAACCATTTGTTCTAATTTAGAGAATTTGGTTATTGGTCTGCATTCCACCAGTCATGAATAATTTCCCTATTAACATTCATCTGGTTAATTAATTTATGTTTTCAATGATATTAAGCGGGCTAATTTGTGGTGCTCTGCTGGGATTTGTCATGCAGCGTGGGCGTTTTTGCCTGACAGGTGGTTTTCGCGATATGTATATCGCGAAAAATAATCGCATGTTTTACGCCTTGCTGATTGCAATTTCGGTACAAAGCGTGGGGGTTTTTGCGTTAATTCAGGCGGGCCTACTGACTTACGAAGCCGGGGCGTTCCCGTGGCTTGGTACTGTTATAGGTGGGTATATCTTCGGGCTGGGAATTGTTCTGGCGGGTGGATGTGCCACCGGGACCTGGTATCGCGCGGGTGAGGGATTGATCGGCAGTTGGATCGCGCTTTTCACTTATATGGTGATGAGTGCGGTGATGCGTTCTCCACATGCCAGTGGTTTAAATCAAACCTTGCAGCACTACAGTACTGAACATAACTCTATTGCTGAGACTTTTAATTTGTCTGTGTGGCCGCTGGTTACCGTTTTGCTGGTGATAACGCTCTGGGTGGTGATGAAAGAGTTGAAGAAGCCAAAACTCAAAGTCGCGACCTTACCGCCGCGCCGAACCGGGATCGCTCATATTCTGTTTGAAAAACGCTGGCATCCCTTTGTCACTGCTGTACTCATCGGTTTGATTGCGCTTTTAGCCTGGCCCCTGAGTGAAGCAACCGGACGCATGTTTGGGTTAGGAATCACTTCCCCAACGGCCAATATTCTGCAATTTCTGGTCGCGGGTGACGTGAAATACATTAACTGGGGCGTTTTCCTGGTGTTAGGGATCTTCGTGGGGTCATTTATTGCAGCCAAAGCGAGCCGTGAGTTCCGCGTTCGCGCAGCTGATGCACAAACAACATTACGTAGCGGGTTAGGTGGTGTACTGATGGGCTTCGGTGCCAGTATTGCAGGTGGTTGCTCTATCGGTAATGGACTGGTTATGACTGCAATGATGACCTGGCAGGGCTGGATTGGCCTTGTATTTATGATTCTCGGAGTCTGGACTGCGTCCTGGCTTGTGTATGTTCGACCGCAGCGTAAGGCGCGACTGGCAACTGCTGCGGCAAATTAAGTAAGGTGTAAAGATGGCGATTAAAAAGCTGGATGTGGTGACGCAGGTCTGTCCGTTTCCACTCATAGAAGCAAAAGCAGCACTGGCAGAAATGGCCAGCGGCGATGAGTTGGTAATTGAGTTTGATTGCACCCAGGCAACTGAAGCAATCCCACAGTGGGCGGCAGAAGAAGGACATGCCATCACCGATTATCAGCAGATTGGCGATGCAGCGTGGAGCATCACCGTTCAAAAAGCCTGACTCAACATTGACCTCCGCCGTACCAGCGGCGGAGGCTTCAAATTAGACAATCTCTTCCGCGTACTGCCAAAGCGCTTTTAACAGCGCCACTTTCTCTTTGTCATCGGCATATTGTTGTGCCAGCATCTGCAATTCATCTGCATAACCCTGTAAAAACTCTGGCGTGAAGACCTGGCGGCGGTGCTCCAGCCAGCGTTGCTGCTCGGCATAATCCAGCGTCCCCGGGAAGTTGCGCGCCCGATAATTGAACAACAGCTTTTCAATCCGTTTATCAACAAAAGTGATATCCAGTGCCGGTAAATTACGCGGCTCGGTTTCCAGCACAATTTTCATTGCTGCACGATCGGCGTCACTGAAAAAGCCGTTATAAAGCTGTGCATCCACGTTATCTGAAGGCGTAAACGGTTCGGCTTCCGCGAATATCGCCACCACTTTTTCACGCACTTGCGGATTTTCACGCAGAATTTTCAGGTTATCGAGGCAATGCTGACGATTAATTCCCAGTCGGTCGGCATCTTCCGGGCGTAGCGTATTCGCCTGGGCCAGCACCGGACATTTATTGATATGCACCAGCTTAACCGGAACGGCGGCGTTATCGCCAAGATCGGTTTTTGCGGTATATAAACGCTCGCGCAATGTGTCGCTATCCAGTTCCAGTAATGGCGAAATGTCTCCTGCCAAATCCACCATAATTACGGCATTGCGATTTTCAGGATGCCACGCCAGCGGTGCCACCCAGCTGGTGTTGCCGCGCCATGCCCCAAACATTCCGGAAACGTGCACCAGGGGTTTCATCTGCGGAACATCAATCAACGCCATCAGTTTGTGTTTATTACGATGGGTAAAGAGATATTCAAACAGACGTGGCTGACGCGTTTTTACCAGCTTTGCCATCGCAATAGTGGCGTACACATCAGCCATCGCATCGTGGGCGTTGCTATGTTCAATACCATTCGCTTTGGTTAAATGCTCAAGGCGAAAGCTCGGTAGACCGTCATCATTTTCAGGCCAGTTTATTCCTTCCGGGCGCAGGGCATAACAGGCACGCATAACATCCAGTAAATCCCAGCGCGAGTTATCATGCTGCCAGCTCCAGGCGTAAGGATCGTAGAAATTACGATAAAAAATGTTGCGTGTGACTTCGTCGTCGAAACGCACATTGTTGTAGCCCAGAATACAGGTCTTCGGTACGGTAAAAAGCGAGTGAATACGGGCGGCAAACGCGGCTTCGTTTTCTCCTTTCGCCCGTGCTTCCTGCGGGGTAATACCGGTAATTAATACGGCTCCTGGCTGGGGTAAATAGTCATCAGCGGGCTTGCAGTAAAAGACTTCGGGTTCGCCGATGACATTGAATTCGCTATCGGTGCGAATGGCTGCGAACTGTGCAGGGCGATCTAACGCGGGGTGCGTGCCAAAGGTTTCGTAATCGTGAAACAAAAAGGTAGATTGTTGCTTACCGTCATTCATCATTAGGTTAAATCCGTTATTTCTGCTGTCTGCCAGAGTATCAAATATCACCGTGCTAATCAGCTTTAGCGCCACAATTTGGCAGCGAGTGGCAACAGATCATGTCAGATAAAAATGAGAGGGTAGTCACATTTTCTTGCACTTTATTCCAGCCAGTTCATAAGTATTTCCGTAAAAAGAACAGCTATTTGAAACTCCTGAGGGTTTGCTGTTGAAACGCCGTCTTATTATTGCTGCTTCTTTGTTCGTTTTTAACTTATCGTCTGGTTTTGCGGCGGAAAACATTCCTTTTTCACCTCAGCCTCCAGAGATTCATGCCGGGTCCTGGGTACTGATGGATTACACCACCGGACAGATCCTCACCGCGGGTAATGAGCATCAACAGCGCAATCCCGCCAGCCTGACAAAGCTGATGACGGGTTATGTCGTGGATCGCGCTATCGATAGTCATCGCATTACGCCAGACGATATTGTCACCGTGGGGCGCGATGCGTGGGCGAAAGATAATCCGGTGTTTGTCGGTTCTTCACTGATGTTTTTGAAAGAGGGCGATCGCGTATCGGTACGTGATTTAAGCCGTGGTTTAATTGTGGATTCCGGAAATGACGCTTGTGTTGCTCTGGCTGACTATATTGCCGGTGGGCAACGGCAGTTTGTTGAAATGATGAACAACTATGCCGAGAAGCTGCATCTCAAGGATACGCATTTTGAAACAGTGCATGGTCTGGATGCACCTGGCCAGCATAGCTCGGCTTATGATTTAGCTGTGCTTTCTCGCGCTATCATCCACGGCGAGCCCGAGTTTTATCATATGTACAGTGAGAAAAGCCTCACCTGGAACGGTATCACCCAGCAAAACCGTAACGGGTTGTTGTGGGATAAAACCATGAATGTTGACGGCCTGAAAACGGGTCATACTTCTGGTGCCGGGTTTAATCTCATTGCTTCGGCTGTAGATGGGCAGCGTCGTCTCATTGCAGTGGTAATGGGTGCTGACAGCGCAAAAGGTCGTGAGGAAGAGGCAAGAAAATTACTGCGTTGGGGGCAACAAAACTTTACTACGGTGCAAATTTTGCACCGTGGGAAAAAGGTCGGTACGGAACGCATCTGGTATGGCGATAAAGAAAATATCGCCCTGGGAACGGAACAAGAGTTCTGGATGGTGCTACCGAAAGCCGAAATTCCACATATCAAAGCCAAATATACCCTTGATGGTAAAGAACTCACCGCGCCAATTAGCGCCCATCAGCGGGTAGGGGAAATTGAACTTTACGACCGTGATAAACAGGTGGCGCACTGGCCGCTGGTTACCCTGGAATCTGTCGGGGAAGGCAGCATGTTTTCTCGCCTGAGTGATTATTTCCACCATAAGGCCTGACCTTTCTTTTGCAGCAGACTGGCAGGAGTGCGAGTCTGCTCGCATAATCAACACTCATTCCTTGTGGTTTTAATATTGCAACTATACTGTATATAAAAACAGTATTAATGGAGGCGTCATGAACTACGAGATTAAGCAGGAAGAGAAACGTACCGTTGCAGGTTTCCATCTCGTTGGCCCGTGGGAACAGACGGTAAAGAAAGGCTTTGAGCAGTTGATGATGTGGGTAGATAGCAAAAATATTGTGCCGAAGGAGTGGGTTGCTGTCTATTACGACAATCCAGATGAAACACCCGCCGAAAAATTACGCTGCGACACCGTCGTGACGGTGCCGGGTTACTTTACGCTTCCCGAAAACAGTGAGGGCGTCATTCTGACAGAAATTTCAGGTGGTCAGTATGCGGTGGCGGTAGCTCGTGTAGTCGGTGATGATTTTGCTAAACCCTGGTATCAGTTCTTTAATAGCCTCTTGCAGGACAGTGCTTATGAAATGTTACCAAAGCCCTGCTTCGAGGTTTATTTGAACAATGGCGCGGAAGATGGGTACTGGGATATCGAAATGTATGTTGCGGTGCAGCCAAAACATCACTAATTCATCTCAGGGCGGTGTGTTAACGCGATGACCACTCTTTTTTTTGAAAGCGAAAAGAGTAAGATGCGCCTTTCAATTTTTTCGCTCCTGCCGGGAAATTACACTGTTCCCGGTTTGTCCGTCGGATAATTCAGAGGCGCGCCTTCTGGCCGACAGATGAGTTATGAGCGCTTTTAATCTCATTACGGAGTTTCTGCGTGCGTGCCGATAAGTCATTAAGCCCGTTTGAAATCCGGGTATACCGCCATTACCGCATTGTGCATGGTACTCGGGTCGCGCTGGCATTCCTGCTCACTTTTCTCATTATCCGCCTGTTTACTATCCCGGAAAGCACCTGGCCGCTGGTCACCATGGTGGTGATTATGGGGCCAATCTCGTTCTGGGGTAACGTTGTCCCTCGCGCCTTTGAGCGTATTGGCGGTACGGTGTTGGGTTCGATTTTAGGTCTTATCGCTCTGCAACTGGAGTTAATCTCGTTACCGCTGATGTTAGTCTGGTGCGCGGCGGCCATGTTCCTTTGCGGTTGGCTGGCGCTGGGCAAGAAACCGTATCAAGGTTTATTGATTGGGGTGACGCTGGCAATTGTTGTGGGTTCCCCGACAGGTGAAATTGATACGGCGTTATGGCGAAGCGGCGATGTGATCCTCGGCTCTTTACTGGCAATGTTGTTTACCGGTATCTGGCCACAACGGGCGTTCATCCACTGGCGCATTCAACTGGCGAAAAGTCTGACCGAGTATAATCGGGTCTATCAATCTGCATTCTCACCGAACTTACTCGAACGCCCACGTCTGGAAAGCCATCTACAAAAACTCCTGACCGATGCCGTGAAAATGCGTGGGCTGATTGCGCCCGCCAGCAAAGAAACTCGTATTCCAAAATCGATATATGAAGGTATCCAGACCATTAACCGCAATCTGGTTTGTATGCTGGAGTTGCAAATCAATGCATACTGGGCCACGCGCCCCAGCCATTTCGTGTTATTGAACGCGCAAAAACTTCGTGATACCCAGCACATGATGCAGCAAATACTGCTGAGCCTTGTTCATGCGCTGTACGAAGGTAATCCGCAGCCGGTTTTTGCCAATACGGAAAAATTGAACGATGCTGTGGAAGAGCTGCGTCAGTTGCTCAATAACCACCATGACCTGAAGGTTGTGGAAACACCAATCTATGGTTATGTGTGGCTGAACATGGAAACGGCACATCAGCTTGAGTTGCTATCGAATCTGATTTGCCGGGCCTTGCGCAAATAATTCCTGAACTTCAGAATCATCTTGCTGCTGCTTCGATTCAGCAAGGATAAAGGGTATGATAGTGAAAAGGGATAAAAGCATTGTCATCTGCGGCAGCTATGAGTAATGTTGGCCCTAACGAATAGCGGTTGCTTAAACGAATCCGACTCTCACATTATCAGGGGTATAAAAATGGAAACTACCAAGCCTTCATTCCAGGACGTACTGGAATTTGTTCGTCTGTTCCGTCGTAAGAACAAACTGCAACGTGAAATTCAGGACGTTGAGAAAAAGATCCGTGACAACCAGAAGCGCGTCCTGCTGCTGGACAACCTGAGCGATTACATCAAGCCGGGGATGAGCGTTGAAGCAATCCAGGGCATCATCGCCAGCATGAAAGGTGACTATGAAGATCGCGTTGACGATTACATCATCAAAAATGCCGAGCTCTCCAAAGAACGCCGCGATATCTCCAAAAAGCTGAAAGCTATGGGCGAAATGAAAAACGGCGAAGCGAAGTAATTCCTGTTTTATTCAATGAGGGTTGCCCGGCAACCCTCATTGCTCATTGATTCTTTTCTGTGTATCAAAGTCATCATTCCCATCTGATAACCTGTCGAAATTAGCGACAGCCTTCTTCTGTATGCAGCAAGGCAAAAAGTTCTGTAACTCCATTGTTATTAACTGCACTGGTTACTAACACGTTGTGCGCTCCAGCTTCCCGTAACCAACTTTTCACCAAAGATATTTGTTCCATGCTGGCTAAATCGTAAGCGACTCGTCAGAACCGTATTGATATTTACTGAGAGCTCAGATCAACTTTCCAGGGCAACAGATCGCGTACCCGGTTTGCCGGCCAGTCCTGGATATGTTCAATGACGTAACGCAGCCACTTTTCTGGCTCCACATTGTTCAGACGGCATGTGCCGATCAGCGAGTACAACACCGCCGCATGTTCACCACCGCTGTCGGAACCCGCGAACATCCAGTTTTTCCGGCCTACGGCCACTCCCCGTAAGGCGTTCTCTGCGATGTTGTTGTCGATTTCCACCTGGCCATTACTGCAGTACACGTTCAGGGCCTCCCACTGTTTCAGCAGGTATGCGAACGCTTTTGCCGTATCCGAGTGACGCGACAGTGTTTTCATCTGTTGCTGTATCCAGCCATACAGTGACTGCATCAGTGGCGCGGCTCTGGCTTTTCTTGCCGCCAGACGCTGTTCTGCTGAACATCCCCGGACTTCTGCCTCGATGACATACAGTTCACCGATACGCTGCAGGGCTTCCGTGGTGATATCGGTTGGCACTCTTGCATGCACATCGTGGATTTTTCTCCGGGCATGGGCCATACACGCGGCTTCCGTTATTCTGCCGGATTCGTATAACGCCCGGTAACCACCGTAAGCATCTGCCTGAAGCACACCGCTGTAACCGGCCAGGTGATTCTGTGGATGGATACCTTTCCGGTCCGGGCTGTACGCGAACCAGACCGCCGGGGGCATCTGTGAACCGGCGTTACGGTCATCACGGACATAGACCCACAGCCGGGCAGTTCTTGTTTTACCACTGCCCGGCTCCTGGACCGGAACGGGGATATCATCCGCATGGACTTTACCGGGCATCAGCACATACTGGCGCAGCACGTCATACAGCGGCTCCAGCAGTTCAGCAACGGCACCGGTCCAGCGCCCCAGCGTGGCGCGGCTCAGCTCCACGCCCTGGCGACGGTATATTTCTGACTGGCGGTATAACGGCAGATGGTCTGCATATTTCCCGGTGACAACATGGGCCAGAAGCCCCGCTCCGGCATAACTGCGTGCAATGGGTTTTGAAGGTACTGGTGCCTGCACGATATGGTCGCACCGGCAACAGGCCAGTTTCGGACGTTGTGTTTCGATAACCTTAAAGGCGCTGCTGATAAGCTCCAGTTGCTCTGACACATCACATCCCAGAGAACTGAGTTCACCACCACAGGCAGGACAGCATTCCTCTTCCGGCCGGATGACCCGGGTTTCACGGGGAAGTGAAGCCGGTAACGGTTTACGGGCTGAAGACTGGCGCAGGGCGGATGGCAGTACCGGGTCATATTGCTCACCCAGCGTTTCCGCCATTTCTTCCTGAAGTGCGCTGATTCGCTCCTGTGCTTCCTGTATCTGCCGTTCGGTTTTTGCACGAAGTTTTTCTGAGCTTTTACCGAACTGCATACGTTGCAGTTTCGCAACCAGCGCCTTCAGCCGGTTGATTTCGGAAGCATAAGCCGCCACCCGCTGTGAGAGCAGGCGGTTGTATTTCGCCATCTGGCGGATGGTGTCCTGTTGCGTCTGCAACAGTGCCCGCAGGCGGGCGTTCTCATGAGCAAGTGAGGTGTCCATATCCTCACTTTACAACGGGTTATATGCGGATTCCAGCGCGTTCCGTTCGTTTCGGGTGCTTCCAGTTGATGCCCTCAAGAAGCATGGACAACTGAGCCGGAGTAAGGTGAACCTTTCCATCGCGGGTGACCGGCCAGACGAAGCGGCCCCGCTCCAGGCGTTTGGTGAAGAGGCACAGTCCGTCGCTGTCAGCCCACAACACTTTTATCTGGTCACCCCGGCGTCCGCGGAAGATGAACAGATGCCCGGAGAACGGGTCATCCTTCAGGACGTTCTGAACTTTTGATGCCAGGCCGTTAAAGCCATTTCGCATATCGGTGATACCGGCAACCAGCCAGATACGCGAACCGGCAGGGAGAGATATCATCAGTGGCTGCTCCCTTTCATTTCGCGGATAAGTGTCTGTAATAACGCCGGTGTCAGTTCACCTTTCAGCCTGAGAGTTCCGGCCGGCAGAACCAGCTCACAGCACAGACTGTCGGGCGGTGTATTTATCTGTTCAGGTATCTGCACTGGTGCCGGGATTTTATTATCCGGCTCCGGCGTTAACGTCACGGGAAGCAGTGCAGGCATATTTTTTCCGGAAGGCAGCAGGCCACTTTTCCGGAGTAGCCCACAGAGTAACGGCATGGTCGAGAGGTTCGTAAAATCGATGAAGGAAGACTACAACGCGTTCATGTCAAAACCGGATGTGCGATCAGCGTTGCAGAATCTCGCAGCAGCGTTCAATCATTGCAATGAAAACTATCCGCACCGTGCGTTGGGATGCCGCTCTCCACGAGAATATCGACATCAGCGGATAATGTTAACTTAAGATACAACCCCTGTCTGGAAATAAGGGGGCAAGAACAATGTAAATTAAAATATCCTCTATGCCTCTTTGTTGTATTTTCCGTCAAGTATGAGCCGGATACCATCGTAATGCATGATCAGGGCATCAAGGTACGTCGGTTTGAGTTTCTTGCCGAGCATATCTCTGGCCAGAAATGATAAACAATGATTATGTGTCATTATTACAATGTTTCTTTTATGAGATTCTCTTGCGATTGATTCAAGCGTCTTATAAAGATTATTATTGCAGTCTGATAAACTGTCCATAACGACGGGTTCTTTACCAGAGAAGAATTTTGCAGTTTGTATGGTTCTTACCGTATTGCTGGAGTAAATATCATATTCACTGAAGATTGTTGCGAACTTAATACCTTCCTGCTGTGCTTTCTCTGTACCGGTAATAGTGATACCGCTCTTATCTGAATAGCAGGGCATATCTGAACGGTCGCAACGTTCTCCATGGCGAAAAAGGAAAATAACTGTGTTATCAGCATTCATTTCTTTTGCCTGCTCCAGGGGGATATCGGGAAGCGAGCTTTTTGCTTTTGTTACTGCAGCTGCCAGAAAAACAGAGAATAAAAGAA
>ERZ773260.4967-NODE-4967-length-10415-cov-3.874228_pt1 | contig 10415 bp, 13 predicted proteins | sample MGYA00511387_ERZ773260 | MGnify/ENA primary metagenome ERZ773260 (study PRJEB29015, sample SAMEA2737745) | human gut metagenome | biome: human gut; feature: human-associated habitat; material: faeces | place: China | collected 2012 ... | reverse complement strand
TGTTAAACGGTCGTCCCATCGGTAATCGTAACGCTTTTGAGAATTACTCTTGCGAAAATACGGTATAATCTTCATCTCAAAAACAAATTTATGAATGTTCAAAACTGGGGTAATATTACCCTTTTTCAATGCAAAGATAATATGGTTCCCACAAATGTTCCCATAGAAATCAAACTTTATGCAAACCGATTAAGTATTATTATAATTCACTTTTACGCTGTAATTCATTGTGTATGAAGTATTATTGTTCGATAAGTATGATTTTATGCAAGTATTATATTTAGTTGGATTTACCCAAAATTGATTTCCTCCGTCACAGTTGTCAAGGCAGTGGTTCCTGCTGTGTAGTCACCTGCCGAGTTTTGCGCTATGGCAATGCCACCGCCCACAAGGAGCATAAATGCCAATGTCTTCAAGCGTCCCGAAGAGAGAACGCTCTTGGTGGTCTTCTTCAGATAGTTCGTTGTTTTCTTAAACATTCTTTCTTGTTTTACTTGTTAATGATTCGTTTGGCAACACCTTATTATAATTATATAGAAAGGTGTTGTCGCTTTCATATGATATACTCTTCTGCAGTTGAGTCTTAAATCTGGTAGCCAAAGAATGCAGGGAACAGGATGGATGCACCTATCATAAACAGACAGGCTCCTATCAGCGTCAGTATGGACTTGGTAACTCCATCTTCCCCTGTGTTCATCTTGATGTATATCTGCAAAGCGGATATAATCACCATCACAGCAGCAACAGCGTATGTCAGATACAGCACATACAGCATCATCGTCACCACATAGTCGTGCATCCCTGCCAGTGCGTCTGCTCCCCAGCTATAGTCCACATTACCGCATTTGGCTGATGCTGACAGGGGGAGCAGCGCAAAGACAAAGGAACTTACTACATTCTTTATGATATGGCTAAATTTCATCCTTGACTGGTATTGTTTTGATATTTGGTTGTCCTGGCTTTGTCTCGCCTTGTTTCAATAGGCTCTCCGTGAAGTCGTCCTGCCATAGTCCGTCTATCCATATGGGAGAAGTGGACTCCATCTGCGCATCCATCTTTTCCTGCAACGACTCGGCTGTGTTCTTCGGCTTCTGTTGGTTGACATCATTTCCTTCGTCTTCATCAACATCATCTTCTCTGCCGGAAGAATCCGTTTCTGGAGAATAATCACTCATTCCGTTGTTCTCTGTTCCCAAGTCCATAGCTCAGGAGATGGGAGCCAAAGGTATCTGTTCCCATGCCATAGCCCTCATCGTATGATGTGCCGTCTTGGAAACTTGTGTCGTATTGCTTGTCGGCAACGCTAAAGCCACCATCGCTTTCATTGACGGCTACTGCGGCTTCCTCTTCCGTTATGTTGCTGATGTCAAACACTTCCTCGTTGCTCTTGGCTTCTTCCTTCTTACCATACAGGTCTCTGGTTATCATCACCGCATAGTAGATAGCGTATGCAATGGTAAGGCTGATGGCGAATATCAAAAATGGACTCATATAATACTTTGTTTTATAGATGATTTATACTCTATGCAGTGGCAAAAGTGCCAGTTGCGAGTGCAAAGTAAAGAGTAAAATCCGACATAAAAGAATTTTGTAAAGTATGGCCATCAAAGTTTAAGATATATTCAAATTATAATCATATATCATACTCTCAATCATACTTTAATCAGCTTCTTCTGTTAGTTTTCGCATGTTTGGGAAAAGGGCATAAAAAAAGCCCTCCGAATGGGAGAGCTTGATAAGGTATATCGTAATACCTTTATTTTTCCATGTATTGTTTCAGTTCCTGTGTGATATATGTCCAAACTTCTTGGAAGGTTAGTGGCTCCTTGAATTTGATTTTCTTCAAATAACTATTCCACATAATATTTCGTTTGGCATCTGTCGCAAAAGAATCCTCGAAAAGGCTATATTCCGTAGAGATGGCGGTGCCTCTATTCTCAAACGTGGCTGTGATGGCTTCTTGCAATGTGTTCAAGTCAATATTTCCTGCTTTTAGTATTCTGTACACATCAAAGAAGTCTTTCATGCGGCTGTTCTCTGTCGCATGGTCTATCATTGCCTGATACTTTTCAGCCACCACGGTCTCTAAAGAGTAAGCCAAGATGTCAACTTCTGGTAATGTGTCCAGCAACACCGGATAAGAAAGGTCAACGGGTGCAGGAGTTATGATGTCGCCAAAGCCTACATCCATGGAAATAACTTGGCTTGCCGTGTCAAGTCCTACCTTGACATGCACTCGCACACCATTATATTCTTTTTTGAGAGTGATTTCTTCTACGCTAATGCTGTCCTTTTCAAAGACAACTCCGTCTTCCAGACATTCTATGTCGCATAAATTTCTGAATGTCTCCTTGATATTGTCCAACTCACGGCTAATCTGTTGACCAAGGAAGTCTATGTCCAATGTTGGTCTTGCTTTCAAATGCTCATGGGCATACAGTAATGCACCACCTTTCAATATAAAGCGTTCTTTGTATGGACTTACCGACAGACGGTACAACAGACGCTCCTGAAAGTATCGTGTCAATATCGATTGGTAGAAGACATTCTCTTCTTTCGATATATTAAGCAGTTTCGCTCTTACCGAGCGAGCATAATTCTTCGTTGTCATATTTATTATTTTATAGTTCCATTTGTAGATATGTTCCCAATGTTTTGGCAACTCTCAGTTGTGAGGCATATTTCATCAGTTTGCTGACATTACGATCTCTGCGTTTCAGATATTCCTTTATAATCTCCGTACAGACATCTATGCCGATTTTGTTTCTATACTTTACTGCATCACAGACACATTTCTCCACGTCATATATCCTCACATTGAAACCCTCAATCTCAGTATTCGTAATTCCAAGGTTAAAGGCGGTATCACTCCAATGGTATAGTGTAATTGGGGGATAATCTGGAAGGGTGATTTTTCGGCCTCTTTTTATTGCAAGACAATATTCTTGTGGTACCTGTGTAGTCAACTGATAATGTGACCAAGCGGAATACAGACACAACACGCCACCAGGAACAACCTTTTCCACATCAAGCATTTGACTTGCCAAATGGTCATCGGTTGCATACACACCTCTTTTTATTCTGGTGAGTTCGCCATTCTTGGCGGCTTGCAATACTTTATAGTATGCAGCTCTTCCTGCCATATCTTTTGCAGAGATATAGCCTTCAGATTTTGGATTTGTCATACGCTTTTCCATGATTTGCATCTTTAATTCTGTACAAAGTTACTACATATTTTCAAAAGTGTAGTATGTTTGTACGGAAATCTACGCAAAAATCACGCAAAATATAGTTTTCTACGGAGAATGTTGACTTTCTCCGTAGAAAATTATCGTTTTATACATCCTCTTTATGCGGAATAATGGATTTTCTGCCGATAAGATAATCATTGACATCCTTGTATTCTGCATATCTTATGGATTCGTTGATTGCCCTGTTTTGATAACAGTCCATGATTGTATGGGCAGCCACCGTTCCTGCTTGGTCATTATCAAGATAACAATGGATAGCAGTGTAACACGCCAATCGTTCCATGCATTTCCCAAGGCTACTGATGGAGTTCAGCACGATATAATCACATGGCTCTTGTATGCAAATCACATTGTCGCCTCGCTTTTCCAAAGTCTTGTACGAAAGAAAGTCCATAAACCCCTCGAAGATGCAGCATCTGTCCTGCACTCCAACTTGCTGTGAATGTATCAAGGATATGTCTTTCTCGCCCAAACAACCTTTATAATATGGGTTACGCAGCTCATAACCATCCCTGTTATTTGGAAAGGCTATACCAAAATACCGCTTGCCCTTAAACATGTACCAGATCTCCTTGCAATAGCGTTTACCCATGTATGCATCCACATGGCGTGAACGCAGATACGACATAAGCACAGGGTAGGACAATTCTTGGATATGTACCTTGTCCATCTTGTCTGTCTCTACTTGTGTCGGTATGGGAGGTTTTGCCTTTGTGGACTTTGGGTTGTTCATGTCCGCTGCTATATGCTGCAATGCAGCACCCACATCATCCGTATTGTAGAGAAGTTGGGCAAGAGCAATGATGTTGCCACCCTTGCCAAGAGCAAAGTCATACCATTGGTTTCGGCTGAAGTTCACCTTGAACGATGGCTTTGTCTCCGCATGCAATGGCGACAGATAATAAGATGTGGACTTGCTGCATCGTTTGGGCTGATGTCCCAATGCGCTCAGATAGTCCGTGAGTTTGATTTCCTTTGCTTGTTGTATGTTCATCTTTCATTCATTTTTTGTTCATTCGTGCGCTTATTATATATACACCAGAGTGAATGAACGGTTTTGTGAAGTCATTTTGTCGTATGTCCATGTAGTTAAATATGATGCCACTTCACAAAATCCGTCCGTTCTACTATTATATATACACCGAGGTGAATGAAGTGGTTTTTGAAGTGATTTTCGTTTCATCCTCACTTCTTCACCTCCTGCTCTTCAAGCAGCGGAAGCGAAGGATAATCCTTCATTCTGCAATACTCGTTATTGCCACACTTCACCACCAGTTTGCTCTTCAATAGGAAGGTCAGCAGCTTTGACATCACTGTTCTACCTCTGGCAAAACCAATAGTTGTATATCCTTTCGTCAATGCGTTTATCACATTCTCATAACCTGACACCACTTTCTTGCCGAAAGCCATTCCAAGTGCCTTGTCATGCTGCTCATCGGTAATGTCGGCTATTGTCATCTTCGGCTGTTTGGCTGTGGTGGAGTCAACCACATAGTCCTTGGCAATCCCTGGAAGTCCCTCCTTGTTTATTTGGAACGCAAAGGGCGCAAAGTCCTTGTCTCGGATGTTGAGCGGTTTCACTTCACTCACATTCGCCATCGAATTGCTCTTGCTAATCACCAGTACCGTCTCAGCCTTGTTGCTGAGTTCCGTTCCTATGTGACCTCTTACATTGTCATCACCCTTGTTCAAGTGTAGGACACAATGTATGTGCAGGTCATAGCGGCTTGACCACTGCATCAGTTTGTTGATTATATGGACGGACTCGCTCGGATTGTTGATGTCGAGCATCAAGTCCCTTATGCCGTCAATGATGACCAAGCCAAAGCCCTTTTGCGTCTGCAAGGCATATTCTATCAGTCGCAGTCTGAGGTTGGGACTGTACTCTCGCAGTCCGAAGAACACAAGGTTCTCACTGTTCATGTTGTCGGGCAATCCTGCAAGCCGGAGGATGCGCTGCATCACGCTGTGACAGTGGAAACGGCTCTGCTCCGTATCAACGTAGAGTATCTTACGCTTGTCATCGGGTAGTTTTGCCGTATATTGCAGCACCTTTCCGTTAGCAAGCGAGGCAGCTACCAAAGCGGACACGTTGAACGTCTTTCGGCTCTTCGCCTTGCCTGTGGAGGCACTGAAGTTGCCAAGCGTGGCTATGGTCGAGTTGTCCACCCATATTATCTGTGGCGGTGTCTGGTAGGTCTCGTCCGCATGGATAAGCGATGCCTTCAGTAGCTTTTCCAGCAAGTCTGTATTGTCCGCTGCACCCTCAAAGAGGCTCATGTCGTTCATTTCTTCCATCGTCATCTGCTCTTCAAGGGTTTGTTCATCACATAGCGTATGGCATCCTGCTCATACACTTCTTTTGTTTTCACCGGGTGCTTCTTGATCCATTCCACCAGTTCTTCCTTGCTGAAATAGATGGTCTTGCCGTTTGGTTTGTAATGGGGAATGGCAAAAGTGCGTGTCAGTTTGTAAAGCTGACTCTTTGAAGCGTCAAGGAATACGCTTGCCTCGTCAAGGGTGAGCACGTCTTTTCCTGCAAAGAGCCATTTCTCCAAGCACTTGATGCGGTTCAGCACATCCTCCACTGGTCCAAGCAGCTTGAATGCTTCTTCCATTTGTTGAATGCGCTCGGCAAGTCTCATTGGTGTCATATCTGCCAGTTCTGGTTCTGTCAACTCGTGTTTATCCACGTCTATCGTTGGCGGTAGGATAGTGCCATCCTTTGGTGGATTGTTTGCCTGATTTGTTGTCTGTCCAATCATTGTCGTAATTTTATTTATCGTTACACATAACGAGGTCGCCCTCCATAACCAGGTTTCTGATTACGGAGGGCAAAGGTAAGGGCATTTCTGCCCAATCGGATGGAAGTGCGCTTGACAGTCAACCGACTATCAAGCCAACTGTCAAGGTTTTCATCTGTCAGATGGTGTCCTTGCTGTCATTTTTACCGCAATCTGCTATTTCTTGCACTTTCTTACGGATAGCCTCATAGATGCTGGCGTTGGTACCTTTAGCATCACTGGTTGCTGAGGACAGCTTGGTTGTTGTAAGTGGCTTGTCTGTTGATGAAGACAGGATGAGTTTATGCTTGGCAATGACCGATCGCCATTGCTTGCAAATCAAGTTCTTGCTGCAGAGCATATCAAAAAAGAATGCCACACGTCTGTTGCTTCTCGCCTTTAGCTGCTTGCTGACTTGGCACGAGAAGAGTTTTCGCATATCCTCTTCCGACACATCGGCTGAGAACAAATGAACCTCATTGGCATGGCGCGCAATGAGGTTCAACTGAGTAGAATCAAAGTAACATTGAAAGTCCTGTTTCGGTTTGGTGTCTTGTGCTGTTTGTAATATTGACGGTGGTTTACCATGGAGATACTGACCGTTTGGAGGCGGCTCCGTGGTGTTGAACTTGTGATGAAGAGCCTTGTAGTCATGATATTCGAAATCCACTTTGGTAAAGAATATGACTACTAAGTCCTCACGTTCTTCAAGAAACTCCTCCATGATGTAGAAGTTCTTCTTGTGCTCGTTCTTTCCTGCCGCATACTGGCAGTCCGTATAGGAATGGCTGTTGAGAAAGTCCTTTTTATAGCGGTGATACAGTTTACCGCATCCTATTACTTCCGTCTGATAGCACTCATGGGCTTCCTTGAAGAACAGCCACAATTTGTTGGTACCACAAATGCCGCCTACACCGTTAGCGAAGGTGCATTCATTGCATTGGGGTAAAAAGAGAGAACGAGGAGTCGTCTCGTCCTTGGTTGTTTGATGTATTATTATGTTCCATTTTTATTCTTCGAACGCACTGTCCAATAGGGAAACAGCCTCGTCCTTTTTCTTATTGATGATTTTTGCGTAAATTTGTGTCGTGCGCACCTCCGTATGACCGAGAAGTTTACTTGTTGTGTATAGGTCTGCGCCCATGGTCAGCTCCATCGTGGCGAACGTGTGCCTTGCAACGTGGTAGGTTACATGTTTGCTGATACCTGCCGCACGGCTCCATTCCGGGATGCAGTCGTAGTTCTTGCTTGGCAGTGTTGGAAACACATTGTCCTCGTCACTTGCAGATCCACGCTCAGGCATCCAACGAAGGGCTTGCTTGTTGAGAGGAAGATAGAGAGGCTGCTTGGTCTTGTACTGCAATATCTCAACTCGTGTCTTGTCACCCTCGGTGATGATGTTCTTCCACTTCAAACTCTTCACGTCACTGATACGGAGTCCGCAGAAGCATGAAAACAGGAACGCCGCCTTGATATCCTCACGCTTGCAAGGGGTGTCAATCAGTCTCTTCACCTCGTCAACGGTCAGGTACTCTCGCTTGGTGCCACCACCTTTCAGAACATCCATGCGAAGACGCAATACGGGATTGTCATCCATAATCTCTTCCTCAATAGCCATGTTGAAGGCTGCTTTGAGGCATTTGAGATAGTTCATCACCGTGGACTTGGACGGATGGGTGTGCTTGTAGGTGATATAGTCGTTCAACAAGAACACCATGAAACCATTGCAGTATTCCTTGGTCATCTCTGCGAGTGTCACGTTTGGCGAGTGTTCTCTCACTGCATTCAGCACGCTGTTCACCCAGTTTCGGGCAGATTGTCTTCCTCGCTCCACTTGTGCGTCACGGAATATCTCCAACCAATCCACAAGTCGCATTTTGATTCTTGACTTGTCTTTGAGCCCTGCGATACCGTTAGTGATGCTCATGATGCGTTGTGCCTTGATGGCATAGACTGCTTGCATCGTCTGCTTGTTCTGTTCCCTGGCAGCTGCGTCAACCTCTGGTATGAGATAAAGGCGCAGATAATCATAGGTACGGCGACCGTTGACATTGATGGATAGATAGACCGACTTGTTGCCGTTGGCAAGTTCCTTGAAGCGGATTCTCACAGGCTCCTTGGTCTTGGAATTTCTCTTGCGCTCAGTCTCTGCAACGGCAATCTCTGTCTTCACCTTCTTAGTGGCAAGATACTCCTTGTATTTGTCCACGTTGGCATCTGGATCTTCTCCATGCGGCTTGTAGCCTCTTCTGCCGACACGCTTCTCAAAGGTTCCGTCCTTCAATGCCTTCATGCGTTCCTTGGCCTTTTTCTCAGCTTCTTTCCAGATTTCCTTGTGTTTCTCCTCGCTGTCATCCTTACGAAGATAAAGACCGACAGACTCGTAGGCACGTTGTCCCTTACCATAATATATATCAAGAAAGAGGGAACGGTCTCCATTGCGCATCTTGCGACTACGGACTATCACAGAACTGGTGTATTCCTCAACTTTCTCCACTTGGTTCAGCTCGTCAGAAGAATCCGTGAAAGTCTCTCCATTGACAACCTCTCGCGTCTTGCGTTCTTTCAGACGCTCTGCGGTTTCCATGACCAAGGCATTATTCTGCTTGTCAGCCTCGGTAATCTCTGGATTGATATAGAGCTTCAGAAACTCGTACTTGCGCTCACCATTATAATATATGTCGAAGTAGAGCGACTTGCTGCCGTTGGCAAGGTTCTTGAAACGAAGAGTGACAGCTTCACGCTTGTTGGGTCTGCCTCTATGTTTTTTGATTGTTCCATCTATGGCTCTGTCCTCACCGTCATCGTCAATAAACTTCCATTGGTGTCCTTCTCTGCCAGAAACGGCTCCAACGATTTCGTTTACCTCACTTTCCTTTCCCTTGACACTTTTGCCAGTTTTATCACTGCCGACTTTTTTCTTCTTACTTAAACGTGCGGTCTTCTTGCTTGAAGTTGTTGTAGAAGCAGGATGCTCCAAGGAAGCCTTCACTGTTTCCAACTTTCCCGACAGGATTTCTTGCACTCGTTGGTTCTTGATAGCTTCTGCCTTCTGCAAGGTCTCAGCATTGACAGCCTTAGCCTTGTCATCGTCCTCTGGAAGCAGATAAAGCTTCAAGAACTCATACGACCTCTTTCCACTTTTGTAAGTGTCGAGATAAATCGACTTTGTGCCATTCGCCAAATCCTTGTAGCGTATGCGCACAGGTTCATTGTTACTTCTCATGTTACTTTGTTATTTATTCTACTTATTGTCATTTTGCGAGATTTGTTACTCACGGTGCAAAGATACGAAAAATAATCGGATTTGTTACCCAAAACAAGAACCAATTACGAACCATTAACTATGATAAATAATAAAATCAAATGGCAAAGTAACAAACAAATAACAAAATACATGCTTTATTAAATATCTGCTATATGCTGTATATATTAGCATTTACGCACAATTTCTTGCCATTTTGAATGTTGCATGAGATTTGACGTTGTATTGGTGTTGCTCGTTTCGACAATCAGGGCAATGCGAAGGCCTTTATGGCGTGGAACGAGTGACAGGATAGACTCCACGCTTTTTTAGTATGTATAAGTCAAAACTATTAACTGTCCGAACTGGAGCCATAGGACATAATTATGTAAGCCTATGGAAAAGTCGGAACTTCTCTCTCCTGACAAAATACGTAGTGGGCAGGAACTAATCAAAAGCAAAATTTTCGAGCGGGCTAAAAAGTTGGAACTTTCTAACGATGGTCTTGAACCTTTACCCGACGGTGTGGCTGACATAGAAGGCTATTGCAAGTCTTCTCCACGCATTATGTGGATTCTCAAGCAGCCTTATGATGACATGAAAGATGGCAAACCGTTTGGTGGCGGTTGGGAGGTTTATGGTGCTTTCAAGAATGATGATGCTTTCAAGAATACAACTTGGCAACCCATTATCTATAGTCTGTTTGGCATACGTAATCATAAACTATATGGTGATAGTGATGTGCCATATATCCATGATGATAAGTCTATGGTTGATTTATTGAAAGATATAGCCTATATCAATATCGACAAGATGCCTGGTTATAGAACTACTTCCGATGCGGAATTGGCTGAAGCCTATGAGCAATGGAAGGACATTGTTGAAGAACAAATCCGTCTATACGACCCACAAGTAATCTGCTTTGCCAATACCATGTGGCTTTTCAAGAAAGACTGGGGCATTGATGAGAACACAAAGCATGAGGCCATTCCGTTAGGCAACGACAAGTACATGTTTGTCTATCGTAAGGACGGCAGGCTATGCCTGGACACATACCATCCTGCACAGCGGGTTGTGGCAAGGGGAAGTTATGTAGATGCTATTATAAAAGCAGTAAATGAATTACTTTAATCACTA
>ERZ773260.4953-NODE-4953-length-10458-cov-2.710276_pt1 | contig 10458 bp, 7 predicted proteins | sample MGYA00511387_ERZ773260 | MGnify/ENA primary metagenome ERZ773260 (study PRJEB29015, sample SAMEA2737745) | human gut metagenome | biome: human gut; feature: human-associated habitat; material: faeces | place: China | collected 2012 ... | reverse complement strand
GAAGGTCCCAACATCGTGAACCCCGTCGCCCAGCTCGAAACCATGCACCGCCGCTACCCGCGCACCAAGATATTCTCGACCACCTCGCTGGAAATCAAGCCGATCACGTCGCTGACCCTGAAATCGGAGTTCACGGCCGACCTCGACATGCGTGAGGAGGATGAATTCTCGCCCGTCATCGACGTGCCGGGCGGATCGAGCACTTCGAGCCGCGAGCAGTTCAACTACAACAACTTCCACTATCTTTGGGAAACGACAGCGACCTACGCGCAAGTCTTCGGACGCCACCACATCAGCGCCATGGCGGGTTTCACCACCGACTACAAGAAATTCCGCTACCGCGACTTCCGCACGCAGGGCTACGGCTCCAACGACGACCACAATCTGGTATGGGGCGCCGCAGGCTCATGGACCAAGAACCCGAACGAGGATCTGGTAGACTACTCGATGGTCTCGTTCCTCGCCCGTCTCGGCTATTCGTTCGACGACCGCTATTTCCTCACCGGAAGCATCCGCCGCGACGCATCGTCGAAACTGCCCGCAGCAAAGAACTACGACTGGTTCCCGGCCATTTCGGGATCGTGGAAACTCTCCTCGGAGAAATTCTTCCAGAATGCAGGTCTCAACAAGGTCTTCGACCTCGTGAAATTCCGTGCAGGCTGGGGTAAGGTCGGCAACGTAGACCTCTACAACCTGCCCAACCCGACCAGCATTCCGCTCTCCATCTACCCGGACGGTTCGCTTATCGGCGGCACGACCCATTACGGAACCTATCTGGCGACCATCCCCAATACGGACGCACGCTGGGAGACCACCGTACAGACCAGTGCCGGTCTGGACCTGACAATGCTCCACAACACGCTCGAAGTCAGCGTCGATTATTACAACAAGGAAACGAAGGACCTCGTCGATTACCTCACGATTCCGCCGCAGATGGGTGTAGAGAATGCGCCGCTGGGTAATATGGGCCACGTAATCAACAAGGGATGGGAGTTCTCCGTATCCTATCGGAACAGCGCCGCACAAGGCAAGTTCAACTACAATGTCTGGGGCACTTTCTCGACCAACAAGGGTTATGTAGAGGATTACGGCCCTCAGCCCCTCGTAAGGCACAAGAACCCCACGATCAACAGCACCGAGATTCTCTACTCCGGCAAAGGTCATCCGTGGTATTCCTACTATATCTACCGCACGGACGGCATCTTCCGCTCGCAGGACGAGATCGACCGCCACATCAGCAAGGATTCCGAAACCGGCGAGGTCAAGATGCTGCAGCCCAACGCCAAGGTCGGCGACCTGCGCTTCATCGACACCAACGGCGACGGCGTAATCAACGACGACGACCGCGTACTGACCGGCAGCTACACTCCCAAACAGACTTTCTCGTTCGGCGGTTCGTTCGACTGGAAGGGCTTCGATTTCAGCTTCATGTTCCAAGGCGTTGCGGGCAACTACATCTACAACGGAACGAAGCAGCTGGGAATGAACGGCCGTCAGGATATGGGCAACCTGACCACCGACGTCTACAACACTTGGGACTTCAGGCCGATGGACAGCAAGTATCCGCGTCTGGGTCTGAGCGGCGACAGCAACGGCAACTACATCAAATTCTCGGACATCTTCCTCGAAAAGGGCGACTACCTGCGTCTGAAGAACATCACGCTGGGTTACACCATCCCGATCAACAAGCGCATCCTCGAAAAGGTCCGTGTATACGTATCGGGCGAGAACCTCGCCTACTGGTCGCCCCTGAAGCGCTACAGCAAGACGGTCGATCCCGAAGTAGCCACGACCAGCGCCACCAACGACTGTCTGTATCCCTACTCGCGGACCTTCTCCGTAGGCGTGGACATCACCTTCTAAACTAACCGGAAAGCATTATTTCGATCAACCATGAAAACTATCAGCAAAATATTGATATTCGTTTCGATGAGTCTGGCGCTGTCAGGCTGCGACGACTTCCTGACCAAGGAGCCGGAAACGAACCTTTCGCCCAATACGTTCTTTTCGAGCGAAGCGGAGCTGGAGCTTTGGACCAACCGCTTCTACAGTCTCTTCGCAGGTCCCGACACCGATGCCATTCAGGTCTCCGACATCCAGATCGCCAAGAACCTCAGCTCCGTACAGCAGGGCACACGCTCCCCGGCCACCGAAAACTGGGGCACAAGCGCATGGGCCTACCTGCGTTACATCAACTACTACCTCGAACGTTCGGGCAACTGCCCCGACGAGACGATCCGCCAGCGCTACGACGGCGTGGCCTATTTCTTCCGCGCGCTGTTCTACTTCGAAAAGGTGCGCAAATACGGCGACATCCCCTATTACGACTTCGTGATTCCGTCGAACGACTGGGCTTCGCTCAAACGGCCGCGCGACAGCCGCGGATTCGTGATGAAGAAGGTCATGGAGGACCTCGACCGCGCCATCACGGACCTGCCCGACAACTGGCCGAGCGACGCGCTCTACCGCCTGAGCAAAAACGCCGCCCGCGCCATGAAGGCCCGCGCCGCGCTCTACGAAGGCACCTTCCGCAAATACCACGGCATCGCCGACGAGACGATCGACGGGGTGACCATCTCGGCCGACTATTTCCTCCAACTGGCCGCCGACGCCGCATGGGCCGTCATGGAGCAGAACAAATATTCGCTCTACAAAGGCAATACGCTCAAACTCGACGCCCCCTACCGCGAATATTTCATCCTCGAAGACGGCGACGCCAAGGAGACGATCCTCTCGATGCGCTTCAACGCCGACATCCTCGTACGCCACGGCATCCAGTTCACGTTCCGCAACATGCGTCACAGCGCCACGCAGCGGCTGGTGAACCACTACCTGATGGCCGACGGCTCGAAGATTCAGGACCAGCCCGGATACGAGACCATGACCTACAACCAGCAGTTCCAGAACCGCGACCCGCGCATGGCGCAGACGCTCATGGCTCCGGGATATGTCGATCTGAACGGCATCGACGAGGTGATCGAGGACTGCAAGAGCTACGACATGACGGGTTACCGCTTCATCAAGTTCGTGAGCGACGACACGCATAACGGCGCCACCACCTCGACTACCGACTGGCCGGTATTCCGTTATCCGGAAATCCTGCTCACCTACGCCGAGGCCAAGGCCGAACTGGGTACGCTGACCCCGGAAGACATCGCCCTGACCGTGGACGTCGTCCGCGACCGCGTGGGCATGCCGGCCCTCGACATGACGGCCGCCAACAACAATCCCGATCCGCTGATGGCCAGCTACTACCCCAACGTCAATTCCGGAGCGAACAAAGGCGTGATCCTCGAAATCCGCCGCGAACGCACCGTCGAACTTCCCTGCGAAGGCCTGCGCCAGTGGGATATGCTCCGCTGGAAGGAGGGCGCCCAGCTGGTTCCCTCGTCGAACGGACTCGACGGCTTCCTCGGCTGCTACTTCCCCTCGCTGGGCGAATACGACATGAACGGCGACGGCAAGATGGACCTCTGCCTCTGGAGCGGCACCAAGCCCGCCACGACCTGCGACGCGATGCTCGAAATCGGCGAAGGCAAGGACGCCCAGCTGACCGAAGGCACGAGCGGCTATATCGTCTGCTTCCGGGGCCGCACCTACAAATGGGAGGAGGGCCGCGACTATCTGTGGCCGATCCCGACCGACCAGCGCGTGGCCACGGGCGGCGCACCGAGCCAGAATCCGGGCTACGAAGACGGGCTGAGCTTCTGACGCCCCTTTGCTCCGCGACACAAAGAAGAGGTATTCCGGTGACCGGGATACCTCTTCTTCGAAAAAACAGACTCACCAAAACCATCAAGACCATGAAAAAACTGCTTTTGCTGCTCTTTGCGGCGGCTCTCTCCCTCTCCGCTTCCGAACCTGCGCGGGCGTGGGGCCGCGAAGGCCACGAAACGATCGCCAAGATCGCCGAACGCAACCTCACCAAACGGGCCAAGAAACGGATCGAGAAGTATCTCGGCGGGCACTCTGTCGTCTACTACGCCAAATGGATGGACGAATACCGCCAGACACCCGAATACGCCTTCACCAACGACTGGCACACGGCGCCCGTGGGCGCGGACCTGCGCTACGGCGACGAACTGCTCAAGCCGGGAAAGGGCAACGCCGTTTACGGGCTTGAGCTGGCGATCCGCAACCTCAGGGATTACCGCAACCTGACCGACTCGGCCGTAGCGGTCAATCTGAAATACGTCATCCATCTGGTCGGCGACATGCACTGCCCTGCACATATCAAATACACGACTCACAACACGAAGTACGACGTGCTGTTCGAAGACAAGTACCACAAGCCGCACAAGTATTACGTCCACCATGTCTGGGACAACGAGATCATCACCACGACCCGTATCTGGTCCGTCACCGAGTGGGCCGGCGAGCTGGACCGCGCATCGAAGCGGGAGAAGGCCGCCGTGCAGGCCGGCACGCCGCGCGACTGGCTGCACGACAGCGCCGTGACCTGCGAAGTGCAGTTCGAGTGGGCCAAGCCCGACGAGCGGCTGGGACAGGACTTCCTGAACAAGGCCCTGCCGCTAGTCGAACACCAGATCCGCAACGCCGGTTACCGGCTGGCGGCCGTCCTGAACGAGCTTTTCGACTGACGCGGCCGAAGCAGCGAATAAAAGAGCCGTCACTCGCAGCGAGTGACGGCTCTTTTCATAACGGGGCGATCCCTCTTCCGAGACCCCTCGCCGGTGCGGCGTCAGTCGTGCCGCCCCTGCGAACGCAGGTAGGAGATCAGCAGCTCCGGACGGTCGGTCTGAATCATCGTCGCGCCCATGTCGAGCAGCTTGCCGTAAACCGAGCCGGGATCGCCGCTCTCCCACGCCGCATCGTCGCACAAGCCGCCGCAGAGCGACTCCCACAACGAATTGACCCAGAGTTTCGAGCCGCTCTCCACCACCTTTTCCATGCAATCCTTCACTTCGGGCGTATACTCGTCCCAGCACACCTCGTAGGCCAGCGGCACGATACCCTTCGACATGTATTCACCGAAAAGCTTCTGTCCCTGCGGTTTGAGGATGTCGATGATCGGCATATACATCATGTTGTGCTCGTATTCGCCGAATTTGGCGGCGACGGCCTCCGCCGGACGCTTGCCCTTGATGAGCATCTGCTCCGTCACGCCAAGCTCCTCGCTGATCTTCAGCGCCATGTCGTAAAACTCATATCCTTGGTCGATATTCACCACGATACGGTCCTTGCAGACCTCCAGCGCTTCGCGCAGGGTCGGCATCTTCCGGGGCGTACGCACGCCGTGCGCCGTACGCAGGAAGCAGCGCTGAATCGAATCATAGGTGATGTCGCACACACGTCCCCGCCCGGTAGTGGTCCGGTCGATGGTATGGTCGTGGCAGAGCACCAACACGCTGTCCTTCGTCAGTTTGAGGTCCAGCTCCATGATATCGACGCCCATGCGGATCACCGACTCGATGGCGGGAATCGAATTCTCCGGATAGTTGCGCCAGTCTCCGCGGTGCGAAGCCACCACGACGTATTTCGACGCGGGATCGTGAATCTCGGCCACGATTTTCGCCGCATGCGTCGGGTATTCCGGAGCGGCGGTTTTAGGTCCGGCGCATCCCCACAACAATGCGGGGATGGCCAGAATACAGCTGACAAGTCTCTTCATAAAAATTTATGCAATTTGGTTTATCGTTCGATAAAATAGTCGCCCTCGTTACCCAGCACGATCTGCTCGGCCACCGAACGCAGGTAGGCCGCCTTGTCGGGATTCAATCCGCAGTCGGCCGGATCCGCGCCGAACCGCTCGCCGAAAAGCACCAGATAATTGACGCAGGCCTTCAGGTAGGCGCCGTACTCCGACTGATGCTTGCTGTCCGAGTAGTAGAGGTTGATGCCCGAACCGCCTTCGCGCACCTGCCTGAAGGCGGGACCGATCGGCGACACCCAAGTCCCGGCGGCCTTTGCCATGGCTTTGGCCCCGGCGTCGTTATAGGTCTCGAAGGTCGGGAAATCGGTAAATCCGCCGTAGGACGCCGACGAGAAGGTCCACGTCTCCTCCAGAATCACCTTGCACGAAGGCGACGCGGCGCGCACCTTGTCGGCCAAGGTCGTAAGGCCCGTGAGGATCGACGCCGTGGCGTCGCGGCCATAGTTGGCGGGATTCTGGCTCTGGTCCTGCAGGAAAGCGAAATCGTAACCGCCCTGTTCGATGACGTCGGTCGAGAAACCCAGCGACAGATGCTGGGTCAGCGTCTGAGACCCTTTGAAGTGAGCCTTGATGTTGAGAGCATGCCCTTCGCGCCATGCGATCTCCTTGAGCATCCACGCAGGATTGCTGTAATAGGAGAACGAGTTGCCCAGACACAGCACCTTCTTGGTGTCGCGGGGCGTCGCCGTGCCGAAGTTCTGCACGTAGCTGCCCGTAAATCCGTAGGGAGGAATGGAGCTGGCGGCGTTGGTCGCCGTGATGTTCTGCGTACCGCCCGCGCAGGTGTAGGGACCCACGGCGCGGCAGCGGATTTTCACTTCGCCGTCGGTCACGGCGTTTTCGAAGCGCATCGTCTGCATGACGGTCGCGTGCTGATACGAGGACCCGGTGGCAGTGCCCGAACACTTGTAGGTATAGCGGACCGCCGGGTTTTCCGGAGCCGTGAGCAGATCGGCCTCGACGCTCTTCCAGACTCCGCCGTCGAGGTATTCGACGATGAAGTATTTGGGCGAATTGGCTTCGCCCGCCATCGTGGCGTTGAAATCGACGACCGATCCAGTGCGTGAAGCTTCTCCACATCAGCATACAATGAGGAAGTGCCTCCACATCGCTGAGAATACTGGCTCCTGTTGTAGTAAAACCCGAAACTGTTTCAAATAATGCATCTACAGGATTTGGAATGCTTCGGCTGATCACAAAGGGGATTGCTCCTATGATACTCAGAACGATCCAGCTTAATGCTACAGTCACGAAACCTTCTTTTGTGTAGAAAGCCTTTCTTGTCGGCTTTTTCCTGGTGAGAGGAAGCCCGATGACCAGGCATAAAGCAATCGTGATCAGAAAAGCTACACCGGAAGTTTCCTGATAGATCAGTGCCGTAATTGCGGGCAGAGCCATAAATACAGCTTCAATTTTCAGAATCATTCCGATGATATAGATAATAATGGAATAGTTCATGATTTGGCTCCTTTATTTTTCCAGAATATCTGTGATATCGCGAAGGCCCTTCTGAGAAGTTACTATGATAACGGTATCTCCGACCTGAATGGTATCCTGGCCTCGGGGAATCTTGACCTGACCATTTCGGTTCAGGTAACCTACAAGAAGGTTTTTCTTCAGGTTCAGTTCAGATAATGGAATGCCTGTTACCGGTGAATTTTCGCGGATGGCAAATTCCAGAGCTTCTGCCTGATTATCCAGGATATGATAAAGGGTTTCAATATTGCTGCCGATGCTGTTCTGCATGGCACGTACATACTGCAGGATATAGTCGGCTGTGATATATTTCGGATAAATGACGCTTCCGATATCAAGGTTATCAATGACATCATCAAAGGCAAGGCGGTTTACCTTGGCAACCAGTTTGGCATTGGAAACTGTTTTGGCAAAGAGTGAAAGGAAAACATTTTCCTCATCCATGTTTGTGAGTGATACAAAAGCCTCTGTGCGTGAGAGTCCCTCTTCCATAAGGAGAGAACGATTGGTTCCGTCTCCGTTAATGATAGTTGCCTCCGGAAGCAGATCACTTAAGGTTTCACAGCGGGACTCATTCTGTTCGATGATCTTAACGGAGATGTTCATATCAAGCAGGGCTTTTGTAAGGTAATAGGAAATGGTTCCTCCGCCGACAATAATGGCGTTTTTTACCTGATTGGTTTTCAGGCCGATCTTTTTGAAAAAGGCTGCTGCATTCACCGGGGAAGCAAGAATGGAAACCATATCTCCGTCGTGGATCACCTGATTACCGCCGGGAATAGATACATGATCCCGACTTTCTACTGCGCAGAACAAGACGTCGCATTTCAGGGCTTCCGTAATGCGTGAGATTGTCATGCCATCCAGATTAAATTCAGGAAGCACTTTAAATTTCAGCATTTCCACACGACCACGTGCGAAAGTATCGATCTTGATAGCTGAAGGGAAGCGTAAGAGACGGGAAATTTCCTGTGCAGCTGCAAGCTCCGGGTTAATGATCATAGTAACACCCAGACGCTTCTTGATGAAGCTGATCTCTTTGGCATAGATAGGATTGCGGACACGGGCAATCGTCTGGCAATGGCCGGTTTTCTGTGCAATCAGGCAGCAGAGGAGATTCATTTCATCAGAACCGGTTACGGCAATCAGGATATCTGCATTCTCAATACCTGCTTCCACCAGCGTGTTGATACTTGCACCGTTTCCCACGATACCCATGGCATCAATGTCATTCTGAAGGGAAGTGATCACATTAGAAGAAATGTCTATAAGAGTAATGTCGGATTCTTCTTCCTGAAGCTGTTCTGCCAGGGTACGTCCAACTTTACCGCACCCAACAATAATTATCTGCATAATTCCTCCAATAAGGGGGCTGTCACATAATATCTATGTGAGACAGCCCCTTTTATATCATATTTTTGTTTGTAATTGCTCAATATTTTTGGCAATTACTTTTGTGGCTATTAAGCTAAGAATACTATAGCACCACCAGATATATTTGTAAAGCAAATATGAAATTTCTGTGATTTTTAAGATGGAGCGTATTACTGTTCATTCCGTTCTCAGTAACACGCTTCGCGATGCTAATCGCATAAATTCGCGCAGTATGTCGCAGGTTTTGGCTGCGTACTTTATTTATTGCTGTTGCATGATGCAGTGCAGGGATTATCAAATCCCGGGGTAAAAGCATAGAAGTTTTTGGCATCAAGTTCTTCCTGAATGGACTGAAGAGCTTCCCCAAATCTCTGGAAATGAACAACTTCTCTGGCACGCAGGAATTTGATGGGATCCGCAATCTCAGGTATATTGCGGACTACTCTGAGAATATTGTCATAAGTAGAACGGGCTTTTTGCTCTGCAGCAAGATCCTCGAACAGATCAGTGATCGGATCACCTTTACTCTGAAATTCACATGCATTAAATGGTACGCCACCTGCTGCCTGTGGCCAGACTCCCACTGTGTGATCGATATAATACGGTCCAAATCCGGATTTCTCAATTTCCTCCATGGAAAGGTCCCGGGTAAGCTGATGTACAATAGTGGATACCATTTCCAGATGACTGAGTTCTTCTGTTCCTATATCGTTATCGAAATTGCGCACTTGAAAAGTAAGAAAAATAAAGCACACCACGAAATAAATTGCTTTAAAAATTTTTCAAAAGAATGTTGTTTTTATTATAAACAATGAAAACAAGGAGATACGACTATGGCAAGTAAAACAGAAAAAATACACATTGCTGAATTGTTTAAACAGGAACAGCATTTCAGAGATGTGTTAAAAAAGATTCTGGATATTGTTAGTCCTGAGTTAAGCGAAGAAACATTGCAGGAATTAGATAGCATTATTAAAAAGAACACAAGAAGTTATCTTTTTACAGAGGCTAACTATACAGATATTGTTTTAGGTAACAAAATTAAAGCGCAACAACTGATTGATGAATTATTTAAATAACGATATGACGAACGGAGGAAAAAAATATGGTACATACCTATCAGGACGTAATTGTTACACTGACCAAGAATTATGCTGAAAATGTTGTAAAAAATGGAATTAAAGCAACAATTGCAGAACATGTTGTAAATCTTCTGTCAGCTATACAGCAAACATTTGAACAAGAAAATGCAAGCCAGCCAAAAGGTGCTAAATGGAAAATTCCATTAGTTCTTCCCGTTTTTTGCATTGCTTACCTCATGAGTAAATTTGGAAATTATCGCCGAATTAACATGTTACCAAACCAGAATGAAAATAATAATAAAAATATGATTTTGGCACGTTATCAGACAGAGGGTGCAAATAAAGGAACATGGAGTGCTGGTACACACTGGAAAGAAATTAATGGATTTTTACAGGAAATGAATGAGTATAACCCATTTCTTACTAATAGCCAGCGGAACGAAGTATATTCTCAACTGTATGAAATGGTTCCAGTTGTGGAACGAACTGATGATCCTAACTTATCTGCCTTTAACAATGGCATTTTTGACTGGAAAGTAAATACTTTGTTACCATTTGACCCTAAATATGTTTTCCTTTCGAAATGCCGCATTAATTGCAATCTTTACATGAAAGAACCAACAATTATCGAACCGGATGGAACTATTTGGTCATTTGATAAATGGTTAGGAGAAATCAGTACCGATGATGAAATGAAAAATGCTTTGTATGCTGTTTTACAGGCAGTTGTACGTCCTAACCAGTATTGGGATAAAATTGTTTTCTTTTGTGCCCCCTCAGGTAACAACGGAAAAGGAACATTGGGAAATGTATGTAAACGGCTTGCACCATCCTTTATGTCCGTAAAACTTG